>ERZ500994.340-NODE-340-length-15116-cov-6.559857_pt1 | contig 15116 bp, 17 predicted proteins | sample MGYA00248878_ERZ500994 | MGnify/ENA primary metagenome ERZ500994 (study PRJEB25958, sample SAMN03398533) | human skin metagenome | study: EMG produced TPA metagenomics assembly of the Human Skin Microbiome Metagenome (human skin metagenome) data set. | reverse complement strand
CGTGATCGCGCGGGGCGCGGGTCTGCGGGCCCGACGCGAGCGTGCGCTGGCGCTGCGGGAGGCGGTGCGGTCAGGGTGGGACTCGGCCGCAGTGGAGGCGGCCATGCTCGGAGGTCAGCCACGGTTGTGGTGACCGGGAACGGGTTTCAAGCATTCGACGGGTGCAGGGTCAGACTCTGCACCCGTCGGCGTTTGCATGGTGAGAGTCACCGGCAGGGGGTCATCGGAGTTGTGCGAGTGACAGCGGTTCGCGGCGCGGAGGCGACGGTGGTGGATCGGCAATTATCGGATGCGCCACTCGTTGATGTGGTCCACCACCGTGACAGTCGCGCCGTGGTCATACCACTGGTGAGTGCCGTCGGTGAAGCTCAAATCTGTCGAGTACGTGGCATCCGGGACTGGCATACTCCAGCGGCGCCGGACGACCCGCCCGTCGGCGAGTACGTCGCCTTTGGCGACGAATGCTGCCAGCTTGACACTGCTCGTGTCGTTCTCTCGGGTGTGCCGTGCGGGTTCATCGGCCGCGTTGGCGGCGGTCGCAGGCGGGATGGTCATGGGAGGGTTCCTTCCGATTCGGTGGTGGTTCAGGCGGCGTCGAACAGGCTCATCTGTCCGGAGGGCGTGATGTCCAGGACGCGTTCGCGCCAGGCCAGGGCGTAGGGCAGGCAGTTGTTGCACGCGGCGTGCGTGTGCCCGGGAAGCGGCTCGCTCATTCGCGCTGCCCAACTCCACGCCATTGAGTCGGCGCTGAGGACTCTGTGGCCGTAGCGCTTGAGGCCCGAAAGCTTCAAGCCGTACGCGTGGAGTGGGATGTCGGGGTCGTGGCGCTGGATGGTGGACAGGATCACGTCGATCTCGGCGCTGGCCTGGCGGCGGCACATCGTGCCGACGCCGACGAGGAAGCAGTCGGACAGGTCGACGCCGGCGGCGTAGTACATGTCGACGCAGCGGCGATAATCGTCAGGCGTCCAGCCCTGCAGAACCGGGACGTAGGGCACATCCCAGTCGGGGCCGGGCCAGAGGTCCTGCAATTCTTGGAAGTTGTCGATGGTGCGGCGCTGGTGTTCACGCACGCTCAGTCCGGTGCGGGCGATCTGTTCGGGCTCGCACATCCAGTCGCCGGGCGAGGCCCATTGGAGGTTGCCGATCTCCTGGTCGTAGCGCCAGACCGCGGCGTTGTAGTCGCGGGCGGTGGTGCGCCATTGCCCGTACATCGATAGTTCGGTGAATCCGCCGGAGTCCAGCGCCCATCCGGTGAGCGCACGCGGGAAGCTCTTGCGGGGTGCCAGGCGGCGGTGGGAGATGAACAGCGGGACGTTGGCTTGGCCGAGCCAGCGCACCTCGCTGGTTCCGAGATAGAAGTACTTCATGGCGGCGGTCCTTCGTTTCTGCGGTGGCTGGGCTGTGGGGTCGGCGCCCGGTGGGGGGTGGGGGGAGCACCCCACCGGGTGGCTTCTCAGGCGGTGGGTTGGAGCGTTTCGCCGGTGACGGTTTCGACGACCAGACCCACCAGGTCACGGGCGGCTGGCGGCGTGACGGCGTTCCCTGCCAGCCGCACCTGCTCGCGCCTGGTGCCGACCATCCGGTAGCCGGTCGGGAAGTCCATCGCGGCGGTGATCTCGCGGGGCTCCAGCATCCGGAAGTAGACATCGTTGATGTCGATGGTCGGTGGCGGCGTGGGGACGGGGCCGCGGTTGAGCAGTCCGTGGCGTTCGAGGGTGGTGACCGTCGGCAGCGGCTGGTCGACGGTGCTGTTGCCGCCGGAGCCGTAGAAGCTCGTAATGAGTGGTCGGGGGGCGTCGGCGTAGACGAGGCCGTGGTGGTTGCCCGAGGCGGTGACGGTGGCCAGCGGCTCGGCCACGGAGCGGGCATCGCTGGATCCGCCGCGCAGCTCGGCGACGAAGGCGGGGAAGGCGATTCCGTCGTTCTCGCGGGTGGTGCGGGTCGGGATCGGCTCGCTGGTCGGGACGGCTTCGGTGCGCCAGGTGCCGCCGGTCGGGACCAGCAGGCCGGTCTCGTTGCGGGTGGTCATGGTGCGGGCCGGTTGATCGACCGGGACGGCGGTCTTGCCATCGCGTCCCTCGACGGGGACCAGCATCGGGGTCCAGAACCGTTCGATTCCGGCGGCGATGCGGGCCATCGTCTTGTCGGCCAGCGGGCGCGTGCGGTCTCCGATGCGGGTGCCCGTCAGCGACCAGTCGATGATCTCGGCGGCCGGCCACATTCCCGCTGACGCGAAATTCAAGATCTCCGTCTACGCCGGCCACGCCAATCCCGCCTCGATCAAGATCCTGCAGGAACTCGGCGCCGACAGCGTGAACCCGGTGGGCGACCTGAGCCGGCCCATGCTGGGCGCCATCCGCCGCAATGTCGATGTGCCTCTTGACGTCTGGGCCGAGACCTTCGAGTCGTTCGGTGGGATGAACCGGCTCTGGGAGGCCGGCGACATCGCCCGCGTCGCCGGCCCGGTCTACTTCAAGATCGAGCCAGGTGAGTCCGAGGCCGTGATGTACAACGGCTGGGTCCGGCCGGAGTTCCACGAGGAACTCATCCGCCACAAGGTGCGGCACGCAGCCATCCTCAACGAGTTGGTGGCCACCAGCACCCCCGACGTGGCCGTCTCGCCTCGGCCCCGGCTGGCCGCTGCGGCGCTGACGAACTGACGTCACGGATGCACACCACGCGAAGGCGCCCCGCTGCCGCGGTCATCGGCTCCGGGAACATCGGCACCGACCTGATGTACAAGCTGCGACGGTCGGAGGTGCTCGACATCGCGGCCATGGTCGGAATCGACCCGCGCAGTGACGGTTTGGCCCGCGCAGCGGGCCTGGACGTGGCGACCACCGCTGACGGGGTGGAAGGGCTGCTGGCGATGAGCGTCTTCGATGACGTCGACGTCGTGTTCGACGCCACCAGCGCCTACGCCCACCGCCACAACGACGCCCGGCTGGAACCCACCGGCCGGCTCGTCGTGGACCTGACCCCCGCGGCCATCGGCCCGTACGTGGTGCCCGCGGTCAACCTGTCCGGGTTGGCCGGTCAGCGCAATCTGAACATGGTGACCTGCGGCGGCCAGGCGACGGTGCCGATCGTCGCCGCGCTGTCGCGGGTCACCCGGGTGCACTACGCCGAGATCGTCGCGTCCATCTCGTCGCGGTCGGCAGGCCCCGGCACCCGGGCCAACATCGACGAGTTCACCCAGACCACCGCGCGCGCACTGCAAACGGTGGGCGGCGCCGCGCGCGGCAAGGCGATCATCGTACTGAACCCGGCCGAGCCGCCGATGATCATGCGCGACACCGTGGCCGCACTGGTGTCGAGTGTGGACCACGCGGCGATCAGCGCGGCGGTCACCGCCATGGTGCGCGATGTCGCCCACTACGTCCCCGGTTACCGGCTGCGTCAGGACGTCCAGTTCTCCACCGTCACGGCAACCGATCCGCGCAGAAGACTTGTCCCCGAGTCGGATCGGACAGCTGACCTCACCCACGTGACGGTGTTCCTGGAGGTGGAGGGGGCCGGCGACTACCTGCCGCCTTACGCCGGCAACCTCGACATCATGACGGCGGCTGCGGTCCGGGTGGCCGAGCACGCAGTCTCCGGTGCGGGGGTGACGTTGTGAAGGACGGCCTCTACATCCAGGACGTGACCCTGCGCGACGGGATGCACGCGATCGGGCACTCGTTCACCCTCGACGATGTGCGCCGGATCGCCCGGGCGCTCGACCAGGCCGGCGTCACCGCCATCGAAGTGGCCCACGGTGACGGTCTGGCCGGCGGCAGCCTGACCTACGGAGCCGGCGCCCACAGCGACGCCGAGTGGATCAGCGCCGCGGCGGAGGTCATCGACAACGCCCGGCTGACCACCCTGCTGCTCCCCGGCATCGGCACCGTCGACGACCTGCGCGCCGCGGTGGATCTCGGCGTCACGTCGGTGCGGATCGCCACCCACTGCACCGAGGCCGACATCGCCCGCCAGCACATCGGCACCGCAGTCGACCTGGGCCTCGACGTGGCCGGCTTTCTGATGATGGCGCATCTGACGGATCCGGAAACGCTGGCGGCCCAGGCGAAGATCATGGAAGACGCCGGGGCGCGCTGTGTGTATGTCACCGACTCCGGCGGCCGGCTCACCATGGCCGGTGTGCGCGACCGGGTTCAGGCCTACCGCGCCGCACTCGACCCGAGCACCACCATCGGGGTGCACGCGCACCACAACCTGGCTCTGGGCGTGGCCAATTCGATCACCGCCGTCGAGCAGGGTGCCCATCGGGTCGATGCGTCCCTGACCGGGCTGGGCGCCGGGGCGGGCAACTGCCCGTTGGAGGCGTTCATCGCGGTGGCCGAACTCAACGGCTGGCTGCACGGGTGCGATCTGTTCGCCCTGATGGACGCGGCCGACGACCTGGTGCGCCCGCTGCACCAGCGCCCGGTGCGGGTGGATCGCGAGACCCTCACGCTGGGCTATGCCGGGGTGTATTCGAGCTTCCTGCTGCACGCCGAACGGGTTGCCGTCGACATCGGTGTCGACACCCGGGACCTGCTGGTCGAGGCCGGCCGCCGCGCGATGGTGGGCGGCCAGGAAGACCTGCTCACCGATCTCGCGCTGGACATGAGGAGGTGAAGAGTCGCTTTCTCCACCGTGCTCAGCGATCGGTCGCCGGGCACCTGGAAACGGATCATCCAACGCGGATCCGCCCCCCTACGATCGTCCCAAGCCACGAGAGATGAAACACCATGGAGAACGTCACCGCACCTGTGCCTTCCCGACGGCCGACCACGACGGCGCCCGTCACTCCCGCCGAACCCGGCGGGCGCCGTAACCACGGCCTGAAAGAGAACACCCTGGGTGTTCCGAGCATCTTCTTCTACATCATCGCCGCCGCATCCCCGCTGACCGTGGTGGTGGCGCTGTTCCCCATCATCATCGGCGCCGGCAACGGCGTCGGCATGCCCGGTGCCTTCGTCATCGCCGCGGTAGTGCTAATGATCTTCGCCGTCGGTTACGTGGCGATGAGCCGCCATGTCACCAATGCCGGGGCCTTCTACGCGTACGTCACGCTGGGGCTCGGCCGCGTTGCCGGCCTCGGATCGGCGTCGCTGGCCATCTTCGCCTACAACGCGATCCAGGCGGGCCTCTACGGCGGATTCGGGTACTACGCAGCCGAACTGCTCAATCCGGCCCTGGGCATCAGCCTGCCGTGGTGGGTGTACGCCTTTGTCGGGCTGCTGCTGTGTCTGGGCCTGGGCGTGCAGGGCGTGCATTCCGGCGCCCGCGTACTCGGGGTGTTCATGACCCTCGAAGTCCTCATGATCACCGTCCTGAGCGTCTTCAGCCTGTTCGGCGATGCGGTTCCGGTCTCGGAGTTCAGTTTCGAGCCCTTCAACCCGAGTGTGGTGCTGGCCGGCGCCCTCGGAGTGGCGCTGATGTTCGCCCACGCGTCCTTCATCGGTTTCGAGGGTTCGGCCATCTACGGTGAGGAAGCCCGCGACCCGGCGCGGACCATCCCCCGGGCCACCTACCTGTCCATCGCGTTCATGGGCGTGCTCTACGCCGTGTCGGGCTGGCTGATCATGAACGCCCTCGGCCTGAACGACGTGGTGGCCATCGCCACCGAGACCGGCGGCAACTTCATCTTCGTGGCCAGCGACACCATCATCGGCCACAACATCTCGCTGCTGTTCCAGATCCTGATCGTCACAGCCACTTTCGCGGCGATCGTCACCTTCCACAACAACGTCTCGCGGTACCTGTTCTCGCTGGGGCGCCAACACCTGGTGTGGAAGCCGCTGGGGTGGACCCTGCCGCGCCGGCAGACGCCCTGGGTGGCCTCCATCGTCCAGAGCCTGATGGTCGGGGTGGTCATCGTGGCGTTCGCCATCGCAGGCCAGGACCCGTTCGCCACCCTTTTCACCTGGGCCACCGGCATCGGCACCATCGGCGTGATCGCCTCGCAACTGGTGGCCGGGATCGCGATCTTCGTGTTCTTCCGCAAGTCGAACGTGGACAAGCGGCCGTGGAACACCGTGATCGCCCCGCTGCTGGCGATCGTCGGGCTCACCGGCTTCTTCATCCTGACCCTCAACAGCCTCGACGTGCTGCTCGGTGTGCAGGGCGCCACCGCGGTGCTGATGGTGTCGCTGGTGTTCCTGGCCTTGCTCGGCGGGGTCGCCTACGGCCTCTACCTGCGCTTCTTCGCGCCGGATCGTTACGAGCTGGTGGGCAAGGCGCTCAACGAGCGCGACCTGGAAGACCCCGCTCCAGAAGCCGTCTGAGGCAGGTTCCGCCGAAATCGAGCGCGCCGGGGCGTCGATAGGTACGTTTGTCCTTATCGATACGTACAGACGTTCCTAAAGGAGGGTCCGACCATGGCCACGGCTCCCCGGCGCGCTCGCCGTCACGACCCCGACAGAAAGGAGCGCATCGTGGAATCGGCGCTGGCGGTCCTGGCCCGCGACGGAGTAGCGGGCATCACCCACCGCGCCATCGGCGAAGCTGCCGACGTCCCACTCGGTTCCATCACCTACCACTTCAAGACACTCGACGACATCGTGCAGCTCGCCTTCCGGACGCACGTCGACAAGTTGGCCACCCGCTTCGAAAACCGGCTGGCAGCCTGCGATTCGAAGTCAGACCTGATCGAGTGCGTAGCCCTGGCCATCACCGACGATCTGGCCGCCAACCCCAACGAGCTCGCCGTCACCTTCGAACTGTACGGCGACGCGGTGCGCCGAGCCGACACCAAGCGCATCACGCAGGAGTGGATGGAGCGGGCCGAGGACGCCCTGGCCCACCACTTCGATCGTGCCACCGCTCGCCTGATCGACGTCGTGGTCGAGGGCCTGATGGTGCACATGTCCATTGCCCAACAACCGATTTCGAAGGACGCGGTACGCGCCCTGCTGATCACGGCCGCCAATCCCGGCCCGAACTGAACTGGAGCCATCATGACCTTTCACGACAAGATGTTCGTAGCCGGAAGCTGGACCGAAGCCTCCGGAGGAGCAAAAGACCAGATCCTGGCACCCGCCACCGGTGAAGCGTTTGCGGAGGCCGCCCACGGCACGGCCGCCGACGTCGACCGCGCCGTCGCCGCCGCCCATGCCGCATTCCCGGACTGGGCCCGCACTCCCGTCGGCGAACGTGCTCGCGCCTTTCTCGAGCTCGCCGACCGCATCGAAGCCGACGCTCGCACCCTCGCCGAGATCGAGTCTCGCAACGCCGGCAAGCCCATCAGCGGCGCGCTCGAAGAGATGGAGATGATTCCCGACCATCTTCGGTTCTTCGCCGGGGCTGCCCGCACCATCGAAGGCCGTGCCGCCGGCGAGTTCGTCCCCGGTACCACCAGCATCATCCGGCGCGATCCTCTCGGGGTGGTCGGCTCGGTCGCCCCGTGGAACTTCCCGCTGTTGATGGCCATCTGGAAGATCGCCCCCGCTCTGCTCACCGGGAACACGTTGGTGCTCAAACCTTCTGAGCACACACCGTTCTCGGTGCTGCGCCTGGCGGAGCTGGCCGCCGACCTGTTCCCCGCCGGGGTCTTGAACATCGTCACCGGTGACGGCGAGGATGTCGGCGCGAGCCTGGTGTCGCACCCGCTGGTGCGGATGTCCTCGCTCACCGGTTCTGTCGAGACCGGCCGGTCGATGCTGCGGGCTTCCGCAGATTCCAACCTCAAGCGGCTGCACCTCGAACTCGGTGGCAAGGCACCGGTGCTGGTGTACCCGGACGCCGATGTGGCACTCGCGGTCGAGAAGATCATGCAGGGTGCGTTCGGCAACGCGGGCCAGGACTGCATGGCAGCGTCGCGCATCTACGTCCATGACTCCCTGCATGACGACCTGGTGTCCGGACTCGAGAAGGCAGTCAAGGAGTTGAATCTCGGTGACCTCGCCGACGAGAACACCGTCATGGGTCCGGTGATCACCGCCGCGCACCGCGACCGCGTGGAAGGCTTCGTCTCCCGCGCCAAGGCCACCGGCCACACCGAGCTGCTCCAGGGCGACAACCCCGGCACCGGTTTCTACACCGCCCCCACCGTGGTGGTCGGCACCAAGCAGGACGACGAGATCATCAGCGCCGAGGTGTTCGGGCCGGTGACGTCGGTGACCCGGTTCAGCGACAACGACGACGTGCTCGCCTGGGCCAACGACACCGAATACGGCTTGGCCGCTTCGGTGTTCACCCGCGATGTGGGCCGTGCCATGGTCACCTCCGGTGCACTCCAATTCGGCACGGTGTGGGTCAACGACCACGCTCCGGTGACGCCGGAGATGCCACACGGCGGCTTCAAGCAGTCCGGCCACGGCAAGGACATGTCGGTGTACGCACTCGAGGCCTACACCGAGATCAAGCACGTGATGATCAACCATGCGACCGCCTGACATGACGGTCAGCGCCATCAACACGTTCCGTCTGCGGCCGGGTGTCCCGGTCGCCGACTTCGAGCAGTTCTCCGCTGAACTCGATCGCCCGGTGTGCCTCGCGTTCGACGAAGTGCTGGGGTTCGACGTCTATCTCTCCGACGACGGCGTGGTCGTCGAGGTGATGACGGTGACCTCCTGGCCCGACTGGGAACAGGTGCGCGACAACGCACCCGAGCTCAAACCCGTCGTCGCCCGCTTCGACGAGCTCGTGGAACCGGGCAGCGTCAGCACCATCTTCACCCGTCATTCCCCACTCAGGAGTTCCGATGCCCACTGACTACGACGCCGTCATCATCGGCGCCGGCCACAACGGCCTCGTCACCGCCAACTACCTGGCCCGCGCAGGCAAGTCGGTGCTGGTGCTCGAGGCGCGCGACCTCGTGGGCGGCGCCTGCGTCACCGAGGAGCTGATCCCCGGCTCCAAGTGGTCGTCGTGCGCCTTCATCGCCGGCCTGCTGCGTCCCGAGATCATCACCGAACTTGAGCTGGCCAAGTACGGCCTGGAGCTCTACCAGGGTGATGCACTGTCGTTCAGCCTGTTCCGCGACGGCACCTCCTTCACCATGTGGAAGGAGACCGACCGGACGCTGCGGGAGCTCGAGAAGCTCAGCAAGAAGGATGCACAGGCGTTCCTCGACTTCGGCATCCGGCTGCAACGCTTCGCCGGGCTGGTCACGCCGTACCTGCTGAAGCCGCCGCCGGAACGCTCTGAGGTGTTCGCCGCGTTCGAAGCCGCCGGCGAGCAGACGCTGTTCGACGAGTTCACCCTGCTCTCGGTGCGGGATCTGCTGGACCGGTATTTCGAGGACGAGCGGCTCAAGAGCATGCTGACGTTCTTCGGCATGGTGTCGATCTTCGGCGGCCCCTCCACTCCCGGTACCGCCTACACCTACGGCCACCATTCCTGGGGCGAGTTCAACGGCAACTTCGGCCAGTTCGGGATGGCCCGCGGCGGCATGGGTGCCATCAGCGAGGCGCTGGCGGCCTCGGCCCGGGCACACGGGGCCACCATCCGCACCTCGGCCCCGGTGGACCGGGTGCTCGTCGAGCGTGGGGTCGCCACCGGGGTGCGATTGCGGGACGGCTCGGTGATCACCGCGAAGCAGGTGTTCTCCAACGCCGACCCCAAACGATCCCTGCTGCAGTTGCTGGAACCGGGGGTGCTGGCGCCGAAGCTGGTCCGCGACGTCGAGAACATCGACACCCGTGGTTCGATGGCCCGGATCCATCTGTTGATCGATGAACTGCCGCAGTACCTTCCGTTCACCGACGCCACCGAGGGACCCCAGCACCACGGCCACCAGCTGCTCGGCCCCAGCCGGGAGGCGTTCGAGGAGGCCTACGAGGCGCAACGACGCGGCACGTTCCCCAGCACGTTCGTCATCGAGGCCGTCACTCAGTCGGTCACCGACGACACCCTGGCCCCCAAGGGTCTGCACACGATGACCCTGGGCATTCAGCAGCTGCCGTCCGAGCTCACCGGCACCACCTGGGCCGCGGAGAAGGAGAAGTGGGCCGACCTGGTGCTCGAGGACCTGTTCACCTACGCTCCGAATCTGCGTGAACACATCCTCGATCGGGTGATCATCACTCCCGACGACCTGCACAACGAGTATCTGATCACCGACGGCAACATCTTCCACGGTTCGATGATGCTCGATCAGTTGTTCGGCGCCCGGCCCATCCCGGAGCTCGCGAATTACCGCACTCCCGTGCGTAATTACTACCTGTGCGGCTCGGGTACCCATCCCGGTGGCGGGGTGATGGGGGCCAACGGCCACAACGCCGCCAAGGCGGCACTGGCCGACACCGACGGCGTGGTCTCGGCCGCACCACTGCGCTCGGCCGGGACAAGGGCGCCCTGGCAGCAGCGGATGGTCGGCACCCTGATGGGTACCAGGCCGGGCCGCTGGTTCGGATACCAGGCCGCGCGCCAACCCGCACTGCGCAAGATCACCGCGTACGCCGCTCGCGTCCGATGAACCAGCTGCGCAGCGTCAAATGGTTTGCCGGGCAGGATGTTCCCGGCTTCGTGCACCGCTCGGCCATGCGGGCGTCCGGGTTCTCCCGGATGGCGTTCGAGGGCAGGCCCATCGTCGGGATCTGCAACTCGTGGTCGGAGGTGGTCAACTGCAACATGCACTTCCGCGGGCTGGCAGACTCGGTGCGGCGCGGGGTGCTGGCCGCCGGCGGGTTCCCTCTGGAGTTCCCCACCATCTCCCTCGGTGAGCAGTTGATGAAGCCGACCACCATGTTGTTCCGCAACCTGATGGCCATGGACGTCGAGGAGTCCATCCGGGCCTACCCATTCGATGCCGTGGTGCTGCTGGGTGGCTGCGACAAGACGGTGCCCGCACAGCTGATGGGCGCGGCCAGTGCGGATGTCCCGGCCATTGTGCTCACCGGAGGGCCCGCCGCACCGGCGGTGTTCGACGGCAAGCAGATGGGCGTCGGCACCGACCTGTGGCAGTACATCGACGATGTGCGGGCGGGCCGGATGTCGATGGCCGACTACGAGCGTCTCGAGGCCGCGGCCGGCCCGTCCCGCGGGCACTGCCCGGAGATGGGCACGGCCTCCACCATGGCCACGATCGTGGAGGGGCTGGGCATGACACTGCCCGGCGCCGCCGCGGTGCCGGCCATGGACTCGCGGCGGTTGCAGGTGGCCGAGGAGGTGGGTGCGCGTGCGGTGGGCCTGGCCTCCGAGGGAGTGCGTCCCTCGCACGTGCTCACTGCCGAGGCCTTCGACAATGCCATCACTCTGATGCTGGCGGTCGGCGGGTCCACCAACGCGATCGTGCACCTTCTGGCCATCGCCGGCCGCGCCGGGGTGCCGCTTACCCTGGACCGGTTCCACGAATTGTCCGCGCGCACACCGCTGATGGTGAACGTGCGGCCCGCCGGGGAGCACCTGGTGGAGCAGGTGTTCCACGCCGGCGGCATCCCCGCGGTGATGAAGTCCATCGAGACCCTGCTGCACACAGACGCGCTGACCGTCAGCGGCAAGACCGTCGCCGACAACCTGCCCTCCGGCATCTCCACCGCCGCAGACGTCATCGCCACCATCGATGCCCCGTTCCAGCCGCCGCAGGGCCTGGCCGTGGTGCGCGGCAACCTGGCGCCCAGCGGCGCAGTGATCAAGTGCAGCGCGGCCACCCCTGCCCTGCTGGTGCACCAGGGGCCCGCCGTGGTGTTCGACGACATGCGCGACATGATGGCCCGCTTCGACGACCCCGACCTGGATGTCACCGCGGATTCCGTGCTGGTGCTGCGCAATGCCGGCCCGCGCGGTGCCCCCGGCATGCCCGAATGGGGCCAGCTGCCCATCCCCAGCAAGCTGCTGCGCCAGGGCGTCACCGACATGGTGCGGATCTCCGATGCCCGGATGAGCGGAACCGCCTACGGCACGTGTGTTCTGCACGTCAGCCCCGAGTCGGCTGCGGGCGGTCCGCTGGGCCTGGTCCGCGACGGCGACATCATCGCGCTGAACGCCCACGCCGGCACGCTGGACCTACTGGTCCCAGACGACGAACTGGCCACCCGCCAGGCGGAACCCCCGCGCCATCGACAGCGTCGTGGCTACGCGGCCATGTACGTCGACCGTGTCCTGCAGGCCGACCAAGGGTGCGATTTCGACTTTCTGGTGTACCGTCGACACCATGACCCAGGCACCTGCCTCACCTCCGCTGCACATGCAGCGTGTCGACTTCGACCCCATCCCCACCCTCGGCGAGATCCGCGAGACCGAGGGGGTGCGCACCGTCATCAACGCCTTCGGCATGCCGGTGTACCTGGTGACCCGCCACGACGACATCAAGACGGTGCTCTCCGATCCGGAACGGTTCTCCAACGAGCGCCCGCCAGGGTTCTTCGTCCCCGGGGCACCCGAGATGTCCGAGGAAGAGCAACGCGCAGCCCAGTCCGGCAACCTGCTGGGCCTGGACCCACCCAGGCACACCCGGTTACGCCGCATGCTCACCGGCGAATTCACCGGCCGCCGGATGAAGCGCCTGGAGCCGCGGATCACCGACATCGTGACCCAGCATCTGGACGCCATGGAAAAAGCCGGTCCACCGAGTGATCTCGTGACCGATTTCGCTTTACCCATCCCGTCACTGGTGATCTGCGAGTTGCTGGGCGTGCCGTATGACGACCGCGACGATTTCCAGCACCGCACCAGCCGCCAGCTCGACCTGTCGATCCCGATCGAGGAACGCTTCGAACTCCAGCGCGCCGGGCGTGCTTACATGCACGCACTGGTGGGCGGCGCACGGCGTTCCCCCGGCGACGACATGCTCGGAATGCTGGTGCGCGAGCACGGGTCCGAGCTCACCGATGACGAGCTGGTGGGCATCTGCAACCTGCTACTGGTGGCCGGCCATGAGACAACCTCCAACATGCTCAGCCTCGGCACCTTGGCGTTGCTGCAGCACCCGGATCAGCTGGCCCTGGTGCGTGATGACCCCGATGCGGTGAGTCCGGCGGTGGAGGAGCTGCTGCGCTGGCTGTCGATCGTGCACTCCGGCATCCCCCGCATCACCACCAGCGAGGTGGAGATCGCCGGGGTGCAGATTCCCGCGCACCAGCTGGTGGTCGTCTCGCTACCGTCGGGCAACCGCGATCCGAGTTTCATCGACAATCCGGAGGTGTTCGACGTCCGCCGCGGCGCCATGGGGCATCTGGCGTTCGGCCACGGCGTCCATCACTGCCTGGGCGCACCGCTGGCCCGGATGGAGATGAAGATCGCGTTTCCGGCTCTGTTGCAACGCTTTCCGACCCTGCGCCTCGACGAACCTTTCGACGACGTGGCGTTCCGCTCTTTCCACTTCATCTATGGGCTGCAGTCGCTGCAGGTGGCCTGGTGAGGGTACAGGCCGACCGCGACGTCTGCATCGGCGCCGGGGTCTGTGTGATGAACAGCGAGGCGGTCTTCGACCAGGACGACGACGGCATCGTGGTGCTGCTGGTCGATGACGTGCCCTCGGCCGAGCAGGACAACGCACGGAAAGCCGTGCAGCTCTGCCCCTCCGGAGCGCTGAGCGTCGTCGAGTGAACGAGCGTTGACACTGCACCCACCGCGAAGAAGTGTGAGTAGAGATCGCGCTGGTCGCAGTGTGAACGAGGTCCGCCGGGTCAATCGCCGTCGCGGTGCAGGTCGATCAGCCCGGCCTTGCTCAGCGCGAGCACGCTGACGATCAGCACCCAGACCGGGAACGCGAGCGTCAGCCAGACCGACACGTCACTGGCCACCAACAGCGTCAGCGCCACCACATAGGTGAAGATCACCAGCCCCCGCGACACCAGGCCGGTCTTGAGCCAGATGGTGGCCAGCGACATCATGAACACCGCTGCCATTCGCAGGGCGTAGGTCTTCGACAGCGCGATCAGCAGTGCCTGACCGAACACGTGCACATCGGCTCCGTAGTCGGCGCCGCGGCTGGCTACCAGCGCCACCCCCACGGCAGACGACACGAAGATCATCGCGAGGAACAGCAGCCCACTGCCCAGGAAGACCGAGGCAAAGAACTTGTCCTCGTACCTGCCCAATCCGTCGCGCACCACCCCGATGAACCACAGGAAGCAGATGCCGGCGAACGGCATCAGCACCGCCGCCGCGCGCACCTTGCCCTCCGAACCCTCCACCTCTGCGCCCGCCACCGGCCCATCGGCCGCACTGGGGTTGCGATGCCTGATCGGCACTCCCGCGGCCTTGCACCAGGCTGAGAGCGTCACCCCACTGATGCCGAGCTCCTCGGCGATCTGGGTAATCGTGGCGCCCTCGGTATCTCGGTACAGCGCCACCGCATCCCGCTTGAACTCGTCCGGGTAATTCTTCCTTGCCATCGGTGTCGATCATCTCGCTTTCCCCGCCAATCTTGCGGGATTCAGCGTGTCCAACACACGGGGTCAGGGCCCAGTAGTAACGCGGCACGGTTTTAACGTCAATCGCTAATAAATACGAAGGCGACCTCGTACTGCGCGCCCACCGTGGAACCGTGCGCCGGCTGCTGAGGCGACGCAGCGCACCCGGGGCCGTGCGATCGCAGCATGGGCCGCGGAATGTCGAACCGTCATCTTCATTGCGGAACTGGCGAGTCCCCGTTTCTGAGTCCACCCGGTTCTTGAGTCGGGTTGGTGTGATCCAGATTCAGTTGATGCTGCAGGCCACCGGGGTGTGGCTACATCTGCAGACGGCAGCGTACTCGGCTGGAGTCTGGTAGCCCAGGGCCGAGTGGCGGTGTCGGTGGTTGTGTTCCTCCTTGAAGTCGCCGATGACCACGCGGGCCTCGAGAACGGTGTTCCAGTGGTTGCGGTTGAGGCACTCCTTGCGTAGCCGGTTGTTGAACGATTCGATGTGTCCGTTGTTCCACGGCGTTCCCGGCGGGATATACGACATACCGAGTCGGCCGTCGCAGAACTGTTGCAACGCTTGAGAAATGAACTCAGGACCGTTATCCATCCGCAACACCATCGGCGGCCCACCTGACGCCACGAACACCTTCTCGAGCTCATCGACAAGCCGCTCGGCGGTGACCGACCGCTCCACGATGTTCAGCAGCGATACCCGGGTGTGCTCGTCGACCATCGAAGCGATCTTGATGGCCTTGCCGTCGACGGTGGAGTCGAACTGGAAGTCGATCGCCCACACCACGTTCGGCGCATCAGCCTCGACTGGCGGGATCGAGGACG
>ERZ500994.338-NODE-338-length-15150-cov-26.317191_pt1 | contig 15150 bp, 11 predicted proteins | sample MGYA00248878_ERZ500994 | MGnify/ENA primary metagenome ERZ500994 (study PRJEB25958, sample SAMN03398533) | human skin metagenome | study: EMG produced TPA metagenomics assembly of the Human Skin Microbiome Metagenome (human skin metagenome) data set. | reverse complement strand
ATAATCAGCTATAATGTTGTTTAGTTAATGCTCTAATAGTTAAGTAAAGAATAAGTCCAGTTCTAAGACCAGCTTGAGAAGCAGGATTACTAACCTTACATCCTTTCTTAACATAACGTTCAGCATCTCGTCTTAATTGTAATACAGCTGGATCATTAGATTTACTAGCTGTAATTAAAGACTTAATCTTCTCTAATAGATTACTAAGGTTAGTGATACTAGCACCATTCCTAGATTCTTCTTGTAGATAGTTAAATACATACATCATGATTTCATCACAAAACTTAATTGTATTTCTATCATTCTCTTGTGCTTTAGTAGACAAGTATAAGAGAACATCAAACAAAGGACTCTCAGGCATAGTTACAATAGCTTCACCAATAACATGTACTAGCTCAGCTTTAATTAATGCTTTAGGATCTACAACGATTGAGTGTAGGTAATCTCTATAGGTGGAGTGTAGTCTTTGTACGTCTTTAACTTTAAGACCATCATCAGTTTCCATCATAGAAGCACCACTATCAACACCAACGCCTTGACTGTGCAATCTATAAGTGACCTCAGCAATGTTTTTAATCATCGACCTCATACGCACTTGCATATCGGAGAACATTTTAATTAGTTCTTCATCAACCACATAAGTTTTTATTTGCTCTATCCAAGAGTCTTGAACGAATAGTAAATCGTCAACCCTACGCTCTAATGTCTTTTGCCAAGTCCCTTCTTGTTTTAAAGTAAACTTACGGGATAAAGCAGAATAGGTTGCTAAGGCAGTTGTCTCTGGAATGTTATACGGAAAGTAGTGATTAATTAAAGAGGTGATAAACTTGTAATGTACAATTAATGATAAATCCACCATTGCTTGTTTTTTAACTTTCTCTGGTAGACTTGAATTATAAAACTTATATACAAGATACATGCATACAAGTGTTACAGGTTCAGTTGCTACCTGCCAAGAAGAACCGACATAAGGCAGTGCCTTAATTTCTTTTCTAATGGCAATATCATTTACACCATCTAAGATATCAATCATTAATTCATTCTTATCCATAGTGGTGAAGTAGATACTTTGTACACCGGTAAGATTTGAACCAAAGAAAGCAATATGGTCTTCATTTTTATTAACAAATTTGTTAGAGAAGGTATGAAGCTGTTTTGCGAGCTGTTCGTTAATCTTAATATCTTTGGTGTATTTTTCTAATATTTGTTTGTAATTGGTATGCATAGCAGTTTCCCTTAAAAAAATACAGTTTTAGTAAATACATATGGTTAAGGAGTATGACGATGATCGACGAACTATTTATTCGGATTAAAGATAAAGTACAAGCTAGTAATGAAACTAGTAAAACACTAATCAACATAGGAGAGTTATTACATCAATATAGAAGTCAGCCAGATGTTATTAAATACGAGAAACCATTACATCAGTTAGATAGCGATGAACTAGCTATACTTAGTGAAGTAAAAGGGTTTAGTTTTAATATAACAGATATTAGCAATGGTATTCGTGTGCTTCGGTTTATTAAAGTTAAAACCGAAACCATTGAAGTCATATCTTTTTCATTATGCATGGTAACTCATGTTATTGAAGATTGCTATTACAATGAATTTAAAATTTTAGATAATAAATTAACTAAGGATAAGCTATGAAAGAAGTTACTTCTGAAGGATTACAACAACATCAAACGTTACTTAAAATGTTAAATAACGCTTTTTTTGATAACCACACACATGGATTAATTTCACTTTTTACTGAAGGTTCAGCTGAGTTTAACCCAGATATCGTGGGTCCGTTTGAAATTTGCAGCAACACAATCTTAAGTGCACTGCATTGGGGATTTATTTATAAAGATAAATTCATAGCCCATGATGAAAAGACTATCTTTGTCGATAACTTTAAAAACGTACCCATGTATGAGCTTTATAGTGTTGGTGGTAACAGTGTAAATATTCCTTATATTGCCGTTATAACTAAAGTAAACCCAAACGAGATTATCGTAATGGGAAAAAATACCATCCTTGATGTAGCGGTAGTGGGTATTGTTAACCTTGAAGATCACACTATCACAACTACGACTAAAATGACAAGCTTCGGCGAAGTTCTCGGTGAACTACATTCAACCTTGTTACCGCAATATTTAACTCGTAGTCTAATCGGGGGGAGTAATGAATAATACATATGTGTTTGGGGATATAAAAATTATCACCACCGCAAGGATTAACATGTCGGGAGAATTTGATACAATTCAATGTTGTCCACAAGATGTAAACTTAACATTTGGTAATCCTAAGGTGTTATATATTCCAGGTAAAGGTGCGTGGACACATACTGTGTTAATCTGGTTTGGTAAAATGCTGCCAGCTTTTAATAACTTTGTAAATTCATTACATAAGTCAACTAAGATTTATGCTAATGAAGAGGTTAGCTTGTGGCTTCTTAAAAGTGACAGCCACTATGGTACAATAGAAGTATCCTCATACATTTCAGCTCAGGGCAATCTTCGTATAAAAAATAACTTTGGTAACGAAGATCTAAATCGTTTAGATAGAATGTATAATGCTTATCGTAGTAGCGGTAATATAGATGAAGCGATAAAGATTTTACTTAATATTGGGAAACAAGTTGACATTGGTGGGGATAGTGCAGAAGATATTAAGGCACGTCAATTTATATATTCTAGATTTACTGAGCCTTTTACCATTGCCCCTGAAATAGAATCACAGCGGTATGAAAATCTACTTAATATGGCGTACGAGGTTCCACGTAAACAACATATCAGAGAGATTATAAACAAGATTTACACTAGGTGTTGTGAATTAGAAAAAAACAAAGGTCATTAAGAAAGGGTTTTATTATGCAAACTTTTAATATTAAGGGTAATCCAATTACCCTAGCTCTAATTAATCAATTATCTTCAACTCGTGAAGAGAAGCGGGCTTATAGTGAACCAGCTGATGAGATAAACGATGAGAGTTCAACTGTCATTAATCTTGCATTGAGGCATGTTCTAAGCGATCAAAGTTATATACCAACAGAAATGGCAAACGATTTAACTACAGCTTGCAGATACGTTTATAAAATAGAAAGCTATCGTGGTAATGGTAACTTTACCAATACCGTTTTAGTTGAAATGGGCAATGGTAAATTTAATATTTATAACATTGATCACATCAATGAAGTTTTAAATCAGACAAGCTTTTTAATGGTAGCAAAAAGTAAATCTGATGTATTCATTGATACACTGTTTACAAAGGGGCAGTATCTTGAAAGAGCTGGTCGTTTAACCAAAAATAAAGTCATTCAATATAATGATGATTTAGGTTTGGCTTATCAAATATTGTTTCATTTAATTTTCTTTACTGAATTAAAACTCTCTGGAAACTTGGTAGATGTTATTAATAATCTAAGACCTCTATTATTAGATTCAGAAGTAACATTACAGTTAAATATTACTAACACGGTTCTTTTTTATGGAGACGTTGAAGACAACGGTACGCTACATCTCTACATTCGACAAATCGGTACCCCCGATACTTATTGGAAACGCACTGCTTCCCTTTCAGAATTACTTGGTCAATAATTCTTGAAATAACTAACCCGACTAACTAATCAATAACTAACCTAGGAAATCATTCTTATGAGTACAAATGAACTTATCAATAAACTAATGGTAACTTTTTTAGACGAAGTTATTCCCGATGCCGAAGTACAAGTTAAATCAGACGTTGCTAATCAAGTGGCAGCCATGCTTGTTAACGAAGATAGCGTAGCCAACATTGAGCAGTTATCTAACGTCGCTCAAGAACTAGCTAAGCGTTACAAAAACACGCCACGTGATATCGCAAACGTTATCGCCTATCTAGCTGAAGTGTTAGATCTACCAGCCGTAGAACTAAGTCAAGCTGAACAAGATTTGCTAACTAAACTTACAGCTAAACTGGCTAGTGGTAAACTTGCGGTGGTTAACCTAGATGATGAAACTTTAAAAAATGGTCTACCTGCGTTTGCTGACAAACATAACGGTGGCTTTAGCTTTAATTCTCAGTCTGGTTGTTTTATTCGTTTCAGCGACAACAAACAAATGTTATTTACCTCCGATGATCAAAATGTAATTCGTGCTGAAATTGACTTTGACGAAGGTGTGGTTGTAGCTAAGGCATTACCAAACTACGCGGTTCAAGATCTTATTAACGATGTAAATGCCACTATGGAAACACCGTATAAGATTAAACTAATGGAAGAACGCGAGAACGTTACATTAGATAACATCACTGAAGAAAAAGTGCTTCAGTATTTGGACGGTAATAAAAATGTATTAGTTGATAATCCAAACATTAATACACAGGCGGTATTAAACTTGATTATCAATAACTACGCAATTGAAAATGAGCTACAATTAAATGATAAGCGCATTACTATTCCTAATGCAACAGAAATCATGCGTACCATTCATGAGTACATGGTAGGCTTACATACTCCAAAAGCCGATGAAACAGTGCCAGTGGTTGAGCAGCTTGTAGACCAACCAGCGGTAGTAGCAGAAGCAGTAGAAACAGTTGCACAAACTGAAACGGTAGGTAATGTTGAAGATGCAGCGCACATTGTTATTGAAAGTTTAAAGAAGCAGCCAAATAAGATCCTAGAACTTCTGCAAAACTCAGATAACGACTATAGCGGCGCTTTAAACAAATACGTGGTCAACGCGGTGCCAACTGTGTTATCTAACCCAGCTGCGTTAAACGATGTGCAAAAAGAACAAGTTGCTGCGGTAGTTAATAGTAAAGCAAGTGAAATCTATCAGGTTGCAGAAGAATATCGTCAAGCAGAAAAACAGCGCTACGAACAAAGTCGCAATAAGTTCACTAAAGATGAAGTAATGGCGGTGATTAACGCTCACCCATCCCACGTTGACTTTATGAATCAGTTAAATGTAAGTGCTTCTTACATTGCCGATAAGATTGTAGATTACTTCAACGACAACGGTGTTGACTTATCTCTTAACACAAGTCGTGACAGCACCATCTTAAATACTCTATACATGTTAGCTTTGTATGAGTACAATGTTGAAGCTATCGGTAACGAAGAGTTTAGACGGGTTAATGTACCAAACACTGAAAACCTAATCTTCGATACTAAGTTCTTCAAAACATTGATTAAGAAAAACTTTACGCGCATTGATGTTCAAGACGACGATGTAGTATTTGCGTTAAATAAAGAATTAGAAACCTCTAAGAGCTTCTTAGACTTATCTGGTGAAACTTTAACAACCATCTTAGGTCTTCTTGAACAAAAACAGTGTATGCGCGTCATGGCTATGTACATTATTCGCGGTGCTGATATTCCATCTCATGACTTTAATGCTGAGACAGATGAAATCAATGTACAGATGAGTTACGCTACACTTGCAGTTATCTCAAGTTCTAAAGCTGACATCTTATACATTCAAACCGGTAAAGGTGAACCAACCGTTGCAAGAAGTGAATTAGTCCATACTGTACCAACTCGTATGAAACTAGTTGACTTCCTTGACATGTAATACTAACGCAGCATAAAAAAAAGAGAGTCGCAATGACTCTCTTTTTATGCCCAGTTATTTGGCTCTCATAATTGTTTTAACATGTTCATCAATAGCAAGTCTATGGGGGTAACTACTTTTATAAAGTAATTTAGGACACATGTGTCCATAAAACTTACTATTACCTTCACCATGATTTAATACTTCTACCTTATAAACATAATGTGTTTGACAACATTTAATAAGACCTTTACGCCTCAAACACATTTTATATTGAGTAGACATGAATGCATAACTTTGTCCATTTATGATAAAGTCTAGCATAATGTGTCTACCAGTAGAATTAAAATCAAGTGCAATCTCACCAAAGAGTCGTTTATGCAATATAATTAATATTAATTCAAACAACTCAATAATCGCTGACATATAAACCTCGATGTTTCATTTAGCTATTGGCGAGTTGAAGTTCGATAAATACTATTTTTAACCTCTTCAATCCGTTTAGCTCGGTGTGTGTTTGCTTCTTGAATTAAACTATCTAAACTCATAGGTAAGGAATTCTCCTCTTTAAGTTTAGTATTTAATGCCCTCACCTTCCCTTCCAAATAAATAGCAGTTAACTCTTCTTTAGCATCTTTTAGTTGCATTAGGAGTCCAGCTATTTGCCTTTTTAATTGTTCTTGCTGATAATCTATATATTTATCATACGACGTTTTTACTTCGTCATCTTTAAGCTTCTTATAATCTTGTGCTGATATTAAAGCATTATTAATACCGTAATGTGCCAAATTTTTAGAATAGCTTAACATCCATACAGCAAGTAACCAACCAATAACCCTATCGTCATGACCACCAGCTGTGTGGTCAATCCTACCATTCTTTACAATGAGTGCTGTAATCTCTTGACTAAGAGCTGTGTCGTACACTCTATACCCGCCAAGCCTTGCAGCTTTTTGTAAAGTCTGTTCATACAAGCTATCTCTAGAATGATAACCACCACCAGCAGTTGCAAAGCCAAAGTATTTCTTACATTTGTCATAAAAAGATACTGGGCGTCTAATTACTGGCTCTAAGAACAATTCTAATTCTTTCTTATCTTTCCACAAGCCTTCATCCACAATTCTATTATAAATGCGTTTAAAAGGATCAATTCCATTTTGCGGTAATTGTAATAACAGGTTATCAATAATCGTAGTACCAGACGATTTACGTTCTGGTATTAAAATTAGATTACTGTATTTAAGCATAAGCTTAACAATCCAGTTACTAAATAATATTAAATTGGTTTCATCAACAGCCATTGAACCAAGTACACTTAAATCCTCAGTATCAATAATTACAAGACTAATTTGATCTCGCCCTAGACCTTCAGATGTATCCATACCACCTACCATCATTCGACCTTCGGCTTGCCTTCTTGCTAATTCTCTCTCATCAATGTACCAGTTTATACAATACCCTTCACTAAATAATTCAGTGAAACTAGGAGATTTACGAGCTTTAGTAATCATCTCCAATATTTCATGTGACAGTGGGCTACTACCAGAACCACTTGTCCACTTGTTCATAAAGTCTCTTTCTGCAGCCTCGCCAGTGGCGTTAGCTTCAGCCATAGCGTTATATAACCATTCATCAGTTTTACCAAGTTGGTTATGTAGAAGATTGATGTAAACCATCTTCTTACGACCAGGAGAGTTTTTATTTACAATGTGTTGAAGTTCTTCTTCGTTCTTACAGTCAAATAGTGATTCATTCCAAGGCATTGCACCCATAAACAAGTCAAACATGTATGCGCCACTACGAGAATCTTTTTTACCAGCGGTAGTGGGAAACAAGTTGAAATAAAAACCACCCGTGGCTTTTGCTTCCTCACGTGCAGCACGCGTTGATGCTAGCATTGCTGGTAGTGTTACATCAATGTATGGAATAAAGGGCGATTCGTCCGTTTCAGTTACAGGTGACGTTAATCCTCGCCCTAAGTTTAATGCGCCAGCTTCACTGTTTTGACCAACAGCAGTACGATAAATATTACCTAATGCAACATTCGTCATTTCAGTTTTATTATCAGCGTCTTGCTTACTAATTCTACCAACATAACTCGGTAGAAACTCACGCATCTTTTTAAGTCTATCAATGTTAGCAAGTCGTAGTGCATTATCTTTAGTTAACAATAGTAACTTAGAGTTTTCAGCCGCAACGTCTTTGATGTGAGTCATTATACCGTCCGACGATACAGATTTACCTGTCTGACGGGGTTGGGTGATAGCAGAATCAATATGATTATAAGCTAGCCACCATAAAGCAATGTTACCTCTATTGGCAAGAACTGGTAGAGGTTCAGGGCTTGCATTGGGCGGTATCTTTAATACTTCACGATAAAAATACCAAGGATTAAATCGACACTCTAATTGAATCTCTACCATTTGTTGTACAGTTAGATGGGGTGAGAATGGATCTAACCCAATCAATCTAGGATTATGAATAGCTAGAGGGAAGGCGTGATTCGCAATCCCCATAGCTTTTAATAGATCAACATATCTTTTCCAAGATACGTTGGTAGTACTTGTATCAGGAACGGCAGTTGGGTGCTTATTCCAGTCATCTTGAAAAAGAATCATTTAAATCTACCTTTGTACAGTTAACGCAGTTGTACCTAATTCTAATATACCAGTTTGAGTTTGACGATAAAACTCTAAACGAACTAAAGAACCTTGTCGTACATCGCCTTGTGATACGTCCATATCGGTAATAATGTTTTTAAGTTCATCTACCGGGATAGTTCTATTCCAGTTAGCCCCAAGTTTGATACGTACATGAGTTGGTGCTGGGGCTTGTGCTTCAGCATACTCATAGTACAATGGAGCTGTATTCCAGAATAAGTTATCTAAGATACTACCACCATTGTTAAGACCTTGTGAAATATCCATTGTGTATAAGTTACCACTTTCATTTACTTTAGCAGTAGCACGAGATCCAACAATGTGCTGATTGCTATATTCAAGTAAGTAATAACCTTCAGAACCAATGTTACCACCAGCTTGCAGTAAGGTAATATTAAAGCTTACAGCATGTCGATAGTTGGTGTATTTATTATTGACCTTAGATAAGTTAACCGCAACGTTAATGTTTTGACCTTTATTAAATAGTCTACCATCGAAAGGCATAGAAATGGTACTTTGTTCAATAAATGGTGTTACGTTATAAACAACGTCACGATCTAATGTGTACATGTAGTAATCAAGTGTCCAAGTATTTGTAGAGAAATCCCAACGAGGAATAACAAATAGTTTCACTTGATAACCACTGTCAGCATCAATTGTGCGAAGTCTATATGGTTTACTTAAAAATGATCTGTCACCATTAGTTTGCACCAGTGTACTATACTCACCTTCAGCTAACGTATATACTAATACTAAATCAGCAGTATATCCCATTTCAGACGATACAAAGTTTTCAATACCATGTAGTGCCACGCGATCATCACCTAATGGGTATGTAGAATTACTACCATCGGTATAAGTAACTTTAACTGTCATTGGCATTGAATCTACCATGAGGTTAATAGGAACTTCCACTAACAGGTTATCAGTAGAACTTAAGAACGGCGTGATTAAAGAAATATCACTGATTTGTTTTTTCGACGAATCAATAGTTCTTACAGCATTTGTAATAACCGTTACCAATGTGCTTACCGATAATACATTCCCATTGGCGCCATAAATAACTGCAGTTACAATTTCCCCTTCAGTTAGAGTGTGAGTAACGAAACCACTCATTGGGGTTTTTATTGCACGAATATTTTTATCTGGTTCTTGCACGGTTTCAAACAAGATGTTTTCAGATTCCATAATACCGCTAGAGTTAAACTGCGCGCTAATAACATCGCCTTTAGAACTAACGTCGGTGCCTCTAAAGATTTTAAGGTATCTTGAGTTAGTTCCATAAACATGTAAGAAGTTATCAAAATTCATTACATGTGGCAGAACTGATGTATTAACATAAATTCGAAAACTTGCAGCAGGAGAACCTGGTTTAGACGATAATAACACATCGTCATCTTTAAGTCCTGAATTAATGTTTTGATCGGAGTGTCGCTCTAGAACACTAAGACAAGTTTCATAATTCACTGAAACTACTCTGAATAATCCTTCAGACCAACTCCAAACTTCATCGTCCGGGTTTGGAACAAACCTACCACCTTGAGGCGTACCATTGTAGATATCACCCATATTCCATCTGGTATGTATACGCGTCTTATCTACGTTTGGTACAATCTGGTCTACTTTAGCCATTTATTTAATCCTCTATTTTAATAATGACATACTTAGATAAGTCAACTAAGTCATTAAGTTTAAGTTTAATGATTCCTTCTAATAACTCATATTGTTTTTGTGTGATTTCAATAGATTCATTAAAAGGGTGTGGTGCAATATGTATAAAATTGATATCAGCTCGATTAAAAGCTGGATCAAATGGTAATAACCATTCCCACGGCTTTAACCAAAATTCAAGTTCTATACTATCAAAGTTATCATTGGTATTAGCATCAATAGCATAGCCATTTTTAATAGCGTATAACATTGAAGTTAGTACAGGCGATATAACTTCCCATCTAGTACCTTCAATATAGTTTAATCCATATTTTTTATCAGGTTGCCAAAGTGTAATATATTTACTCACCGCATCTTCAATATCAACGCATTCACTGTAAAAGTCATTAGTGTTAATGTCTTGAGTAAAACTTTCCACTGGTAGAATATAATCTTCAATACAGTAAGGAGCACCTTCGCGTGATAGAGGTCCTACATCTTCTTCGTGAAAATTTACTTCATCAATTGTTCTAAACTCACCTTCAACCACAATTCTAATATTTTTATCATTGTGAATGTCGTAATAACCATTTGATGATAATCTACCGTTTTTTATAAAACCTACTTCACGGGGTTTGAATGGAACAGATTTACCATTAGCCACATATTGTCCACAACCGTAAGATCTAACTATAATCTCAACATGGTCATATGTGTTTATCTCTTTATTTACGATTACAATTGAAGGCCACTTAGCGTAGTAGTCGATATCTTCAATAAGTGACTTACCATTAGCAAATACAGTAAATTGAGCAGGAGGTATGTTTTGGTTTCTATATTTAATCTCACCACCCCAACTTTGCTTTGATTTAACTACTAAATCAATTGCACCGTCTTTATCTTCACTTCTATCAAAAATACTAGAAAAGATAGTTATTTTACTATTTGTTTTTACAGCTGGTATTAATCCCGCCTGGTTTAATAAATTCCAATTCCACTCAATTTTAGCACTACTATCTGAAGCTGATTCAGTGTACGTGTACCATCTTGTCTCTCCAGTTATATCTTCCCAGTCTTCTACAATATCCTGAGCGTATAAGGTTGACAGATAACACCTAAAACCATACTGTTCCAAGTCATTATTAACAACGTCTTGGTTAACATAGATTCCAGATTCGTCCCCATGTGTTCCTTGGAAGACTTCAACCCACTTAGTACCAGTAATATCACTTGGAACATTAATGTAAATATCCGTAGATGAATCGGAGAAGTAATTGATCATCCTACCACGGGCATCGTAACAAAATACACAACGTCTACCATACCCTGTACTCATGTCCGGAATAAGCATAGCTGGTGGAACTTCGATTTGTTCAAGCCGACCAATCATTTTAGTGCTGTTAATAGGTGGGCACATATAACTTGTTGCAGCGCTATAACCATAAGCGTTTTGCACTAGTGGTAATTGTATTTGTTCAAAGTTTGCTTGCATTAACGCGCAATAGGCACTGTATTCAAGCTCACTTGCTGACCACTGTGGTACTAAAGCATTGGTGTTTACCATAGCTTTTAGAATCTCTGTTTTATTACCAAGCTTATAAAGTTCTTCAATCCTATTCTTTTGATTAATAAGACCTGCGTGTTTACCGCCCTGTCTTACCATTATATAAATAGAACAAGATAAAATATCGCCAAGAAATTCATGAACCGAAGAATAGTATCTAAGTAGTTCAGTATCCACTGCGTATGCACTATGCGTTACCATTCTAAAAGCGTAATCTTTAATTCTAGATATGTAAACGCCTTTAAAGCCACTACCCACCCTTTTAACTAAATAGAAATCAATATCATCGTGGTAATCAATAATGTCATAGACTTCATCGGTAAGAAGTAGGTACTTAGTTCTATTCTTATCAAGTTTACTAGTAAAGACTGGTAGATCTTTAATATCAAAGAACATATCAAACTTAAATGATTCATCCCACATAAAGCCAAGTGTAAAACCATCTAATTCATTTGAATAGGTAGTAGGGTAGTTAGTTACAAACCCTTCATGGTAATAAATACCAAGTCCCCGTCCTTTAAATTTAGAGATGATCTGGGAACACCCTAAAATAAAATTGTCATAGCTTTTCTTGTCAGTGATTTTACTGTAATTCATTTGTACTGGATGAATCGGATCAATTGCTTGGTCTCTAAAAGATTCATTGGCAAATTCAGCATTACTATAAAACCTAATAATAACTTTTGAATTGTCAAGATTAATCTTTTGATTTTTAGCAGCGCCCGTGTAACCATCAATACTGGTATCTGTACCGTAGTTAGTTTTTCTATCGTGTTCTATACAGACTAAAATATTGTTAGTAAAGTCACGCATTAACCAAACTTTATTTCTAGGAACAATACCACCGCTTACTAAGTATAAATCAATTAAAATAGATTGACTTTCACAAATCTTTTCAATAGCAATCCAAGTAGAATCCATTAGTAGTACATCAAATACTTCTTCTGGTACTTGCCCCACTTGGTAGATATGAAACCACTTTCGACCTTCAACCTTTGGGGTAAACACTGTATGCCATAATACTTTTTGACTATGCAAAACACCCCCTAAAGGGGTGAGTCTTGCAAGTCCAACATTAAATTGTCTATCCTGTTTTGGTTCTTGCCATACTGTTTTTATAGCATGGTTTAATAAGGCATTAGCCATATAACCCCCTTATCTTAAACCGTAGAGTCATCAATTAACTGTTCGATTTTTAGTTTAAATTGTTTTGCTTCGGCACTATTCTTACCATTATCAACAATAGTACCAATCCCAGTCTTATTAAGACCACGATAGTTTAACGCAAAGTATACCATTGTATTAAATGCTGGTGGGTACTCAAGTGCCACAGCACAAAGTGTTGGGGCGTTAGCACCAAACCAACTACGAGAAACCATAGCGTAAAGATTAGCCAAAGTTAATGCTTCATAACGGTTATTAACGCTATGTAAATATTCAATTAAAGTTGGTAGGCTACTAACCAGCGGCATGTCTTTAATTAATTCTTCGGTGGCGTGTGGATTTGAATAACTAACTTTAGCACTATAGATGCTAAGACGACGTTTAATGCTAGATGACATTGGTTCATCCGAATTATCAGGTGTGCCATCTTTCCAGCTATCTTTGTGTAGCAAACAATAGTAAGCACCTAAGATAGCTTTTAACTGTACTTGTTGCACCATATCTAAATTTAATGTACGCGTAATAATACCACTAAGCCATTGTACAAATACTCTAGCAGGAAATGTAGAAACAATTTCAAAGAGTGAATTGCCGTTATGTACCCAAACTGAAGATAAAATGCTGTAATACAAATTTAGTTTATAGTCTAAAGCTGAATTAATAGAGATATTACCTAGTCGGTCAGAACGTGTGAATGGGCGCATATCTACAATGAATCGTTTATCATCGTCATCTGACTCTAACAAAATTGGTTGAGCAAATGCGGGAATATGTTCAGCTGCTGGTTTAACTTGTAATGAAGGATATTTACTATTAGTGTCAGGATCCATAATAGGTGAAATGTACTCGTTGTCTCTTTGTGCTACCATCGTCTTATTAATATTAGCAATGACATCGTTAAGTTTATAATCTTTTAACGAGGTGGTATTGTAGGGTGTTAAAAACATTAAATACTCCTTTTAAAGTATTAAAGAAAATGAGTTTTTGGTATGTAAAATTAAAATACTAATAGTATGTCTATTTTTACACATTTAAGTAATACATACAATTTTGTTAAAAGTTTAAGGATTAATTATGAATCCAAGTATTAAGTCCGCTTTTCCAAGAGCAATACTTTTAGGGGTTGATGATGCTAGTATCCAAACACTGCCTCTTGAGAGTGTACAAGACACTCAACATATCCCATTAGTGTTCCTACGGACACCCAAAGGACCTGAAGAGATTACAGTAATTCCCACCAGTTTACTTACTGCTATTTATGGTGAGGAAGTTACTCAAGCAAATGGAATTTATCACACCCATCAATCAGAAGTAGTAACAGCTGCAGCTAAAGCTGGTAATGCTACAATTGCAGTTAAAAGAATCTTAGGCTCAGATGCTAAAGCTCCTTCTATAAAGTTTTATACTAAAGTCGTCACTAAAGATAATAGTATCAGCGCTACTATTGTCAATAAAAAACAAGATAGTACCGATGCTAACTTTTATGAACTATTAAATATTGATTTTAAAAGTAAAGGTATCTTTGGTGAACAATACGGTATTAGCATTACACCAGCCGATGAAAAAACCCAAATGATTTATGCAAGTACCTTAAATGGTTTTGTATATGAACTAAGACTATTTAGACGCGATCCAGTAAGTCAGCAAAAAAATATTATTTATACAAATAACAACGATCAAAGAGCATTGTTTTGTTTTAATCCAAATAACGCTTATGCTCAAGATAATCCTTATTATCTTATCAATGTTATTAAAGAACAATACAATTCTGGCTATGATGGCAATCTAGATACTTTTGGCGCTGTTACTATTCAAGATGATGCTTTCGCTGCATTACATCAGTTACTCAAAAAAAATAATCTTACTGCCGCTGAGAACTATTGGCAGTATGATATTTTATCAGCAGGAAAACTTACTTTATCAAAAGATTTAGTATATAACTTCACTGATGGTAATGATGGATATGTTACAGCTAACTCTAATTACATTTCAATGAAAATTAACTTTCTTGAAGAATACGATGCGTTTGTTTATAATTACCTAACGAATCTAACTGAAGATAGTGACTTGGTTAATATGGCAAAGTTACCGTTTTCTATCATTTACGATTCTGGTTTTTCTATGCGAACCAAGTTAGCATTAAGAAATATCTTAAGACTAAGACCAGATGTAATTGTTGGCTTATCTAGTTTTATGGTAGCTAACCATTACGAAGATATTGATGGTAGTATTGGTTTTGAATACTATTATAATGATAGTCAAGAAAATGCTATTGCTATAGCTACCTCGTTAAAATCTGCTTTTTCGTTAATACCAGAATCGCAGACACATGGAACGCCTACCATGCGGGGCTTTATTACTATTCAATCCGGTATTAATACTAGTAGTAGTTATAACGCACGGCAAAGCATCATCATTGATCTAGTGGAGAAGTTTAGTCGCTACATGGGTCAAACGCTTCGCTGGAATCCACAAGCTAGTTTTGATACTAGTCCTAATAATGAATTAAAGGGTTGGGTAAATGTAAACTTTACTTATCGCCCAACCAGTTTAAAAGAAACGGCTTGGGATGCAGGTATTATTTGGGTAGAGAATA
>ERZ500994.337-NODE-337-length-15154-cov-14.942711_pt1 | contig 15154 bp, 12 predicted proteins | sample MGYA00248878_ERZ500994 | MGnify/ENA primary metagenome ERZ500994 (study PRJEB25958, sample SAMN03398533) | human skin metagenome | study: EMG produced TPA metagenomics assembly of the Human Skin Microbiome Metagenome (human skin metagenome) data set. | reverse complement strand
GCGACTACTACTCCTGCCCGATCCCGCCGCCGCAGAACCGGATCGTCGTACCGGTGACGGCCGGTGAGAAGAAGGCGATCTGGAAGGACTGACGCTCAGCGGAGCACCTCGACGGTGACCACCGCGCCGTTCGCGACGAGGTCCCACTCGACGTCGCGGTGGCCGTGGCCGGCGAGGACGGCGCGCTGCAGGCGCAGCCCCTCGCGGGCGACGAGCTCCTCCTGGTTGACCCGGGCCACGAGCTCGCTGCGCAGCGACTTGCCGTCCTCGACGCGGGGCACGAGGGCCTCGATCTCGGCGGGCAGGTCGGCGTGCTCGGTGGTGCCGACGACGGGCGTCTGCGCCATCGCCGCGTCGAGCGTCGTCCAGGCCGCGGCGGGCGAGGTCGCCGACAGGTCGAGCAGGACCCGGGCGTCACCGACGGCGACGTCGTCACCGGTCCGGTCTGCGAGCGCCGGGGGGAGGGTGACGAGCGAGGACTTGCCGGGGCGGCGGACGAGGCGGGTGTCCCCCTTCGCCATCGGCTTGAGCGCATCGGCCACGAGGCGAAGGGAGGACTCGTCACCGAGACGGGAGAGGCCGTCGACGACGGCGAGGACGCCGGAGCGGCGGGTCGTCGTCGCGTCCTCGCGCGCCGGGCCGAGGGCGCGGGGCTGGGCGGCGGGGGCCCAGTCGTGGACCTCGCGGCCGGTGGCGGCCAGGGCCTCGCGGGCGGTGGCCGACGAGCTGCCGACGGTGTCGACCTGCTCGGCCCACGCGCCGGGGGCGGTGTCGTCGATGATCCACAGGGCCGTCGGGACGCCGGCCTCGCGGGCGGCGGTGAGCACCTCGGTCAGCGCGCTGCCGTCGCCCCAGCCGGGGACGGTGCCCTCGACGCCCTCGAGGAGGACGAGGTCGGCGCCATCGAGGGCCGGCTGCCAGCTGCGGCGGTCGAGCTGACGCTGCTGCCACTCGGGCGCGAGCAGGGCGCTCAGGCGCGGTCCGGCGGCGACGGCGACGGTCAGGTCGAGCGCGGGGACCGGGGAGTGGGCGGCCGTGACGGTCGGCTCGGGCGACACCTGCTCGGTGGGGGCGGGCGCCGTGGCGGCCGGCTCCGGGGTCGGCTCGGGAGTCGGCTCCTGGGGCGCGTCGGCGGCCTCGGCCGGGGCAGCCGGGGCGGGCTGCAGCTCGGTCATCGCGGCGCGGGCTGCCCGTCGCAGCCGGTGGGTGAAGGCAGGGGTCTTCGACGGTCGGCTCACGAGCGGTCAGTCTTCCATGTCGGTACCCGGGAACGCCGAAGGGCGCCACCGTGTCGGTGGCGCCCTTCGGACGAAGCTCTGGTGGACCTGGCTGGGTGCTTCTCAAACCCCCGCAAGCCTCTGCGGACGCTGATTCACCGCGTTCTTAGGGGGTCGAGGCCGTCGAGACCGGCGCGAGTGCGTGGTCCGATCATAGATGAGCGGGGCCCGGTCACGGAAAATTCGACGCAGAGTCAAACCCGTTTGAACGCCTCGACTCGCGCTGAACTGCTCGATGGCTATGCCTCGGGTGTCCCGGTGAGGCTGCTGGCGGAACGGTTCGGTGTGCATCGTTCAACGGTGCGCGAGATAGCCGCGAAGGCCAAGATCAGCCCGCGTCGACGTTCGCTCTCGGAGCGAGACGCGCAGGAGGCGACTCGCCTCTATACGGATGGGATGACGCTCGTCGAGGTCGCCGCTCGGCTCGGTGTCGGTGATGAGGCTGTGCGTGCCGCGGTGGTCGCCTGCGGCGGAACCATCCGCCCTCGTGGGCGGCGTGCCATGTGAAGCTTAAGGATCCGCTCGGTGTCGCTCATCTATGAGGATGATCTTGAGCTTCAGAACTGGCAATAACGTTGGCACGCTGCCAGTTCTAATCATTTGGTTCAAGCGATCGCAACTCTTCCTGAAGAACAGCAACGTCAGCAGCTGCCTTCCGCAGCATCGCCGCTCCACATTCAGCACAGTACCCCTTCTCCGGCGTTCCTGGGCCCGGCTCCTTCACGACGAATCTCGTATTGCCCTTCATGATTTCGTGGTTCTTGTTTCGAGAACATCGCGATAGCCGCTCAGCAGTCCTCACGGACAACTTCAACAACACTGATCTAGTCGCTGGCATCAGCGAGCTTCCCTTCAAGCTCGTTTTGAACGACATCGGCGATGTCATCCAGCATGGAGATTGCTCGCTCAAGCGCCTGAGTGTTCTGATCGCGACGCTCGTTGTTTTCGATCCCCAATTCAGTGTTCACCGCACGATTCATGAGTACAATCACCGCGGCCAAATTATTCTGTGCGCCGGTTCCTCCAAGGAGTGCGATGCGGCGTCCTGCGGCACGCTGTCCGAGCGCATCACAGATGCGATTGGCCGCCGACCGAGTTTGCTCATTGAGTCGCCGACGCAACATCTGGCGGTGTGCCTGAGGCTGGACTGGGATGCGCTCCGGAGTGTCTGGAACGGGACGGTGACGCGCCTGCCCAAGGCGTCGTTGAAGCTCGCTTCGGTCGAGGCCCAAGCTCTCAAGGTCTAGACCTTGTTCACGGAGGACGTTCATTGCGTTGTCGATCAGCGTGTCGTCAGCCGGGTCCAAGTAGGGGTCTGCGAGAAACCGATCAATGATCTCTTGAGTGACGTCCATGTCGTGAGCAAGGCGACGACGGCGCCCCGTAGAGTCGCTGTCGCCACCGGGTACTATCTCATCAGATTCGAGCCAGTCGTGAATCAGCTCTTGATCACCGCGGTCAATTGACTTGAAGTCATCCCAGAACCGATCAATGTTCAACCCGACATGTGAGACGATGACTCCTTGGTTGTCCGCATGCCCTGGAGCGTTCTGCACGTTTACTCTCATTGCACGCCCGACGAACTGAATATATGGACTAAGCGAACGGAAAGGACGGAACACTGCCGCAACAGACAAGCGCGGGTGATCGAATCCCTCACCGAGCATTTGAACTTGGACGATCGCATCAAGGGTGCCGTTTCGCAGTTCCCGGAGGACTTCTTCGCGTTCATCTGCGTTTTGTCCACTATGAATTTCTCGTGTATTGATGCCTCGCTCCTGGTAGAGGCCACGAATCTGTCTGGCGTGGTCGACCGAGCAGGCGACAGCAATCAGTTGATGCGGTAGGCCACCTTCTTGGAGATGGCGAAGCCACTGTATCGAATGGTCAACGATAGAGATGTTGCTCTGTGGTGCAAGGGCAACACCCTTGGAGTACCAGTCGTTCTCACGCATCTCCATAACTTCCGAGAGGGTGTGCTGGTATTCATCGCCACGATACGTGAAGTACAACTCGCTCGGCGCAACGTTCGACGACGTCATCTCCTTGATATAGCCGCACTGCATCGCATCTCGAAAAGTGTACTGGTAGATCGGCTCACCCTCGACGGGCTGTTCATCAGCGCGGAACGGTGTAGCGGTAAGGCTGAGAACGCGTGCCGACGGGAATCTCGCAAAGACGTTCTGCCAACTTGGCGCAGCATTGTGATGCCCCTCGTCGACGATGATCAGGTCGAAATAATCTTCGGAGAAATGAGGTAGCCATCGATCTGCACGTTCAGCTAGCTGGTGAATATTGGTGACCACGATGTGTGCGTCGTCGCAATCGCTGAGGTTGGCATCGGCGTCCAGAACCGCACGGAAAGGGCCGGCGCTCATGTCGGCCAGCACACCTGCTCTGCGGTAGAAGTTGTCCGAGCTGGAGACGTTGACGGCCTCTGCGATCTGATCGCGGATCGTCAGGTTGGGCGCTATGACAAGCACCCGGCCCCTCGCAATCCCAAATGGTAAGACCGAGATCAGCCCAGTCTTTCCGCATCCCACAGGAATTTGCTCGATAGCACGTTGACCTCCTCCGTTGAAGAACTCCATCGCAGAGGTCCAACCTTCTTGCTGAGGTTCACGGAGCGATTGGTTGCCTCTGATTGCAGCCGGCGTCTCCTGGAAAAGGGCTGCTATTTCGGTATTGGTCAGCATCTCTTATCCCTTAGAAGACCGAGGATCGTTACCTGGAGCGATAGTGTCTTGCTCACGGATCGTCCCTCGCCGCGACCGGACTTGGAGCTCGCCACCCCATCACCACTGAGAATCTCGCGGCCGCGTTTGATCCCATCGGATTGCGTAGGGGTGATAGCACTTGCCCGCTTGGCACCAGGTTTGCGCACCTCCCACTTTCCGTCGTCACGAGCCTGCACGAGGCGCTTGTTCGGCTTGCCCATTTGGGTTCTCCCTTACTGATCACGAGCTTGAGGGCTCGCCTGGTTCAATCGTGGTAGTAGTGAGACGACCTTGCGCCCGTCGCTCGTTTTCTGCGCCGTTTGAGAGTCCAAGGCTTCCTCGGATGGAAGCGGAGTCCTTGCCGTCACCGTTCGGAAGAGCTCGGTCGGCACACGGCACTGTTCGACGAGATCGTGTTCGACAACGCCCTCTTGTCTGAGGAGCTCGATAGAGCGTGGCAGAAGGGAGGGGTGCTCTATTGTCGTGATGAGGCCGGGCTCACTGCGTCGCCATCCTCGTGACGACAGCGTCATCATCGCGTTGCGGTAGGAAACATCGTTCAGTCGACCAAGTCGACGTGCCCTGAAGAGAAGGGCCTGGATGCTCACGCCCCAGTGCTCTTTAAGTTTACCGAGGGCTACCCACGCAGCCCGGTTCATCGCCGACGGTAGTTCGTCTGCAATCTCCGCAGCTGGCATGAGGAGTTCTGATGCGAAGCGGTGTGCCTGTTCCTCGACAATGCGGCCGCCTGGTTCGGCGTCTGCGTGCATGACGAGGTGTCCAAGTTCGTGGGCGACATCGAAGCGCTGCCGATAGTAGTCTCGCTTAACGGGGTTCAACACCACGACCGGCCGCAGCCTGCTGTCGAAGGAATATGCGTCAACTGAAGCAGCTTGCTCAGGACTGAAAACAACGAGCACCCCGTGATTTTCTAGGGCGCGAACAAGGTGTCCAACGGAGCCAGCGTCCATACCCCATGCGCTTCTCAGCTCTCGGGCCGCCTCTTCCGGTGAATCATTGTCAAGTTCGTCAGTGTTTACTGGCGAGCTTGGAATATCTATCCCCGGGAACTCGACGTGGCGCTCAATCGATTCGGAAATGTCGAGAGCCACCTGTCCGTAGGCGAATGCCTGATCTCGTGCAAGTTGGCTAGTTGATCTCAGCGAGCGGAAATGCGGCAGTGCGCTGACTTTCGCGATGTCGTTCGGTCGCGCAGCGAAGAATCCGGGGTTTACAGATAGGCCGAGCGCAAGCTGAGCCACGGTGGCCGCCGTTGGGCGCTTGGCTCCAGTTTCCCATGCGGATACGGCGGTCGGGCTCTTATTGACTAATGATGCAAGCTGGCTCTTACGAAGACCGGCTAGATTACGTGCCAGGGTTAGGCGTGCGCCATCAAAGAAGACGGCGGCCGAGGCCGTGCGATCGGTATCGCTCACTCTCAGGCGTCCTTCCGGAGATCGTGGTGTTCGGCCGCGGGACGGCGCAGACGGACGGGAGCGTCAGGTGCATCCTCAGGACCTGTCGGCGCAGGCTTAGTCGGGCGGAGTCGACCACCGTCATCCGGCGGCAGCTGCAGTAGGTCGTGGCGCCAATACCAGGCCGAACCGCCCCCGGCGTTCAAGCGGGGCTGACCGATCGTCAACTCGCGGTTGCCATGGTCAGCTTCCAGTGAGTGAGCTACAACGAGGGTGCGCAGATCGAGTTGGGGTTCGGACACCGCAGTGGCGAGTCCAGCCTGTTCGTCTGCCGTGAAGTGGTCAAACAGCGTGGGCTGATCGGCGTACGTGCTGGGTTGCTGTGCGACTCGCTGCTTGGTCGGGCTCTTTTGGGGCCACGAAAGCCCGTCAAGCTTGCCGAACGGTGCGGAGGCGAGAAGCCAGCGGACTCCACCGTGCGCCCAGCCAGGGCTACCACTCAAGTTCGCCCGTGACACCAAGGTCGGATCGATGTCGGGAAGCGTCGCGATGTCGCGATCGGACAACTCAGCATGAAGCACATCTAGGCTCAGCTCGCCGTCGATGTTCTCAGGTACGGAATAGTTTCCGCAGGAGAAGACACGGTCAAGCCGGTCCCGGAGTAGCGTGAAACGGCTCACGCCGACCCACGTCGCATCATGGCCGGCCGCCGCGGAGTAGTCCGTAAGTACGCGCTCGGTCGCCGAGAGGTAAGCCCAGCGGATCGCCCCGAGTACACCAGTGTCGTTCAGCTCCGCAATCAGCTCATCTCGATCGATCATGTAACGAGTCTACACCCATAGGCAGTAAGCTTGGCCCCAGACTGAACCAGAGGCGTGTCTGACGGGCCGCACTAGCACCGCGCTGCCCTGCGAACCCGTGCGTGGCGGCTGGACCCGCCCCGTCGTTATCGCCGTCGACGCTCGCTGGCGAGAGTGTGGGGCAGAGCCTCCTGAGTAGCGTTTCGGCGCAGTTGCCGACGTCGGTCCGCGTGTGGGTTGCGGGGTGTCCTGGCCTACCTGCTCTCTAGCGATGAGAGGAGAGCGTGATGGATGGGCTCAGTGCGCTGGGGTTCAACGAACGGTACGGGCGCGTCGTTCTGGCGTCCCTGGTGGACCCTGGTGAGCCACTGACGGGTTGGGTGGTCTCGCAGGTCGGCGCGGCAGAGGCCGTGCGAGCGTTGACCGGTGATGGTCCGGCGCCGGCGCTGAACAGAGTCGAGGCGGACCTGTGGCGGGCGAAACGGAACCCGAACGTCGATGCCCGCACCGTGCAGGCCACGATGGTCGCCGCCGAGCGGCACGGGTACACCACGCTGATCCCCGGCGATCCGAACTATCCGACCTCGCTGGAAGACTTGGGCGAACGGGCACCGCTGGTGCTGTGGGCCAAGGGCGCGGAGTCGCTGCTGGGAACCCACGTCGGTGAACGGGCCACGATCACCGGGGCACGAGCCTCGACCGCCTACGGCGAACAGGTCGCCAGCGAAGTGGCCGCCGAGCTGGCACGTAACGAGATGGTCGTGGTCTCCGGTGGGGCGTACGGGATCGACGCTGCGGCGCACCGTGCGGCTCTCGCGGAGGGCGGTCACACGATCGCTGTGATGGCCGGCGGCGCCGACCGGCTCTATCCTCGCGGCAACGCCGACATGCTCGACCGCATCGGTGACGTGGGCCTGCGCATCAGCGAAGCGCCCCTGGGAGCACCGCCCTCGCGGACCCGGTTCCTGGCGCGGGCACGGATCGAAGCGGCGCTCTCGGGTTCCACAACGATCGTGGAGGCCGGCGCCCGCTCGGGCTCGCTGGTGACGGCCGAGCAGGCACGCCGCCTGGGCCGCCCTGTCGGCGCGGTGCCCGGCCCGGTGACCTCGGCGGCGAGCACGGGCACGAATCTGCTGCTGCGTGATGGCACAGCACGGGCGGTGACGAACGCACGCGATGTCACCACCCTACTGGACCGTGCCCCTACACAGAACAGGGAGTCAGCCGGCCTTGCCGGCCCTGATTCGTTTCGACATGCTCGCGGAAGCATCGAACGCGGCCATCACGGCCATGAGCTGTAGCTGGCTGGCCGACGCCACCGGTTGATCGCACAGATACAGCGTGATTCCCGCCGCCTCGAACTCGTCCACGAGCGCCCGGACGGCAGGGTAATGGCGACCCAGCCGGGCGAGGTTGATAGTGACGAGCACGTCGAACTCACCAGCTCGGGCACGGTCGAGCACCCGTTCCATCTCCGTCCGATCCCTTCCGACGTCGTAGACGATGTCGAGGACGGTGTATCCCTTCTCTCCGGCATGCCGGAGACATAGGGCCTGCTGGTACTCGCGGTGCTTGCGGTTCACGCTGGCGTTGGAGGTGTAGATGAGCGCTCGCATCAGGCCACCCCCGCCAGGTCCGCATCGGAGGTCTGAGCATGCTCGGGTGCTGGGGCGTGCTGCCTGCGGTTGCCGCGTTCGGCCAGGCGGGCACGCAGCAGCCAGGCGATGCCCAGCGGGCCGAGCCAGAGCATCTTGAACCCGTTCCAGATCGCCAGCAGCACGAGCAGATGCAGCCAGCCGGGGCCGCCGGTGTCGATGAGGTGGACGAACCAGACAGCGAGCAGGAAGTACGGGCCGGCCAGCAGCATTGCTGCCGGTCCCCACTTGTGGCCGCGCCGGGTACGGATGGCGTCGGCGAGGATGTTGGTGGGCATGTAGCAACGCAGGAAAAACCGGATGCGGATGCTGGCTGCGGCTATCAGCCGGAACATGATGGGCTCCTCTCAATCGCACGTTCGATGAACGAGACGGTGCGTTGAGAAAGGGCCCGGTGAGGGCCGACCGCGAACGGCCGAGTGAGCGAAATGAAACCCGCCTCTGCTGCCAGGATACGCCCGAACGGCGTGGACCGGAAGACGCCCGTGACCTCTACTCGCTGGCCTATAGGCCGAGGTCGCGGCCTTGCCGCTGGGCGACAGCGCGGTCCTGCTCGGGGCGGCCGGGCTTGGCTGTGAGGCGGCGCAGCGCGGTCTCGGCGCGGGCTCGATCGACCTTCTGCGCGTCGTTCTGCGCCGGTGGCCCAAGCGGGCTGGTGTCGGTGATCTGGTAGCGATCGCGGTAGGCGGCGACCACGCGGGCACTGGATCGCCACCGTCTCGCCGCCTTCTCCTCATCCGGTGTGGGGCCGAGTTTCCGGGTCCAGGGCTGCTTGTCGGTCAGGGCGGTGTCGAGGACGGCTGATGCTCGCTGCTCGATGAGCCGGTGGCGTTCATCGAGAGCCTGGCGCATCTGATCGGTCATCGGGCCATCGGCGCGGGCGATGAGACCAGCGATCAGCCGTGGGGCCACGCGAGCGCGGGCCGAGCCGGCCGTCTGGGCGGTGGCGCGGGCGAGCCGGTAGTGCAGCACCTTGGCGATGTCCTCGGCATCGTCGAACCCGCGAGCAGCCACCAGACGCGGAAACAGCCGGTCGATGTCGTGGTGGTTGGCCTCGGCCCGCCGGAGCTCGGCGGTCAGCGCACCGAAGGCATCGGAGACCAGCACCGAGTCGGCCTGTTCGTCATCGAGGCCGCTGTCACGGATGAGGGCGGCCCAGCGGTCCTTCTGCGCGGCGGCAGCGACGGTTTCGTATTCGGCTGCCAGTTGCGCGATCGAGCCCCAATGGTCCTGCTCGGCGGTGATCGTCTCGTGGGCGGACAGCTCGGCGCCGGAGTGCTGCACGACCCCGTAGAGCACGCTGCGCGAGCTCGCGTCGGGGTTGTCCGAGGGGTGGGGTTCGGTGTGGTCGTCGTCGGCGCGGTCGAGGATCACATAGGCCTGGTTGGACTGAGCGCCGCGGGTCATCGCGACGTAGAAGTTCTCCCGCGTGGTAGCAGGCTCGACCAGCACATGGGCGGTATCGACGGTCAGGCCCTGGGCGCGGTGGGCGGTGACGGCGTAGCCGAGGTCGACGTGCTCGGCGACATAGGAGGCTGGGAGCACGATGCTGCCGCCGGCCCGTTTACCGGGCTGGCGGATGGTGACCGATCCGTCCTCGCGCACGTCGGTGACCTTCCACCTGGCTCCGTTGCGGACCCAGTCCTTGCCGTTGCGTAGCCGGCGGTCGTTACGGCGGGTGATGATCAGGTCACCGACCCCGGCGCTGGTGCCATCGGTGAGGGTGACCTCGCGGCTGGGACTGATGGTGCCGTCCAGGATCAGGTCGGCGCGGGCACGAGCGTTGAGACTGATGACATCCTCGCGGGTCTCGGCGATCAGCAGCGAGGAGAGGCCTTGGTCGCGGTCGGCCCGCCAGGCCGCATACGCCGCGTCGATCATCGGCTCGGAGTCGCCGCCGGTGACCCGGCCGTGGTCGAGATAGGTGTCGATGACGTCGGTGCGTCCGTGGCGCAGGTCCAGTGAGGCGGTCTTCTCCCACTCGTGAGTGAAACGGTGGATGTCGACGAGCTCAGGAGCGTCGTCGCGCTCATGCACGAGCAGTCCGTAGGCGCCGCCGGCATCCACGGATTGGAGTTGGGCGTAGTCGCCGACCAGCAGCACTTTCGCCTCGGCCCGTTCGGCGACGTGGGTGAGCCGGTCCAGTGAGAGGGTGCCGGCCAGGGATGCCTCGTCGATGATCACCAGCTGCCCGGCATCGAAGGTCGTGCCGTGCATCAGGTGGTTCTGCCACCACTTCGCGGTGTTCTCGGTTGCGATGCCGAGGTCATCGGCCAGGGCCTGCGCGGCGACCGCCGAGGGCGCCAGCCCGATCACCGACCCGGTGCCGTGCTCGGCCTCCCACGCTCGGCGCAGCGCCGACATGGCGGTGGTCTTGCCCGCACCGGCCGGGCCGACCAGCAGATCGAGCATCCGCCCGGACACGGCGATCTGTTCGAGCGCGGCCGCTTGATCCGGCCCGAGCCGTCGACCGTAGGCGTCGGGCTTGGCGATGGTCTTCTCCACCGTCGCCAGTGGCACAGTGGGCGCTGACCGATCGCGGGTGCGGGCAAGGAGCCGGTCTTCGGCTTCGAGGAGCTGGGTCGAGGAGTAGACGGTGGAGTGTCGGGGACGAAACACCGAGGACCCGTCGTCACGTTGGAAGGCGACCGGGCTGGTCGCCAGCTCCGGCGGAGTCAGGCGCAGCGATCCCTGCTCGGCGGCATCGGCGATCATCGCGACGATCGCCTCGCGGTCCTCGGGCGAGGCGAACCGCCAGCCCATGGTCTGCCTGCTCGCCTCGGCGTGTAGGTTCCACCGGCGCCACGTCGCCCGCTTCTCACTCACCGTGGCCACCACCTCGCCTGCGAGCTCGGCCACCGTGTCCAGCGGGATGTCATCGGCCCGTAGCAGCATCGCCGCCGGGTTGTCGGTGACCGTGCGGGACCACTCGGTCGCGTCTGTGCCCAGCAGGCCGGTGGCGCGGGTGCGCCAGTCAGCGGTGAGGTCCGCCAGCGAGCGGACCTCTTTCTCGGGCCGGGTCGCCAGCGTGGCCTGTGCTCTGAGCTTGACGATCGTCCTGGCCGAGGGGCGGCGGCCGTGCTCGCTGACGAACGCCTCGATGAGCCGGTCGGTCTCGGCGTCGATGTCGCGTGAGCGGGTCGAGAACGCCTCGATCAACGACTCCGGCACACCGGCAATCTCCCATGCCGGGTTCCGGTCACGTCCCCGGTCGCGGGCCTCCCACTCGATCCCGAAACTGCGGGTGAGCCGGTCGGCCAGGATCGCGTTGTAGTGCTCGGATAGCGCGACCACAGCCGCGTGCATCGGCCGGCCATCGAGCGAGCGCCATCGGTCATCGAGCACCGTCTGGACCTTGTTCGACACGACCACATGCGTATGGAGCTGCGGGTCGCCGCCGCGGCTGTCGTAGTGATCGAACCCTGTGGCCAGCAGTCCCTTGACGTCGACCTGGGCGACCGCTCCGTCTCCGGCGGTCGTGCCGGTGCGGGTCGCGGCGACCTCGCGCTCCATCAGATCGAGCACATCGCCGATCGCCTCGTGGTGGGCTTGGGCGATGAGCGCCTGCGTACCGGCATCAGAGATACCCCACAGAACCGAGACAGACTTCGGCACCGAGAACGTGTAGTCGAACCCAGCCACCGGCCGGCGGACACGGCGGCTGCCTTCCTCGGTCTCGATCTCGGCGATCGCTGCATCCCGCGTCCCGAAATCCCACTCCTCTGGCAACGCATCGACTCGCGCCCTCACCCGCTCAGCCAGCGGCCGATAGGCCGGGAACGCCCGCCCCAACGGGTCTCCCGTCAGCGGGTCACGGCCCATCCCGATCAGCAGCTGCAACTGCGCCTCGGAGACCTGATCACCCGTCGCGAGCTGCCCGTCACCCAGGCCAGCGAGCCCGGACCCCAGCCATTGACCCGGCGGAGTTCCCTCCTCCGTGTAATACCTCGTCAACGGGGTCGACAGGCTCCGGTCACCATCGGCAGCCGCGATCGTGCGCAGCAGGTACCTATACCCGTCGCCCGCACTCATCACCCGCATCGAGACCGTCACGCCGACCAGGTGAACCAGGCACTCCGCACGACCTCGCCGCCGACTGTCGGTGGCGAGGTCGCCACCCCAACATGCGAGATGGCCATCGACACGGCTGTCTCGTGAGCGGTGAAGTGACGTGCATGTTGGTGGACGTGTTGCAGGTGACAGGGCTCCTTCGCGCTCTGGTGGTCGAGACGCCGATCGCGGGCGACGACGGTGCAACACGGTTCCCGCTGGGAGGTTTCGGCATCGAGTGGTCGGGAAGCAACCTGATTGCATTCCGCGCCCGCCATCGAGGCCGTAGTCCGCAACCCCATCGACGCGCAACTGGCCTCGCGGCTCGACGCCGGTGAGACCGTCCTGGTTGCAGGGCTCCTGCGACTGCTCAAAGCCAACGACACCGCATCGCGTCTCGACAGCGGTCTGGTCCTCGCACACGTCGAAATGGATGTACGGATCATCGGGGCGCCACTGCGATGAAGAAGGTCGACGATCACGAGCGGTGGTCACCTCGCGGTCCCGGCGACGAGGTGCTACTGGATGCCGAGTACCACGTCGATGACGACATCGGCCGACCAGCGGTACTGCGTCTGATCCCGCCATGGCCAGGCAGGGAGCAGGCTCATCTGTACGTTGAGGCCGAGACGGCTACCGGGGAAGTCTCCTTACTCATCGCCTGCTCCCCTGTCAGAGCTCGCGCTGTGGTGTGCCAGCACTACAGCAGCCAGGTTCATCGCCACCGGCGGCACCGACGACTTCACCGCCACCCTCGACGACCTCTGAACCGAAGTAGCGATAGCACTTTCGGAAGGTCAGCTTTGCATGCGGCTGGGCGTTCCCCCGCGATCTGCAAGAGGTGTGATCGCTCGGAACGGGAGCTTGGAACGATGAGCGACGACAGGCTCAAGTGGTGCCTCTCGACGGTCGGCAGACAGTTCAGGTGAACAGACGATGAGGGTGCTGATAGCTGGCCTTCTGATGGGTGAGGGCGAGCGAGCACCTGGCAGGTGACCTGCCTGACGAAGGACCCAGAACGGGGTTCGGAATCGGGCTCACCGACCCGCCGGAGCGCTCATGCACGACACACCTTCCAGCGATGATCGCCCGCCACGGATCGGGTCGCTGTTCAGCGGATATGGCGGCCTCGACCTCGCCGTCGAACACGCTACCGGCGGCCAAACGATCTGGTTCTCCGAGGTAGACACTCCTGTCGCTCGCGTCTTCACTCATCACTGGCCGGAAGCTCCCAATCTCGGTGACATTGCGGCCGTGGACTGGACCGCCGTTCCTGCAGTCGACGTGCTGATCGGAGGGTTCCCCTGTCAGGACGTCTCGACCGTCGGCAAGGGCGCGGGCCTCGCGCCCGGTACCCGCTCTGGTCTCTGGTCGTACATGGTCTCGGCCATCGAGGCGCTGCAACCCCGGCTCGTAGTAATCGAGAACGTGCGTGGCCTGCTCTCCGCAACCGCAACCAGACCCCAGAGACAAGGAGCAACCCGTGCCCGCAATCACGATGATGCAACCTCCGCACACGCAACCCCTCGCGACGTGGAACCCCGACCTCGGGTGCTGGGAGACGAGCCAGCTCGACCTCTTCGGGCACTCGGAGCCGTACTCGGCGATCTGGCCGACCTCCGGTATGACGCGCAATGGATCGGCCTACCCGAATCCCTGGCCGGCGCACCACACCACAGGTTCCGAGTCTTCATCACCGCACACCCCCAGAACCTTGTTTCGCACTCCGCTGGCTTCGGACTACTCCCGAGGCGGGGAAACGCTGGATCAAGTACGAGCCCGGCGGGGAACGATCGCCCTGTCTCACCAGGTCATCGACTTCGCCCTGCACGGACCGGATGGCTCACCGACCAACAGGAACGACTCGGAGACACTGTTCAACCTGATCGAGACCGTGTTCGCCGATGGGGACGTTACGCCGAGGCCATCGCACGATGGGAGCACATCACCGGACACGCCGCCCCTGCCCCCGCAGTTCTGAACGAGGACAGAGGGCCACGTCCGTCGCCGAAGTTCGTGGAATGGCTTATGGGTCTGCCAGCCGGATGGATCACCGATCCGATGGGTGAACTGACTGCAAATCAGCAGAAGACCGCCTTGGGTAACGGGGTCCTGCCACTTCAAGCGCTCGTTGCACTGCGCAGTCTTGCATTACGTATGCAACCACGCTGAGTCGGGCGACCATCAACTGCCGCGCAACGGTCGGCGGAGTTCGGGAACAGTTCGACGGCCGAGCCTCAGATAATGCCTTCGAGGCGTTGCTCGATCTGCGGCTTCGGCATCGCCCCGATGATCTCGCGCACGATCTCACCCTTGTCGAAGACCTTCATCGCAGGGATCGAACTGATGTTGTAGCGCGAGGCGATGTCGGGATTCTCGTCGACATTGAGCTTGGCGATGAGGAGCTTTCCATCCTGCTCGGCCGAAATCTGGTCCAGGACCGGCGCGATCGCACGGCACGGGCCGCACCAGGCCGCCCAGAAGTCCACGAGAACGGGAACCTCGCTCTGGAGCACAACCTCATCGAAGGTCTGGGTGTCGACGGTGATGACTTCGCTCATGGGACTGCTTTCCTTCCTGTTACACGTCGCGTGCGATAGACCGCACGCACACCACAACGCCCTACCCTGTGGGGGTATTCCCGTGGTGCTGGTTTCAGACCAGTCGCATCGTGGTCAGGCAGGTTTGCGCATCGTCGCCGACGGTCGAAAGTTCGGAGGTGGCGGTCTGGCCGTCGTGGGTGATCGAGATCGATGTCTCGATGCCTCGGGGCAGCCAGATCCCGACGAAGCCGTTGTCGAGGGTTCTCAACTCCTCGTCAACGATCGTCTCGCCGGTCGTCGCATCCGTCACCGTTACGGCCACGTCTGCGTTGCGCAGCTCACCCAGGCATCCGGTCGGGCTGTGGTAGTAGCAATCATGGGTCTGCGACCGATACGGGGCGACGGATACGTAGATCTCGTCACTGGGCAACCGCACCTCTGCCGTGCGTTCGTGCTGATCGGTGAGCGTGACCGTCTCCGCAGTGATCGACGTGGTCAAGGTCTCCGTGCGATCGTCCAGCGGGATCGCATCGAGCGTTTCGATCAGCTCCCGCACGTCGAGGCCGTCGAGGCCATTCTCGGCAAGGATCTCGGCTCCGCTGGCCGAGGTGACTGAGGGTGAGTCGTTGGCGGCCGTGCATCCGGTGAGCAGGAAAGCGCCGACCACGACGGTGATTGCAGCGGTTTTCTTCCCGCC
>ERZ500994.335-NODE-335-length-15284-cov-5.722240_pt1 | contig 15284 bp, 15 predicted proteins | sample MGYA00248878_ERZ500994 | MGnify/ENA primary metagenome ERZ500994 (study PRJEB25958, sample SAMN03398533) | human skin metagenome | study: EMG produced TPA metagenomics assembly of the Human Skin Microbiome Metagenome (human skin metagenome) data set. | reverse complement strand
CGCTTGTCTTCTTCGTTCTCGCCATTCTCACCGCCGAACCGATGGCCGCTTCGGCGCGTGATGCGGGAACCGCGGCGGCCCCGGCCCGGCTCAGGTCACCGGGGCGGGGTTGAACAGCGTCAGGTCGTTGTAGAGGCCCCAATGGTCCGACCAGGGCTCGCGGCGCCCGCTCGCCACGTCGAGGATCAGCCGGAAGAGCTCCCAGCCCATCTCCTCGATGGTCGCTTCGCCGGTGGCGATGCGGCCCGCGTCGAGGTCGATCAGGTGCCCGGCGCCGGAGGTGGCGATGATCTCGCGCGCCCAGTCGTAGAGGTCGTCCTTGAGCCAGTGCCGGATCGGGACCGGGAAGCCGAGCTTGCGCCGGTTGAAGATGTGCGGCGGCACGATCTGCTTCAGCGCCTGGCGCAGCGCGTACTTCGTCGTCTCCTTGGTGACCTTCTGATCGACCGGGATCGTCGAGGCGAGCGCCCAGACCTCCTTGTCCAGGAAGGGCACGCGCAGCTCGAGCGAGTTGGCCATGGTCATCTTGTCGGCCTTGACCAGGATGTCGCCGCGCAGCCAGGTGAAGAGGTCGACGTACTGCATCATCGTGACCGGGTCGAGCTGCAGGTCGCGGGCCCGCGCGTAGATGTCGCGGGTCACGTCCATGATCGACAGGTCGGGCCGGTGTGACTTGAGGAAGCCGAGCTCGTCATCGCGGAACAGCCGGGCGTTTCCGTAGTAGCGCTGCTCGATCGGGATGCTCCCGCGGCGCAGTAGGTCCTTGCCGCGCATCCCGTCGGGAAGCTTCTTCGAGACGCCGGCGAGCAGCTTCTTGACCGAGCCCGGAACCTTCTCGAACGCCTTGAGCGACAGCGGTTCGCGGTAGATGTTGTAGCCGCCGAACAGCTCGTCGGCGCCCTCGCCGGACAGCACCACCTTGACGTGCTTGCGCGCTTCGCGGGCGATGAACCACAACGGCACGAGCGCCGGGTCGGCCACCGGATCGTCGAGGTACCAGACGATCAGCGGTACGGCGTCGGCGAACTCCTGCGGCGTGACGAGTTTGGTGATGTGCTCGACACCGATCGCCTGCGCGGACTCGGCGGCGACGTCGATCTCGGAGAAGCCGTCGCGCTCGAAGCCGACGGTGAAGGTCAGCAGGTCGGGGTTGTAGCGCTTGGCGAGCGCGGCGATGGCCGTGGAGTCGATGCCGCCGGACAGGAACGAGCCGACCGTCACGTCGGCGCGCATGTGCATCCGCACCGAGTCGTCCATGACTTCGGCGATGCGGTCATACAGCCGGCGCTTGTCGGCATCGCTGGGCACCAGCGAGATCGGAAACGTGGGGTGGAAGTAGCGCTGCGTGCGCAGTACGCCGTCCTCGATGCTGAACGACGTACCACTCTCGATGCGCCGGATGCCCTGCTGCATGGAGGCTGGCTCGGGCACGTACTGCAGCGTCAGGTAGTTCTGCAGCGCCTCGGTGTTGACCGGGTCGACCGCGCCGGTCTTGGGATCCGAGCCGATGAGCTCGAGCAGGCACTTCTTCTCGCTGCCGACGATGATCTGGCCGTCGTACTCGGTGAGGTAGAGCGGCTTGATGCCGAAGTAGTCGCGGGCGCCAAACATGCGGCGCGTCTGGGTATCCCAGATCGCGAAGGCGAACATGCCGCGCAGTTTGGTGACGCAGTCGTCTCCGTAGTAGTGGTACGCCGCGACGATGGTCTCGGTATCACCTTCGGTGGCAAAGCTCGCGCCGAAGTCGCGCTTGAGCTGCTCACGCAGCTCGACGTAGTTGTAGATCTCACCGTTGAAGATGATCTGGTAGCGGCCGTTGTCGTAGGGCAACGGCTGCGGCGAGCCCTCGATGTCGATGATCGCCAGCCGGGCAAAGCCGAGTACGACGTCGTCGTCGTTCCAGATGCGGGTGTCGTCCGGGCCCCGATGGTGCATCTCCGGCAGCGCCGCCTCGACCGCGTCAACCAACGTGGGGGCGCGTCCCGGGGCGTAGACCCCGACGATTCCGCACACGGGCAGGCTCCTTTACTCACGCCGGATCGATCAAGCCAAAGAGCGAGGATACCGGTCCGCGGGCGGTTACCGGCGCTGCAGGCGCGTGCTGAGCGTCTCGAAGGCCTCGCTCATCAGCGCAAAGAACCGCGGCGTGTCGATCTCGGTCAGCACAGCGCTGTTGACGGCCTGCTCGCCGTGCGGAGTGAAGTCGACCACGCTCATCCCGGCGGTGAGCTCGCCGCGCGTCTCGACTGCCGTGTGTGCCGGCAGCACGGTGAAGAGGCTGGGCTCGATCACATAGGCCGCCGCGCAGGCGTCGTGAATCGCCGGTGCCTGTCCGCCGCGCGAGACCGCATCCGGCAACTCAAGCTCGACGCCGCCGGCCGCGCGGTTGTCGAAGTAGTTAGCCAGCGCCGGCATCAGCAGCTGGTCGGAGAGCGGTCCATAGCCTGACCAGCGGGCCATCACCTCGTCACCGACCCGCGCCCGCAGCGTCACGTCGAGGCTGGTGAGCACCGGCTGCCAGGGCGCGGCGAACACATCGGCCGCGGCGTCGGGGTCGGCGAAGAAGTTGAACTCGGCCGCTGGGGTGACGTTGCCGCGGGTGAAGGCCCCACCCATGAGGACGACGGCCTTCGCCCACTGCGCGACCTGCGGCTCGGCGCGAAGCGCCAGCGCCACGTTGGTCATCGGCCCGACGGCGATGAGCGTGATCTGTCCGGGCCGCTCGCGCAGCAGCTCGATGATCGCGTCGGGACCGAAGCCGTCATCGGCCGGACGGCTCGCAGCGGGCACCGGTGCACCGCCGAGACCGTCCGCACCGTGCACGTAACCGGCAAACACCGGCTCGCGGCGCAACGGAGCCTCGGCGCCGGCGTACACCGGTACGTCGTCGATCCGGTAGAACTCGCGCAGCCGCAGCGCGTTATCGGTGGTCACGCGCAGCGGCACATTGCCGGCGACGGTCGTGATCGCGACCAGCTCGACGCCAGGATGCGCAGCAAGCAGCGCGACGGCGAGCGCGTCGTCGATGCCCGGATCGCAGTCGAGGATCACCGAGATAGGAGAGGAACTCATGAACCTCAGCCTGACATAGGCATCACCGGCGTCCATCGAAGGTATCGGCCGCGGCTTGGATCTGCGCCACGTAGCCCTGCCAGTAATCTCGATCGCCCATCTCATCGCGATCGGCGCCGCCGCGGCCGTCCAGCAGCTCGCGAACGATGTCGGCGTGACCTGCGTGATGGGCGGTCTCGTCGACGACGCGCACCAGCAGGTGGCCCAGCGTCGTACGCCGCCGCTCGGCCGGCCACCATGGCACCTGCGCCGGTGCATCGAGGCCGAGCTCGGCGATCGAGGCGTCGGAGTGCGCCCACGCCGTGCGGTAGAGGTCGATGACCCACTCGCGGGACTCACCTGGCTTGGCCCACATATCGGCGCCGTCCCAGACCGAGCCGTCGTCCATCCACGGCAGCGCGACGGGGGCCGGGCGGCCCACGCAGTCGCCGAGATACCCGAGCTCGCCGCTGGCTAGATGCTTCACGAGCCCGAGCAGGTTGGTGCCGGTCGGCGTCATCGGGCGGCGTACGGCGTACTCGTCGAGGCCGTCCAAGGTGCTCACGATGTGCTCGCGGGTGCGCTGCAGATAGTGCGTCAGATCGGTGGTGATCGAGCCCTGCGGGTGCGGTGGGTTGGTCATGCCCGGACGCTAGCCGATGGCACCGACATCGGCCCGTTGCAAAGGCCGCAGCGAAACGCGGACCCAACGCAAGAATCGGCTCGCGTTTCCACTACCCTTACCCACAGTGTTCGAATCCGGGCCCTGGGAGGACTAACGTGCCACGCCGTCGATTGCCGCGCTCTGTGCGCGTGGCCGGGTTGGCCCTGGTCAGCATGCTGGCCCTCGCGGGTTGTACGCGCGCCGAGCTCGAGGACAACCTGCGCTTCGGATGGCCGACCGGCATCACCGACGAGGCCGAGAAGATGCGCATCCTGTGGTCGTGGTCGTGCGTGGCCGCGCTCGCGGTCGGCGTACTCGTCTGGGGCCTGACGTTCTGGGCCTCGGCCTTCCACCGCAAGAAGAAGGACACGCCCAACGACGAGCTGCCCCGGCAGACGGCGTACAACCTGCCGCTGGAGCTGACCTACACCGCGTTCCCTTTCGTGGCGATCGCGATCCTCTTCTACTACACGATGGTCGTGCAGAACGACGTCATCACCCTGGACAAGAAGGTCGACCATAAGGTCGAGGTCACCGCGTTCAAGTGGAACTGGCAGTTCGCGTACGACGGCACCGAGGTCGCCGGCAGCGACAACCAGATGGTCGAGACCATCGGCACGACCGAGGAGATTCCGGTCCTGGTGCTCCCGGCCGGCTCGGCCGTGGAGTTCACCCTGAAGTCCGCGGACGTCGTGCACTCGTTCTGGATCCCGGAGTTCCTCTACAAGCTCGACGTCATCCCGCACGGCGTCAACGAGGACGGCACGCTGAAGGGCCCGGGGGCGCAGGGCACCAACCAGTTCATCGTGAACATCAAGGAAGGCACCGAGGGCGCGTACGTCGGGCGCTGCGCCGAGCTGTGCGGCGTCTATCACGCGCAGATGAACTTCGAGCTGCGCGTCGTCAGCCCGGACCAGTACGAAGACTACCTCGCCGCGCGAGAGGACGGGCAGTCCAACGCTCAGGCCCTGGAAAGCATCGGCGAGGAGCCGCTGGCCACCAGCACGTCCCCGTTCGATCCCTCGCGTACGGCGAACAACAGCTAAGGCAGGAGGCAGCTCTCGTGAAGCTTGAGGCATTCATCTTCGGCCTGTGTGCCGCGTTCCTCTTCGTCTGTGGCATCGTCTACGGCTTCGTGACCGACCCCATCGAGCCGGTCGGGTTCGCCGCGTTGCTGCTGTCCGGTGGGCTCTGCCTGTTTATCGGCGGGTACTTCTGGTTCATCTCGCGCCGCATCGACGAGCGGCCCGAGGACCGCGCCGACGGAGAGATCATCGAGGGCGCCGGCGATCTCGGCTTCTTCGCCCCCGGTAGCTACTACCCAATCGGGCTGGCCGCGTCGGCCACGCTCACCGCGATCGGCGTCGCCTTCTTCTACCCGTGGCTGATCGGCGTTGGTGCTATCGCCGTGCTCATCACGGTCACCGGCCTGCTCTTCGAGTTCTACACCGGTCAGAACACGACCGGACGCGAACACTAGACCGAGTACGACGAAGCCCCCGGCCAATCTTTGGCCGGGGGCTTCGTCGTTGCCGGTTGCGGTGCGGCGTGCCTTAGCCGCAGCAGCCGCCACCGCAGCAGCCACCTCCGCCACCGCCGGGCTGCGCGTCGGCCTGCGCCTGCACCTGCTGCAGCACGGTCAGCAGGGTGCTGACCTCCTGGGCGCCTGAGACGCCCCAGCGGGCGGCAAACACGTACGTCGGGACCGAGGTGATGCCGGCTGCGCGCGCGGCCTCCTGCTGGGCGTTGACGGCGTCGATGCCCTCGTCGGTGGCGAGGTAGGCTGCGACGTCGAGGTCGAGGCCGATCTCATCGACGTACTTCTGTAGCACCTGCGCGTCGCCGATGTTCTCCCCGCGGGTGAAGTGCGCGGCAAACAGCTCCTCCAGCAGCCGCGACTGGGCATCGAGGTTGCGGTCGCCGGTCCACAGCAGCACGCGGTGCGCGCTCTGGGTGTTGACCGCCAGCGCGGCGTCGAAGTCCAGCTCGATGCCGCAGGTCGCTGCAATCTCGGTGATGTGCGTGGTGGTCTGCGCCGCCTGCGCCTCACCGCCGAACTGCTCCACGAGCGTCGGCATGAGCTCGCACGCCTGCGCCGGTGCGGCCGGGTCTAGCTGGTAGGGCATGTAGCGCAGCGTCACCTTGCCGCCGGCGGTGGTGAACGCCTCGACCGCCTCGTCCAGGCGCCGCTTGCCGATGTAGCACCAGGGGCACACCACATCGACGTACACGTTGACCGGGACGGGCGCGGCCTGCGGGTTGACGGCGGTCTGGGCCGCATCGGCGGACGGGGCGCACATGCCGCCGCAGCCGCCGCTTCCGCAGCCACAGCCGCCCGCGTCGGTCTGCTCGGCCTGGGTTTGAGTAGATGAGGTAGTCACGCGCTCCAGATTACGCGTCCTGCGGCCATCGCGCGGCAACGGCGTCCCGACCGCGAAAACCAGAATGGAGCGTTGGTTGCTGTCTGCTGCAACCAACGCTCCATTCGGAGGCGAGTACGGCGAACTACCGCCGCGAGCCGGCGACCTCGTCGGAGTCCGAGGCGTGCTCGCGCTCGGCATCCGGGTCGTGCGTGCCGCTCTCGAGCTGCGGTACGCCGTTGCCGCCGGGGATGCGCGGGTGCGGGGGAGTCTCGATCGGCTTGAAGAAGCCGCGGATCGCGCGCCCGGCGCCACCGACCTTGTTCATCTTCTTCGGCACCGGTGCACCCATGTAGCTCAGCTCGCTGTGGCCGTGCTCGTCGACCGGCCCCAGCGGCTGGTGCCGCTCGTAGTAGCGCCCGTCGGGGGCGCGTACGACGATGCCGGTCTCGATGCCGTGGCTGAGCACCTCACGGTCGTGCTGCTGCAGGCCAAGGCAGATCCGGTAGGCCACCCAGTAGGCGATCGGCGGCAGCAGGAGCAGCCCGATCCGCCCGGCCCACGTCATCGCGTTGAGCGAGATGTCGAACTTCTCGGCGATGATGTCGTTGCCGCCGGAGATCAGCAGCACCATGTAGAAGGTGATCGACATGGCCCCGATGCCGGTGCGGACCGGGACATCACGCGGCCGTTGCAGCAGGTTGTGCGAGGCCGTGTCCTTGGTCAGCTTCGCCTCGATCCACGGGTAGGCGAACATCCCGATGAAGATCGGCAGCAGCAGGTTCACCGCCAGGAAGATCTCCGGGATGGTGAAGCCCCAGGCTCGGATCTCCCATGCGGGGAACAGGCGCGCGACACCGTCGCCGAAGCCGGCGTACCAGTCCGGCTGCGAGCCCGCGGAGACCTGTGAGGGGTTGTAGGGCCCGAACAGCCAGAACGGGTTGATCTGCACCAGTCCGCCGAACGCCGCGAGGACGCCGAAGGTCAGGAAGTTCAGCGAGGCGCCCTTGGCCATGAAGATCGGGTAAAAGCGGTGCCCGACGACGTTGTCCTCGGTGCGGCCCGGTCCAGGCCACTGCGTGTGCTTCTGCTTGAAGACCAGCAGCAGGTGTACGCCGATCAGCGCTAGCAGGATGCCCGGCAGCAACAGCACGTGCAGGATGTAGAACCGCCCGACGATCACCGTGCCCGGGAACTCACCACCGAACAGCGCGTAGTGGATGTAGGTGCCCAGGAAGGGGATCGACAGCACGATCGCCGAGACGATCCGCAGGCCGGTGCCCGACAGCAGGTCGTCCGGCAGCGAGTAGCCCATGAAGCCCTCGGCGATACCGAGCAGCAGCAGCGTGCAGCCGATCAGCCAGTTGGTCTCACGCGGCTTGCGGAACGCGCCGGTGAAGAACACCCGCATCATGTGGACGACGATCGCCGCCATGAACAGCAGCGCGGCCCAGTGGTGCATCTGGCGGATGATCAGCCCACCGCGTACGTCGAAGCTGATCTCCAGCGACGACTCGAACGCGGCCGACATCGGCACCCCGCGCAGCGGGACGTACGAGCCTTCGTAGATGACCTGCTTCATCGACGGGTCGAAGAACAGCGTCAGGTAGGTGCCGGTCAGCAGCAGCAGGATGAACGCATAGAGCGCGATCTCGCCGAGCATGAACGACCAGTGGTCGGGGAAGACCTTGTTGAGCAGGCGCCGGGTGGGCGCCGCCATCGTCATGCGGTCATCGACCGCAGCGGCGAAGGCACCGGCCTTGCTGACCGGCTGCCGTGAGGCCGTGGTGTTACTGCTTGTCGTCATCGGCGGGCCTCCGCTCGCGATCCCAGAACGCGGGTCCTACCGCTTCACGGTAGTCGCTTTTGGCAATGAAGTAACCTTCGTCGTCCACCGTGATCGGCAGGGCCGCCAGCGAGCGCGTCGCCGGACCGAAGACCGGCTTGGCGTCCTTGGCGATGTCGAACTGGCTCTGGTGGCACGGACACAGGATGCGGCCGGTCTCCTGCTCGTACAGCGAGACCGGGCAGCCCAGGTGCGAGCAGATCTTCGAGTAGGCGACGTACTCGTTCCAGCGCGCCTGACCGCCGTTCTTCTTGGTGCCCTGGTTGATCGGGCGCGCCTGGAAGACCTCGGCCTGGTCGTGGTGCATCCGGATGAGCATCGTGGCGGCGTCTTCCATGTGGATCGCGCCGGGCACCGGCGGGTAGACGGTCTCCATCGAGCCCGGCTCCATGTCACCGGGACGCACCGGGCTGCCATTCGCGCGTACGAGCCGCATATCGGCTTCCCACGCGGTGAAGTAGAGCTCGTTGTTCTTGTACGGGTTCTTGATGAGCCCGCCCAGCGGAATGATGCCTGCGAGGCCCAGCGCGCCACCGGCGGCCAGCAGCGACCGCCGCAGCACCTTGCGCTGGCCCACCCCGAGCGCGTCAGCGCCCTGCATCAGCGTGGCCGCCGTCGTCTGGCGGTCGACCTCGGACGAGGCGCCCTCGTGGCGCTCCTGCACCGAGACCTCGTGCGGCATCAGCTTCTTGGCCCAGATGACCAACCCGGCGCCCAGGAACAGCAGCGAGCCGCCGAGCGTGGCGCCGAGGATCGGCGTGTAGTAGAGCGCGAGGCTCTTTTCGGTCGGTGGGGTCGCGTTGACCTCCCACGGCCAGAACAGGTAGGCGACCACGAACAGCAGCCCGAAGAGCGCGGCCAGCCCGAAGCACAGCGCGACACGACGCTCGGCACCGCGCTCGGCCTTCGATCCCGGCTCGTAGGCGTAGTCGCTGGAGACGACCTTGACGTGGTCGATCTGCGCGCCCAGCGCGGCCAGCTCGTCGCGGCTCATGTCGGCCAGCCGCTCGTCGGAGACCTGCGGGTTGGCCGATGCGGCGGCCTGCTCGGCCACGATCTCATCGGCCGGCGACCCGGCGGGGTCGGGGTGCTGGGCCGGCTGCTCCGGCTCGTCGGCCGGAGGTTGGTTGAAACCGCTCATGACGTCTCGCTCTCTGCGGAGCCGCTGCGCTCCTCGGCACGACGTGGCCGGTTTGCGCTGTGGTCGGGGTGCCTACGATGCTCGCGAACCCGTGGATCGCTCATGACTTACCCGCAATCCACACCGTGCCGATCAGCAGGGCGCCCAGGCCCGCCAGCCAGATCGTCAGTCCCTCCGGGACGGGGCCCGTGCGGCCGATCGGCGCACCGCCGGGGTTGTTGTCGGTGTTGAGCATCTCGACGTACGCGACGATCGCCATCTTCTCGTCGTTGGTGAGCTGGTTGGGCCCGAAGACCGGCATGTTCTGCGGGCCGGTCAGCATCGCGGTGTAGATCTCGACCGGTGTCGCCTGCTTGAGGTCAGGTGCGTGCTTGCCTGAGGACAGGGCTCCGCCTTGCGCGGTGAAGCTGTGGCAGCTCGCGCAGTTCAGCCGGAAGAGCTCGCCGCCTTCGGCGAGGTTGGCTTCCTCGAGGTCTGACTCGGTGATCTCGGGGATCTCCGGTCCGCCGTACTGCCCGATATAGGCCGACAGCGCGAGCGTGTCGTCGCGGGTGAGCGGCGTCGGCTTGCGTGGCGCCTGCGCGCCCTGCTGGGCCATCGGCATGCGGCCGGTCGAGACCTGGAAGTAGACCGCGGCCTCGCCGACGCCGACGAGGGCAGGGCCACGGTCGGTGACGCCCTCAAGATTCGCGCCGTGGCAGGTGATGCAGGACTTGTTGTAGATCTCCTGGCCGGCGGCGATGAGCTCTTCCTGCGACATCGAGGAGCCGGTGGACTCCTCTTCTTCGGCGGCGCTCGGCCCGGCCATCGCATAGCTGAAGCCGACGATCGCGAGAGCGGCGATCAGCGCGGCGGCGCGGCGAGTGAAACCCTTGCGCGCGGCCCGCGTCTTGGCCGCTTTGCCGGCAGCGGTCGTCTGCGACCGCTGCGTTGCCTCACTCATGCTCGAACCACCTTGATCTGTTGTGTCAGCCGGCAGGGACGGGGCGTCGTGGGAGTCGTCCATCTAGAGACCGACCTCAACGACGTGCAGCACGTAGATAATCGTGAAGAGCCCGATCCACACGACATCGACGAAGTGCCAGTAGTACGACACGACGATCGCGGACGTCGCCTGAGCGGGGGTAAAGCGGCCCATGGTCGAGCGGGCCAGGATGATCAGGAACGCGACGAGTCCGCCCGCGACGTGCAGCCCGTGGAAGCCGGTCGTCAGGTAGAAGACCGAGCCGAACGGATCCGAGCCGATCGTCGTGCCTTCGCTGACGAGGGTGATGTACTCGTTGACCTGGCCGCCGACGAAGATCGCGCCGAGCACGAAACTGATGGCGTACCACTTGCGCAGCCCGTAGACGTCGCCGCGCTCCGCCGCGAACACGCCGAGCTGGCAGGTGACCGAGGACGCGATCAGGATGACCGTGAAGGTCAGCGCGTAGATCGGGTCGAGATGCGTGGACCACTCGGCCCACTGCTCGCTGGAGGCGATGGCTTTGGAAGTGAAGAACATCGCGAAAAGGCCCGCGAAGAACATCAACTCACTCGAGAGCCACACCACGGTGCCTACGCTGACCAAGTTCGGCCGCGAGAGCGAGTGGACCTTCTCGGACTCGAATGCAGGGGTCGCTGTCGTCACGCGCGTAATTATGCCTGCGTGAGGCGGTGGCGGGCGAGTCGGGGTCGGGCGATTCGCAAAGATCGTTATGTCCTACCCTGCCTCACCCGTCTCTGATCAGGTATCCGCTGGCGGTGAGCGGTGACTGCGCGGTGCCGCGACATCGACGTACCGGCCCGCCGAGTAATCTGCGAAGGCAACGCCGCAGTGACCGCAGCAGAAAGAGAAGCTACCGATGACCAACGAGCAGCCTGCCGAGCACGCTGGCCACGACCGCGTGCACGATGTCGTGCTCTACAGCCCCGACAAGGCACGCCGGCACGCGATTCGTTCGGCGATCGGTCGCCGCCCGGCACCGGACCTCGGCCGTATCGAGTGGCTGGAGTGCACGTCGTACGACGAGGTCATCGCCGAGGTCGACCGCGGTGGTGTCGAGCTGGCGATCCTGGACGGCGAAGCACAGCCGACCGGGGGGATGGGTCTTGCCCGGCAGATGAAGTACGAGCTGGAAGACAGCCCCGCAGTCGTGGTCGTCGTGGCGCGTGAGGCGGACAAGTGGCTCGCAAAGTGGTCGCTGGCCGACGACACTCTGCGCTACCCCGTTGACCCGATGACCGCCGGCGCGGTCGTGGCCACCCAGCTGCGCAACCGCGACGCTGGCGTGCCCGTGCTGCGCTAAGCCGATGAGCCAGACCCCGACCTATACCTGGCCGCTCGTCCTCGGCGCCATCCTGCGCGAGGGGGACCTGTCGCGGGAGGCCGCGTCGTGGGCGATGGGCGAGATCATGTCCGGCTCGGCCACGGCCGCGCAGACGGCGGGGTTCGTCGTGGCGCTTCGGGCTCGGGGCGAGTCCGCGCCGGTCGTCGCCGGCCTCGTCGACACGATGCTCGAGCACGCACCGCAGGTCGAGCGGCCCGGCCCATGCGTCGACATCGTCGGCACGGGTGGGGACCAGGCGCAGACCGTCAACATCTCGACCATGGCGGCGATCGTGGTGGCCGGAGCCGGCGTACCGGTCGCCAAGCACGGCAACCGCGCGGCCAGCTCGCAGTGCGGCTCGGCCGACGTACTCGAAGCGCTCGGCGTCGCGCTGACGTTGGATGGTGCTGGCGTGGTGCGGTGTATCCGCGAGGTCGGCATCGGCTTCTTCTTCGCGCCGCAGTTTCACTCCGGGATGCGGTTTACCGGCCCAACCCGTAAAGAGCTCGGCATCCCGACGGTCTTTAACTTCCTGGGCCCGTTGTCCAACCCGGCGCGACCCACGTCGATGGCGGTCGGGTGCGCCGATGAGCGGATGGCCGCCATCCTGGCCGACACGATGCGGATGCGCGGCGTCTCAGCGCTGGTCTTCCGTGGTGATGACGGGCTCGACGAGCTGACGACCGTCACGACCTCGCGGCTGTGGCAGGTCGCCGCCGACGGCTCGCCGGTGCGCGAGGAGGTGCTCGACCCCGCTCGGCTGGGCATCGCCGCGGCAACCGCCGAGGATCTGCGCGGCGGCGACCCGGCGTACAACGCGCAGGTGGTGCGCGACCTGCTCGCGGGGGCGCGTGGCCCGGTGCGCGACGCCGTACTGCTCAACGCTGCCGCGGCCATCGTGGCTTTTGACGGAGTCTCGCCGGACCGGTCGGTGCTCGATGCGTTCGGGGCGGCTTTGGACCGCGCTGCGGAATCGGTGGACTCCGGCACCGCGTCCGGCGTACTCGACCGCTGGGTCGCGCTCAGCAACTCGCTATAGCGGGACTTACAGCCCGATGCTGAAGGTCGACTCGAGGTCATGCTGGGAGAAGGCCTGGAAGGCGATGTGCGTCTCGGTCGACACGACGCCGGGGACCTTGCTGATCCGCCCGGTGCACACCGTGGCGATCTCCTCGAACTCGCGTACCCGGACCATCGCGATGAGGTCGGCCGACGAGCCGGCGACCGAATAGACCTCGCTGACGCCCTCGATCTCGGCGAGCTGCTGAGCGGTCTCGGGAATCTGCGACGTCTCGGTCTGGATCATCACGATGGCAGTGATCACTGGGCGCTCCTGCGGGCTCGGCTGCGAACGGCTCGATCGTAGCCGGTGCCGCTTGCGGCCGGGTGCTCGTGGCGGGTGGTCACCTTGCGCAGCCAAGGGCGCCACTGTGCCGCGGACGGCACGGGGCAGCTGAGCTCGCCGTCGAGGGCGACGAGGCGTACGCCGTCGCGTTCCAGCCAGCCCGCGAGGATCTCGGTCTCCTCGAAGCTGCTGCCCACCGACTCGGCGGGGGAGTCGGCGAACTGCTGCTCGCTCGGGCTCAACGCTTCCACGATCGGGACCACCGAGCTCGCGCGGTCGGCATGTGCGGCGGCGCTGAGGCGTCCATAGCGCAGTACGGCGATGTCCCAGGACCCGTCGGGGTTGGCGGCGGCGAGCGCGGCTCGCGGTATTGAGCTGAGCCCCGCGATCCGCTGGGTGCGCACGAGGGCACGCAGCAGCGCGACCGCCTGGTCGCGCAGCCGCGACGCGTCCTCGTAGCGCTGTTTGTGCGAGAGCTCCTCGATCCGGCGCAGCAGCGGCTCGACGAGTCCGTGCGCATCGGAGCTGATCGCTCGTTGCAATGGGTCGATGACAGCGGCGTACTCGTCGGGGTCGACGGTGCCGTCGCAGGGGGCGATGCACCGGCCGATCTCGGCCAGTGCGCAGGGGCTCGGCGCTGATGTCGCGGTGATGCGGTCGGTGCAGCGGCGCATCGGCAATGCCTGGTGGATCGCGTCGATCGCCGCCGACGCCGCGGTGCGGTTGGGGAAGGGGCCGAGGTAGGGGCAGCCGTCGTCACGCCAGCTCGCCACGACCGACAGGCGCGGGAAGCGTTCGGCGGTGAGCTTGACCCAGACCGCCCGGCCCGGGTCTTTGGAGCGACGGTTGTAGCGCGGACGCAGCGCAGCGATCATCCGGTTTTCGCGGACCTGCGCCTCCAGGTCGTGCGCGCACTCCAGCGCGTCGACGCGTTCGGCGAGCGCGACCATCTCGCGCATCCGCTTGCGCGGCTCGCTGGCGGTGAAGTAGTCGCGGACCCGGCGGCGGATGTTGCGGCTCTTGCCGACGTACAGCGGCTCACCGGTGCGGTCGCGGAAGATGTAGACGCCCGGCGTACTGGGCAGGTCGGTGGCCAGGGTGCGCTTGCGGCGCTGCTCCGCGGTGACTTCCCGCGACAGCGCGAGCGCCTCGTCGACCGAGTGCACGCCGAGGTTGCCGAGCCGCTCGAATACCGCGTGGAGTACGTCGACCGTCGCCCGTGCGTCATCGAGCGCGCGGTGCGTGGGCCGGGTGCTCGAGCCGAGGTGCATCGCCAGCGACTCCAGGCGGTAGTTGGGCACCTCGTCACGCGGGATCGCGCGGCGGGCGAGCAGCACCGTGTCCAGGGTCCGGTGCTTGGGCCAGACGATGTCGAGCTGCGCTGCCGCGGCCTTCAGGAATCCGATGTCGAACCGCGCGTTGTGCGCGACGATGATCGTCTGGGGGTGGGCCCTGGTGAGCCCGGCGAACTCGAGGAACGCCGGGAGTACGGCGTCGATCGTGGGCGCCGCGGTGACCATCGAGTCGGTGATCCCGGTCAGCACCTGTACGTAGGGCTCGATCGCACGTTGTGGGTTGACCAGCGTCTGGAACTCGCCGAGCACCTCGCCGCCTTTGACCTTGACCGCGCCGACCTCGGTGATCGCGTGCTGACCCGGTGACCCGCCGGAGGTCTCCAGGTCGACCACCACGAACGTCGCCTCGCGCAATGGCTCGCCGAGCTCGTCGAACGCGAGCTGGGTCGCGCGTGAGTGAAGTGACGCGTGGGTTGTGGCGGGCGGCATGCTTCGCACGGTACGAGAGGGCGGCGACATCGCCCGGCTTCGACGCGCCAATCTCGACGTGCGGCAGGTTTGCTTGGGCTACGAGCCCTGTAGGGGTGACAAACCTGCCGCAGGTCGCGCGGGCTGTGGATAAGTCGGCGAGTTCCGGGGCATGTCGGTGGGGCCGTTTAGTGTGTGCGCCATGTTGATTGACTGCAACTCCTGCACTGCGCGGCCCGCGGCCTGCCAGGACTGCGTGATGACCGTCCTGCTCGGTCCCATCGACGGCGAGCTGGAGCTCGACGACTCCGAGGCGCAGGCGCTCGACGCCTTAGCCGACGGGGGACTCGTGCCCCCGTTGCGGATGGTGCCGATGATCGACCCGCGACACGTCGAGCCCGCCGAGAGTCGTCCGCTTCACAATCGATCCTTTCCTCGATCACTGCACCATCGACGCTAGTCAGCGCCCGCGCGGGCACAATGGGTGCAGTGCACCCAGGGAGGTCACGACGCCGGAGACACCACCGTCATGATCGGTGTGAGATCGGTGAAGTTCTTGACATCCTCAGATACAGGCCCGGATTCGGGCGCCGTGAGGGCGCGGTCCAAGCCGGCGCGGTCGGTGAAATGGCACAGTGCCACCGCGACGACGTGCTGTCCGTCCACAGAATCCTCGGGGTAGTACACATCGGTGCGCTCCAGACCGAACGGCGCCCAGGTTCGACCCACGAACGGAATATGGCTGTTGTCATAGTAATTGCGGTCGAACGAGCTGGTGCCGTCACCGACATAGGTGACCAGTAGG
>ERZ500994.334-NODE-334-length-15310-cov-5.974369_pt1 | contig 15310 bp, 15 predicted proteins | sample MGYA00248878_ERZ500994 | MGnify/ENA primary metagenome ERZ500994 (study PRJEB25958, sample SAMN03398533) | human skin metagenome | study: EMG produced TPA metagenomics assembly of the Human Skin Microbiome Metagenome (human skin metagenome) data set. | reverse complement strand
TGACCTGTGGCCGCTGCCGGTGCAGGTGCTCACCCTCGCGACGATCTCGACGCTCATCGCCGCCGGGACCTCGCTCGCGCTCGTCCTCGCGCTCACCTGAGGGCATGGCGCAGCGACGTCGCGCAGCCCTCTAGGCTCGGGCCCGGGTCGCCGTCGAAGGAGGGGCATGAGCCAGGACCGTCTCGCGGGGCGCGCACCTGGCGCGACGCCCGCGCCCGGCACGACCACGTGGATCACGCTCGTGGCACTGCTGTCGGCGGGGTGGGCGACCAACCACTTCGCGGCGATGCTGCCCGTCCTCGCCGAGGTCGCGCACATCTCCAAGCCGGGGCTGGACGCCGCCTTCGGTCTGTATGCCCTGGGTCTGCTGCCGAGCCTGCTGCTCGGCGGCGGGCTGTCCGACCGGCACGGCCGACGCCCGGTCGTGGTCACCGGCCTGACCCTCGCGGGCCTCGGCAACCTCGTCATGCTCGCCTGGTCGACGCTGCCCGGGGTCACCGTCGGCCGCCTCGTCGTCGGGCTCGGCGTCGGCATGGTCGCCAGCGCGGGCACAGCGTGGGCGGCCGACCAGGACGAGACGAAGGGAGCAGCCCGCGCCGGGGTCCTGCTGACGAGCGGCTTCGCCGTCGGTCCTGTCGCCACGGCCCTCATCGCCTGGGCGGTGTCGGGCCGTACCGGCGCCCACCTCGCCTTCGCGGTGCCCGTGGTGCTCACGGCGGTCTTCGCCCTGCTCTGCCTGCGGGTGCCCGACCCTGGTCCCTCGCGGGTCGCGGCGCGGCGCGCTGCCGACGGACACGACAGTCCCCCGGCGCCCGTGACGGACGAGCGACGACTGGACCCGGCTCTGGCGGCGTCGCTGCCGATGGCGCTGTGGGTCTTCGCCTGTGTCACCGTCTCGATGATCGTGCTCACCGAGCGGATCGACGAGCAGTACTCCGGACCCCTGCTGCCAGCCGTGGCCGCGGTCCTGTCGCTCGGCACCGGCGTGCTCGCCCAGGTGGGTATGCGTCGGGTCGGTGGGTGGCGCGGTCTCGGCGTCGTCGGGGCCGGGCTGGCGACGACCGGCTACGTCGTCGCCGGGGCGGCGGGCGCGCAGGTCGGGCTGGCGACCTTCGCCGTCTGCTCGGTGGTCCTCGGCTGCGCCTACGGCCTGTGCCTCGGGCAGGGGTTGCGCGATGTCGAGCGTCTCGCACCGCTCGCCAGCCGCGGCGTGGCGACCGGCCTCTTCTACGTCGTCTCCTACTCGGGCTTCGCCCTCCCCTTCGTCCTCAACACCTACGAGGACAGCCTCGGCGCGTCGGCCCCGATGTACGTGCTCGCTGCGCTGGCGGCGACCACCGCGCTGGCGCGACTGCGGCAGGTGCGCCGAGGTGGCGCCCCGCGCCCTGCTCCTCAGTAGGCAGCCACCGCAACGTCGGTCGCCGCGAAGTCGTCGCCCTTGAAGAGGAGTGCATCCCTGCGGTCGGTGGCGAGCGCGTAGGCGAAGCAGTCCCCGAGGTTCAGGCCAGCAGGGCTCCCACTCCCTCGGCCGAAGTCCCAGTGCGCCTCCCGAGCCACGACCGCCTGCTCAGGGGTGAGCGCCACGACCTGCACCTCCAGCGCGTCGAGGAGCTGGTCGAACCTGCGCCGGGTGGCGGGAGGCGACCGCCGGTCGATGACGATTCCGCACTCGACGTAGGTGGCCGCTGACATCTCCACGACCGTCGCGTCGCCCATGGCCCGCAGGAGTCGGTCAGCCTCGGGCTCGCCCAGGATGATCGCCATGATCGCCGAGGTGTCGACGATCATGCGGGCAGCCCGTGCTCGTCGTACATCGCCTCGAGATCAACCTTCATGGCCGCGCGGTCGGCATCCGTCCACGAGTCGCGCATCGCGCCAGCAATATCTCGGGCCCGTTCCACGCGACTCCCCGCAGGGTTTGTCACCCCCGCGGCGTCGAGCCCGGCGAGGTACTGCTCGAGCGCCGCCTCCAGCGCACTCACCTGGGTTGCCCCAGTGCGCCGCGCGGCTTCCCTGGCCAGCTCATGGACTCTCTCATTCTTGATGTTCAGCGCCATGATGTACACCTCCTACCCCTGACGGTACACCCGTACACCCACGATCGGGGCTGATCTCCAGGTCGCACCTGCCCACAGGGGCCACCGTCGGGGAGCGCTCCCCCTGTCCGCAGGCCGGCGGCAGGACAAGGATGCCCCCATGACGACCTTCCCGCTCCCACTCCCGTCGACCCAGCCCGAGCCGCAGCCTGCCGTCGACCTCGGCGGTGGCGCCGTGGCGACGCTGCGCTGCGCGGGTGAGGTGGCTCCCTTCGCCCGGCCGGTCGTCGACCGCTACCGCCGCTACCACGAGGCGGCGAGACCCGCGACGGGCTGCGGACCGGTGTGGGCTTCACCTTCTGGCAGCTGCGGCAGGACCGGGAGACGCAGTTCGCGATCACGGCGCCGGACTACGCGACGGAAGACTTCGTCGACGCCACGACCGATGACCTGACGCTCGCGTTGTGGATCGAGGCCGCCCAGGCGGACACGCTCAGCCGCGCGGACGTCGATGGCGCGCCGATCGACATGGCGATGGGCGTGACCTTCACCAAGGCGACACTGACGGTCGTCGAAAGGGGCCGGACCGACGAGCTCGTCCTCGTGCGGCGCCCGTCGACGTCGGAGCACGACTCCGGCTGGCTGGTGCGCACGGCCGAGAAGTCCTTCCTGCGCAACAAGGAGGTTGAGATCCTCGCCGGTCTGCTCGTGCAGACGGCCGCCTACCTCGTGCCGCTACTCGCGCTACCCACGGGGACGATGGCGCGGGTCGCCGACGGCCGCTTCCTCGGTGCCTTGGGCCACGCGGGCCACAGACGGCACCCGTCACCGATGCGGACCGGCAGCTGCTCGACGCCGACGGTCGCGGCGCGGGTGCTCCCATCGGCGAGCGTGGTCAGGCGACGGCACCGACCACCGAGACGATCGAAGAGGTCGTCGACGGCGTGACCCTGCGCGCGCGGACCCACCCGCAGCTCGCGCCGCTCGCCGTCAGCGTCCTCATGGCCTTCGCCGCCGGCGCGGCCGGTCCGCTGGAGCCGGGCGCCCGGCTGCAGATGTCGTATGCGCCGTACACGCTCGAGGCCACGGACGAAGGGGGCGTCCTCCTCGTCACGACGCCGGACTTCTCCTCTCCCGAGGCCTATCGGGAGAGGACGACCGACGACCTCACCGGCGCCCTGCTCGGGCAGGTCGAGCAGGTGCAAAAGGCTCGCCAGGCAGGCGTCGACGCGGCGCCGGTCAGGGCCACCGAGACCATCGCGATCCAGTCGGCCGCGCTCGACGCGATCGTCCTGGGTGAGCCCAGCGCCTTCATCATGGAGCGCTACGAGCTCGATCCCGGCACGGACACCCTCACCGACGGCACGCGGCGGTCCGGGTGGTCGATCGTCACACCGTCGGCCCAGACCGACGAGGAGCGCGCGCTGCGCAACATCGACGCGGGCGAGCTGCAGGCGTGCGACCGCACCTTCGGTCCCTACCTCGGGCTGCCGGTCGGGTCGCTGCTGCAGTTCGCCGGTGGCGAGCTGCACTCGGCGCGCCTCGTCGACCAGGCGAAGCTCGCGGAGGTCTTCGAGCGGGGCGAGCACCGCACGATGCGTGAGGTGCTCGCCTCGGGCGAGGCGTCGCGGCAGCTCTTCGTCGACGCGGACTGAGTTGAGCGCGGCTGCGGGCGCGGCCGTCAGGCGGGCCGGTCTGGCTCATCGGGTGACTGGAGCGGCAGCAGCTCGAGGGCTTCGCTCGTGAGGCGCGCGGTGGTCTCGAGCAGCTCGCCGAGGGACGACGACCGCAGCAGCGTGAGCTGGTCCAGGGCGCCGAGCTGGGCGATCCATGCCAGCTGCCAGCTGCGGGTGACCGGGTCGTCGGCCAGCTCGATGTCCGCGGGCAGCGCCGGCGAGCGGTACTCGCTCATCACCGTCAGGGCGCGTCGCACGGTCCGCTCGGTCTCGGCCAGGCGCGGGGTGTCGTCGTCGGCCCACGTCAGGTCCGGTAGTCGGGTGACCTCGGCTCGCGGGTAGGGGTCGTCGGGCAACCACCGGGTGACCTCGATGCGCTCCTGCCCGCGAGCGATGAGCCCGACCCGGCCTCCACCCATCGGCCGGACCTGCTCGATGCTCGCGACGCACCCTATGGCAAAGCGCTGGTCTCCCCCACCGACCTCGAAGCCCCGCTCGATGAGCACACGCCGAAGCGCCCGTCGCCGGCCGCGACGTCGCGCAGCATCGTCAGGTAGCGCGGCTCGAAGACCTGCAGCGGCAGGGGCTGCCCGGGCAACAGCACGGCCCCGAGGGGGAACATCGGCAGGACGTCCATAGCCTCAACGTCGCACATCTGCGACCGAGCTTTGCCGCCGGTCAGGATCCCGAGTTGAGGACGGCCCAGGCGATGAGCTGGTCGAGTCGACGAATGTCGATCTTCTTGTCCAGCTTGATCTTGATGTGGCCAGCGCGGGTCCACATCTCGAGTTCGGAGTTGAAGTCGAACATGCCACCCGCGTTTTCCGACGACCACATGTTGATGCGGTTGTAGGGCAGCGAGTAGACCTCCACCTTCTTGCCGGTCATCCCTTGAGCGTCACGAACGATGAGGCGCTTGGTCGTGAAGATGGCCGAGTCACGGAATGTCTTGTACGCCGCGACAGCCTGCTCCCCCTCGACAAGGAGGGCCGTTACGTCCTGCGGGATCGGGATCTCCTGGATCAGAGTCCAGGAGGTGATGGCTGCTGTTTCCATGTCACGGGATTGTGCCAGCGAGCACCGTCAGCGCTTGTGCCGACCGAATCACCCAGGGAGCCACTCAACAGGCACCCACCTAACGCCCTGGTCACGCATGGCTTGCAGGCGGTGCTGCCCGTTCGCGATGCGACGGCCTTGCGAGATCTCTTCGATGCAGATCGGGTCCTCAAGCAGACTTCGGGCGCCTTCATCCGCTGCCGATGACGACGCGACCCCGTCCAGAACCTCGGGGACGTGACCGCTCGGGAGCAGGACAGCGGCGGCCGCAGAAGAGGCCGCTGACCAAGGAATGCTGTGGTACCAACAGCACCAAGCCGTGCTTGCGGGTGACTCCTCCGTCTCCGCTGCCAGGCACGCGGCCCGAAAGAGGTGATGGGCGCGTGGAATCTCGTCCATCATTCGGCCGACCAACGCTGTCGGAGCGAAGACCGCAACCCACGGATCGGGATCTGGAGCCCCCGATCGGTCGAGGTCGGCCGCCTGGTCGACCGCTTCCCGTTCTCGATCAGACAGTCTCCGCAGTCCGTGGCCATCGCAAGCGAGGACCCGCCCCAAATCGACCAAAAAGGTCACCACGGTCACTCGGGCAATCGTGTGATCTCCGAGGCGTTTCCGCACGTCGGCCTCGATCAGCTCAATGTGATATTGCGCCAGCGGACCGTTCCGTAGGGTGTGCTGTCCGCAAACAGCGACGACCCATCCATCCGACTCCAGCACCTGCAAGCGGCCACGGAGCGGCCGGTCGGCCCCATAGAGATCAAGCTGATAGTTCGGCAAGTCGAGCACTCTGATCCACTGGCTCACGACATGACCACGTCCTTCACACGCCACCACCACCGGCTGGGCGCGACTGGGTGCACGCTTGCGTGCCCCACTAGTGCTTGAGTTCCCATTTCCTCAACCCCGTCGTTCTAGTTCCTGTTGTAGCCCAACGGCGTTCGGCTTTGGAGCGCAGACTTGAAGTAGGCCTCTCCTTCGTTGACGACTTTCAGCGGGACCGACGGGTCGTAGACACGCAGCACGCTGAAGACGAAGTTGTGCCGGTGGTCAGGCGCCAGGTCCGAGATCTCCTTCAGGGCAACGTTGCCGCCATGCCCGTCAGCCGCGTATTGCCGCCAGCGCCCCAGGATGCGCTCGCGCCCGTCCGCCTTCCCCACGTAGAGCTTGCCGTTGGTGGAGTCCGCGATGACGTAGATGCCCTGCACAGACCCGAGGGCTGATCGCCAGTTGGCGTAGCGCGACTCAGTCATCACCTCGACGAGCTTCCAGTACGGCAAGCGCAGGCGCTCGAATCCCGGAAAGACCTCCTCTTGCCGGTCAGCGATCTCCATGACCGGGAAGGAACACGCCTGCGATCCCTTCTTGGACCAGTTCACCGCATCGATAGACCACTGGATGACCAAGCGGTCCCGAAGGGACGACAACTCGCCAGTGGCCTCCAGGTCGAAGTACTTGAGTTCGTCAGTCCGGTGCTCAGCGACCTCACCGCGGTTGGTGAAGGCTCCGTAGTACCGCGACCTACGCTGACCGTCGGCAAAGAAGCACAGCCATGTCCTCGCCGATGCCCCAACGTTCCACGAGACACTCTGTCGCTGCGTGTATCGCAGCACGGCCTCGGGTGGCGTCTGCCCCTCGACCAGTCCGCCTTCGTTGTAGGTGTGGCGGATGACGACGACCTCCTCCGCCGCCAGGCCAGCAGCGTCCATGACATGGCCAAGTGTCAGGTCTCCGGAAGGGCTCAACTGACTCATGCAGCCACTGTGCCGCATTGGCACGACATCGAGCTGCGCCCCTGACGCACCCGCTGGTCGTCGTGGCCATAGGCTCACCCCATCCACTACCGACGAAGGGGAGAAATGGCGCCAGTTGGCTTCGCGGACAAGGTCGCGTTCGTGTGGAAGGTGGCCGACAAGCTGCGCGGCACCTTCAAGCAGCACGAGTACGGGTCGGTGATGCTCCCCCTTCTCGTCCTGCGCCGGATGGATGCGGTGCTCGCCCCGACCAAGGAGAGCGTCCTTGACACGGCGGTGGCCACCGATGTGCTCGACGCGGACCGCAAGACCCAGCTGAAGTCTCCCGACGAGGGCAGCGACCTGCTGCTCAAGCGGACGGCGGGTCAGCGGTTCTACAACCTGTCGCCGTTGACTTTCACCTCGATGCTGGGCAATGACAAGGAGTTGGCCGAGCAGCTCTCGGCCCACATCCGGCGCCTGTCCCCGGACGCCTACGCGGTGATGGAGGCCTACGACCTCGACGCCAAGATCGAGCGGATGGACCGGGCGGGCATCCTCTACCCGGTGCTGGCGGACTTCGCCGACCTCGATGTGCGCCCGAGCGCGGTGAGCAACGAGGCGATGGGGTACGTCTTCGAAGAGTTGCTGCGGAAGTTCTCCGAGATGAGCAACGAGACCGCGGGTGAGCACTACACCCCGCGCGAGGTCATCGACCTGATGGTCGAGCTGCTCCTGCACGGGCGCACCCACGCCGAGCTGACCGAGAACCCCAAGCCCGTGCGGACCGTCTACGACCCGGCCGCGGGGACGGGCGGGATGCTCATGGGCGCGTTGCACGGCATCACCCGGGCCAACCCGGCCGCGCTGGTGCACGTGTACGGCCAGGAGCTCAACGCCGAAACGTGGGCGATCGCCCAGTCGGACCTGATGATGCAGGACACCGACCCCGAGCAGATCGCGCAGGGCAACTCCCTGACGCAGGACGCCTTCCCGGGCAAGAAGTACGACTTCATCCTGGCCAACCCGCCGTACGGGGTGGACTGGAAGTCCTACGCCAAGCCGATCAAGGAGGAGCACGAGAAGCAGGGCTTCCACGGCCGCTTCGGCGCCGGTCTGCCGCGCGTCTCGGACGGCTCGCTGCTCTTCCTGCAGCACATGCTCGCGAAGATGAAGCCGGGCGGGTCCCGCGTCGGGATCGTCCTGTCCGGCTCGCCCCTGTTCTCCGGGGCGGCGGGCTCGGGTGAGTCGGAGATCCGCCGGTGGATCCTCGAGCAGGACTTCCTCGAGGGGATCGTCGCGCTGCCGGACCAGATGTTCTACAACACCGGCATCTCCACCTACGTGTGGATCCTGACCAACGACAAGGCCGCCGAGGACCGAGGCCTGGTGCGGTTGATCGATGCCCGGGAGATGGGCACCAAGATGCGCAAGTCGCTGGGCGACAAGCGCAAGGAGCTCACCGCGGAGGCGATCGGTGAGATCGCGCGGCTGTACGGCGGGGCGAAGGGGGAGCACGCCGCCGACAAGCGGGTGCGGGTGCTGCGCCGGGAGGAGTTCGGCTTCCAGCGCATCACCGTCGAGCGGCCATTGCGGCGAAGGTGGGAGGTCACCCCCGAGGCCGTCGCCAGTGGGTCGTTCGCGCAGTTTGCTCATCTGGTGGGGCGTCGCTTCGAGACCGAGAAGGCTCTCCTGGCCGAGGTGGCCGGGTTGTCGGCGAAGGACACGAAGGCCTTCGCCAAGGCGTGCGCCATCGCTGACCCGGATGCGCCGGTGATCACCAAGAAGGGCGCGCCCGAACCGGATCCCGACCTGCGCGACCAGGAGAACGTGCCCCTGCCCGAGGGATTCTTCGAGCTCGACGAAGCCAGCCGACCTGCTGTCCTGGAGAAGGAGGCCGAGCGCCACCTTACCGACGAGATACTCCCCTACGTGCCGGACGCGTGGATCGACCACGCCAAGACGAAGGTCGGGGTCGAGATCCCCTTCACGCGACAGTTCTACGTGTACACGCCGCCGAGGCCTGTCGAGGACATCGCCGCCGAGATCAAGGAGTTGGAGACGCAGATCCAGGGGTGGATGAAAGGCCTCGGGCTGTGAAGACCGTTCCGATCCGTCACGTTGCTGAAGTGTGGACGAGCAGCGTGGACAAGCACACTGTCGACGGGGAGACCCCCGTCCAGCTGTGCAACTACACGGATGCGTACAAGAAGGATCGGGTTCACCCGGGAGCGGATCTGATGCGGGCCACTGCGACCGCCGATGAGATCCGGAAGAATCGGCTGAAGGTCGGTGACTCGGTGTTCACGAAGGATTCCGAGGATCCCAACGACATCGGTGTCTCGGCGTTCATCGACGGCACGGGAGACGACTTCGTCTGCGGTTACCACCTCGCCATTGCGCGGCCGTTCCCATCGACGCATGGACGCTTCCTGAACTGGGCGTTGCGGAGTCGCCCGGTGCTCGAGCACTTCGGCAACCATGCTGCTGGCATCTCCCGGTACGGCATCGGCCTCGCTGACCTGAGATCCGCTCCCATCCCTCTAGTGGAAGCGGACGAGCAGCGGCGGATCGCGGATTTCCTCGACGACCGGGTCTCCCGGATCGACCGGATCATCGCCGCCCGCCGCGAGCAGATGCAAAGCTCGGATGATCACTACGTCTCGTGGCTTCAAGAGCACGTTGACGCGCTAGGCCATCGATTCGGCTGGGTCGAACTTCGGCGGCTCGGCATGCGGATCGAGCAGGGATGGAGCCCGGAAGCGGACTCTACGCCCGCCGCCGCTGGGGAGCCGGGTGTGCTGAAGCTTGGGGCAGTGCGAGGCGGGACATTCCATCCGGATGAGAACAAGGGCTTCTTGGATGGCACGACGCCGAGGCGCGAGTATCTGATCGGCGAGGGGGATCTGCTCATGACCCGAGCCAACACTCCGGCCCTGGTCGGCGAGGCCGCGGTCGTTGAGAACGTTGGGCCGTCACCCCTGTATCTCAGTGACCTCATCTACCGGATCAAGTTGGCACGCATGGACCACACACTCGCTGCCGCTGCCGTTCGGAGCGCACGAGTCCGTCAAGAGATCGGCATCATTGCCCGAGGAACGTCAGGGTCTATGCCGAAGCTGCGCGGAACTGACCTGGCCCGTCTCGAGGTCCCCCTGGTCCCAACTACGAGTCAACTGGATGCGGGTCGCGCCGATACTGCGGCACGGCGTCTGCGTGATGCCAGGAGGCGTGATCTCCAGAACTCGATCGACCTGCTGACCGAGTACAAGTCGTCGTTGATTACGGCGGCAGTGACGGGGAAGTTGGACGTGTCGACTGCTGGTTCGGGCATCCCGGGGTGAGGTATGAGCAACACGACTGAGGCGACGTTCGAGGGCAACATCGAGGCCCACCTGCTGGCCCATGGGTGGGCGAGTGTCCCCCCTTCGTCCTATGACCGAACGCTCGGGCTCTTTGCCGACGAGGTGATCGCCTTTGTCCAGGAGTCGCAACCGAAAGCGTGGCAGCAGCTCATCACCCGTCACGGTGGCGAGACGAACGCGCGGCAACGATTCCTGAAGGTCGTCGCGGACGCGATCGACCACCGGGGCACGATCAGCGTGCTGCGCGGGACGGTCAAGGACTCCGGCGTCGTCGTACGGATGTGCTGGTTCAAGCCGGCCAACACCCTCACTCCTGAGCTGGCGCAGCGGTATGCCGCCAACCGGCTGGCGGTCGTGCGGCAGCTGCACCACTCAGAGTCGCGCCCCAAGGACTCCCTCGACCTCGCGCTCGTGGTCAACGGGATCCCCGTCGCCTCCGCGGAGCTGAAGAACCCGCTGAGCGGGCAGGGCCTCGAGCACGCCATGGCGCAGTACCGCACGGACCGCAACCCGCACGACCTGATCTTCGCCAAGCGGATGCTCGTGCACTTCGCCGTCGACCCGCACCAGGTGGCGATGACGACCGTCTTGGCGGGTGAGGAGACGCGGTTCCTGCCCTTCAACCAGGGCAGCGCCGGGCCGGGGAACCCAGGGGCCGCGGGGAACCCGACCAGCGACGGGTACCAGTCGGCGTACCTGTGGGAGCAGGTGTGGCAGCGGGACGCCTGGCTGGACCTGCTGGAGAACTTCGTGCACGCGGAGGAGGGCAAGGTCCTCTTCCCGCGGTTCCACCAGTGGCACGCCGTGCGGTCGATCCTCGCCGCGACCCGATCGGACGGGGCCGGGGTGGACCGGCTGATCCAGCACTCGGCCGGGTCGGGGAAGTCGAACACAATCGCGTGGTCGGCCCATTCGCTCTCGCGGCTGCACGACGAGGGCGATCAGCCGATCTTCGACAAGGTCATCATCATCACCGACCGGCGCGTGCTCGACCGGCAGCTGCAGGAGACCGTCGCCGGGCTGGACCATACGCCCGGCACGATCGTGCGCGTCGACCAGAAGTCGGACCAGTTGCGCGATGCCCTCGCCGGGCACGGGGCGCGGATCATCATCACCACGCTGCAGAAGTTCCCGGTCGTCGCGGAGATGGCTGCGAAGGCGGCCGTCGAGGGTGAGACGAAGGGGGTTGCCGGGCACCGGTTCGCGGTTATCGTCGACGAGGCCCACTCGTCGACGACCGGTGACTCGATGAAGAAGCTGAAGAAAGTCCTGGCCACCGGTGACGATGCTCTGGCCGAGGCAGAAGCCGCGGAGGCAGAGGCCGAGGCGGGCTCGGCGCCAGATGATGCCTTGCTGGAGTCCGCCCGCAACCGGGGCAAGCAGTCGAACCTGTCCTACTTCGCCTTCACCGCCACCCCGAAGCCGAAGACGCTCGAGACCTTCGGCCAGCTGGGACCTGACGGGGTGAAGGTCCCCTTCCACACGTACTCGATGCGTCAGGCGATCGACGAGGGGTTCATCCTCGACGTGCTCGCCAATTACACGACCTACTCCACGTACTACAAGCTCGCCACCGCCGACCCGCGCGACGATGTCGAGGTCGACTCCTCGAAGGGCCGCGCTGCGCTGGCACGGTTCGCGCACCTGCACCCGTACATGATGGAGGCCAAGGCCGAGGTCATCGTCGAGCACTTCCAGCAGAAGTCCGCGCACAAGATCGACGGACGCGCCAAGGCCATGGTCGTCACGCGCTCGCGCCTGCACGCGGTGCGCACAAAGGAAGCGATCGACAAGTACATCCACCGCAAGGGCTACGACACGGGGGCCCACCCCCTTCGCGCCCTCGTTGCTTTTAGTGGGACGGTCACCGACCCGGATGCGCCGGAGATCGCCTACACGGAGGCGATGCTCAACGGGTTCCCCGATACCCAGCTGCCCAAGCGGTTCGACGAGGAGGACTACCAGGTGCTCGTCGTCGCAGAGAAGTACCAGACCGGCTTCGACCAGCCGCTGCTGCACACGATGTACGTCGACAAGAAGCTCTCCGGGGTTAAGGCCGTGCAGACCCTCTCGCGGCTGAACCGGATGCACCCGGGCAAGGACGACACGTTCGTGCTGGACTTCGCCAACACCGCCGAGGAGATCCAGGCGTCCTTCGAGCCGTTCTACGAGCAGTCCCTTGCCCAGCCGACCGACCCGAACGTGCTGTACACGATGGAGCACGACGTCATGGCCGCCGGTGTTCTCTCGATCGAGGAGATGAACACCGTGACCACCGCGCTGCTGTCGGGCGACCCGGCGCTGCAGCCGACGATCTACTCCGCCCTCGGGTCCGGCGTGGGGCGCTTCGACTCCCTCGACGAGGACGATCAGGAGTCCTTCCGCACGTCGTTGACGCACTTCGTGCGCGCCTACGCCTTCATCGCGCAGGTCATGGCCTGGACCGACACCGACCTGGAGCGGCTCTTCCTCTACGGCAAGCTCCTGCTGAGCGAGCTGCCCGACCGGCCCGGCGACCCGATGCCGCAACTGGGCAGGAACGTCCAGCTGACCCACCTGCGCCTGTCAGTGACCAGCGAGGGCGGCATCAGCCTCCAGGGCAGCGACGAGCCGGGCACCGCCCTGCCCGGTGAAGGCAAGGGGTCGGCGCAAGAACCGATCATGGACAAGCTCTCGGCCCTGATCGCGGTGATGAACGAGAAGTACGGCGCCGATCTCGGCGAGTCCGACAAGGTCTGGGTCGACCAGCAGTGGACCGTCGTGGTGGAGGACGAGGAGATGCAGGCGGTCGCGCTCCATAACGACCGGTCACAGTTCGAGTTGGTGCTGGAGGAGAGGATCAAGGAGCTCATGCTGGACCGACACGACAAGAACGGGGCACTGTTCTCCCAGTTCTTCGCAAACGCGAACTTTCAGCAGGCACTCTTGGGGTACTTGGCAGGGACCTACGATGAGATCAGGTCCCGCTGACTAAGCCACTCCCCTAGTTGCCTACCGCCAAGAAATGCCTACAATGGGAGATGGATTGACTATGCACACGCTGACCTCAAAGCGAGTTCAAAAGTTTGCTCGCGACTATGGATTCGAAGGCCCCGAATCAGAAATTTTTGAACGTTATGTGGCGGCCAACTATCTATTCCAGTATATCCGCGACAACGTCGACTCCATTGAAAATTGCGTCATTGGCGGAGGCGAGGACGAGGGGATCGACATCGCCGCCGTTGTGGTGAACGGACAAATCGTCTTCGAACCAAGCGACATCGACGAGCTGATAGCGGACCAGAACGCGAACACCTCCAAAGTTATTTTCATCCAAGCCAAGACGAGCGAGACCTTCGATTCAAAGTTGATCGCGAAATTCTTGCACGGCGTTGAATCAGTGACCAAGCATGTGGTTCAACCCAGCGGGATCAAACTGCCCCCACGACTCGTGGACGTAGCTGCGCTAATTGATCGCATCGCGGAAAATGGCGACAAGTTCCAAGAGATTCAAATCCCCTGCGACTTGTACTACGTTACTACAAGCTCCAATGATGGACGGTCAGCCAGTGAACAGCTTCAAGTAACCGAGGCGATGAGGCGGATTAACGACCTAGGGGTTTACGCGAGAAGTCTTCGAGTCAGGATGCACGGACACGAAGAATTGTCCGCCAAGCAGAAAGAGCGCCACGGCCCTCGAAATGTCCCTTTCACGTTCGAGAAGAAGCAAACAATTCCTGCAACGGAGAGAGTCGATGAAGCATACATTGGCCTCCTTTCCGGGACCGAGCTCCTCAAGCTCCTTAAGGACGAGACCGGCGAGGTGCGCTCAGGAGTTTTTGACGACAATGTCCGACTTGACTTGGGCCCACAGAATCGAGTAAACCAGAGAATTGCGGGCACCTTGAAGTCGGCAAACAGAGCAGACTTTCCGTTCTTGAACAACGGGCTGACCATCATCGCCAGCGAACTTCGCGGGCTAGGCGATCGGTTCTTTATTTCCGGCTATCAAATTGTCAATGGCGGCCAGACGAGCCATCAGGTAATTCGCTGGTCTGACGAACTGGACCAGGCCGGGGAGCCGTTTCCCCAGGACGTATGGATTCCCGTTAAAATAATTAGCTCCACCGACCCAGAGGTCCGAACCCAAGTCACGGTAGCAACCAACCTGCAGACGCCCATTGGCTCAGCGGACATCCAAGCCAGTTCTCAGATCGCCAAAGACGTCGAGGAGTACTTCGCACAATCCGGCACCGAGGGCCTTCGTTACGAGCGCCAGAATCGGGGATCTGCTCTGGAATTTGCTCGGACTCGAGTGGTCACAACCAGTGAGCTCAACCGCGCGGTGGCCGCCACCCTTTTTGGCGAGTCCTCACGAGCAATCGCGGCACCTAAGGACTTGGAAGTCGAGGGTTCTTTCGTCTGGGGCGACTACGCAGTCGAAGCGTATTATTACGCAGCTTGGATCATCTATCGAATCGAGAGGTACTTCGCGCGAACACCCGACTCCAGCACTTTGAAGGCAGCCAAGTACCATATCGCCCTAGCGGTGTCTGCGCTCACCAACCCTAAACTTGCAACCCTATTCCAGAAGGATTCCGAGAAGGAAGTCGCAATCGCGCTCTCGAAGCCTCGAGGAATGAAGTTCAGAGTCACGGAGAAGGCGCTGTCTGATCAAATCGAACAAACAATACCTGTCGCGGTTGAGTTAGCTATGGAAGCGTTTGCTGAACCTCTGTCCGAAGGACGCAGCCTCAGGAAAGACGACGTTCGAAGTCGACGAAGCCAGGAAGAGATCCTGACCATGGTCCAGCGCAAATCGAAATCAGCAACCTCTTGAGTCTCCATCGTGCCTGAATCTGGCTCCCCTTGCAGAAGTAGCAGCTCGGGCCGCTGGTGTACACGGCCAAAGTGGCCATCACAAAATCTGGGTCGTTCCGATTTCATGAGCGAAGGTACCAACGTACCGGAGGCCCGAGCCCAATACCCCCATCATCGAGGGCGCGACGCGGAGATCTCCGCGCTCGAGGCGCACCTCGCGGAGCTCGTCGCGGCCCGCGAGGCACAGACCATCGAGGACACCACCCCGTGGGTGCTCGACCACAGCGACGACGCGTGGGTGAGCTCGCCCGGTGTGGGCGGGACGGCCTTCAGCCGTCGGGTGAAGCAGGCGGGTCTCCTCACCGCCGCCGAGGAGACCACGCTCGCCCGCCACATCGACGCCGGCGCCTTCGCGTCGAGCTGCGCCGCACCGAGCGCCGCGGCCTCGAGCACGTCGTGCGCACCGCCGACGAAGCCCGCGAGCAGATGATCCTCGCCAACGTCCGGCTCGTCACGAGCATCGCCCGCAAGGCCCTACCGCGGGTGGGTCACGGCATGCAGTTCGACGACGTCCAGCAGGCCGGGCTCCTCGGCCTCATGCGCGCGGTCGACAAGTTCGACCACACGCTCGGCCACAAGTTCTC
>ERZ500994.332-NODE-332-length-15386-cov-6.200378_pt1 | contig 15386 bp, 16 predicted proteins | sample MGYA00248878_ERZ500994 | MGnify/ENA primary metagenome ERZ500994 (study PRJEB25958, sample SAMN03398533) | human skin metagenome | study: EMG produced TPA metagenomics assembly of the Human Skin Microbiome Metagenome (human skin metagenome) data set. | reverse complement strand
GGGTCTCGACAACCGCTCAGTCGCTAACGCTCCCTCACTGCTCGACCACCGAGAGGGAGTGGGCGGGATCGCTTGCATGCTTGGGGAAGTGGTCTCGACAACCGGCACTCGCCTAGCGGCTCGCGCATGCTCGACCACCGGGTGCGCGGTCGGTTTAGAGGTTGAAGTGTCTTGCTAGGGCGGCGATGTCGGCGAAATGTAGGGGATGCTCGGCCCGGCCCGACACGTCCTTGGGCCGGTCTTCGCCGTACTCGTTGGGGCGCTCGATGTACGCCGTCTGCAGCCCAGTAGCAGCGGCGGCGTCGAGGTCGTCGTGATGCGCGGCGACCATCATCACGTCCGAGTCCGGTACGCCGAAGATCTCACCCACGCTCCGGTAGGTGATCGGGTCGGGTTTGTAACGCCGCACGATCTCGGCCGAAAGCACTGCGTCCCAAGCGATCCCGGCGTTCTTGGCCATGTCGGCCAACAGCGAGATATTGCCGTTCGAGAGCGGTACGACGGTGAAGCGCGTGCGCAGCCGGGCGATCGCATCGACCGAGTCCGGCCACGGGCGAAGCCGATGCCACACCAGGTTCAGCTCGCCGACCTCCTCGTCGGAGGGCGACTGCCCGAAGTCAGCGAGTACGCCGCGCAGAATCCGTAGGTGCAGGTCATCCAGCCGCACCCACTCGCCGCTCTCGGCGACCGCCGCCATGGCAGGCCGGTACCCGGCGCGCCACGCGCGGGCAAACTCGGCCGCATCGACCCCGGGAAACCGCTCGGCAACCTCGGCGGCGATCGAGCCGTGCCAGTCGACCACCGTGCCGAAGACATCGAAAGCCAGCACCTTCGGCATCGTCTCGTCCATCGCGCCTCCTGATCTCGCCTGCCGTGCCCGATAGGTTGACCCTATGCCTCCGCAGCCCTCGCCATACCTCACGGTCGCGAGCGAAGCCGACAGCGAGACCGAGGTGAAACGCTCACGCTTCCTCGCGCAGGTGCGCCGCACGGAGTCCGAGAACGGTGCCCGTGAGGTCATCGAGGCCGCGCGGCGAGAGTTCTGGGACGCGCGACATCACTGCTCGGCCTTTGTGCTCGGCGCGCACGGTGAGATCACCCGTTCCAACGACGACGGCGAACCCGCCGGTACCGCGGGGGCTCCGATCCTGCAGGCGATCACCGGCCGTGAGCTCAGTGATGTCGTGGTGGTGGTGACCCGTTACTTCGGTGGGACGCTGCTCGGCGCCGGCGGCCTCGTGCGCGCGTACGGCGACGCGGCCGCGCAGGCCCTCGACCACGCGGGTGTGGTGCAGCGAGTCCCGGCCATCACCGCCCTCGTGAGCGCGGCAGTCGCCGATGCGGGACGCTTGGAAAATGCCTTACGTGGCAGGGATATCGACGTACTCGACGTTGAGTACGCCGAGACGGTGCGGATGACCGTCACCGTCCCGGCGCACCGAGAGGCCGAGCTGCGCCAGGCGGTCGCCGAGTTCACGCACGGCACCGGCGATGTGGAGCTCACCGGCGAGTCCTGGCTCGATACGAAACCTGGTTAGACCTTCGGGGTGTGCAGTGCGCCGCCGTCGACGACGATGTTCTGCCCGGTGATCCAGCCGGAGTCATCGGCCAGCAAGAACGCCGCCGTGGCGCCGATGTCCTCGGGTACACCGAGCCGCTTGAGCGGGTAGGAGTCGGCGACCTCCTGCTCGTTGTCGGCGTACAGCGCCTCGGCGAAGCGCGTCTTGATGACCGCCGGCGAGATCGCGTTGACGCGCACCTTGGGAGCCATGTCGATCGACAGCTGCTTGGTCAGCTGGATGAGCCCGGCCTTGGACGTGCCGTAGATGCCGATCGGGCCGGCGGAGCGAAGCCCGGCGACCGAGGCGACGATGACGACGGAGCCGCCGTTGTCCTTCATCCACGCGTGCCAGGCCTGCTGCACCAGCCCGAGCGTGGAGACGATGTTGGTGTCGAGGATCTTGCGCGCCGTATCCAGTGGGATGTCAAGCGTCGAGCCGTAGAACGGGTTGATGCCGACGTTGCCGACGACGTGGTCGAGGCGGCCGAACTTCGACAGCACGAGGTCGATGGCTTCCTGCCGGTGGTCGTCCTGGGACGCGTTGCCGGCGAGGGTGAGGAGGCGGTCGCCCGCGTCGAGCTCCTTGGCGGCCTCATCGAGCGAGTCCTGCTTGCGCCCGGTGATGAGGACCTGCCCGCCCTCGTTGAGAATCGCCTGCGCGATGCCGAGTCCGATGCCGCGGCTACCGCCGGTGACGAGCGCAGCCTTCCCTTCAAAACGGTTGAGCTTGTCGGCCATCTGGCCCTCCTGGGTGGTTGGGTGGGTGCTGCGGTCAATCTACCCGAGCGCCGAATCCGATTCGGTCTGGTGCGCGGCGCGAACACCGGCTGCGCACCCGACATCCGCGGTGTGAACCGACTAGGCTCCTAGGCGATATCCGCGCACGTAGAACGCACCCAGGAGGGGACATGAAGATTCGTCCATTCACCGAGAGCGACCGCCCGGCCGCACTAGCCCTCGCCCCGCGACTGATGGAGAACGTCAACCCCTGGAGTGACCAGAGCACCGGCCCCGTCGACACGGTGGAGTGGATGCTCGATCGGCAGACCAACGACACGCCGATGGCCGTCTTCGTCGCCGAGGACGACGAGGGTTTCGCCGGCATGGTCAAGGTCTTCGAGAAAGGCCATATGGCCGGCAACCGCGAGGCGTACGTCGACGGACTCGCCGTCGAGGAACGTGTGGCGCGCCAGGGCTTGGGCACCGAGCTCATGCAAGTCTGCGAAGAGTGGGCCCGCAAGCGTGGTCACAAGTGGGTGCACATCGAGACCCCGGCCCGCAACCAGGTCGCCCGCGAGTTCTACGGCGCGATCGGGTACGGCGAAGAGGTCGTCAAGCTCTCGAAGGAGATCTAGCGCGCGGCGCACGTTAGACTCGGCTGCGTGATCGGTACGGCGTCCTGACGTGACGCCGTCGCGAGAGGGAATCCGGTGTGAATCCGGAGCTGGCCCGCAGCGGTATGAGGAAACGAACCCTGCACGCACGGCACTGGGGTGACCTGGGAAGCCGCAGGAAGTAGGCGTACGACGTACGTGTCCTCAAGCCCGAAGACCTGCCGATCGCGAGTGCGCACCCGCGCACGTCGGCGGCTTCGGGGACCAAGCCGCGCGTCTGGTCGCCCATGACCGCGGCCCGCGTCACCCTCCTCGAGCCCGCCGAGCCGGCACGCCTTGCTCGAGGAGAAGCACATGAGGCGCCGTCCCCGGACGGCCGCAGCGCTATGCGCAGCCGCCCTGGCGCTCACCGGCTGCGCAGGCGCCGATACGGCCGATACGAACGCCGCGCCCGATCCCGACACGGTGCTCGAGAACTGCGGCAGTGACGTCGCTCTCGACGGCGCGCCCACCCAGGCGGTGACGCTCAACCAGGCCGCCACCGAGATCATGCTGAGCCTGGGACTCGAAGGGTCGATGGCAGGAACGGCCTATCTCGACGACACGATCGCGCCCGAGCTGCGGTCGGCGTACGACTCGGTGCCGCTGCTCGCGCAGGAGTACCCGTCCCAGGAGAACCTGCTGGCGGCGTCGCCGGACTTCGTCTACGCGTCGTATGCCAGCGCCTTCGACGATGCGGCCGCGGGCAGTCGCGACGAGCTGGCCGACCTGGCGGTCGCGACATACCTGTCGCCCGCGGCGTGTCCGCAGCAGTCGCAGCGGTTGACGCAGGACTTCGACGCGGTCTATCAGGAGATCATCGAGATCGGCGCCCTGTTCGAGGTGCCCGAGCGGGCCGAGGCACTCGTCGACGAGCTGAAGAGCACGGTCGCTCAGGCGACCGCGGACGACGCGGGTGCCGGGCGTACGGCGGTGCTGTGGGACAGCGGCACGCAGGCGCCGTCGGTTGCTTCGGGCGCGGGCATGGGCGGTTACCTTCTGGAGTCCGCCGGCCTGCAGAACGTCTTCGCCGACGACGCGGACAGCCCCTACGTCGACACCTCGTGGGAGGCGATCGTGGATGCCGACCCGGACGTGATCGTGCTCGTCGACGCCGAGTGGGACCCCGCTGCCGACAAGATTGCCTTCCTACAAAGCGATCCGGCGACCGCACAGCTCACTGCCGTCCAGAACAACGCCTACGTGACGCTGCCGTTCGTCGCGACGACCGTCGGCCTCCGCGCGGTCGATGGTCTTGTCGCGCTCGACCAACAGCTGGCCGCGAATGGCTGACGTTCTCGTCCGCCGGCACAGCGGCCCGGCCCTGGTCATCACGGTCGGGTTGGTCCTGTTGGCGGTGACAACGGTCGCGGCCGTGTCGATCGGTGCCGCGCAGCTGGACTTCGAGGCGGTGTGGTCGGTGCTTCTTGCGCGGCTCGGGCCCGGCACGCCGCAGATCACCGGCACGCAGGCGGCGATCGTCTGGGAGCTGCGGCTGCCGCGGGTGATCGGTGCGATGGTTGTCGGCGCCGGGCTCGCGCTGTGCGGCACCGTTATGCAGACGCTGATGCGCAACCCGCTCGCCGACCCCTACCTGCTCGGTCTCTCCAGCGGCGCGGGTGTCGGTGCGGTGGTCGTCATCGTGCTCGGTGTCGGGGGCGGACCGCTCATGCTCTCGCTCGGCGCGTTCGGCGGCGCGTTGCTCGCGCTGCTCGCGGTGCTCACACTCGCCGGCGTGCGCGGCGGCCGGCTCACCCCGACCCGAACGATCCTCGCCGGCGTCGCGTTTGCCGCCTTCGCCTCGGCGGTCAGTGCCCTGCTGCTCGTCACCGCCGACGGCGATGCCGCGAAGCGGGTGCTGACGTGGACGTTCGGCTCGCTCGGCGGTCTGCGCTGGGACTCGCTCGGTATCGCCAGCGCCGTACTCGCCGCGGTCACGGCGCTAGTGCTGCTGCACGGCCGCACGCTCAACTCGCTCACCTTCGGCGACCGGCTCGCCGGGTCGCTCGGTGTGGAGGTCGTTCGGGTCCGGTGGATCCTGCTGGTCGCGACCGCGGCGCTGACCGCCGTACTCGTCGCGATCTGCGGTGCGATCGGGTTCGTGGGGCTGGTGGTGCCGCACGCCGTCGCGTTCGTGACGCCGTACGACCATCGGCTGCGGGTGCCAATCACGATGATCGCCGGCGCGCTGTTTCTCACCTGGGTCGACGTCATCGCGCGAGTCGTGTTTGCCCCACGCGAGATGCCGATCGGCGTGATGACCGCGATCATCGGCGTTCCGCTGTTTGTCTGGCTGCTGCACCGCAACCGGAGGATCTAGCGATGCGCTTGACGATCACGGATATGTCGGTGAAGTACGGCGACGCGCAGATCCTGCGCGACGTGTCACTCGAGGTGCCGAGCGGGTCGTTCACGGCGCTCATCGGCCCGAACGGGTCGGGTAAGTCGACGTTGCTGCACCAGGTCGCCGAGCCGCCGCGGCACTCGAAGGCGCGGGTTCGACTCGGCGCGGACGACCTCGATCAGCTCAGCGCGCGCGAGCGGGCCCGGCGCGTTGCGTTCGTCGAGCAGGAGTCGGTCGCGGGGCACGACATCACCGTGCGCGACGTCGTCGAGCTCGGCCGCACCCCGTGGCGTCGCGGGCTGCGGTTCGAGCCGGCCGCCGATCACGTCGTCGACGACGCAGCGCGCGCCGCGGGGGTCGCTGACCTGTTGGATCGTCCCTGGCAGGACCTGTCCGGCGGCGAGCGACAGCGCGCCCACCTGGCGCGAGCACTCGCCCAGGAGCCGACGCTGCTCGTGCTCGATGAGCCGACCAACCACCTGGACGTGCGTCATCAGATCGACTTCCTGGACCGGGTACGCCGCCTGCCGATCACCGTGTTTGCCGCGATGCACGATCTGTCGCTGGTCGGTGCGTTCTGCGACCACGTCGTCGCGCTGCACGACGGCGAGGTCGCGGCCGCCGGACCCACGGCCGACGTCCTGACGCCGCAGTTGATCAATGACGTCTTCGGTGTGCCGGCCGCCGTGCGGGCCGTCGGGTCGGCGGTGCGCATCGAGATCCGCTTTCCGGCGATGGAGGCGGTGCTCGTCTCAGAGGACACCGAGTTTCTGTAGCTGCTGGAAGGCGTTGATCGCCAGCAGTACGCCGACGATGCCGAGCACCCAGCCGAGCATGTCGGCCTGGTTGCGCTCGATCAACCTGCTGATCCTCGCGAGCATCGGCGCGATCGCCCGCTGCGCACCCATCCGAAGGGCGAGCAGCAGCAGCGCCGGGAGCGCCATGACGAGCACGTAGATAGCGAGCACCCCGATCTTCGCGACCACCGTCAGGTCGGCGGCGGTGAGCATCCCGATCGCACCGAGGTAGGGGACCATGCTCGCCGCCTCGATCAGCCCGGCGACGAGCGCCACGCCCGCGACGGCACCAAGCGTGGCCTCCGGGCCGAGGATCTGCTTCTTCAGTCCGGCCATGCGCCCCTCCTTCGGCGGCAGGCCACGGGCTTCGCGGCGGCGCTTGCGCCACGCGGTCCCGCGCTTGTCGAACAGGAAGCTGACCGCGACGAGTGCGAGGCCGATGCCGAGCTGGACCCAGCTGAAGGTTGCGCTCGAGTCCAGTGAGCGCAGCATGTTGGAGATACTCTCGGCGCCGGCCAGTAACACCAGGCCGAGCACGAAGTAGAAGCCGGATAGCACGAGCAGGTAGACCAGCAGGGCGCGCACACGCACCGCGCGCTGTACGAGCATCACGACCGGGATGCCGAGAGTGCCGAAGCTGGTGCTGTCGACGAGGGCGAGGACGAGCAGCGTCCCGGCGATCGCCAGTGTCATGAACCATCTCCTCGGCCGGCGTCGCGCTGAGCCGCCGGTTTTCGCACATCCCAATTAAATCCAGTTCAGTAAAGCATATTTAGCGCGACTGTGCGAAAATAGATCGGTGCCGAAGATCGTCGACCACGACCAACGCCGCCGCGAGATCGCCGGCGCCCTCTACCGCGTCATCGCCCGCGTGGGGCTCGAAGGCGCCTCCGTGCGGGCCGTTGCGGCGGAGTCCGGGTGGTCCATGGGCGCCGTCCGCCACTACTTCGGCAGCCAGGATGAGCTGCTGCACTTCGGGATCGCCCTGCAGATCGAGCGGATCACCGCGCACATCCGGGAGATCGTCTCAGCCGAGCGGCCGAGCCGCGCGCGAGCGCAGCGCATCCTGGAGATGCTCGTCGCGCTCGACGAAGAACGCCTGGCGGAGTCGCGGATCTGGATCGCCGTACTCGCCAAGTCGCCGTCCGACGCAACCCTGGATGCAGTACGCCGGGACGCGCTCGCCGGTGAGCGCTACATCTGCCGCGGGATCGTCTGCGACCTGGCCGGTGAGCCGTGGCCACCCGACGACGGCACGCCACTTGCGCCGCGACGAGAGCGCGAGGCCGCCCGGCTGCAGGTGACGATCGACGGGCTGACAATCCTGCGGGCGACGTACCCGGAGCAGTTCTCCCCGGACGAGGTGCGTCGGCTGATCGCCGACGAGCTGCGCGAGCTCCAACAGCGCCTGAGCTAATCGCTCGCGCGGTGCCGTAGTCTTGGTGTCCGTGACATCTGAGCAACCACCTGCCGGAGATTCGGTCTACGACGACACCCCAGAACAGCTGCGCATCCGTCGCGCCAAGCGCGACCGGCTGATCGACGAGGGGATCGAGCCGTACGTCGTCGCCGTGCCGCGCACCCACTCGCTGGCGGAGGTCCGCGCGGCGTACCCCGACCTCGAACCAGGCACCGAGACCGGAGACAAGGTCGGTGTCACCGGACGCGTCATCTTCCTGCGCAACACCGGAAAGCTCTGCTTCGGCACGTTGCGCGAAGGAGGCGTCGAGCTGCAGGTGATGATCTCGCTGGCCAAGGTTGGCGACGATGCGTTGGCGCGCTGGAAGTCCGACGTCGACCTCGGCGACCAGATCTTCGTCGAGGGCGAGGTCATTGCCTCGCGCCGCGGGGAGCTGTCGGTGATGGCCGACAGCTGGCAGATCACCGCGAAGGCGATCCGGCCGCTCCCGGTGGCGCACAAGCCGATGAGCGAGGAGACCCGCATCCGGCAGCGGTACGCCGACCTGATCGTGCGTCCCGAGGCGCGGGCGATGGTGCAGACGCGCGGCAAGGCGATCGCCTCGATCCGCGACTCGCTGCATGCGCACGGCTTCATCGAGGTGGAGACCCCGATGCTGCAGGCGGTGCAGGGCGGGGCGACAGCGCGACCGTTCACCACGCACTACAACGCCTATGACATCGAGGTTTTCCTGCGGATCGCCCCCGAGCTCTATCTCAAGCGCTGCGTGGTCGGCGGCATCGACCGCGTCTTCGAGATCGGTCGCAACTTCCGCAACGAGGGCGCCGACTCCACGCACTCGCCGGAGTTCGTGATGCTCGAGTTCTACCAGGCGTACGCCGACTACGACGACGTCGCCGACCTCTCGCGCGAGATCTACCAGAACGCGGCCGATGCGGCGGTCGGCGCGCAGAAGTTCACCCGGCTCGACGGCACCGAGATCGACCTATCCGGAGAGTGGCCGAAGGTCTCGCTCTATGAGATGACCTCCGAGGCGGCCGGCGTACGTCTCACTCCGGAGACGTCGCTGGACGAGCTCCGCGCGGTTGCCGAACGACACGGCATCAAGGTCAACCCGGCGTGGGTCGCGGGCAAGGTGCTGGAGGAGATCTTCGAAGAGCTCTGCAAGGACCAGCTCGCCGGCCCGATCTTCGTGCGTGACTTCCCGGTCGACACCTCGCCGCTCGTGCGCGCGCATCGTTCGATCCCCGGTGTGGTTGAGAAGTGGGACCTCTACATCGAGGGCGTCGAGTGCGGCACCGGCTACTCCGAGCTCGTCGATCCGGTCATCCAGCGCGAGCGGTTCCTCGAGCAGGCCGAGCAGCGAGCCGGCGGTGATGTCGAGGCGATGCAGGTCGACGAGGACTTCCTGCGCGCGCTGGAGTACGGCATGCCGCCGACCGGTGGTGTCGGGCTGGGCGTCGACCGCATGCTGCAGACGTTCACCGGGCGCGGGATCCGCGAGACCATCCTCTTTCCGTTCGTCAAGCCCGAGTAGCACCGCCAGTAGCCTGGCCGAGATTTAGTTAGCACCTCGAACTTTTGGCGGTTCTCGGCTAGGGTTCGGATGTGCGTGTCTACACAGAACTCAACCTGGGCAAGACCGATCCGGGACTGCGTGAGCCCGAAGTGCCGATGGATATCGCCACGGTGCAACAGAAAGCGGCGCTCGTCGAGGAGCTCGGCTTCGACGGGATGGTGGCTACCGAGACCAAGGATGACTCGTTCATCCTGACCACGCTCGCGGCCGCGGCCACCGAGCGGATCGAGATTGCGACGTCGGTGGCGATCGCGTTTGCTCGTACGCCGTACGTCACGGCCATGGCCGCGCGACGCATCCAGGAGCTCTCGCGGGGCCGCTTCACCCTCGGGCTCGGCACTCAGGTGCGCGGCATCTGATCCGCCGGTTCGGGCTGGAGTACTCCGCGCCGGGGCCGTGGATGCGGGACTATGTGGGGGCGGTCCGGGCGCTCTGGGCGACCTGGCAGGACGGGACGCCGCTGGACTACGACTCGCACCGCTACAAGCTCAACCTGATGGTGCCGCTGTTTGACGCCGGCCCGTCGGACTACCCGAACCCGCCCATTCACCTCGCCGCGCTGAACCCCTACATGTGCCGCGTGGCAGGCGAAGTTGCCGACGGCCTGCGCCCGCACCCCGTGTGTACGCCGCGCTACATCAACGAGGTGATGCGTCCGGCGTACGCCGACGGACTAGAGCGCGCCGGGCGCGGTGCCGTCACGCCGTTCATCGCCATGAAGCCGCTGGTCGCCTCCGGGCGCGATGAAGAGGCGCTGGAGAAGAAGATCCGCGACGTGCGCGCTCGGGTGGCGTTCTACGCCTCGACCCCGGCGTACCGGCCGGCGTTCGAGATCTGGGGTCTTGGCGATCTCGCCGACAAGCTCAGCGTGCTCTCGCGGGAGCAGCGGTGGGAGGAGATGCCGGCGTACGTCGACGACGAGATGCTCAATACCTACGCGGTGGTCGGGACCTACGACCAGATCGCCGACAAGATCGTCGAGCGGTTCAGCGGCGTACTGACCGACGTCGGCTTCTCGATAGCCGTGGAGAACGACGAGGACGCGGCGACAATGCGCGGCATCCTGAAGAAGGTGCGCGCGGCGAGTGCGCAATGATCGGGGTATGACGAAGGCTTACTGGATTGCTCGGGTCGAGGTCTCCGACGAGGACGCCTACGGCAAGTATCGCGACGCGAATGCTGCGGCGTTCGCCAAGTACGGGGCACGCTTCGTGGTGCGCGGCGGCCCCTACGAGGTCATGGAGGGGGAGGGGCGGTCGCGCAACGTGGTGGTCGAGTTCGACTCCTACCAGGCCGCGCTCGACTGCTACAACTCCCCGGAGTACCAGCGCGCGATCGAGTTCCGGCGCGACGCCGCGCTGTGCGACTTGATCATCATCGAGGGCCACGACGGCCCCCAGCCGTAGCCCACCCTTTCGTCCCTCGCGCCTGCTCCGGAACCACCGCGACGAGCACCGCGCCTATTTGGTGATCGAGCCGTGAAGGCGCCCAGCGCCTGAGCGTGTCGAGATCCCGTGAGATGCCTTCGAACTCAGCCCAAGCCGCGACGAAAGGTGAGCAGTGACCTCGGATCTTGCCGCGATCAAGAGGTGGTGGAAGACCCTCGGCGGTGACGGGTTCGCCGTACTCCCGCCCCCGACGAGGGGCCGCTATACGCAAAGCGACGGGCACGAAGACGCCGTCGAGTTCTTCGACGAGCGCGGACTGCCGGACACCACCTCCTTCGCCTATTGGCAGTGGCAGTCACATGAGGGTGCGTTCGACCGCGACGGCACCCAGATCGGGCCGTTGTTGGTTCATTGGGGCGGCGAGTACGACGTCGTCAAGGCCGGGCTCGGCGCTGGGCCGGAAGGTTACGAGCTCGCCGACGGTGGGCCGAAGGGCGCCTTCCAGCTTGACCGGGTGACGACGCGCGACGCCGACGGACTGCCCGATCCGAACGACGACGCGGGCGTGCGGCAGCTGCTCGAAGAACTATGCGAACCGATCGACCGACCTACCCCGCCCCTTAAGTACCGGTCGCTCACCGACGTCGAGGCCGCGTGGCTGCATGCGCGTTTCGCCGAGTCGCACGATCTCGACGTCAAGGGGGCGGTCTTCGAGGTGTTGGCGCTTCGGGACGCCGAGACCGCCGACGAGACCGACCAGTTGCAGGCCGCGTGGCGCGAGCGGTACGCCGATGACCTGAGCGAGTGGGGATTCTGGACCGATGTGCTCGGCTCGATGCTGCAGCGCGGTCACCGCGACGTCTGGGAGGTCGTCGCCGAGATCGGGCCTGAGAGCTGCCGCGTGCTGCAGGATTATCCGTCCGAGCGAGCGGTCTCGGTGGCGCGAGACTTCGGACTCGGCGGTGCCGCGGCGGGGGTCGGCACCTGGCTGGAGCTGTACGCCGCCGTACACGACCTGGACCCGGTGACCGCCGCCGCGACCGTGGGCGCGGAGCTCAACGGACCCAGCGCGACCGCCGCCCAGTGGTCGTCGCTTGAGTCTTCTTTGGCGCGGTTGCTATTCGATCGGTGGCATGACGCGGCGCCGAAAGGCTTCCCGACGTGGAGGCTGGCCAACCTCCGCGGTGCGCTCGCCGATCAGCTCCCGGATGCGCTGAGATCCACTGCCGCGCGGGAGGTTCGCGACGTGACGACACTGCTGCGTGAGCAGGTCGACGCGCTCGGCGGCGCGCAGATCTATCCGGGATACGGCGCCGCGGAGCTCGCTGCCGACCTCGATCGCTTCGCGGAGATCGCGCCGAGTCTGCTGGAGCGGACCGGCCCTGACCTGACCCAATATGAGGGCGGGTTGAACGACACCTGGAACGACTACCGCGAGCTGTCGACCGGCGACATTGCCTGGCTGCACGCGCGGGTCGCCGACCCGCAGACCGAGATGCAGGGGCTGGGCTTCTGTCTGGAGCTGCTCTACGCGCACGGCGAGGGCACGGTCGATGACCTCGATGCGTTGCGCAAGCGGTGGAAGAAGGTACTCACGAAGGCCTACCGAACGACGTACGTCGAATGGCGCCACCCACTGGTGACGTTGACCTGCCTGGCGCACGACCTCGGCGATCCGCTCGCGGCCGAGCTCGACGCCTGGTGGGCGAAACCGACGCCGAAGTGGAAGACGAACCTGCGGTACCTGACGTTGCTCGGCGCGCCGAGCGAAGACAAGGCCGCGGAGCTGTGGTCCTACGTCGAGTCGCGCGCGGACGACGAGGGTCAGCTGATGACCTGGGTGCTCATGCGCGCCCGGCTGGACGACGTTCGTCCAGTGGATGTCGCCGACGGGCTGCTCGGCAAGGGATTCCGCGACTACGTGCTGCACCGGGTGCTGATCGGTGTCGCCGATCCGCAGCAGCCGCTCTGGCACTACAGCATCGGCGACAGCGTGGGATGGTGGCAGCGCATCGTCCAGGTCGCCGACGACCCGACGGTCTCGCCGGCTGCTCGTGAGGTCGCGTTGGAGGCCGCGCGCGGCCACTGGATCATCGAGTACCCGGACCGGGTGCACGGCGTACTGCCCGCCGATATCGCCGCTGCCCAGTCCTGGCTGGCAGGGAAGTGACCAGGCCCGGTCCGACCACCCATCTGTGCTTAGCTAAGTGGGCCGAGGTGTCGTTGTAACGTCGGCGCAACCTGCTCGATCAGTTCCTCGTCGGTGAGCGCGACGAGCTCGGGCACCTGCAGGATGTGCCGACCCACCGCGACCCCGAGGATCTGGGTGGCAGCGAGGGCAGCTCGCTGGCGCGCCGCTTCGATGTCGCCCCCAACGTGTGCGGCGTACGTCTCGAGTACGACGTTGTTGATGAAATCCAGGATGTTGTCGCGCGCAGACTCATCGGCGATCGCCGAACGCATCAGTCCAAGCAGTGCAGGACCGATGCTGTCATCACGAATTGCGCCAACGAACGTGCGCGCGACGCGTTCGCCGATCCCAGCGGGGTCGCCCTCGAACGCTGGCCCGATCAGCTCGGCGGGGTTCACCGGTAGCGACAGCGTCGCGGCAAACAGACCGGCCTTGCTACCGAAGTAGTACGGAATCAGCGCAACGTCGACGCCTGCTGCCTCGGCAACCGACCGAAGCGTCGTACCCCGAAACCCCTTGGCGCTAAAGGAGTCTCTCGCGGCGGCAACGATGTCGGAGCGTACGTCGTCACGGTCTCGACGAGGCCCGGGCTTTGTGCGGCCGGCGGGTCGGTGGTGGGCAGGCATGAAGCGATCCTACGCGGTCTCAACGCCTGTTGAATTTGGGGAGCGGGCGTCGTAGGCTCAGTTTCAACAGACGTTGAATTGAGGAGAAGATCATGACGAAGGACGGCAAGACGGCCGTCACGATCCCAGTGGTACTGGCGATCGTGCTCGGGTTGGTGTTGCTCGCGTTCGCGCTTCCGGCGACGAACGCCGCCCCGCACGATGTGCCGATCGGGGTCGCGGGACCGCCGCCTGCGGTCGAGCAGCTACGCGCGCAGCTCGCCCAGGCCCCGGAGGGGTCGTTCGAGATCCACGAGTACGCCGACACCGCCGAGCTCACCGAGGCGATCGAGGACCGCGACGTCTACGGCGGTATCGCGATCGAGCAGAGCGGCCCGACGATATTGACCGCGCCTGCCGCGAGCCCGGTGGTCGCTCAGCTGCTGAGCCAGCTCGCTCAGCAAGCGTCGGCGCAGGGCGGCTCGCCGATGCCGGTCACTGAGGTGGTTTCGTTACCGGACGACGATGCCCGCGGCGCCGGCCTGGCGGCCGCGATGTTGCCGCTGTTGCTCGGGTCGATCATGGCCGCCGGTGCAGGATGGCGGGCCGTTCGCGCGAAATGGGCAGGCTGGGCGGTGACGCTCGCGACGTCGGTGACGATCGGGCTCACGGTGACCGCGATATTGCACGCGCTGGGGGTCTTCACCGGATCGTGGTGGCTGGACGCGGCGGCCATCATCGGCGTACTCGCCGCAACCTCCACTGCGGTATATGGACTTGCCCGGGTGTTCGGACTCATCGGGATCGGCCTCGGCGCGATCTTGCTGGTCGTCGTCGGCAACCCGCTATCGGGAGTGACGTCAGCACCCGAGCTGGTGCCGGAGGGCTGGAGCACAGTCGGGGCGCTGCTGCCGCCCGGGGCCGCCAGTCAGCTGCTGCGGAGTACGGCGTACTTCGACGGCGCTGGGGCCAGCGGCCGAGTGTGGGTGTTGGCGGGCTGGTTCGCGATCGGCGTCCTGCTCATCGTGCTCGCTCGTCGGGGGCGAGATGTCGACGCGGAGCTAGGTGAAGAGGTCGTCCATGGTGTCGATCTGCACGCGCCGAGTCGCGCCTGACGAGGTCGTGCTCGGCCGGTGGGTGACCGCTCGCTGACGCGTGTCGGCCACGTCGAGATGTCCTCGCACGGCATCGGTCAGGAACCGGCTCGGCTTGGTGGCCACGTGGCGGGCGTTGAAGCTCGTCGGATGGGTGGGCAGCCGCGACGGCGAGTAGATGTGCAGCCCGTCGCGGGCACGGGTCAGTGCGACGTAGAACAGCCGGTGCTCCTCCTGCAGGCCGGCCTCGTCGCTCAGCGCCATGTCCGATGGGATCGCGCCGTCGCACGCGCGCAGCACGTGCACGTGGGTCCACTCCAGGCCTTTCGCGGAGTGGATCGTCGACAGGATCAGGTAGTCCTCGTCGAGGTATGGCTCCTTTGCCCAGTCGCCGGCGACGTTGACCGGGTCGATCGCCTGCTCGGCGACGAAGCTCCGAAGGTCAGCGCACCGCGCAGCCGCGCCAGCCAACTGGGTCACGTCCTCGGCACGGCGCTGCCAGTCGGCGTAGTGCACTCGAAGCAGCGGTACGACGGCCTGCTGCGCACTCTCCACGATCAGCGGGGTCGACGTACTCGACGCGGCCTCGGACAGGTGGTCGAGCGTGGAACGCAGCGCGGTACGCGCCTTCTCCGGCGCCGCAGCAACGACCTGGTCCAGGTCGTCAAAACCGCTGTCGGCCAGCTGCCCGGCGAGGGTCCGGGCGTGCGCCTTGCCGATCGCGCGGTGCCGGGTGAGGATGCGGTACCACGAAACCTCGTCGTACGGGCTCAGTGCCACCCGCAGGGCCGCGAGGAGGTCGCGCATGTGTGCGGTCTCCAAGTAGCCGATCCCGCCGAACTTGACGAACGGGATCTTGCGGACGCTGAGCTCGACCTCCAGCAGCGCGCTGTGGCTGCCGGTGCGCATCAGCACCGCCTGCTCGCGCAGTGGCACCCCTTCGATGTGCGCCGCCAGCACGCGATCGGCGACCGAGCGGGCCTCGTCGTCGGCGTTGGCGCAGACGACCAGGCTGGGGCGGGCGTGCATCTCGG
>ERZ500994.331-NODE-331-length-15404-cov-5.500619_pt1 | contig 15404 bp, 16 predicted proteins | sample MGYA00248878_ERZ500994 | MGnify/ENA primary metagenome ERZ500994 (study PRJEB25958, sample SAMN03398533) | human skin metagenome | study: EMG produced TPA metagenomics assembly of the Human Skin Microbiome Metagenome (human skin metagenome) data set. | reverse complement strand
ACGACACCAACCAGAGGCTATTCCATGAACCATCCCGCGACGCCCCCCCTGGCCGCATCGCTGCACACCAGCCCGCAGGAGGCGCTGGTCGCCGCCGCCGCCGTGCCGCTGGTGCTCTACGGCTATCCGCTGATCGAGACGCTGCGCACGTGCCGGCTGCAGACGTCGGTCGACGCGCCCACGTGCTACGGCCGCGCACCCATGAACACGCTGTCCGCCAGCGAGCGGCCATTGCGTGACGCAAAGACCACCTTGCAGGAATGGGCTCAGGCGCGCGGTCTCGGAACGCCGACCTATCAGGCGCTGGATCGGGCTGGCCCGGACCATGCCCCGGCTTTCACCATCGCGGTCTATATTGCCGACCGGCCGCCGGCCGAGGGCAGAGGCGGCTCGAAGCGTGTGGCCGAACAGGCCGCCGCCGAAGCCTTCCTCGCGCGGGAAGGCGTGCTGGAGAAAACGGGTTGATGAGCGAAGCGTCGGACCATGATGAGGAGCACGACGCGCCGCGGGAGACGCGTTGCGGTTTCGTTGCGCTGATCGGCGCGCCGAACGCCGGCAAATCCACGCTGATGAATGCGCTCGTCGGCGCAAAGGTGTCGATCGTCTCGCGCAAGGTGCAGACGACGCGGGCGCTGGTGCGCGGCATCGCCATCGAAGGCGACGCGCAGATCATTTTCGTCGACACGCCCGGCATTTTCCGCCCGACGCGCCGTCTCGATCGCGCGATGGTCACGACGGCCTGGGGTGGCGCGAGCGAAGCCGATGCGACGGCGCTTCTCGTCGACGCTTCGAAGGGCGTGACCGGCGAGGTTGAGCATATCGTGACGCGCCTGGGCGATATTCGCGGTCCGAAAGTGCTTGTCCTCAACAAGATCGATCTCGTGCCGCGCGACAGTCTTCTCGCACTGGCGCAGGACCTCAACGCCCGTGCGAAATTCACGGATACGTTCATGATCGCGGCGTTGAACGGCGACGGGATCGATACGCTCCGCACAAAGCTCGCGGCGATGATGAAGCCGGGCCCGTGGCTCTATCCGGAAGATCAGGTTTCCGATGCCCCGCTGCGTTCGCTCGCCGCCGAGATCACGCGCGAAAAACTGTTCACGCGGCTGCATGACGAATTGCCGTATCAGAGCCATGTCGAGACCGATCAGTGGAAGACGCTGAGCGATGGTTCGGCGCGGATCGAGCAGACGATCTATGTCGCGCGCGACAGCCAGAAGAAGATCGTGATCGGCGAGGGCGGCCGCACCATCAAGGCGATCTCGCAGGCGGCGCGCAAGGAAATCGCCGAAGCGGCGGAACAGAAGGTGCATCTGTTCCTGTTCGTGAAGGTGCGGGCGAACTGGGCCGACGACCCGGAACGGTACCGCGAGATGGGTCTCGAATTCCCGAGAGGCTGATATGTCCGTGCAGGGCTTCCGCAAACCGCTGACGATCTACCGCTACCTCACCGGTCCGGACGACGTCTCGTTCTGCCACCGCGTGACGAAGGCCTTGTCGGAGGGCTGGGCGCTCTACGGCTCGCCGACTTTGACCTTCGACGCCACGAAGGGCCGGGTGATCTGCGGGCAGGCGATCACCAAGGATGTCGAGGGCGTCGAATACAGTCCGGACATGGAACTGTCTGCGCAATGATGTCCCATGGAATGGGCTGATACGGCGCTCGTCATCGGCCGTCGCCGGCACGGCGAAACCAGCGTCATCGTCGAGGCGATGACGCGTGCGCATGGACGGCACCTGGGAATCGTGCGCGGCGGTCATTCGCGATCCCTGCAACCCGTCCTGCAGCCCGGAAACACGATCGCGGTCGTCTGGCGGGCAAGGCTCGAAGAGCACCTCGGAGCTTTTGCTGTCGAACTTCTCGAGTCGCGCGCCGCGCGGCTCATGGAAACGCCGTTCGCGCTTCATGGGCTGAACCATCTCAGCGGCATGCTTCACATGCTGCCCGAACGCGACCCGCACACGGATTTGTTCGAGATGGCCGAGACGCTCGCTGGCCATCTCGACGACCGCACGCTGGCTCCGGACCTTCTTGTCCGGTTCGAACTGGCCCTTCTCGCTGAATTCGGCGTGGGCCTCGATCTTGATCGCTGCGCGCTGTCCGGCGTGACGGACGATCTTGCCTATGTGTCCCCGAAAAGCGGCCGGGCGGTGAGCCGCGAGGCCGGTGCGCCGTGGCGCGAACGATTGCTGCCATTGCCAGCGTTTCTCTTTGCAGCCGCCGGATGCCGGCGCCTGACGCGCCAGGAAATCGACGATGCGTTCGCGCTGACCGGGCACTTCCTCGACCGCGAATTATTCGCGCCACGCGGGCAACTCCTGCCGGTCGCCCGAGAACGACTGCTCGTTCTTCTTCGGGATGATGCATCAACGCCCTGACGTCGGCGTCGCCAGCGTCTCCGGCGCCGGGAACAAGGCCGAAGTTTTGCCGGCCATGTAGTAGGCGGCCAGTCCGATCCATTCGTGCGATGCTACGGCGAGCGCCTCGAACATGTCGGATGCATTCCGCCACCCGTGGAAATCCGCGTTGGTGCCGGTCGTGCGATAGTCGACGGGCCATGGCGTGACCGGTACGCCGATCTGGCGGAAGATGCCGACGGAGCGTGGCATATGCGCCGCCGAGGTGATCAGAAGCCAGGTCTCGCCAGGACGCGGCTGAAGCATCTCCCGGGTGAAGACCGCATTCTCCCACGTGTCGCGCGAACGGTCCTCGAATGCCATCTGTCCGACCGGAACGCCCAGCTCGGTCCAGAAGCGCCGTGCGGCGGCGGCTTCGGTGATCGGCGTCGGCTCGAGCCGGCCGGAACCTCCGGTGAAGACAAGCCGCAGATTCGGGAAGCGGCGCAGAAGCGCAACGGCTTCCGTCAGCCGTTCCGCCCCGGCCGTCAGCGCGACGCTGTCCCGCGCAACCGTGATGACTTCATCGGTGACGCCGCCGAGGACGATGACGCCCGTCGGAGGCTGGGTCAGAACGGGTCTGGAGAAACGATCTTCCAGCGGCCGCAGGAGCATAGTTCCCATGGGGGAAAAGGCGCAGAGCACGAGAAACCCTACGGCCGCCGTCGTGAGCAGGCGGAAGGCGTGCCGCCATCGCGTCCACAGACCGAGAACCGGCACGACGACGGCGAACACCGCCGCGTTCGGCAGCGTCAGGAAATAGCTGAGGAGTTTTGCCGAGGTGAAGAACATGGGCCGCCGTCCAGCAACGGATAGCGGGAGTGTGTTGGCGGGAGCTTAAGGGCTGCCGCGATCGAAGCTCGTTACGTGAGCGGCAGGACGAATGCCTGTCGGGCCGCAGGCCGCTGCATCAGCCGCGCGTACCAGGCCTCGACGGCCGGTCGCGGTTCGCGCGTCACGGGCATGTTGAGCCAGCGATGCACCGTTGGGCCGATCACGCCTTCGGCCATGCTGAAGGCATCCCCCGCCAGGAATGCGCGACCGGCGAGATGAGCCTCGAGGATCTCGATCGCCGCCTCCGTCTGCGCAAGGCTTTGCGCGATCTCCGCCGCGCCGCGCGATCCCGGCGAACGCACGAGGCCGTGGAATGCCGGCCCGAGCGCCGGATTGAACGTGGTCTGTTGCCAGTCCATCCAGCGGTCCGCACTCGCGAAAACTTCCGGATCTGCCGGCGCCAGCACGCCACGACTGAACTTCATCGCGAGATAGCGAACGATGGCGTTCGATTCCCACAGGATAAAGTCGCCATCCTGCAGGGTCGGGACCAGTCCGTTCGGATTCATCGCGCGATAGGCGTCGGTGTCGTTGACGCCAAACTCGCGCCCGGCGTCGATGCGCTCGAACGGCTGGCCGATCTCATGCAGGCACCACAGCGCCTTCTGCACGTTGATCGAATTGATCCTGCCCCACAACGTCAAAGCCATACGTGTCACCCGAGCGGAATGGTCAGAAGATCGTGGCCGACGACGATCGTGCCGGAAAAGGTTTTCGAGAGAGCGTCCCGCCAAACGGACTCGGTCAGCGTCTTGTCGTCCGCCGGCACGAAATGATTGAGGACGAGCGTCTTGACGCCGGCAGCGGTGGCGATGCGGCCAACGTCTTCCGTCATCGTGTGCGACGCCTTGAGATGGTCGAGCATCGTGGCCGCGTTCGGATTGCGTTGCGCGAGCGCCTGCAACGCCGGCTCGTAGGCGACCTCGTGGACCAGGATGTCCGCGCCTTTCGCGAAGTCGGCGAGCGGCGGAAAGTATGTCGTGTCGCCCGAGAAGACGATCGTCTTGCCCGGAAAGGCGAACTTGAACGCAAAGGCATCGACGATCGGCGGATGCTTTACGCGCAGGGCTGTCACGACGACATTCGAATCGCGCATCACCTCGCCCTCACCGACGACATGAGGCGTCACGAGCTTGCGAAGGTCGGGTCGGCCTTCGTCCTTCATCCGCGTCTCGATATCGAATTTCGCGGAGAGCCAGGTCCCGTCGAGGACTTCACCGATGCCGGGCGGTCCGTAGACGTCGACCGGCGTCTTCAGACCGACGGCCCAGGCGTTGTAGGGCAGCATCCCGGCTTCGAGATTGTGGTCGGAATGGTTGTGCGTGATGAAGATCGTGCGGAGCGCGGGCAGGGGGAAGCCGGCTTCCACCAGTTTGAACGTCGCGCCGTAACCGGCGTCGATCACGTAAGGCACGCCTTTCCAGACGAGAAGATTGCTCGACGGACTCGGCGCATAGGAGCGGATCGACGGACCCCCCTTGTTGCCCAGGAGTACGAGACGATCCGGTCCGAGCGCAAGCGTCTGGGCAGAAGCCGACGGCGCTATAACGAACGCACCGAGTCCTGCGAACAGTTCGCGACGGTCGAGCATTGGCGCCTCCCTTGTCCGCCGCCGGTTCGTCAGCGGTTTTCATGGACCGTGCCGCACGCCGGTGTCATATGTCCAGAAAATTGGGAGGAGCGGGCGTATGAACACAAAAGAATTCGCGGCATTGCTCGACAGGCTGACCCTTGCGGCGGAAATGGCCGACGGGACCGCGTTCGCAGCCTGTTTCACCGAGGATGCAGTCTATCACGACTACGTCTACGGACCGCATACCGGGCGAGCCGACATCGCGCATATGCTCGAGGATCTCTTTCGTCGCGATGCCGCCGACGATTATCGCTGGGAGATGTTCGATCCCGTCTTCGACGGCAGGCAGGGTTATGCGTGGTCGCTTTCGTCCTTCACATCGCTGGTGCCGGAATACAGCGGGAAATTCGTGGTCATCGACGGCATGAGCCGGTTCGTCATCCGTGACGGGCTGATCTGCGAATATCGCGAATCCGTCAATGGCGGGGTCGCGATGCATCAGCTCGGCGTCGAACCGGCCCGCATGGACGGGGTGTGCCGTCGCTGGTCACGCTGGCTGAAGGAAGCGCCGGAAACGCAGGCGTTTCTCGCGAAAGGCGCGGGCTGGCGCAGGAGCTAAGTCGTCGCGTCAAACAGTTCCCGGCCGATCAGCATGCGCCGGATCTCGCTCGTACCCGCGCCGATCTCGTAAAGCTTGGCGTCGCGCAGCAGGCGGCCTGTCGGATAGTCGTTGATGTAACCGTTGCCGCCGAGCAGCTGGATCGCGTCGAGCGCCACCTTCGTCGCCTGTTCGGCCGCTAGCAGGATCGCGCCGGCGGCGTCCCGACGGGTCGTCTCCCCGCGGTCGCAAGCCTTCGCCACCGCATAGACGTAGGAGCGCACGGCGTTCATCATCACATACATGTCGGCGACCTTGCCCTGCACGAGCTGGAACGTGCCGATCGCCTGTCCGAACTGCTTGCGCTCGTGGACATAGGGCATGACGACATCCATCGCCGCCTGCATGATGCCGATCGGCCCGGCCGACAGCACCACGCGCTCGTAATCGAGGCCGGACATCAGCACGTTGACGCCGCGTCCGACGGTGCCGAGCACGTTCTCCTCCGGCACCTCGCAATCCTCGAAGACGAGTTCGCAGGTATCCGAGCCCCGCATGCCGAGCTTGTCGAGCTTCTGCGCCGTGCTGAAGCCCTTGAAGCCCTTCTCGATGATGAAGGCGGTGATGCCGCGCGGCCCCGCCTGCGGGTCGGTCTTGGCGTAGACGATCAGTGTTTCCGCCACCGGCCCGTTGGTGATCCACATCTTTGAGCCGTTCAGGACGTAGCGGTCGCCGCGTTTGTCCGCTCGCGTCTTCATGGAAACGACGTCGGAGCCCGCGCCGGGCTCGGACATCGCGAGTGCGCCGACATGTTCGCCAGACACGAGTTTCGGCAGATAGCGCTTCTTCTGCGCGTCGCTGCCGTTGCGGCGCATCTGGTTCACGCACAGGTTGGAATGCGCGCCGTAGGACAGGCCGACCGAGGCTGATGCGCGCGAGACTTCCTCCATCGCCACGCAATGTTCGAGGTAGCCGAGGCCGGACCCGCCATATTCCTCCTCGACCGTGATGCCGTGCAGCCCGAGCGCGCCGAGCTTCGGCCAGAGGTCCTTCGGAAACTGGTTGCTGCGGTCGATCTCCTCGGCGCGCGGCGCGATCTCGGCCTGCGAGAAGTCGCGCGCGGTGTCGCGGATCATGTCGGCGGTTTCGCCGAGATCGAAATTCAGGCCGGGTGCCGCATTGGGGATCATGACGCTTCTCTCCCTTTGGAGGCGTCATCCCGCATCACGACCAAGGGCGCAAGGGCGGTGCGTGGACGGTTTCAGTTCCCGGTTTGGGCCGTCACCCAGCGCTTCCATTCGTTGGCGGAGCCATGGAAGGCGTTCCGGTCGACGGCGGTGGCGATGCCCGGAACGGTGCCGTCCGACTGGTACTGCCAGAAATGCCATTTCCGGTTGCCGTACCGCACGTTGGGATGGTGCTTCGTCGAGCGGACCCAGATCGGATATTCGGACAGGGACCCGTCCGAAAGGATCGACTCGTAGAAATCGACCGTCGAATAGATGATCGGCCGCTTGCCGTAGTGGCGCTCCATCCGCTCCAGCATGAGGCGCATGGTGGCGACCGTCTCCTGCGGATACAGCACCTTCTTGCAGGTCTTCGACTCGGGCGTGGCCTCGACGTCGAGCACGGGGGGCAGGGAGTCGGCCTCGACCGGCGCATTGCGCTCGAACCAGGCCATTTCCTCCTGCCAGGGCCGGCACCAGTAGACGAAATGATAAGCCCCGCGCGGAATGCCGGCCGCCTTTGCGCCGGCCCAGTTCTGGGGAAATTTCGGGTCGGCGCGGTCGCCGCCTTCACTGGCCTTGATGAAGGCGAATTTGACGCCGGAATCGGCGACGGCCTGCCAGTCGATTTCACCCTGGTATTTCGAGACGTCGATGCCGTGAATGTCGAAATCCTTGGAGTGATCCAGCGCTTCGCTGGGTTTCACCTTGCGGGGCGGAGCGGACGCCAAGCCGGTACCGGGCCGCAGGCTGGAGGTGCGCAGCCCGCGGTCGGGCGCGACGCTGCCGCTGCAGCCAGCCAAAAGGAGCGACAGTCCGAGGCACAGGGCGACGGCAAGCGAAATCTTACGCATAGTCCGTCGATTTATCCCCCACTTGGTAACGACGCGTTAAATCGACCCGCGCGTTGAAAACGAGATTAACGGCCTTCTGCGAAAACGGAAAGGTACGGCGGCCCTTACCCCAGTCCGAACCACAGGGTGGCGAAACTGAGGAAGGAGAAATAGCCGACCACATCGGTGATCGTCGTCACGAAGGCCCCGGATGACACGGCCGGATCGATCCGCAGCCGGTTCAACCCCAGCGGGACCGCGATGCCGCCGAGGGCGGCGGCCAGGAGATTCGTGAGCATCGCCGCCGCGATCACCCCGCCGAGCGCGCCGATCCCGAACCAGACGACGGCGGCGACGCCAGTGATGACGCCGAAGACGAAGCCGTTCGCGAGGCCCACCAGCAGCTCCCGCAGGATGATCTTGGCCGTATTGGCACGGGTGAGTTCCCGGGTCGCCAGCGCGCGGACCGTGATGGTCATGGTCTGGGTCGCGGCATTGCCCCCCTGACTGGCCACGATCGGCGCGAGGATCGCCAGCGCCACCATCTTCTGGAGCTCGTTCTGGAACAAAGCGAGGACCGACGACGCCAGGAAGGCCGTCACCAGATTGACGGCGAGCCACACACACCGGCTGCGGATGACCGACGTCACTGGGTCGCCGAACTCTTCCTGGGGCGAGACGCCGCCGAGCGCCTTCATGTCCTCGTCGGCGACTTCCTGGATGACGTCGACGATGTCGTCGATCGTGATGACCCCGACGAGCCGGTCATGGCGATCGGTGACCGGCGCCGAGACGAGATTGTAGCGCTCGAACAGACGCGCGACCGTTTCACGGTCGTCCTCGACCTTCACCTGCCGGCGGTCGACCTGCATGATCGTCTCGACGCCGGTCGTCGGGCGCGCCCGGATGAGGGCGTCGAGGAAAATCGTGCCGAGGAAACGGCGCTCGCCGTCGACGACGAAGACTTCGAAGAAGGAGTCCGGCAGGTCGTCCTCGTCGCTCTCGCGCAGCATGTCGAGCGCCTGACCGGCGGTCCATGCGGGGGCGACGGAAATGAACGTCGTCTGCATGAGACGACCGGCGGAATGTTCGGGATAGTCGAGCGAGCGCTGGATGTCCCGGCGCTCGGAGGGCGGAATGGCGCCGAGGATTTCGCGCCGTTCGTCTTCGTCGAGATCGCCGAGAATGGCGGCGGCATCGTCGCTCTCGAGGTCGCGGACGCCCTCCGCGACGACGTCGGGCGACAGGCCCTCGAGAATTTCCTCGCGCACCGCATCCGGCGTTTCGGTCAGCGCGGCGAAGTCGAAGTCGTCGCCCATCAGGGCGACGAGGCGGGGCCGCGACTCGGGGTCGAGCGCCTCGATCAGCGTGCCGAGATCGGCCTCGTGCAGGCCGCCGGCAAGCTCGACGAGACGGGCCGAATCGCGATGCGCGATCGCATCCTCGATCTCCGCGACGAAGGACGCGGAAATCTCCGCCCGTTCGCCCGTCGGCGCCGCCTCTTCGTCCAGCGCCTCCGCCATGCAGAATCCGTTCGGCTCGATTCCCGCCCGTGGGTAATCGGGGCAGCGTGCCGTGGCAACGCTTCATCCGCATGTTTCTGCGCTATAGAAGGCCGCCGCGAGAAGACGGTCGGACGGGAGGCGTATGATGATGGGCATGCTGCCGCGGGGAGAAACGTACCGGGACGTCTACGACGCGTTCCGGTGGCGCATCCCGGAGCGCTACAATATCGCACGCGACGTCTGCGACCGGCATGCCTCGGACCCCACGAAGATCGCGCTGATCCACGAGCGTCCCGACGGCTCGGTGCGCGAGATCACGTTCCGCGAACTCGACCGCACCGCCAACCAGCTTGCGAACACATTCGTCGCCGCCGGCCTGAAGAAGGGCGACCGCGTCCTCGTTCTGCTGACGCAGGATCCGATGACGGCGGTCGTGCATATCGCGTGCTGGAAGGCGGGGCTGGTCTCGATTCCGACCGCCATCCTCTTCGGCACCGACGCGATCGCCTATCGCCTCACGATCGCCGAAGCCTCCGCCGTCGTCACGGATGCGGAAAACTATCCGAAGGTGGACGAGGCCCGGAACGAGGCGCCGAGCGTACGCCGGGTCTATCTCATCGACGGCGCCGACACGCGTGCCGAAGATCTGCGGGCCGTCCTGCCCAAGGCATCCGACCGATTCGAGACGGTCGATACGGCGGCCGAAGACCCGGCCATGATCAATTTCACCTCCGGTACGACCGGCTGGCCGAAAGGCGCGCTCCACGTTCATCGCGTGATGCTCGGCCATATCCCCGGCAACGAATTCTACTACGACTTCTTCCCGCAGCCGGGCGACCGCATGTGGTCGCCGGCCGACTGGGCATGGATCGCCGGCATCATGGATGTCCTCATGCCGGCGCTCTATTTCGGCGTGCCCGTCGTGACCTTCCGGGCGAAGAAATTCGATCCCGAACAGGCCTATGCGATGATGGGCAAGCATGGGGTCCGCACCGCCTTCCTCATGCCGACCGCGCTGAAGCTCCTGCGTCAGATTCCCGGCGGCGCGAAGAAGTCCGGCACGAAGCTGCGGGCGGTGATGTCCGGCTCCGAATCGGTCGGCCGCGACCTTCTCGACTGGGCGAGCGCCGAACTCGGCGTGCAGGTGAACGAGGGATTCGGCCAGACCGAGGCCAATCTGGTCATCGGCAATTGCGCGCGCATCATGCCGGTGAAGTCCGGATCGCTCGGCAAGGCCGTACCCGGCCATGTCGCCGCGATCGTCAACGACGCGGGCGAGATCGTGAAGACCGGCGATGTCGGCAATATCGCGATCAGGCGGCCTGATCCCGTCTTCATGAAGGAATACTGGCGCAACCCGGAAGCGACCGAGAAGAAATATGCCGGGGACTGGCTGTTGACCGGCGATCTCGGCCGCGAGGACGAGGACGGCTATCTCTGGTACCAGGGCCGCGCCGACGACGTCATCACCAGTTCCGGCTACCGGATCGGCCCCGGCGAGATCGAGGACGCGCTGGTGCGGCACGAGGCGGTCGTGATGGCGGCCGCGATCGGCGTGCCTGACCCGCAGCGGACCGAATCGATCAAGGCGTTCGTCGTGCTGGGCGAAGGCCGCAAGGCCGACGATGCCTTGGCCGAAGAAATCAAGGCCTTCGTCCGCGACCGTCTGGCCCGGCACGAGATGCCCCGCGCCATCGAATTCGTGGACTCCTTGCCGATGACGACGACCGGCAAGATCATGCGGCGGACGCTGCGGGAGCAGGAAGTCGCCAAGAAGAAGGAAGGCTGAGAGCTACCGGGTGCAGACGGGCCGCTGGACGTGTCGGGTGACGCCGTAGCCCTCGTCGACCACGACATCGACGAGCGGACAGGCCTGCTCGGCCCGCTGTGGCGCTTCCTCGCGCGCCATCACCTGGGTCGTGCGGGGCGTGCCCATGAACAGGATCGTGGCGGCGCCCAGAGCGACGGCAAGGCCGAACAGCGAGATTGTCTTGAGCATCGAACCGGGTGATTCCGCATCTGTCGTCGAGAGTGGCGACGTTTACCTTCACGCCGGGCCGAGCCGCTAGTGCGGGGCGGCAACACAACCCGTAACGGCTGTGGCGAGATTGCGGCTGAAGTCGCCGCGAATCCGGGCACTCCCCAGCTCGAGACTTGCCGCGACTCATGCGCCGGGCTAGGCCGGCAACATGGCCAGATCGACCGACAAGCCGCGCGATCCGCCCCCTGGCGGGGCGCTCCTTCCGGTCAACCTGCGGGAGGCGCTCGAGGAGCGCTATCTCGCCTACGCCCTGTCCACGATCATGGGGCGGGCGCTGCCCGACGCCCGCGACGGTCTGAAACCCGTCCATCGGCGCATCCTCTACGGGATGCACGAACTGAAGCTCGATCCGGGCACGGCCTTCCGCAAATGCGCGAAGATCGTCGGCGACGTGATGGGCTCGTTCCATCCGCACGGCGACCAGGCGATCTACGATGCTCTGGTCCGCCTCGCACAGGATTTCTCGTCCCGCTATCCGCTGGTCGACGGGCAGGGGAACTTCGGCAATATCGACGGCGACGCGCCGGCCGCCTATCGCTACACCGAAGCCCGCATGACGGATGTCGCGCGGCTCCTGCTGCAGGACATCGGCAACGACACCGTCGATTTCCGGGACAATTATTCGGGCGACCAGCAAGAGCCGATCGTCCTGCCGTCAGCGCTGCCAAACCTGCTGGCCAACGGCACGCAGGGCATCGCGGTCGGCATGGCGACCTCCATACCGCCGCACAATGTCGCCGAACTGTGCGACGCCGCGCTGTTCCTCATCGGCAACCGTCGCGCCGACGCCGCGACGCTCTCCGCGATGGTGCCCGGACCGGATTTCCCGACCGGCGGCATCATCGTCGATCCGCCGGCCGTCCTGACGGAAATCTATGCGACCGGTCGCGGCTCGATCCGCTTGCGCGCGCGCTGGCACAAGGAGGACGTCGACCGCGGTCAGTGGGTTGCCGTCATCACGGAAATCCCGTTCGGCGTGCAGAAGGCGCGGCTGATCGAGAAAATCGCGGAACTGTTCTCCGAGAAGAAACTGCCGCTTGTCGCCGACATTCGCGACGAATCCGCCGAGGATGTGCGGATCGTCATCGAGCCGCGCGCCCGCACGGTCGATCCCGACGTGCTGATGGAAAGCCTGTTCCGGACCAGCGATTTCGAGGCGCGCATTCCGGTCAACATGAACGTGCTGGTCGACGGCACGGTGCCGCGCGTCGTCTCGCTCGGCGAGGCGCTCGGCCAGTGGCTCGATCATCGCCGCGACGTGCTGCTCCGCCGCTCGCGGCATCGTCTCGCGGCCATCGAGAAGCGGCTCGAACTCCTCGCGGGCATGATCCTCGTCTATCTCAATCTCGACGAGGTGATCCGCATCATCCGCGAGGAAGACGAGCCGAAGGACGCGCTGATCGCGCGATTCGAACTGACGGACCTGCAGGCCAACTACATTCTCGACACGCGCCTTCGCTCGCTGCGGCGGCTCGAGGAGATGGCGCTGCGTCGCGAGCGTGACGAGCTTCTGAAGGAGAAGGACGAGATCGAGGCGCTCATCGGCAACGAGAAGGCGCAATGGCGCGCTATCACCGCCGAGATCAAGGATCTCAAGAAGACCTATGGTCCGGCGACGAAGCTCGGCAAGCGCCGGACGACGTTCGGCGAGGCGCCCAAGGCCGCCGAGGCCGATCTCGCCGAGGCGTTGATCGAGCGCGAACCGGTCACCGTCGTGGTATCGCAGAAGGGCTGGATCCGCGCACTGAAAGGCCATGTGCCGGAAGTGCCCAACCTGCAATACAAGGGCGACGACGCATTCGAGGCCTCGTTCTTCAGCGACACGAGCGCAAAGATTCTCGTGCTCGCGTCGAACGGCAAGGTCTTCACGCTCGACGCTTCGAAACTGCCGGGCGGTCGCGGCTTTGGCGAACCGATCCGCCTTCTCGCCGATATCGACGAGGCGGCCGAGATCGTTCTGGTCCTGCCCTATGTCGCCGGCCGGAAGATGCTCATCGCCACCAGCGACGGACGCGGCTTCGTGGTCAATCACGACGAGATGATCGGCACCACGCGCAAGGGACGCGTGATCGCCAACCCCGACGACGGCGTAAGGACATCGTTGCTGGTGCCGGCCGATGGCGACCATGTCGCGACGATCGGCGAGAACCGCAAACTGCTGGTCTTCCCGCTGGAACAGGTGCCGGCCATGGCGCGGGGCAAGGGCGTACGTCTGCAGCGGTTCAAGGACGGCGGCCTCGTCGACGCGAAAGTATTCGCGTTGAACGACGGGCTGACGTGGAAGGACACGTCCGGCCGCACATGGACGGTCGCGAAAGCCGATCTCCGCGACTGGATCGGCAATCGCGCGGATGCGGGCCGTCTGCCGCCAAAGGGCTTTCCGAAGAACAACAGGTTCGGGTAGCGGGCCGCGTTTGGGAGCGAAACCTGAAGAATGCACGCCGCGCCGCCGCTTCGCCTTCATGTCCGTCTCACACCGCGGGGCGGGCGTGATGCGATCGACGGCTGGGCGACAGACTCTGACGGACGGCCGTATCTGAAGGTCAGGGTCGCCGCTCCACCGGTCGACGGCGAGGCGAACGCTGCCCTCGAAAAGACGATGACCAAGGCGCTCGGACGCTTCGGCGCGCGCGTGCGGATCGTCGCCGGAGATCGCGCCCGTCTGAAGCAGGTCGAGATCGGCGGTATATCCATCGCCGACCTGCATCAGATTCTGGGATCGCCGCCGGATTCGAACGACGGTCCCTCCCGATTGACACGCGCTGGAGGCGCGGACGAGCGTGCACCGTGCGTCGGTCGCGGGATTCGCAGAAGGGCAAGGGAATGAGCATTCTGCCGAACTGGACCGTGAGGACTTCCGGCGAGATCGCGCCGGACGAACGCCTGCCGTGGCCACAGACGATCGCGATCGGCATCCAGCATGTCGTCGCGATGTTCGGATCGACCGCGCTCGCGCCGATCCTGATGGGATTCGATCCGAACACCGCGATCTTCTTCTCGGGTATCGGCACGCTCATCTTCTTCGTGATCACCGGCGGCCGGCTGCCGAGCTATCTGGGATCGAGCTTCGCCTTCATCGCCGTCGTCATCGCCGCGACCGGCTTCTCGGGAACGGGACCCAATCCCAATATTCCCGTGGCGCTCGGCGGCATCGTCGCCTGCGGCTTCGTCTATGCGCTGATCGGCGTCATCGTTCACATATCCGGCACGGCATGGGTCGAAGCGCTGATGCCGCCGGTGGTCACGGGATCGATCGTCGCCGCCATCGGCCTCAATCTCGCGCCGGTCGGCGTCAAGAACATATCCGGCGGCGCGTTCGAGACCGTTATCGGACTGATCACGGTCCTCGCCGTCGGGCTGATCGCCGTCAGGGGGCGCGGCATCGCGCGCCGCCTGCCGATCCTGCTCGGCGCGGTCGTCGGCTACGCGGCATACTGGATCGGCGCGGGTCTGCTCGGCTTGGGCAAGCCGATCGATTTCTCGGGCGTCGCAGGCGCCGCATGGGTCGGTCTGCCTCGCCTTGAGAGCCCGGTCTTCACAGCTTCGGCAATTGTCCTGATCGCGCCCATCGCGATCATCCTGGTCGCCGAGAATCTCGGTCACATCAAAGCGCTGGCGGCGATGACGGGACGCGATTTCGATCCCCTGATCGGCCGCGCCTTTCTCGCCGACGGCATCGCCACGATGGTCTCAGGTTTCGGCGGCGGCACGGGCGTCACCACTTATGCCGAGAACATGGGCGTGATGGCCGTGACGAAGGTCTATTCGACGCTGCTCTTCGTCGTCGCGGCGCTTTTCGCCATCCTGCTGGGCTTCTCGCCGAAATTCGGGGCGCTGATCCTGACGATCCCCGTGCCGGTGATCGGCGGTCTGGCGCTCGTCGTCTTCGGCCTCATCGCCGCCACCGGCGGCCGCATCTGGGTTCTCAACCGGGTCGATTTCGCCCGGGCGCGCAACCTCATCACGGCGGGCGTGGCGCTGACGGCGGGGGCAGGGGATCTCACCATCAAGGCGGGCGGTTTCTCGCTCGGCGGGATCGGCACCGCCACGTTCGGCGCCATTCTGCTGTACCACCTGCTGGGCAGCCGGCACCCCGAGGACCAGGGCCTGGCGCACTAGGCGCCGCGCCAGCGGCGGGCCGGAATGGCCCGCCGGCCGTTGCGGGTAAGGTCGGTGCATTACAATGAGCCACGAAAAAACCGACTCACCCGCGACTGATCCGCTCCTCCCCCATGGCCTACAAGACGATTGAAGACACCATCGGCAACACGCCGCTGGTACGACTGCAGCGCATTCCGGGCGCCGCCATCGAAGCACGCGGCAACGTGATTCTCGGCAAGCTCGAAGGCAACAACCCGGCCGGCTCGGTCAAGGACCGCCCGGCGATACGCATG
>ERZ500994.330-NODE-330-length-15407-cov-5.732478_pt1 | contig 15407 bp, 15 predicted proteins | sample MGYA00248878_ERZ500994 | MGnify/ENA primary metagenome ERZ500994 (study PRJEB25958, sample SAMN03398533) | human skin metagenome | study: EMG produced TPA metagenomics assembly of the Human Skin Microbiome Metagenome (human skin metagenome) data set. | reverse complement strand
CTCCTGGCGTGTCGATCGAGCGCTCGCTGCCGGTGTTCGGTTGGCAGGATCAGCACGGCCACTGTGAGGTCTCCTTCGACAACGTGCGGGTGCCGTCGTCGAACCTGCTCGATTCCGAGGGCAGCGGGTTCGCCATCGCACAGGCCCGGCTGGGCCCGGGCCGCATCCACCACTGCATGCGGGCGATCGGCGTGGCCGAGCGAGCGCTGGCGTTGATGATCGACCGGGTGCAGACCCGTGTCGCGTTCGGTAAGCCACTGGCTGAGCAGGGTGTTGTGCGGGAGTCGATTGCGTTGTCGCGCAATCAGATCGACCAGACGCGGCTGCTCTGCCACAAGGCTGCGTGGACCATCGACCAGCACGGCAACAAGCACAAGGACGCCCAGGTGCTGGTGGCGCAGATCAAGGCGGTGGCGCCGAAGATGGCGTGCGACGTCATCGACCGCGCGATCCAGATCCACGGCGGCGGCGGTGTCTCCGACGACTTCCCGTTGGCCAACATGTACGCGATGGCGCGCACGCTGCGCCTGGCCGACGGCCCGGACGAGGTCCACGTGCGCACGGTCGCGCGCAAGGAGCTCGGCAAGTACGCCGCCAAGTAGCCGTCGGCTTCGGCGTACCCCCGGGCGTCGAAGCGACCTCAGTAATGGCCGCTGGGTGCACTCGTGCGCTCAGCGGCCATTACCCTTCTGAGCATGGTGTATGCCCTCCGTCGGCCCATGCTCTGGGCCGCCGACCAGCCGCAGATCAAGAAGGCACTGCTCAGTACGCCGCTGACCCGGTCGGTGGTCTCCCGGTTCGTCGCCGGTGAGCGCGTCAGCGATGCGATCGACGCGGTACGCCGGCTGCGTGCCGACGGAATCCTCGCCGCCATCGACCATCTCGGCGAGGACGTCACCACCGAGTACCAGGCGCTCGCCGGCCAGGAGGCCAACCTCGAGCTCATCGCGGCGCTGGCGGACGCCGGGCTCACCGACGGCAGCGAGGTGACGCTCAAGCTGTCCGCCCTCGGCCAGGGGCTGGGCCGCTCAGGTGCGGGGCTGGCGCGCACGCAAGCGCTCGCCATCGTCGAAGCGGCCAGCCGCCGCGGCGTACTCGTCAGCGTCGACATGGAGGACCACACCACGGTCGACGACACGCTCACGACCGTCGAGGCGTTGCGTCGGCAGACACCGTCGGTCGGCGTGGCGCTGCAGGCGATGCTGCGGCGGACCGCCGACGACCTGCCGCGGATGGCCACAGACGGCGGTCGCGTGCGGCTGGTCAAAGGCGCGTACGACGAACCGGAGTCGGCCGCCTACACCGACTCCGGCGACGTCGACCGCGCGTACGCCCGCGGGCTGGGGCGGCTGTTTGCCGGCGACGGCTACCCGATGGTCGCGACCCACGACCCGGCGCTCGTCTCGCTCGCGCTGCGACTGGCCGAGGAGCATCGGCGTACTCCCGATGAGTTCGAGTTCCAGATGCTCTACGGCATCCGCGCCGACGAGCAACGGCGACTCGCGGCCGCGGGTTACCGGGTGCGGGCCTACGTGCCGTACGGCGTCGACTGGTACGGCTACTTCACCCGCCGACTGGCCGAACGCCCCGCCAACCTGGCATTCTTCCTGCGGTCGCTGCTGCCGGGTTAACGCAGCGACCGGGGACCGAACCGCGCCTCACACGTGCCCCGGCGTACCGTGTGGACAGGCAAGAAAGGCACCTCACATGGATGCGATCACGACTCCACCGACACCCATCAACGAGCCAGTCCGCGACTATGCGCAGGGCTCGCCCGAGCGCGCCGAGCTCGCGGCCGAGCTCGCGAGCTTCGAGGACGGCAAGCCGCTCAAGGCGCAGATCGGCGGCAAGTCGCGGATGGGCAGCGGGCCGGAGTTCGACGTCGTGGCACCGCACGACCACCGCCGCGTGCTCGCGACGAGTGCCCAGGCCAGTGCCGAGGACACCAACGACGCGATCGACGCGGCGATGAAGGTCGCCCCGGAGTGGGCCGCGATGTCCTACGACGAGCGCGCCTCAGTGTTCCTGCGCGCCGCGCAGCTGCTTTCCGGTCCGTGGCGGATGCGGCTCAACGCCGCGACGATGCTCGGGCAGGGCAAGAGCTGCTACCAGGCCGAGATCGACTCGGCGTGCGAGCTGATCGACTTCTGGCGGTTCAACGTCGGCTACGGGCGGGAGATCGCTGCGGAGCAACCGCCGGCCAATGCGCCTGGCGTGTGGAACACCGTCGACTTCCGCCCGCTGGAGGGCTTCGTCTACGCCATCACGCCCTTCAACTTCACCGCTATTGCCGGGAACTTGCCCACCGCGCCGGCATTGATGGGCAATGTGGTGATCTGGAAGCCGTCGATGACCCAACAGCTCGCCGCATCGGCGACGATGGAGCTGTTGCGCGAGGCAGGGCTGCCGGACGGTGTGATCAACATGCTCCCGGGGCAGGGTCCCGAGGTATCGAAGGTCGCGCTGAGCTCGGAGCACCTGGCCGGTATCCACTTCACTGGCTCGACCCCGACGTTTCAGAAGCTATGGGGCGAGGTCGGCAAGAACCTCCCGTCGTACCGGGCATATCCGCGGATCGTCGGTGAGACCGGCGGCAAGGACTTCATCGTCGTGCACCCCTCCGCCGACCACCAGGTCGCGGTCACCGCGATGGTGCGCGGCGCGTTCGAGTACTCCGGGCAGAAGTGCTCGGCTGCCTCGCGCGCCTACATCGCCAAGTCGGTGTGGAAGAAGATCCAGGATGAGCTGGTCGAGACGACCGAAGGGCTCAATGTCGGTTCCCCGTTGGACTTCGCCAACTTCACCGGTGCCGTCATCGACGCAGCGGCGTTCAAGAAGCACAAGCAGGCGATCGACCGGGCCAAGCGCACGTCGTCGGTCGACGTACTCGCCGGCGGGGAGTACGACGACCGCACCGGCTACTTCGTGCAGCCCACGGTGCTTTCGTCGGAAGATGCGAACGACGAGATCTTCACCAAGGAGTACTTCGGGCCGATCCTGAGCGTCTATGTCTATGACGACCGCGACTACGCGAAGGTGCTGCGGCTGATCGACTCGACCTCGGCGTATGCGCTGACCGGAGCGATCATCGCCCGTGACGCGGCGGCGATCGCGCAGGCGAGCACGACGCTGCGCAACGCGGCCGGCAACTTCTACGTCAACGACAAGCCGACCGGCGCGGTGGTCGGTCAGCAACCGTTCGGCGGGGCACGGGCCTCAGGCACCAACGACAAGGCCGGCTCGCCGTTCAACCTGACCCGCTGGGTCTCGCCGCGCGCGATCAAGCAGACCTTCGTCCCGCCGCGCACGGTGATCTACCCGCACCAGATCGAGCACTAACCCAGTTTCTGGTGATCGACGGCCCACCTGCCCTTAGGCCTTGCGGAGGGTGACGTCGCCGGAGTCGCTGCTGACCATCGCCGGGTTGCCGTCGCGGGTGTCGATGTCGACGGTGATGTCGCCGGAGCCGCCCGAGACGTCGACCGTCGTGCCCTCCGGGACGGTGATCGCATAGTCGACCGAGCAGTTGCGCATGAACGACGCGGCGCCGCACACGTCGGCGATCTCGAGGCGGCCATCGGCGACCGCGCCGATTTCTCCAGGGCCACCGCCCCAGCCCGCGAGCTCGACGGTGCGCCGCACCGAGATCTGCTCGGCGCCCGGGTCGGCCGTGATCGCGATGTCGCCGTTGTCGGATGCGACCAAGATCGACTGTGTGCCAGTGAATTCCGATGAGTCGGCGTACTCGGTGCGGGTAATCAGCAGGACGATTTGCACCGCGCCCCACAGCAACGCGAGTACGGCGATCAGTACGCCGGCGATGAGCCAGCCACGACGGGGCCTCCGGGTCGGGGGTTCGATGGGGGTGGCCTCGGTCATCGCGTTTAGTTCCTTTGGGCAGAGAGGTACTGGAGCACGGCTACGACGCGGCGGTGCGGGGATTCGGTGTCGGACATGTCGAGCTTGGTGAAGATCGCGTTGACGTGCTTGGCGACCGCGCTCTCGGAGATCACCAGCACTGCAGCGATCCCGGGGTTGTTGTGACCAGCGGCCATCAGCTCGAGCACGTCGCGCTCGCGTGGAGTCAGGGTGCCGAGCGGGTCGCCGGTACGCCGCACGAGCAGTTGCGCGACGACCTCGGGATCGAGTGCGGTGCCGCCGTCGGCGACCCGGCGTACTGCGTCGACGAACTCCTCGACGTCGGCGACCCGGTCCTTGAGCAGGTAGCCGACCGCCTTGGTACGCAGCTCGCTGAGCGTCTGCTTCACATCGTCGTGCGCCTCGTCGAGCGCGCGACGCGCGGGGTCCGGCAGGTCGGTGATCGTCGCCTTGGCGATGCCGAGGTTCATCGCGAGCGCGGGTGAGCCGCTGCTGTGTGCCGTCGTGCAGGTCACGCTCGATGCGGCGGCGCTCGGCATCGGCGGCATAGACCGCTCCGTCACGGCTGCGCGAAAGGTTCTCGAACCGCTCGACCAGCTCGGCGGTGCGATCCGGGGCGAGAAGCCTTACAGCGCAGGCAATGTCGAGCAGCGCGAGCGCGCGGGTGAGCCACGGCGTGGCGAGTAGCGCGGCCACCCCGACGAGCGTCATCGCCACGCGCACCGCGATGCCCGGGAGGCTGCCGTACTCGACGCCGAAGACATCGGCGGTGATGAGGAAGGCGAAGCTGCCGACGACGCCGGCGCCGATCCACGCGCCGAGCAGCAGCACCATCGCGAAGTCCAGCCGGCCGACGAGCACGCGGTAGGCCAGTTGGCGCCAGCGGTAGGAGAAGGTCGCGGGCCGCAGCGCGTGCGCCCAGTATCCGCGCAGCTGGGGCCGCGGCGGGCGATGGTGCGAAGTGCCGAGTCTGGGGTGTACTTTTCTTCACCCTCGGTCGCTGCGGCACCCGTTCATTGAACCGCACAGCGGCGGCGGTACCCGCCCGGGCACCGCCGCCGCTGTTGTTGCTGCCGGCCGCTACTTGCTCGCGGCACTCCCGGTCTCGGTGACCGTGCCCTCCGCGGCGTTCTCCTTCGCCGCCTCGGGCTGGCCGCCCGGGTTGGCATTGGGCCCGCCGGCGCGCACGAGCTCCTCGATCTTCTTGCCGGTCTCCTCGTCGACCGCCTTCCAGTAGGCGAAGGCCCGCTCGAGTACGTCGCCCTTGACCCCGCCGAGCAGATGCCCCGCGACGGTCTTGACGAAGTTCTCGCGGATCTCGTCGGTCCAGACCTCGCGCACGAGGGTTCCGGCCTGCGAGAAGTCGTCGTCGTCGGCACGCAGCGTGTAGGCCTGGCGCACCATCTCGCCGTCGGTCTCCCAGCTCTCGGGCATCTCGCCGACCTCGTCGGCGTACCCGCGGCCAAACGAGTTCGGCGCGTAGACCGGCTCGTCACCGTGGTGGTGGTAGGTCATCGGGCCGTCCTGGGTGTAGGTGTTGGGCTTCTCGACGTTCTTGGCCTGGTTGACCGGCAGCTGCTGGTAGTTCGGTCCGATCCGGTAGCGATGCGTGTCGGAGTAGGCAAAGACACGGCCCAGCAGCATCTTGTCCGGTGAGAACCCGATCCCGGGTACGACGGCGTTGGGCTCGAACGCGGCCTGCTCGATCTCGGCGAAGAAGTTGGCCGGGTTGCGGTTCAGCGTCATCGTGCCGACCTTCACCAGCGGGTAGTCCTCGTGCGGCCAGATCTTCGTGAGGTCGAACGGGTTGATCCGGTAGGTCTTCGCGTCCTCGTAGGGCATGAGCTGCACCGACAGCGTCCAGCTCGGGAAGTCGCCGTCCTCGATCGCCTGGTAGAGGTCGCGACGGTGGAAGTCAGCGTCCTCGCCGGCAATCTTCGTCGCCTCCTCGTCGGTCAGCCCCTCGACGCCCTGGTTGCTGTGGAAGTGGTACTTCACCCAGTGCTTCTCGCCGGCGTCGTTGACCCACATGTAGGTGTGCGAGCCGTAGCCGTTCATGTGCCGGAACGTCTTGGGGATCCCGCGATCGCCCATCAGGTAGGTCACCTGATGCGCCGACTCGGGGTTCAGCGACCAGAAGTCCCACTGCATGTTGTTGTCGCGCAGTCCACTGCCACCGCGGCGCTTCTGGCTGCGGATGAAGTGCGGGAACTTCATCGTGTCGCGCACGAAGAAGATCGGGGTGTTGTTGCCGACGAGGTCGTAGTTGCCCTCGGTCGTGTAGAACTTCAGCGCGAAGCCGCGCGGGTCGCGCCAGGTGTCCGGCGAGCCCTGTTCACCGGCGACCGTGGAGAACCGGGCCAGCATCTCGGTCTTGACGCCGGGCTGGAAAAGCGCGGCCTTGGTGTACTTGCTGACGTCTTCGGTGGTCTCGAACTCGCCGAACGCTCCTGAACCCTTGGCGTGCACGTTGCGCTCGGGCACGCGCTCGCGGTTGAAGTGCGCCATCTGGTTCAGGAAGTGGTGATCGTGCAGCAGGATCGGTCCGTCGGCGCCGACGGTGAGGCTGTTGCGGTCGCTCTGCGCCGGCGCACCACTCTCGGTGGTCGAACCGAGCTGCGCCTCTTCACTCGGGGCGGTGACGATGGATTCGCTGTCGGATTCAGGGAGCTTGGGCATCTGTGCATCTCCTAAGTCGGGTTACAACCTCGGCCTGCTTCCGAGATATACCTACGGTTTTCGGCGAGTAAGCCGTGATTCGCGCCCATCGGCGGCCGTGACCTCGCCTCTCTCAACCCAATCACCAGTTCTGGACTTAGTCAAGAAAGCTTCCACGTCACCTGGTCTTGACTCGGCTCGCCCCGGTGGGGCTCACCGGCTCGACCACCAATAGTCGGTGATCGAGCAGTGAGGAGCGCCAGCGACGAACGTGTCGAGATCCCGTGAGGGGCCTTGTGAGTTCCGGTCACACTCGGTGCGGACCCGGGCCTTGCTGCGCGAGCTCGTCGTCGGGGTTCAGCAGCCGGCAGCTCTTCATCGACAGGCAGCCGCAGCCGATACAGCCGGTCAGCTCATGCTCCAGCCGCTCCAGCTGCGCACGCCGCTCGCGCAGGGTCTCGCGCCACAGGCTCGCCACCCGATGCCAGTCACGCGAGCTCGGTTGCCTGTCGTGCGGCAGGGGCTCAAATGCCTGCTCCACATCAGCGAGCGGTACTCCGATCCGCTTGGCGACGACGATCAGTGAGATACGCCGCACCATGTGCCTTGAATAGCGTCGCTGGTTACCCGACGTACGAGTCGACGAAATCAGTCCGAGCGACTCGTAGTAGTGCAGCGCCGAGGGCGCGACACCAGTACGACGCGAGATTTCCCCGATAGATAGGGAATCTTCAGGATTCATCCGACCTGCCTCCAGGCGTTGACCTCAAGGATACTTGAGATTTTACGGTCGGTTCATGACCTCACCAAAGCAGGACTTAGACACTGGATGGCGCGCGTTGGCACCCGAGGCCGGGACGATGACCGTCCTGGCCGGAGGAGTCCTCGTCCAAGCACTCACGATCTTCTTGACGACGAGTCTCATGCCCTCAGCCGTCGCCGAGATCGGCGGCCAAAGCCTCTACGCCTGGGCGACGACGGCGTACGTCATCGCATCGGTTGTCGCGGCCACGATGATCAGCCGCGTCCTTGGCCGGTTGCGCGCGATCGCGAGCTACCTGCTCGGCTTCAGTCTCTTCATCCTCGGCTCGCTGCTCTGTGCGATCGCGCCGATGATGCAGGTGATGCTCGTGGGCCGCGCGATCCAAGGTCTCGGCGGCGGGCTGCTTGCCGGGCTCGCCTTCGCGATGATCTACCGGGCGCTGCCTGAACATCTGTGGGGCCGCGGAACCGCCGTCGTGTCGGCAATGTTCGGCGTCGGTACCCTGATCGGCCCGGCGCTCGGCGGGCTGCTTGCGCAGCTCGGTGCGTGGCGACTGGCGTTCGTACTCATCGCCGGGCTGGCCGGCGTACTCGCCACCCTCGCGCCCCGGGTCCTTCCACAGACCGAGCGAACGACAGTCAGGGACCCTCTTCCCCTGCTGTCATTGACCATTTTGGTCGCTGGCACGGCCGCTCTGAGCGTGGCGAGTATCGCTGAGGATGACGCGTGGATCACCGCGCTGCTGATCGCTGCGGTCGTGCTCCTCGTGATGTTTGTGCTGGCAGACAAGGCCTCCCGCGGCAAGGTGCTCCCGGACGCAACGTACGCGCCGAAATCCCCGCTCCCGTGGATCTATCTCACCTTGGCGGTCGCGGTGACTGCTGTCGTGACGGAGGCTTTCACCCCTCTGTTCGGGCAACAAATGACCACAGCCGGCCCGCTCGTCGCGGGCTTCCTCGGCGCGACAGTGTCCGCCGGCTGGTCGTTCACCGGGCTGTTCACTGCGGGAGCGAGTACGCCGGGTGCTCGCCGCGCGTTGATCATCGGCGGGCTCGCACTCGTCTCCGGCGGGCTGCTCACCGGCGCGCTGATTCAGACCCTGCTCAGCGGGGTCCCTGCGGTGGTCGGCTGGGCTTTCGCGCTGGTGGTCGCCGGCGCGGGAATCGGCATGGCGTTCCCGCCGCTGAGCGTCGCGATCATGAGCAGCACCGATGACGCCGACGACGCGGCCAAGGCCGCCGCCGGAATCCCCACGACCGGCCTGATCGCACAAGCGCTCGGCGCCGCGGCGGCCGGCGTACTCGTCAACACCGGACTGCCGTCGATGGCCCAGGCCGCGATCAACCTCTACGCCGGGCTCGGCGCGCTTGGCCTCGTCGGCGTCGTGACCGCACTCGTCACGGTGCGCACTGCCCGCGGACTGCGCGCCTCAGCGTAGGAGGCAGAACTCGTTGCCGGCGGGGTCGAGCAAGACGGTCCACGGCAGCTCGCCCCACGAGTGCTCGAGGCGGCGCGCTCCGAGGCTCAGTAGGCGCGCGAGCTCGGCGTCGTAGTCGCCCTCCGCGCGCAGGTCCAGATGTATCGGGTTCTTCTGCACCTTGGGTGTGTCGACCGGACAGAACTCCAGCAACGGGCCGCGTGTCGACCAGTGCCGCAGGATCCGGTGGCCCTGGTCGGAGACCCGTGTGCCGGTCGCATCGACCCAGTCCGAGGCCGCAACCCAGAACTGTGCTGTCGCGTCGGGATCTTGCGCGTCGATCGGAAGCGCCGCAATCGGGCCGGTGTCGACATACTCCGGGCGGTCCTCCATCACACAGAATGCGTTGCGCTCAGGATCGGCCAGCACCACCCACGGCACGTCGCGCTGACCGATGTCGAGGTGGCGCGCACCAAGGCGCAGGAAACGTTCGACCACCGCCTGCTGCCGCGGGCCACCGGCCAGGTCCAGGTGCAGGCGGTGCGGTAGTGGCTGGTGATGATCGACCTGCTCGAAGTAGATGGTGAGGTGCTGGTCCTCCCCCACCTCGAGTCGGAGGAAGTCCTCACCACTCCCGTCCCTAAGCAGTGACGCCTCAAGTCCGGCGCCCCAGAACTCCGCCTGCCGCCGAAGGTCGACAGCGTCGAAGACGATGCTTTCCAGACGCGCACTCATCAGTGCGGGAAGACCACAGTGCGGTGGCCGTTGAGAAACACTCGATGCTCGGCGTGCCACGTCACGGCGCGCGCCAGGACCTGGGTCTCGACGTCCCGCCCAACTCCCACGAGGTCGGCAGGCGCCATGTCGTGCGAGGCACGGGCGATGTCTTGCTCGATGATCGGCCCCTCGTCGAGTACGTCGCTGACATAGTGCGCGGTGGCACCGATAATCTTCACGCCGCGGTCGTGCGCCTGGTGATAGGGCTTCGCGCCCTTGAACGACGGCAGGAACGAATGGTGGATGTTGATCGCCCGACCCGCGAGCCGCGATGACGCGTCCTCGGAAAGAATCTGCATATATCTGGCGAGTACGACGAGATCCACGTCGTACTGCTCGATGAGCTCGAACATCCGAGCCTCGGCCTGCGGCTTCGTCTCGGGAGTCACCGGTACGTGCTCGAACGGTATTCCGTAGGCGCGCACCATCGGTTCGAGGTCGGGATGGTTGGAGACAACGACGGGCACGTCGATCGGCATCGAGGCATAGCGTTGCCGAAACAGTAAGTCCCCCAGGCAATGTGGGATCTTGCTCGCCAGGATCAGGGTCCGCGTCGGCGTGGTCGCGTCCACGATGCGGACGTCCATCTCAAACTCGGCGGCGACCGGCCCGATTTCATCACGCATCCGCTCTAACGTCGGCACCTCGCCCACAAACTCGATCCGCACGCGAGCAAAGAAGCGCCCGGTCTGGCGGTCCGAGTGCTGCTCCAGGTCGATGATGTTGGCGTCGTACTCGCGCAGAAATCCGGTCAGCGCGTAGACGATGCCCGAACGATCGGGGCACGACAACGCGATCACGTATTCAGGTTTGGTCATGCAGCGTCCCTCGATGACGGCTCAGAGCTGGGTGTTGACGAACGCCTGCACGTCATCGAGTACGGCGTCCTTGTTGGTCTCGTTGAAGATCTCATGTCGGGCACCAGGATAGGCGCGCTCGAATCCGCGGTCCGGACGCACGATCTCCCACCCGGCCTTCGACTCGGCGTACGGCACGAGCTCGTCGTCGAGTCCGTGCAGCCACGCGGTCGGCACCGGCAACGTGCCGCGCTGGTTGAGCTTCTCGCCCGCCGCCTTGAGCGCTTCGAGCGTCGGCCGCTTGAACGGGCCGTGCCAGACCAGCTCGTCAGCCTGGTACGCCGCTCCGACCTTCGGATCGCGCGAGAGGACGGCTGGATCGATTGGTACGTCGGGGATCTCCGGAAGCGCGAGCAGCGTGTCGGCGAGGCTGGAGCGGCCCAGCAACGGCCCGGACAACACCGCACACCTCAGCTCGTCGCCGTACTCCTGGATGTAGCGCGCGCCGATCAGCCCGCCCATCGAGTGACCGATGAGCACAATCGGCAGGCCAGGCTGCTCCAGCTCCGCGCGGCGCGCGAGCAGATGGAAGTCGCGCACTACATCATCGAGGTCTTCGATGAGCACCCGCTCACCATCACTGCGACCGTGCCCGACGTGGTCGAGCCCGTAGACGACCGCGCCCTCGGCGGCGAGCCGCTGTGCGACGTACTCGTAGCGACCGATGTGTTCGCCGTACCCGTGGCACAGCAGCACGACGTAACGCGGCTCGTCTTCGACGCTGTCCCACCGCGCAGCGGCGAGCGCGCCACCGTGGCCATCCAGGGTGAAGGTCTCGTCCATGCTTACTCCTTAGGTGGCTGATCTACTCTTCGGCGACGCGGGCCAGCAGCGCACAGAAGTCCTCGATGAGCTCGTCCGCTCGCTCGTCGGTGGGGGCAGCGGCTACCTCGCGTCCGGCCGCGCCGGTCACGGTCGTCAGCACCGTCACGAGCGCCTCGCCGTTGCGGCGCTCGTCGGCGCGGATCAGCCGGCCGTTCTGGCGCACCCACTCGGCAGCCATTCGGCGGCGCAGGATGTTGAAGCCGGGCGGGCCGTCGCCCCGCAGGAACAGGCCCGCGAGGTCCTTGTCGACCCGGCACTGGCGTAGGTAGCCGCGGGCACCGTGCACGAACAGCTCGACCGGGTTGCCCTCGCCGGACTCGCGCGCGTCCGCGACGGCGCGGATCGCCCGCAACTCGTACTCCTCGTACAGCGCGATGAAGATGTCCGGTTTGCCGCCGAAGTGGTGATAGAGGCTCCCGACGCTCGCACCGGCACGTTCGACGATCGCGGTGACCGAGGCATCGACGTACCCGAACTCCACAAACACCTGGCGGGCCGAATCCAGCAGCGCGGTGCGGGTCACGCTCGCGCGGCTCGGCGCGGCCGTGGTCTCGGGCATCAGCGAACTCGACATTCACGAAGGATAGCGGGTTTCCGAATCCGATTCGGAAGCCCGTCGTCCCGGGTCGCGGCGAACTTTCTCGCTCACGCTGTCGATTTGTGTCGACGTCGATCGTCAGCACTCTGACCGCGCGACCGCGCGGGACAATGACCGCGATGACGCATCGCCGATCAAGGAGGACGCATGAAGTACGTCGGATTACTCGTCGGGTACGTCGATCCCAACCGTGACTGGGAAACGTTGCCCGAAGACGAACGCAACGCCGAGTTCGAGAGCCACGGCGCCTTCGCCGCAGCGGTTGAGCAGGCCGAGGGCGCCGAGATCCTCGGTGGCGAGGCACTGACCGGCGGAGACAGCGCCACGGTGTTGCGCGTCGTCGACGGCGAGACCGTCCTAACCGACGGGCCGTTTACCGAGTCGACCGAGGCGATCGGCGGCTTCTACGTGCTGGAAGCTCCCGACCTGGATGTCGCGGCGCGACTGTTCTCAACGCTGTCGATGTATGTGATCGAGATCCGGCCGGTGGACACCTCGGTCGGCTAGCCGCGAAAGTAGCTCGGCAGGCGAAGATCGCGCTTGACTCTGACACGATGTCAGCCGGTGAGGTAGGTGGCGTCATGATCGGAATCGGAGAGTTCGCCCGGTTGGTCGGAGTGTCGGTGCGCATGCTTCGGCACTACGACCAGCTCGGGCTTCTAGTACCCGAACGCGTCGACTCGTTCACCGGTTATCGCTTCTATAGCAGCGATCAGCTCGATCGAGCCAACCGACTAGTGGCCCTGAAGGATCTTGGTTTCAGCCTCGACGAGGTCGGCCAGCTGCTCAACGAGGCGTCATCATCGCGGCTCACCGAGATGTTGTCCGCCCGCGAAGCCGAGCTTCGCAGGCAGATCAGCCAGGACCACTACCGGCTCTCCCGCGTCCAGGCGAACCTCCGACTCGTAGAACAGGAGAGTCACATGTCCACCACCTACACCGAAGGCCCGCTGCCCGCACTCAGCCTCGTGCAGCTTGCCGCGCGCGTCACCGACATGAGCGAGATCGAATCGGAGATCGGCCCGATGTTCGATCGCGTCAACAAGGCCATCGAGGCCGCCGGGGTCGAACGCGTCGGCCCCGGAGTCGCCCACTACACCTCCGAGGGCGACAGGTTGGTCGCCGCGGCGGGCGAGCAGATCGGCGGCGCGGTGACCCCGGAGGGGCTCGACCACGCCTCGCTCGAGGCGGTCCCGAGGGCGCTCACCACCCAGTACGTCGGCCCTGACGTCGCCGGGATTCCCGGAGCGTGGCAAGGGCTCGTCGCCGAAATCGAGCGGCGCGGGCTACAAATGCGAGGCACCTGCCGGGAGGTCTACCTGCAGACCCCGTTCGAGAACGAAGGCACCAAGTGGGTCGTAGATCTGCAGCAGCCGGTGGCCTGACACCGGGCGGCAGCGCCGCAACGCTGGAGCGGGCCTGGCGCGACGAGTGGGGCAGGTTGCTCGCCCTGCTCGTCGCGCGGTTCCGCGACCTCGAGATCGCCGAGGACGCGCTTGCGGGCGCGTTCGAGGCGGCGGCCCGCACCTGGCCGCGCGACGGCGTACCCGACAACCCACCCGCCTGGCTGCTTACCACCGCACGACATCGTGCCCTCGATCGTTTGCGTAGCAAGCAATCCGCCGACCGCGCTCTCCCGATGCTCATCGCCGAACACGCGGCGACGACGGGTCCTGCCAAGGAGCCCGGCGACGATGAGCTGCGCCTGCTGCTGTTGACCTGCCATCCCGCGCTCGCTCCCGAGTCACAAGCCGCGCTGGCGCTGCGGCTCGTCCTCGGCCTGCCGACCGCCGAAATCGCCCGGCTGTTTCTGATCTCGGAGGCCACCATGGCAGCCCGGATCACGCGAGCGAAGAAGAAGATCGCCACCGCCGGATTGCCGTTCGCGATCCCCGACGAAGACCTCCTGCCGGCCAGAGTCGAGACGGCCGCCCGTGCGATCTACCTGTGCTTCACCGCTGGCTATGCGCCCGGCAATGGTGCTGACGTCGTACGCCGCGACCTCGCCGGCGAAGCCATCCGGCTCGCGAGGGTGCTGGAATCCCTGCTTTCAAGGCGATCCGACGCGCGTCCTGTCGTACGCGCGCTGCTCGCGCTCATGCTGCTCCAGCACTCCCGTCGCGACGCGCGCGTCGACGCCGACGGCGCGTTGGTGCTGCTGGCCGATCAGGACCGCGGGCGCTGGCACCTCGACGAGATCGAGGAGGCACTCGCCCTCTTGCGTCCGCTGCCGCCGGCTGACGGGTACGCCGAAGAGCTACGCCAGCAGGCGGTGATCGCCGCGCGCCACGCGATCGCCGTACACCCCGACGACACCGACTGGCCGGCAATCGCCCACGACTACCTCGGGCTCGAAAGGCTCACCGGATCGCCCGTCGTCCGCCTCAACCGGGCCGTCGCCGTCGCCGAGGCCGACGGACCGCGGGCCGGGCTCACCCTCCTCGAGGGCCTTGACGAGCTGCTGCCGCGCTCGCACCGGCTGCCCGCCGTACGCGCCGAACTGCTGACCCGCGCGGGCCGCCCCGCTGAGGCCAGCGCCGAGCTCACGCGGGCGATCGAGCTCTGCCGCAATGAGCTCGAACTCGCCCACCTGCGTGCCCGCCTCGCCGCCCTCTCCGGCTGAGCGCCGCCGGTAGATTTGCCAGCATGGGATACGAGTTCACCGCAGACGACCTCAGCGATCCGGCGGCGCTAGGGATGAGCCAACACCCCGAGGGCGGCTGGTACGTCGAACACTTCCGCGCGGGCCAGACCGTGCAAACACCGCGCGGCCCGCGGCACCTCGCGTCGGCGATCTCGTTCCTGCTCCAACCGGGCGAGGAGTCCGCCTGGCACACCGTGGCATCCGACGAGATCTGGTTCTGGCAGGGCGGTGGCGCACTCGAGCTGCGCCTTGGCGGGGATGGCGAGCGCCCGAGCGAGCCCACCACGCACCGGCTCGCTCAAGGAGGCCAGCTCCTCGTCCCCGCGGGAGTGTGGCAGTCGGCCCGGCCGGCGGACGACGCGCCGGTCATCGTCGGTTGCGTCGTCACCCCCGGCTTCGACTTCGCCGACTTCCGCCTCCTCCCATAGCCCGACCTGGATAACGAGGTGGGGTGGTGTTGCCCGAGGGCAACACCACCCCCACCGACGGACCAGAGCGCTTAGTGCGTGGTGGTGGTGCCGCCGACGACGTCGCGGACGAGCTGCACCGCGACCACGATCGAGGCGAGATCCGACGATGAGCCAGACATGATCTCGGCCAGCATGTCCAGCGCCTGCACCGAGGTCTCGGGCAGTTCGGCGTACCAGCTCTCGATCCGGTCGTGCGCCGTGCGACCCTCCGCGGCGAGCACCTGCGCAGTGAGCTCGGCATGGGCTCCGTTGAGGTCGTCGCGCAGCGTCCCGCGCGCCATCGCCCGCCACCGGTCATCACGCGGCATCGCGATGATCCGCTCCAGCAGCACGGCAAGCTCAAGCTTCTCCGCGAGCCGGAAGTACGCCGAGGTGATCATCGCGATGCTCGCGCCGGTCTCGGCCGCGAGATCGACGATGTCGAGCGCCGCGATTGCCTTCGGCATGACCGCCACCCGTTGCGCGAGCTTCGCGGGGACGCCGGCGTCCTCCAGGTCACGCAGGCGGCGCTCGAAGGAA
>ERZ500994.329-NODE-329-length-15466-cov-5.831614_pt1 | contig 15466 bp, 14 predicted proteins | sample MGYA00248878_ERZ500994 | MGnify/ENA primary metagenome ERZ500994 (study PRJEB25958, sample SAMN03398533) | human skin metagenome | study: EMG produced TPA metagenomics assembly of the Human Skin Microbiome Metagenome (human skin metagenome) data set. | reverse complement strand
CTAGCGCTCGCTCGCTGCTCGACCACCGAAGCAGGGGTGCGCCAGCTCGACCACCAGGAAGAGGTCTCGACGCGCTCAGGCGCGGGGCGTCGTCTCTGCTTGACTGCCGACGGCCGCGCGGGTGGTTTCGACAACCGGCGCTCGCCCTACGGGCTCGCGCCTGCTCGACCATCGGAGAATGCGCCTGCTCACTCCGCCGAGGGGGGTTGGGTTACGCGGTGGGGAAAGGTGTGGTGGACGCGGGGTCGGCGACGTCGAGGAACATCTCTTCCTGCTCCGTGGTGAGAGCCTGTGGCAGCGAGATGGTGAAACTCAGCTGCTCATCCGCCGCCAGCGACTCGGTCAGGTCGAACGTCGCATCGACGAAGCCGCACGGCAACTGTTCCGAGAGCGTGGCGCCCTCGACGGTGAGGCTGCATAAGTAGGAGTCGGGGGACGTGGGCGCGCCCGGTTGATCGGTAAGCGTCAGGAATGCGGGGATGCGTACGGTCAAGCCAGTCAGATCAACCGAGCCCGCCGTGACCTCGAACCGGTAGACGCCCGGTTGCGGGCTCTGCGGCTGGTCCAGCTCGATCGTGGGCCCGGGATTTCCCGGTTCAGTCGTCGGCGATGGGCTCGGCGACGGTGACGGCGAAGGTGACGGACTCGGCGAGGGCGACGGGCTCGGCGACGGTGAAGGTGATGGTGAAGGTGACGGGGAAGGCGACGGGGAAGGTTGTGTCGCCGGTGGTGTCGGCGCCGGGGCCGGCGCGGGCGCTGTAGTCGAAGGAGGCGTCGTCGGCTCGATCGGTGGGATCGGGGGGATTGTCGTGGGCGACAGCGGGGGAATCGGCGGCGGTACGTCGTTCTGGGGCGGGTTGGTGCCCTCGGCCGTCGGCTGTGGCTGCGGGGCCGGCGCGGGAGCCGGAGGCGATGCCTGTGTCGGCGTCGGTGGCGCGGCAGTTGTCGGGACGTTTGTCGCCGTGGGTGGCGGCGCGGAGTTGGACTGGCTCGGTGACTCACTGGAGGTCATCGCCGTGGCAGCAGCGATCGCCGCGATCGCGACCACGGAGACGCCGCTAATCACGGCCAGGCGCCCTGGCGAGGTGAGCGTGGAGAACTTCCCGCCCATGCCACCAGCGGCACCGCCGCCACCAGCGCTCCCGCCGCCAGCACCGCCGCCAGCACCGCCGCCAACGACACCGCCGCCAACGGCGCCACCGGCTCCAGCCGCGCCACCGGTGGTACCGGTGCCGATCATCGACTCCACGTGACCAAACCCGACGTTGCCGCCCCACGCGAACGCGGCGAGCTTGGCGGCGGAGCCGCCAGCGAGGTAGGCCGACGTCAGCGCTGCGCCACCGATGGCCAGCGGCGCAACCACCCCGCGCAGACCGGCGTTCAGATCGGAGATCTCCGCTGCGACGGCGGCACAACGGTCACAGTCCTCGAGGTGCCGCTCGACCTGGGCGTTCTCGCGTTTTGACAGCCCGCCGCGCACATAGCTGCCCAGCCGCTCATTGGTCAGCCGGCAGACATCGCTTGCCGCGTCGGCGATGTGTTCCTGCAGGAACGCCTGACGCAGGCCCTCACGTGCGCGATAGGCAAGCGCCGCGACACCGTTGGCGGTCATGCCGAGTACCGGCGCAACCTCCGCAGGACTCTCGCCCTCAATCTCGGTGTGCCACAGCACGATCTGCCAGCGTTCTGGCAACCGGCTGAACGCGCGCGCCGCGAGCTGGGAGTCCAGCGTCTGGACGGCGGGGTCCTCGAACGGAACGCCTTCGTCGTGACGCTCGATGTCGTCGGTGTACGTCAGCTTCTTGCCGCGCCGCACCATGTCGTAGAACGTGTGGCGCACGGAGGTCAACAGGTAGGGCCGAAACGCGGCGTCCGGACCCTGGCCGTCCATCAGCGTCGAGAAGATCTTGGCGAACGTCTCCGAGACGAGGTCGTCGGCCTCGGACCGGTTGCTGACCAGCTGCCGGGCCAGCTGGTACGCCGCGCCGCGATGCCGCTCGTAGAGCACGGCGTACGCCGCCCGGTCACCGCCGCGGGCGGCAGTGATCAGCTCGGCGTCGGCAACCAGATCGGCCGAGCGCGCAGCGAACGTCAACGAAGCTCCAAGGTCGTGGGATCCGGGGGTAATCGTACGGCGTTGGGCGACGTGCGTCCTGCTTAACGGAGTAATCCTTGGCTAGATCACGTCTACCGAGCCTGCGGTAGCGCGACGCATGCCGCACGTGCCACCGCGCAGGGTCCGTCCGCGATCGGCGAAAAGTTGGAAAAATTTGGGTGTCTGTTGGCCGACGTGGCTCGCCGGGTTGGGGATACAGTGAAACCAGTGACGATTTCGGTGCAGGCACGCCGTGACGGTCGGTCATCCAACGTGCAGGTGACGAGCGAGAAGGGACGGTGAGCATGGACTCCGTCGACCTCTCGCGCGACGAGTCAAGGCCGACGCAACGCCTGAGCACCGTGCCCGCGCCGGTCCCCTCCCGCGGCGAGGCTGAGCTCCACGACGGCGACCAACCCCGCGAACACCACGACACAGAACAGCGTGACGCGTTGGGCGGCAGCACCCGAGCCCGTCCTGCCCAGGGCGGCACCGGCCCGCTCTCGGCCACCGAGCTGCGCGCAATGTGGCGCACCGCAAGCAAAGAGCGTGGCTGGTCCTATCCGACCGACTGGTGGTGCCCGGTCGTCGACGCGGTGACCGAGTCGGTCGTCAGCGACGGCGATATCTCCGAGCGGTGCCGTCGACTGGGGTGGGCGCGCGCCGCCGCCGGCGTACCGATGAAGGAGACCCTCGACGACGTACTCGCGCTCGGGCGACTCGTCCGCTCGTTAGCCGCGCATCCCAGCCTCGGCGCGCAGCAGCGCACCGAGGTCGACATCGTCGAGCTCCTGCAGGTCGCCGCCGAAGGGTGGGCCGAGCACGTCGAGTCCGACATCGCTGTCACTCCGACGGGCGCCGACCCGCTCACCCAGCTGGCCGACCTCTCCTACCTCTCGGTGCGCCTCGGCGAGATCTACGCCAGTGCCGAGTACGACGGCGTATCGGCCTGCGAGCAGTACGCCCTCGTGGTCGCCTCGCTGCTTGGTCCGCTCGAGATCGGTGACACCGATGCCAAGCAGTACCTCTCGCGCGTCGAGACGTGGGATGCGATGCACCAGATGACCCAGCTCGCCGACAACCTGAAGTCGGTGTTCGCCAGCGGCGAGACGATCGTCCTCGCCGGCCCGACGACCGCGGTGGTGCTGGTCCGGCGTACCGCCCTGCTCGCCTCTCGGATCGGGGCCTTGCGCGAGCTGCTGGAGGACGGTCGGCTGACCCGCACACCGCAGCAGTCGCCCGCTGTCGGTGTCTGGGTGGAGGGGCTGCCGGCGTCGCTGCGCAACGCCCGCGCTCTGCTCACCGAGCTGAAGCGCTAGCCTGGGCGCCGTGGATCAGCGCACCAATCTTCCTGTCGTTGGCATGGTCGGCGGCGGCCAGCTCGCTCGCATGACCCATCAGGCGGCCATCGCCCTCGGCCAGTCGCTCAAGGTGCTCAGTGCCGGCCCCGACGAGTCGGCCGCTCTCGTCGCGCACGACGTCGAGCTCGGCAGCCACACGAACCTCGATGACCTGCGGCACTTCGCCGACCACGTCGACGTTCTCACCTTCGACCACGAACACGTACCTGGCGAGTTCATCGCGGCGCTGGAGCAGTCCGGGGTAGAGGTGCACCCGGGCGCCGACGCGCTGCAGTATGCCCAGGACAAGCTCAAGATGCGCCGTCGGATCACCGACTGGGGTGGCGCCGAGCAGCCCCGCTGGGCTCCGGTCGCGACCGTCGACGACGTGCTCGGCTTCGGCGAGTTTCCCCTGGTGCTGAAGGCCGCGACCGGCGGGTACGACGGCAAAGGCGTCTGGGTGCTGGGCGACGCCGAGCAGTCGCGCCACATCGTCGATGCGCTGTCGGAGGCCGGGACGCCGATTCTCGTCGAGGAGCTCGTGCCGTTGAAGCGTGAGCTGGCCGTGCTCGTCGCCCGGTCGAAGTTCGGGCAGGTCAGTGCGTGGCCGGTCGTGCAGACCGTGCAGCAGGACGGTATCTGCGTCGAGGTCCTCGCGCCCGCGCCCGGTCTCGACGAGCGCGCCGCCACGACCGTGACCGCGATGGGGATCGCGCTCGCCGAGGAGCTCGGCGTCACCGGGGTCATGGCAATCGAGCTGTTCGAGACGACCGACGGGGCCTTCCTGGTCAACGAGCTCGCGATGCGTCCGCACAACAGCGGGCACTGGAGCATGGACGGCGCGGTCACCGGCCAGTTTGAGCAGCACCTGCGTGCCGTGCTCGACTACCCGCTCGGCGACACGAGCCTGCGGGCGCCGTACACCGTCATGGCCAATGTGCTCGGCGGTGAGGCCGGTGGACCGGGCATCGACGAGCGCGTGCACCATCTCATGGCACGGTGGCCGCAGATCAAGATTCACCTGTATGGCAAGGAAGTTCGCCCCGGCCGCAAGATCGGGCACGTCAACATCAGCGGTGATGACCTGCCGCGGCTGCGCGAGGTCGCGCAGGCGGCAGCGGCGTACCTGCAGAAGGGCACCTTCGATGAGTGAGCCGACCGTCGCGATCATCATGGGCAGCGACTCCGACTGGCCGGTCATGGGCGAGGCGGCCGCCGCGCTGGAGGAGTTCGGCGTGCCGTTCGAGGCGCGCGTCGTCTCCGCGCACCGCATGCCGCACGAGATGATCGAGTACGGCGAAACCGCTGCGGCGCGGGGCATCCGCGTCATCATCGCTGGCGCCGGGGGAGCGGCTCACCTGCCCGGGATGGTCGCCTCGGTGACCACGTTGCCGGTCATCGGCGTACCTGTGCCCCTGAAGTACCTCGACGGGATGGACTCGCTGCTGTCGGTCGTGCAGATGCCGGCCGGCGTACCCGTCGCCACCGTCTCGATCGGCGGCGCTCGCAACGCCGGGCTGCTCGCTGTGCGCATGCTCGCCAGCGGTGACCCGGCTTTGACCGACAAGATGGCGCAGTTCCAGGTCGAGCTGCGCGATGCCGCGCGGGCCAAGAACGATCGCCTGCAGCGCTGATCCTTCCGCCCGCTGCGCGCGTAGGGTGTGCACACAGTGAGTTAATCCGGGTGGGAGGACGAGCATGAACCCCGATTTCGACGTCTACCAGCTCCCTGAGGAGCACGAGTACCTGCGCCAGTCGGTGCGCGAGCTGGCCGAGGAGCAGATCGCCCCGCACGCTGCCGATGTCGACGAGAATGAGCGTTTCCCACAGGAGGCCCTCGACGCGCTGACGAAGGCCGGTTTCCAGGCCGTCCACATCCCCGAGGAGTACGACGGCGCCGGGGCCGACTCGATCGCCGCGTGCATCGTGATCGAGGAAGTGGCGCGCGTGTGCATGTCGTCCTCGCTCATCCCCGCGGTCAACAAGCTCGGTTCGATGCCGATCATCCTGTCGGCCTCGGACGACCTGAAGAAGCAGGTGCTGCCCTCGATCGCCAACGGCGAGTCGATGATCAGCTATGGGCTGTCCGAGCGCGAGGCCGGATCCGACGCCGCCGCGATGCGCACGAAGGCGGTGCGCGACGGCGACAACTGGGTCATCAACGGCACCAAGGCGTGGATCACCAACGCCGGCGTCTCGGACTGGTACACCGTCATGGCCGTCACCGACGCCGACAAGCGCGCTAACGGCATCTCGGCGTTCGTGGTGCACAAGGACGACGAAGGGTTCGAGGTCGGGCCGAAGGAAAAGAAGCTGGGAATCAAGGGATCTCCGACCCGCGAGCTGCACTTCACCAACTGCGTCGTCTCCGGCGACCGGATGATCGGCGAGGAGGGCACCGGCTTCAAGACCGCGCTCGCCACCCTCGACCACACGCGTCCGACCATCGGCATCCAGGCGGTCGGCGTCGCGCAGGGCGCGCTCGACGCCTCGATCGCCTACGCCAAGGAACGCGAGCAGTTCCGCAGCAAGATCTCCGACTTCCAAGGCGTGCAGTTCATGCTCGCCGACATGGCGATGAAGATCGAGGCCGCGCGCCAGATGTGCTACATCGCCGCGGCTCGCGTCGAGCGCGGGGAGAAGAACCTCGGCTTCATCTCCTCGGCCGCGAAGTGCTTCGCCTCCGATGTCGCCATGGAGGTCACCACCAACGCCGTACAGCTCTTCGGTGGCGCCGGCTACACGCGCGACTTCCCGGTCGAGCGGATGATGCGCGATGCCAAGATCACCCAGATCTACGAAGGCACCAACCAGATCCAGCGCGTGGTGATGGCCCGCTCGCTGATCGGCCGGTAGCCTGCCGCGGGCCGTGGGTGGGGCGGCCGTGAGGCGAGAGTAAGGTGAATTGGTCCCGTCAAGGCGCGCCCGCGTGCCTGCAGTACGCCGTACCTCTTGGAGTTTCATGTCCTCGGACGCACGCGCGTCGGTGCGCATCACCGACGTCTCGAAGGTGTTCTTTGCCGGCAAGGAGCCGGTGTGGGCGCTGGAGCACGTCAGCGTCGACATCGCCCCCGGCTCGTTCACCTGTGTCGTCGGGCCGTCCGGGTGTGGCAAGTCGACGCTGCTGCGGATCGTCGGTGGACTGGAGACCGCGACCGTCGGGTCGGTCGATGTGCGGGGCGCCGGCCGCAAGATCCCGGCGGCGTTTGTGTTTCAGGAGCACGGTGTCTTTCCGTGGTTCACCGTGCTGGAGAACATCGCCTTCGGCCTACGGATGACGGGAGTGGGCCGGCGCGAGCGGCTGGAGCGCTCGCGCGACTGGCTCTCTCGGGTGGGGTTGAGTGGCTTCGGCGACTCCTACCCGCACGAGGTGTCCGGCGGGATGCGCCAGCGCATCGCGATCGCCCGCGCCTTCGCGACCGATTCACCGCTGCTGCTGATGGACGAACCGCTGGGCGCGCTCGACGCGCAGACCCGCCTGCTCATGCAGGAGGAGCTGGTCGCGCTCTGGGAAGCCGAGCGCAAGACCGTCGTGATGGTCACGCATGGCATCGAAGAAGCGATCCTGCTCGGCGATCGAGTACTCGTGATGACCAAGCGACCGGGCCAGATCAAGTCCGACATCACCGTCCCGTTTGACCGCCCCCGGACCATGGAGCTCGAACGCGACCCGCAGTTCGCCGAGCTGCGCCACCACGTGTGGGAGCTGCTGCGCGACGACGTGCGCGCCACCGCGGAGGCCGGAAATGACTGAGGTAACGCCCGTCTTCGCACCTGGGCCCGTGCGCGACGGCGAACACGACCGTGCCGAGCGCACCATCGCCGCAGCCCACGCCGTGCGCGCCCGCGAACGGCGGCTGCGCACGCGCGACATCGTCCTGGCGATCGCCACCCCCATCGTGCTGCTGCTCGCCTGGGAGATCGCGGCGCGCGCCGACCGGATCGACGCGCGGCTCTTTCCGCCGCCGACCATGATCCTGGCTCGGGCGGGCGAGATGATCGCCGACGGCACGCTTCTAGAACACCTCGGCGCAACGGTGATGCGGCTGGCGATCGGCATGAGCATCGGCGCCGTACTCGGCATCATCGTCGGACTGGCGATGGGCACGTCCCGAGCGCTCAACGCCGCGCTCGGTCCGATGTTCTCTGCGCTGTACGCGCTGCCGAAGATCGCGATTCTCCCGCTATTACTGCTGATTTTCGGGCTCACCGAGACACCGCGCATCCTCGCCGTCGCGATCTCGGTCTTCTTCGTCATGCAGATCAACACGGTGGCCGGCGTACGCCAGATCGACCCGAAGATCCACGAGGCGGCCCGGGCGTACGGCGCGACGGCGCTTCCGGTTGGTGATCCTGCCGGGCGCGCTGCCGTTCATCTTCAGCGGCCTACGGATCGCCACCGGAACGGCGGTCATCGTGATCACCGCAGTCGAGTTCGTTGCCTCCAACACCGGCCTCGGCTATCTCATCTGGAACTCGTGGCAGCTGTTCCAGCCCCAGCAGATGTACGTCGGACTCGTCACGGTCGCCGTACTCGGCGCCGTCCTGACCGGGTTGTTCGCGCTTTTCGAACGACTGGCCCTGCCCTGGCGCCGGGGGCGCTCGGGGCGCTGAGCGCGCGGCTGAAAGGCCCCGCGGTGGAAGGAAAAACCATGCTCAAGAAGATCGCGGTCCTGGTGGCCGGGGTGCTCGTCCTCGCCGGCTGCGGCGGCTCGTCGGACGACTCCGGCTCGTCCTCGGAGGGTCCGTCGGAGATCACCGTCGCGCATCTGCCCTCAGCGCTGTTTGCTCCGCTCTACGTCGCCGACGCGCGCGGCTACTTCGAGGACGAGGGCTTGACGGTCAACCTCGAGGCCATCAAGTCCGGACAGGACGGCGTACCGCTGCTGGCCTCCGGCGAGCTCGACGCGATGGTTGCCGGCTTCTCCGCGGGCATGTTCAACGCGTTGGACTCCGGCCTGGAGTTCAAGGTCGTCGGCTCGATGGGCATTTCGACCGGTGACCCGGAGAACTCGCCGACCGCGCTGGAGGCGAGCACGGCGTCCGGGATCACCGAGATCGCCGATCTCAAAGGAAAGAAGGTCGCCGCCGCGGGTGGGCCGGGAGCGACCGGCGGTTACCTGCTCGCCCAGGTGCTCGCCGAAGCAGACCTGACGCTCAAGGACGTCGAGGTGGTCAACCTCGGCAACCCCGATATGGAGGCGGCGCTGCAAAACGGCAGCGTCGACGCCGCGTTGGCCAGTGCGCCCTTCACCACCAACATCGAGCTCAACGGGGTCGGTACGCCGATCGGCGTACCCAAGAAGGGCACCACCGGCACCGGCGTGATGTTCGGACCTGAGTTCACCGACACCGAGGCCGCGAAGAAGTTCTTCACCGCGCTGGCCAAGGGCGCGAAGGACCTGCAGGGGGATATCGCGGCCGATCAGGAGATCCTGCAGATCATCGCCGACGCGACCGGCCAGGACGTCGCCGTACTCGCCGAAACCCCCTTCTACACTTGGCTTCCTGACCTCGCGCCGCAGCCGGATCAGCTCGAGGCGATGCAGAAGGTGTGGATGGAGAGCGGCGAGATCACCTACGAGGACCCGTTGAAGGTTAGCGACTTCGTCGACGACTCGTTTGCCAAGGACGCGGGCTGAGCGAGGCCTGCAGCGACGGGCTGACGTACCGTACGACCTCCTCACGGCTCATGCTGGCGATCGGTTCCAGGCCGATCACGTAGCGCGTCAGCAGGCGGGATGCGAACTCGGGGCCCTCGTGCTCGCCTGCGACCCGGTCGAGCACCTGCCCGGGACCCATGACCAAATCGAGTACGGCGGCGAAGAGGCCGCCCTTGCCGCCGAAGTGGTAATTGACCAGCGTGTGGCTGACGCCGGCCTCGCGGGCGATGGAACGCGCGGACGTGTCGGCGTAACCGTGGGCAAGGAAGTGCTTTCTGGCAGCGGAAAGAACGCGCTCTGCGACATCAGACGAGCCCGAAGGGCGCCCGCGGCGGTTATTGACCACGTTTGCCAGTATGAGCCGGCCGGCCGCATCGTCAAGGCATGACATCGCTACAGAACGTTACGTCCGCCCCCTCGGTGTGTGTCGTCGGCGGCGGCCCCGCGGGCATGATGGCCGGGTTGCTGCTCGCGCGGCAAGGTATCGCGGTGACCGTGCTGGAGAAGCACGTCGACTTCTTGCGGGACTTCCGCGGCGACACGGTGCACCCCTCGACGCTTGAGGTCATCGCCGAGCTCGGCTGGCTCGACGATTTCCTGCAGCTGCCGCACACGGAGCTCGCGGCGATCGAAGTTTCGGCTGGCGGCACCCACGCCACGGTCGCCGACTTTGCCGGGCTGCCGGTGCAGTGCCGCTTCATCGCCTTCGTGCCGCAGTGGGACTTCCTGTCATTCCTGGCCGCCAAAGCCGAACAGCTGCCCACCTTCACGCTGTTGCGCGAGACCGCAGCGCGCGGGTTGCAGACCGACGGCACCACCGTGACCGGCGTACTCGCCGAACGCGGTGGCGAGCAGATCGAGATCGCGGCCGACCTGGTGGTCGGCGCGGACGGGCGACACTCGGTCGTGCGCGAGGCCGCGGGGTTGCGCGCTAAGGCGTCGAAGGCACCGCTGGACGTGCTGTGGTTCCGGCTGCCCCGTGAACCGGCCGAGTCGTTCCCGCTCTTTACCGGCGGGCGTGGCGCGCTGGTCGCTATCAACCGCGACAGCTACTGGCAGCTTGCGTACGTCGTCGCGCACGGCGCCGCCGACCAGCTGCGCGCCGCGGGGATCGACGAGCTGCGGGAGCGGGTGAGCGCTCTGCAGCCGGCACTCGCGGCTCGGACGGAGTCGCTCGATTGGGACGGCGTACACGAGCTCACTGTGCGGGTCGACCGCCTGACTCGCTGGCACCGGCCGGGTTTGCTGTGCATCGGTGACGCCGCGCACGCGATGTCCCCGGCGCTCGGGGTCGGGATCAACCTGGCGGTCGCCGACGCGGTCGCCGCCGCGCGCATGCTCGGACCCATCCTGCGCACGCGCGTCCCGACCGGGCGTGAGCTCGATGCGGTGCGCCGCCGGCGGATGCTGCCGACGCGCATCGTGCAGACCCGCGTGCTGGCGGGGATGTACCCGCGGTCGTTCGAGGACCCAGGCCCGACCGGCGTACCGCTGCCGGTGAAGCTTCTCGATCGCGTGCCGCTGCTGCGCCGGCTCGCCGGCCGCATGGTGGGGCTCGGTGTACGGCCCGAGCACATCGGCGACGGCGCGGCAGATGTGCGGCTAGGCTCTCGGGATGGACGATCCCGAGGCGGTGCTGGACGCCCACGAGCGTGAGGTGCGCGAGCGAATCGCGGCTCTCAGCTCGTCGTTTGACGAGGTAGTCGCGGCCTCCCGCGACTCCAACGCCGACGACGAGCACGATCCCGAGGGCGCGACGATCGCCTACGAGCGCCAGCAGGTCGTCGCGTTAGGCGATGCCGCGCGCACGCAGCTCGCCGAGATCGAAGCTGCTCGCGAGCGGATACGCACTGGCACGTACGGGATCTGCGAGGGATGCGGTGAACCGATCGCGCCCGGCCGGCTCGAGGCACGGCCGACCGCACGGCGGTGTATCGAGTGCGCCAGTCGGCGTACTCGACGCTGAACCTCGCCGCTAGACCTTGACGATGAGCTCGGGCTCGGTCGCCTTCTGCACGTCTTCGACCGTGACGTCCGGCGCGAGCTCGATGAGCTCCAGGCCGTTGTCGGTGACGTCGATGACGCACAGGTCGGTGACGATGCGCTGCACAACGCCCTTGCCGGTCAACGGAAGTGCGCACTCGTTGACGATCTTGTAGCTGCCGTCCTTGGCGACGTGCTCCATCAGCACGATCACCTTCTTGGCGCCACTGACGAGGTCCATCGCGCCGCCCATGCCCTTGACCATCTTGCCGGGGATCATCCAGTTGGCGAGGTCGCCGTTCTTCGCGACCTGCATCGCGCCGAGGATCGCCGCGTCGATCTTGCCCCCGCGAATCATCCCAAAACTCAGCGCCGAGTCGAAGAACGACGAGCCGGGCAGGACCGTGACGGTCTCCTTGCCGGCGTTGATCAGGTCCGGGTCCTCCTCGCCTTCGTAGGGGTAGGGGCCGAGCCCGAGGATGCCGTTTTCGCTCTGCAGCGTCACGGTCATCTCATCGGACAGGTAGTTCGGCACGAGCGTCGGCAGGCCGATGCCGAGGTTGACATATGCGCCGTCCCACAGCTCTTTCGCCGCGCGGGCGGCCATCTGATCGCGAGTCCACGCCATGACTAGGCCTCCTGCTTCTGCGCGCCCGGCTTGGGGCGGGTGGTGTGCTTCTCGATCGGTTTGCGTCCCGCGGACTGCACGATGCGGTGCACGAAGATCCCCGGGAGGTGCACGGCGTCGGGGTCGATCTCCCCGGCCTCGACGATCTCCTCGGCCTCGACGATGCAGACCTTGCCGGACATCGCGCATGGCGGGTTGAAGTTGCGCGCCGACTCGTGGAAGACGACGTTGCCGTGCCGGTCGGCCTTCAACGCTTTGACGAGCGCGAAGTCCGAGACGATCGCGCGCTCCAGCACATACTCGACGCCGTCGAACTCCTTGGTCTCCTTCGGCTCGGAGGTCTTGGCGACCGTGCCGTCGGAGTTGTACTTCGTCGGGATGCCGCCGTCGGCGACCCAGGTGCCCGCGCCAGTGACCGTGTAGAAGCCCGGAATCCCGACACCGCCGGCGCGCAGCCGCTCGGCGATGGTGCCCTGCGGGGTCAGCTCAAGCTCCAGCTCACCGGACAGATACTGCTGGGCAAACGCCTTGTTCTCCCCGACGTACGACGCAATCACGCTGGTGATCTTGTGATCGGCGAGCAGCACACCCAGCCCGTCGCCGTCGATACCGCAGTTGTTGCTGACCACCTTCAGGTTGCCGACACCGCTCGCGCGCACCGCGTCGATGAGGTCCTGAGGTACGCCGCACAGTCCGAACCCGCCGACCGACAGCTGCGCGCCGTCGGTAATGTCGGCGACCGCCTCCGCGGCCGATGCCACCACTTTGTCCATGAGCTGCTCCAGATGAGTGTTGATACCGCCGCCAGCCTATCCGGCGTACTCGCCGGCAATAACGCTCGGATCGAGCGAATTAACGCTCGGATCGCCGGAATTAACGCTCGGATCGGCGGTTAGAGGTTGCCCAGGCGGGTGGTGACCTGCTCCTGCGCGGCGATCCGCTCGACCCAGGCACCGGCGTCCGTGTCGTTGTGCGGGCGCACCAGCACCAGGGACGCGCCGGCGACCACCGGCATCAGCGCCCAGGCCAGGACGCTGCCCTCACCAATCGTGCGGGCATCGGCGAGCACGCGGTCACTGGCGCGGACGCCGGCTCCGGCGGCGAGCTCGGACGCCACCCGCAGGGCCGCGGGGTGATCGAGCGCGACATCACCGGCGCGGAAGGCGACCTGCGAGGGGTCGGGCGGGGGACCGGCGTACTGGTCGCCATTCAGGCGCACTTCGCTGGTGTAGTCGCGGACGTGGTCCGGGCGCGGCGCCACCGCGCGCCCCATGGGATCGAGCGAGGTCGCGACGATCTCATCGGCCGGCGCGTCGGCGTACTCCATCATCCGGTCGGGCCCGCAGAACAACACTTCGGGTCGCTCGGCGTACTGCACCTCACTGACGCCCGCGCCGACCCACCAAGCGGCGTGCGCGATCGCGAACGTCTGCCAGTGCGGCGGCAGCGCCAGCGCGACCGTCGCGCCGGACTCGACCATCAGCTCGTCGCGCAGGTAGTTGGCGGTCTTGGCGACCCAGTTCTCGGCCGTCGTCCCGGACAGCTCCGTGCGCTCGCCGGTCTGTTGGTCGTAGTAGGTGACCAGCGGAGCCGCCGGGTCCGCGGCGATCGCCGAACGCAATGCGTCGCGAAGGTTGGCGGGGACGGTGCTCATCAGTTGATGCACCCTTCGTCTGCGGCGGTGGCTGGCTGCTCGCTCGGCTGCGCGGCGTCAGTCGTCGTCGGCTGCTCAGTCTGCTGGTCGGTCTGCTGCTCGCCGCCCAAGCCGGGGTAGTTGGCGCCGATCACCAGCAGCACCTTCTCGATGTCGTCGTTCTGCTCGGTCGTGGCGCCGGGTACGGCGGCCGCGACGGTGTTGGCCTCTGCCTCCATCCCCTTCGGGTACTGCACGACCGACGTCTCGTAGTCGGTGGTCGAGGCGCTCAGCACGCCCTCGACGGTGAACCCCGCCGCGCCCAGCTGCTCTGCGGCCGACTCGGCGGCGCCGTCGACGGTCGTGCCGTTGTAGACGTCGAGGGTGACCGTGTCCGGGGCGACGGTCGGTGGCGGCTTCGACGGCTTCGGCTCCTCGGGATCGTCGTCCAGGCCACCGAAGAACGCGGCGAGCGTCTTGGCGTCGGCCAGCAGGATCACGTCCTGGCCGTCGATCGTGTCCTCGTAGTTCTCCGCCAGCGGGATCGTCGCGAACTCAACGTTTCCCGCTGCGATATAACGCATCTGGTCGGCGAACTCGAGCGGGTCGAGGTCCTCGTCGAAGGTGATCGTGCCGGCCAGCGAGTCGATGATCTCGGTCAGCTGGCTGAGGTTGAGCGATTCCAGCAGACCCATGTCGAGGATCTTGCGGATCATGGCGCCGAAGAAGTACTGCTGGCGCTTGATGCGCGCGAGGTCGCCGCCGTACGCGTCGAGGCCTTTGCGCTGGCGTACGAAGCTCAGCGCCTGTTTACCGTTGAGGGTCTGCTTGCCCGCCGGGAGGTCGATGCCGGAGTCTTTGTCTTTGGCCGGCTGGCAGAGGTTGACCTCGATCCCGCCGAGCGCGTTGGTCAGGTTGTAGAAGCCGAGCAGGCTGACCTCGACGAAGTTGTCGATCTGCAGCCCGGAGAGCTTGCTGATCGTCTGGATCAGCAGCTGCTGCCCGGCGGCCTTACGCTGCGCGGTGCTCGCTCCCTCAGCGGCGTTGCTGTAGCCGATCGCGTAGGCCGAGTTGATCTTGCCTTCGCCGTAGCCGGGGATTGAGACCCACGAGTCGCGTGGGAACGACATGACGGTGATCTTCTTGTCGTCTACGGCGTTGGCCGGCACATGGATCAGCATGATCGAGTCGGTAGCGAGCGTCTGCTCGGACGTCGTGCTCAGCTCGGCGAGCTGCTCTTCGGTGTAGCCCTCGCGCGAGTCGTTGCCGACGACGAGGATGTTGACCGCGTCCGGGTTGCCGACCTTGTCGTCGTTGCCCTCGACGTCAGTGCTGCTCAGCGTCCCGGCCTGGCTGCTGAGCCGGTTCAGCATGACGTACGCCGTACCCGACCCGATGAGCAGCACGGCCGCGAGTACGGCGCACACGACGCGCGCGACCCGTACGCCGGTCGGATGCGAGCGGCGCTTCGGCGTGCGCGGGTTGAGTTCCGCGGGCAGCTCATCGGTGCGGGGCACGGGTCTGTCGCTCCTGACGTGGGCGGCTAGTTGATGCAGTCGGTGTTGGCGGCGGTGCTGTCTGGTTCACCGGGGTCCGGAGCCGGCGTAGCGGTCGCATCCGGGCTGCCGTACGACGCACCGACCACGACCAGGATCTTGCCCGCCGGGGTGGTGTCATCGAGCATGAGCGTGGCGCCGGGAATCGCTGCGGCGACGGCGTTTGCCTGTGCCTCCATGCCGGCGGCGTAGTGCACCTCGGTGGCCTGGTAGTCGCTGGTGAGCGCGGGCGAGCGGTTGTCGATGGCGAACCCCGCGGCGGTGAGGGCAGCAGCCGCCTGGTCGGCGAGACCCGGGGTCTGCGTGCCGTCGTACACGTCGACGGTGATGCTGGCCGGGTCGATCGCCGGCGCCGACGAGGTGCCTGGCGACTCCGACTCTGACTCCGGCTCGGTCGGCTTCTCCGGCTCGGACAGCCCGTTGAAGAAGGCCTTCATCTGCGCGTCATCGGCCGGCAGCAGCACGTCGCCGACCCGGGTGAGCAGGTCGACGTCGCGGGCCAGCCAGCCGACCTGGCCCGACAGCCAGTAGTGGGAGTGCACGATGTCGTAGTAGCCGGGCTCGTGGT
>ERZ500994.328-NODE-328-length-15469-cov-5.951732_pt1 | contig 15469 bp, 12 predicted proteins | sample MGYA00248878_ERZ500994 | MGnify/ENA primary metagenome ERZ500994 (study PRJEB25958, sample SAMN03398533) | human skin metagenome | study: EMG produced TPA metagenomics assembly of the Human Skin Microbiome Metagenome (human skin metagenome) data set. | reverse complement strand
GGGGCCTGCCGGGCCCGCCAGGTCCTGCCGGGTTTGCCGGGTGCGGCGCGGGCACGGTCCCTCACTCAGTCTGCGCGAGCCCGCTCCGCCGGGCCGGGCGCGCCATTCCGGGGCCGCCGCGGAGTGGCGGCCACGTCCAGACTGAGTTGTGCCCGTGACGGAGGGAGCAAGGGGGCTGGCAGACTCGAGGGATGACCGACCTGCCGCGCCTTGTCGACCTCGTGCCGGCCGGTGCCGGGGCGGATGCCGCGTACGACGGGTTCGTGCAGTGGGCGGCCGGCCGCGGGCTGACGCTCTACCCGGCGCAAGACGAGGCGGTCATGGAGCTCGTCTCGGGCGCGCACGTCATCCTGTCGACGCCGACCGGGACGGGCAAGTCGCTCGTCGCGATCGCCGCGCACGCGGTGGCGCTCGCCGCCGGCGGTCGTTCGTACTACACGGCGCCGATCAAGGCGCTGGTGAGCGAGAAGTTCTTCGCCCTCGTGGAGGTCTTCGGCGCCGAGAACGTGGGGATGGTCACGGGCGATTCGTCGGTGAACCCCGACGCGCCGATCGTGTGCTGCACGGCGGAGATCCTCGCGAACGTCGCGCTGCGGCTCGGTCCCGACGCGCCCGTGGACCAGGTCGTCATGGACGAGTTCCACTACTACGGCGACCCCGACCGGGGATGGGCCTGGCAGGTGCCCCTGCTGCTTCTGCCGCGCGCGCAGTTCCTGCTGATGTCGGCGACGCTCGGCGACGTCACTCCGATCGCGGACGATCTCGAGCGGCGCACCGGCCGCCCCGTGGCACTCGTGACCGGCGTGGAGCGGCCCGTGCCGCTGCACTTCTCCTACGAGCGGCGCCCGGTGCACGAGGTGCTCACGATGCTCGTCGACGAACGCGAGGTGCCCGTCTACATCGTCCACTTCGCGCAGGCGGCGGCGCTGGAGCGGGCGCAGGCCCTGGCATCCGTCAATCTGACGACGCGAGCGCAGCGCGACGAGATCGCCGAGGCGATCGGCGGATTCCGCTTCACGACGGGCTTCGGCAAGACGCTGTCGCGTCTCGTGCGGGCGGGGATCGGCGTGCATCATGCCGGGATGCTGCCGCGCTACCGGCGGCTCGTCGAGACGCTCGCGCAGCGGGGACTGCTGAAGGTGATCTGCGGCACCGACACGCTCGGCGTCGGGATCAACGTCCCGATCCGGACCGTCATGATCACGGCGCTGTCGAAGTACGACGGGGCTCGGATGCGGCAGCTGAGCGCGCGGGAGTTCCACCAGGTCGCGGGGCGTGCGGGCCGCGCCGGCTACGACACCTACGGAAACGTCGTCGTGATGGCGCCGGAGTGGGAGATCGAGAACGCCGTTGCGCTCGCGAAGGCCGGTGACGACGCCGCGAAGCGCAAGAAGATCGTGCGCAAGAAGGCGCCGACGGGCGTCGTCAACTGGGGTGAGGGGTCGTACGAGCGACTCATCGCGGCGGTGCCCGAGCCGCTCGTGCCGCAGCTGAAGCTCTCGGCGGCGATGCTCATCAACGTCATCGGTCGGGGCGGCGACGTGTTCGCGAACGTGCGCGCTCTCGTGTTCGACAACCACGAGCCCCGCGCGCGGAAGTACGAGCTGGCGCGTCGCGCGATCGCGATCTTCCGCACGCTCGTCGACGCCGGGATCGTCGAGGTGGAGCGGGAGCCGGCATCCGCCCCGCGGATCCGGCTCACCGTCGACCTGCAGCCGAACTTCGCGCTCAATCAGCCGCTCTCGCCGTTCGCGCTCGCCGCCATCGACCTGCTCGATCCGCAGGCGCCGCCACGGTCGAGCGCGGACGGCGGCGTGGGCACGGGCCACTACGCCCTCGACGTCGTGAGCGTCATCGAGGCGACGCTCGACGATCCGCGCGCGATCCTGAGTCAGCAGGAGTACAAGGCGCGCGGCGAGGCGGTCGCGGCGATGAAGCGCGACGGCATCGAGTACGACGAGCGCATGGCGCTGCTCGAGGAGGTCAGCTGGCCGAAGCCGCTCGCGGAGCTGCTCGCGCAGTCGTTCGAGGTGTTCGCGTCGAGCCAACCGTGGGTGCGCGATTTCGAGCTGAGCCCCAAGTCGGTCGTGCGCGACATGTTCGAGCGGGCCATGTCGTTCGCGGAGTACGTGTCGTTCTACCAGCTCGCTCGTAGCGAGGGTCTCGTGCTGCGCTACCTCTCCGACGCGTACCGCGCGATCCGCCAGACCGTGCCGGCCGATGCCCGCACCGATGAGCTGATGGACATCATCGAGTGGCTCGGCGAGCTTGTGCGGCAGGTCGACTCCAGCCTCGTCGACGAGTGGTCAGCGCTCATCGACCCCGCCGCGCATCTGCCCGAGGACGACGTCGCGGTCGTGCCGCCGGCGCCGCCGTCGATCCTCACCAACCGGCGCGCGTTCACGGTGCTCGTGCGCAACGAGCTGTTCCGGCGCGTGCAGCTCGCGGCCCTCCAGGACGATGACGCGCTCGTCGCGCTCGACCCCGACGTCGGCTGGCCCGAGGTGCTGGATCGGTACTTCGACGAACACGACGAGATTCTCACCGGCGGCCCCGCGCGCTCGCCGCGGCTGTGCGTCATCGACGACACGGATGCCGCGGCATCCGGGATCTGGCGCGTCGAGCAGACGATCGACGACCCGGCGGGCGACCACGACTGGCGCATCCGGGCCGAGGTCGACCTCGCGGCATCCGTCGACGAAGGCTCCGCCGTCGTGCGTGTTACTGAGGTGCTGAGGCTCTGAGGGTAGAAAGTCGGAGCGCGAGGGTAGAACTGGACGCGGGAGCGGCGCAGGAGGCGAGGGTCGCGCGCATCCGGGCGGCGGTCGCCGCCGCTCAAGAAGCCTTCCGCGGGGTGGACCTTGATCCTTTCGCTCGCGAACTCTACGACTCCGAGACGGGACTGCCCGCGTGATCGTCGACAGCTCGGCGCTCGTCGCGATCGTGAAGGGGGCGGCGGATGCGGAAACCCTTCTCGAATCCCTGTTGACAGTGCCTCGGCCCGCGATTTCTGCGGCGACGCTGGTGGAGGTATCCATCGTGATCGACGGGACGCACGACCCCGTCCGCGTCACCAGATTCGAGGAGCTTCTCGCCTCACTCGAACTCGACGTCGCGCCTCTCACGGCCGCTCAGGCGACGATCGCCCGGCAGGCCTACCGCGACTACGGCAGAGACTCGGGCCACCCGGCGCGGCTGAATCTTGGCGACTGCTTCAGCTACGCGCTCGCCAAGGACCGCGGCGAGCCCCTGCTGTACATCGGCGATGATTTCGCGCGCACGGATATTGCCTCCGCCTCCGGGTGACTGCTCGGGGCGGCGGTCTTGGGGTGGCGGCGAGCGTGCCACCGGTCAGCATGCGCAACGGTGTCGCAGTTGGGCTACCGCCATCGCGCATTCCACCGTGCGGGTCTTGAGAGCATCAGCAGCCTGACAGGCGTCACCAACTGCGATGATGTCGTGGACTGAACGGTGAGGGACCGGCTACCGAGGTCCAGACCGGGGTGAGTACACGCAGGCGGAGGTCGCGGAGCTCTTCAGCGTCTCCCGTGCCACCGTCTATCGGGAGCTCCAGGAGCGCCGCTCGGCGTTCCTCGCTGCCTGTGAAGCGCACATCTTCTGAAGCAATAGCTCCGCCGCGTCGACGGCGGGCCTCCCTGGTTGCCCGAGACGATGTTCAGCGACGGTGGTAGGCGTCGCGGCGATGTTCGATGGTGACGATCTCGATGACCAGTCGTTCGTCCTCGATCCGGTACAGCACCCGGTACTCGCCCCGGCGAGCCGAATACAGGGGCGCGAGCGGCTCACGCAAAGGCTTCCCGACCCTCCGGGGGTTTCGAGCCAACGGGCCGATGATGAACTCGAATGCCGCTGCCGCCACGGCCTCTGGGAGCGTGATCTCCAGCGCGCGCCTGGCCGATCGGGTGAAGACGACCTCGTACGCGGCGCTCACCCGGCGAGCCGACCGCGCGCGACCATCGCCGCGCGAACCTCCTCGACAGACGACACGTCGCCCGACTCGAGCTCGGCGATCGCTGTCCGCAGCGCTGCGACCTCGTCTGGGTTGCTCAGGATGTCGACCGTCTCCACGAGCGCGTCATAGTCCTCAGCGCTCATCAATACCGCGACGCGTGCGCCGTTGCGGGTGATCTCGAAACGCTCATGCGTGGTAACCGCTGATTCAACGTGCTTGCTCAGCGATGCGCGCGCGTCTGCCAGAGAGAGTACGGTCATGTACAGAATTCTAGCGCGAGAGGCGCGAGATGGCGCCGTCCTGCTTCGTCCCCTACCGTGCAGCGCCCACATGCCGATCCGCAGCGCCTGCGATGATTACCGCGTGAGCCTGCAGCACCACTTAAGCGTGATGCTTGGCGATTGATTCGCCGTGGAGGGAATGGACGCCAGCGGCTTCATCGTGAGACCGACCGCGGGTGCTCCCGTTCGGATCCTCGCAACGGAGGCAAGCCTCAGCGAGTACGCCGCCAGAAACGCAGCCGATGGACTGATGGCGCTCGGCGACGTGGGAGACGACAGCTCCGGCGTCCTGGCAGCGCTCGCTCTTCTTTCGGTGCACGTCATGGAGACAATCGAGACTCAAGATGGCGACGCCGTGACGCTTCTCTCCGTGGCGAACGGCGCGCTGTCAGTGCAGCGCACCCGCAGCGGGGTCGCTGAGTAGGACTCGCCTCGCGCACGCTGCGTTCAGTGCGTGGAGTCACGCGTCGATGTCGGGAGAGCTGCCCCCGTACGGTCCCACACCGGCCGAGCAGTCCCTGTGGGCGGCAGGGTCGATGGCGCTGTGGATCTCGTTCGCCGCCCGGATCGCCGCGAAGAGCCTCTCGCCACCGCCCGTGTCCGCTGCCCCGGTTAGCCTGGGAGGGTGACTGATCGGGGAGTGCGCGACGCGGTGTTCGACGACCCGTACGGTGACGTCCCGTGGGATGTCGACGAGCTGACTCCGCCCGACGAGTTCGACGCCCCTCCACCGCCTGATCCCGCTTTCGACGGGTACGGCGGGGCGCTCGCACGCGCGACTCGCAGCGCCTCACAGGACGCGGCGGCTCCCTCGTATCGCCCGACGGCTCCCTCCCCGGCATCCGCTCCTCGCGCGAGCGACACCGCGAGCGCACCCGTGACCCCGCGCGCCGAGCACACCGGCAAAGACCCGCGGGCCGTGCTCAAGGAGGTCTTCGGATACGACGACTTCCGCGGCGACCAGGCGGACATCGTCGCCCACGTCATCGCCGGCGGAGACGCCGTCGTGCTCATGCCCACGGGCGGCGGCAAGTCGATCACCTACCAGGTGCCCGCGCTCGTCCGACCGGGCACCGGCCTCGTCATCAGCCCGCTCATCGCCCTCATGCATGATCAGGTCGACGCCCTCATCGCCAACGGCGTGCGCGCGGCCTACCTCAACTCCACCCAGAGCCCGACCGAGCGCGCGGGCGTCGAGCACGCCTTCCTCGCGGGCGAGCTCGACCTGCTCTACGTCGCCCCCGAACGCCTGAGCGGCGCAGCGACCACGCAGCTGCTGCAGCGCGGGCGGCTGAGCGTCATCGCGATCGACGAAGCCCACTGCGTCAGCCAGTGGGGCCACGACTTCCGCCCCGACTACCTGGCGCTCGGCGACCTCGCCGAGCGCTTCCCGGACGTCCCCCGCATGGCGCTCACCGCGACCGCCACCCGCGCCACTCATCAGGAGCTCACCGAGCGGCTGCGCCTGCCCGCCGCCCGCCATTTCGTCGCGAGCTTCGACCGCCCCAACATCCAGTACCGCATCGTGCCCAAGGTCGACCCCCGTCGCCAGCTGCTCGACTTCGTGCGCGCGCAGCCGGCCGCCAGTGCGGGCATCGTCTACGCGCTCAGCCGCAAATCGGTCGAGCAGACCGCCGATTACCTCCGCACGCAAGGCGTCGACGCGCTGCCGTACCACGCGGGGTTGGATGCCGGCATCCGCGCCCGCAATCAGAGTCGGTTCCTGCGCGAAGACGGCGTCGTCATGGTCGCCACGATCGCGTTCGGCATGGGCATCGACAAGCCCGACGTCCGCTTCGTCGCGCACATCGACCTGCCGAAGTCCGTCGAGGGCTACTACCAGGAGACCGGCCGCGCCGGCCGCGACGGCGAGCCCGCGGTGGCGTGGATGGCCTACGGCCTCGGCGACGTCGTGCAGCAGCGCCGCCTCATCGACCAGTCGCCCGGCGACCGCGCCTACAAGATGCGACTGGGCCAGCACCTCGACGCGATGCTCGCGCTCTGCGAGACCGTGTCGTGCCGCCGGCAGAACCTGCTGAACTACTTCGGCCAGGAATCCGGCCCCTGCGGCAACTGCGACACCTGCCTCGACACCCCCGACACGTGGGACGGCCTCGTTCCCGCGCAGAAGCTGCTATCGACGATCGTGCGCCTGCAGCGCGAGCGCGGACAGGCGTTCGGCGCAGGGCACCTCATCGACATCCTCCGCGGCGCGTCGACCGACCGCATCCGCCAACAGGGACACGACAAGGTTGCCACCTACGGGCTCGGCGCCGACCTCAGCGACCAGGACTGGCGCAGCGTCATCCGCCAGCTGCTCGCCCGCGGCGTCATCGCCGCGCAGGGCGAATACGGCGTGCTCGCTGTCGGCGAGGAGGGCGCCGCGGTGCTCCGCGGCGAGGCCGCCGTGCCCCTCCGGCGCGACGTCCTCGGCCGAGGCGGCGCGACACGTGCGAAGACCCCGCGGCGCGCTCAGGGAGCGACGGATGCCGTGGCCGACGCCGACCGCGACCTGTTCGAGGCGCTGCGGGCGTGGCGTGCCGGCGTCGCCAAGGAGCAGGGGGTTCCCGCCTACATCGTGTTCGGCGACGCGACGCTGCGCGCGCTGGCCGAGCGACGCCCGGCATCCGTCACCGACCTCGAGGGCATCACCGGGATCGGCGCGAAGAAGCGCGACGCCTACGGCGACGCCGTGCTGCAGGTCGTCGCCGCCCACTGAGCCGGCTCGGCCGTCTTACCGGCCCCGGCCCCGGCTGCCTCCGACGTCCCCATCGCTAGAAAACCAAGCATCGTTCGGTTTATGCTGTCGGGCATGAGCAATGACAGCCTCCGCTGTCCCCGTCGACGCCCGCTACCGCGATGCGAGCCTTCCCCTCGAAGAGCGGGTGGAGATCCTCCTCGGCCAGATGACCCTCGAAGAGAAGGCGGGCCTCTTCTTCCAGACCATGATCGCCATGGGCGATGACGGCGAGCTCTCGCCGGGCGACGCGAACTTCGGCATCGCCTCGAACGAGGACTATGTCGTCGGCCGCCACATGAGCCACTTCAACCTGCTGATGGTCCCCGGCGACGCGACCCTCATCGCGCGCTGGCACAACCGGTTGCAGGAACTCGCGGCATCCACACGTCTCGGCATCCCCGTGACGATCTCCACCGACCCCCGCCACGGCTTCAGCGAGAACCCCGGCGCGGCACTGCTCGCCGGTCCGTTCTCGCAATGGCCCGAGCCGCTCGGCCTCGCCGCCACCGCCGACCCCGAACTCGTCGAACGGTTCGCCGACATCGCCCGCCGCGAGTACACAGCGGTCGGCATCCGCGTCGCTCTGCATCCGCAGGTCGACCTCGCGACCGAGCCGCGCTGGGCGCGGCAGCTGCAGACCGTCGGCGAAGACGCGGACCTCTCCGGCGCGCTCGGCGCCGCCTACGTCCGCGGATTCCAGGGCGAGAGCTTCGGACCCGAGTCGGTCAGCACCATGACGAAGCACTTCCCCGGCGGCGGACCGCAGAAGGACGGGGAGGACCCCCACTTCGACTACGGCCGCGAGCAGGTCTACCCCGGCGGCCAGTTCGAACTGCACCTGAAGCCCTTCGAGGCCGTGTTCGCGGCGGGCGGCCGCCAGATCATGCCGTAGTACGGGATGCCGGTCGGCACCGAGTACGAGGCGGTCCGCTTCGGCTTCAACAAAGGCGTCCTCACGGGCCTGCTGCGCGAGCGCTACGGCTTCGACGGGATCGTCTGCACCGACTGGGGACTCATCACCGATCAGCCCATCATGGGCACCGACTTCGCCGCTCGGGCATGGGGCGTCGAAGACCTCACCCCCGCCGAGCGCATGGTGAAGGTGTTGGATGCTGGGGCCGACCAGTTCGGCGGCGAGCACGACCCCTCCCTCCTCATCGGACTCGTCCGCGACGGCCTCGTCTCCGAGGAGCGCCTCGACGTGTCGGCGCGGCGTCTGCTGCGCGAGAAGTTCGCGCTGGGCGTATTCGAGAACCCCTACGTCGATGAGGCGGCGGCCGCGTCGATCGTCGGCGCGTCCGAGCATCGCGCCGCCGGCCTCGACGCGCAGCGGGCGTCGATCACCGTGCTGTCGAACGCCGGCGCGCTGCCGTTCGCGCGCGGCGCGAAGCTCTACGTCGAGGGCATCGACGCCGAGGTCGCTGCAACGTACGGCCGGGTCGTCGCGACCCCGGCGGAGGCCGACCTCGCCCTCCTGCGGATCGCGGCGCCGTACGAGCAGCGCTCATCGATGTTCGAGAACTTCTTCCACGCCGGGTCGCTGGAGTTCCCGGACGAGACCCTCGCCCACATCCGCGAGATCGCGGCATCCGTGCCGACCGTCGTCGACGTGTTCCTCGACCGGCCCGCGATCCTCGGCCCGATCGTCGAGGTGGCCGCCGCCGTCACCGGCAACTGGGGCGCACACCCGGCGGCGCTCCTCGACGTCCTCAGCGGCGCGGCGCCCGCGCGGGGGAAGCTGCCGTTCGACATCCCGTGTTCGATGGCCGCCTTCGAGGCGTCGCGCCCCGACGTGCCGTTCGACACCGCCGACCCGCTGTTCCGGTTCGGCCACGGCCTCTCGCTGTAGCGGGCACCGCGGCATGATGTCGCGAAAGCAGGCTGGATCGACTCCCGCGGGCCGCTGACGGTCGGCAGGGGGCGTTTCAGCCTGCTTTTGCGACGTCGGCGGCGCGAGACACCGCCGCGACCGGCGCCCGACCGAGCGCCCCAGCTGCCCCGCGATGACACTGAGTCTCACCCTTCGTGGGTGTGGGTCTCACACAGGAGGGATGCCGTGGCGCGCGCGGTCGTTGTGGACGCTGCGCAACGGGTTTGCGGAGACGTTGTGGCACTCCTACCGTCGACAGTGACTCTCCCTGTCCGCTGTCGAAAGGCCCGCCATGACCGACGCCGCCGTCCGTCCCAAGAAGCCCGCCACCAGCAAGCGCACTCCCGCCGGTGGCGCGCCGACCGCCGCGCACACCGCCGACGAGGCGCGCGAAGCCCGCATCCACCTCGATACCGTCACCGACCTGCTGCTCGGGACGTGGGGCGAGACCCGCCGCGAGGCCCGCGAGATGATCAAGGACCCCGCGTTCTGGCGCATCGAGGGTCAGCCCATGCCGGAACACCGTGACCGCGTGCTCGGCCAGCTGCGACTCCTCGTCGAGCGGGGCGGCTCGCGCCGCGCGTTCCCGAAGGAGTACGGCGGCCTGGAGAACAACGGCGCCAATCTCGCCGGGTTCATGGAGCTCGTGCTTGCCGATCCGAGCCTGCAGATCAAGTCCGGCGTGCAGTGGGGACTGTTCGGCTCCGCGATCCACCAGCTCGGGACGAAGAAGCACCACGACGCGTGGCTGCGCGACGTGATCGACCTCGAGCTGCCGGGCGCGTTCGCGATGACCGAGACGGGGCACGGCTCGGATGTCGCGGCCATCGGCACCACCGCGACCTACGACCCCGCCACCGAGGAGTTCGTCATCCACACGCCGTTCCGCGGCGCCTGGAAGGACTACCTCGGCAACGCCGCGCTCCACGGCAAGGCCGCGACCGTCTTCGCGCAGCTCATCACCGGCGGCGTGAACTACGGCGTGCACTGCTTCTTCGTGCCGATCCGCGACGACGAGGGGAACTTCCTCCCGGGCGTCGGCGGAGAGGACGACGGCGTCAAGGGTGGCCTCAACGGCATCGACAACGGCCGCCTGCACTTCGACCACGTCCGCATCCCGCGGTTCAACCTGCTCAACCGCTACGGCGACGTCGCCGCCGACGGCACGTACTCGTCCGAGATCCCGAGCCCCGGGCGCCGGTTCTTCACGATGCTCGGCGCGCTCGTCCAGGGCCGCGTGTCGCTGGACGGCGCGGCGACCACCGGCACGGCGCTCGCCCTCCACATCGCCGTCACCTACGCGAACCAGCGTCGCCAGTTCGACTCCGGGGCCGGCACCGACGAGGTCGTGCTGCTCGACTATGGAAAGCACCAACGCCGCCTGCTGCCGCGGCTCGCGCAGGTGTACGCCCAGTTCTTCGCCGGCGACGAGCTGCTGCGCACGTTCGACGGCGTCTTCAGCGGCCGCGCCGACACCCCCGCCGAGCGCGAGAATCTCGAGACCCTCGCCGCGGCCCTGAAGCCCCTGTCGACCTGGAACGCCCTCGACACCATCCAGGAGTGCCGTGAGGCGTGCGGCGGCGCCGGCTTCCTCGCCGAGAACCGGCTCGTCGGCCTCCACCACGACCTCGACGTCTATGTCACGTTCGAGGGGGACAACAACGTGCTGCTGCAGCTGGTCGGCAAGCGGCTGCTCAGCGACTACGCGAAGCAGTTCAAGGGGGCGGATGCCGCGAAGCTCGCCTCCTTCGCCGCTCGCCAGACCGCGGGCAGGGTGTTCCACGGCGCGGGCCTCCGCCAGTTCGGTCAGGCCGTCGCCGACCTGGGCTCGACCGCGCGCTCGGTCGAACTGGGACTGCGCGCCGAGCAGCAGCACGACCTGCTCGCCGGTCGTGTGCAGCAGATGATCGCCGACATCGCCGGGCGGCTGCGCCCGGCATCCAAGGCCTCTCCGGCCGAGGCCGCCGAGATCTTCAACGCGAACCAGGCCGAGCTCATCGAGGCGGCCCGGGCGCACGCGGAGCTGCTGCAGTGGGAGGCGTTCACCGACGGGATCGCGCGCGTCGACGACGAGGGCACGGCGCAGGTGCTCACCTGGCTGCGCGACCTCTTCGGACTGTCGCTCATCGAGAAGCACCTCGCCTGGCACCTCATCAACGGACGGCTCTCGACACAGCGCGCCGCGTCGGTGTCGAAGTACATCGACCGGCTCTGCCGCCGCCTGCGCCCCCACGCGCAGGATCTCGTCGACGCGTTCGCCTTCGCGCCCGAGCACGTCCGGGCGCCCATCGCCTCGGGCGCCGAGCGCGCGCGGCAGGACGAGGCGCGGGCGCACTACGCCGACCTTGCGGCATCCGGTTCTGCGCCCGTCTCGGAGAAGTCGCTCAAGAAGAAGTGACGCGGGCGCGTCGGCGCCCGTGGATACGCTGGCCGGGTGAACGACCTGCGCATCGGCCCCGACGGACTGTCCCGCTGCGGCTGGGTCGGTGACGACGCGGAGTACCGCCGGTATCACGATGAGGAGTGGGGTCGGCCGCTGCACGGCGACCGCGCCCTGTTCGAGAAGATGAGCCTCGAGGGGTTTCAGGCTGGGCTGTCGTGGATCACGATCCTGCGCAAGCGCCCGCGCTTCCGTGAGGTGTTCGCCGGGTTCGAGCCCGCTGCCGTCGCCGCGTTCGACGAGGCGGATGTGGAACGGCTGATGGCGGATGCCGGCATCATCCGCAATCGCGCGAAGATCCTCGCCACGATCGGCAACGCTCGCCTGGTCGTGGCGATGGCGCCGGGGGAGCTCGACGCCCTGATGTGGTCGTTCGCCCCCGCGCCGCGGGCCGAGGCCGACCGGCCGCGGTCCTTCGCCGACGTGCCGGCGGTGACCGCGGCATCCGACGCCCTGTCGAAGACGCTCCGGAAGGCGGGCTTCCGCTTCGTGGGATCCACGACGATGTACGCGCTCATGCAGTCGGCCGGGATGGTCGACGACCACCTCGTCGGCTGCCATCGCGCGCGTGCCTAACTCAGTCTGCCGCCCGCGCGAGGCGGCGCGCGGGCGCATGATTCCGCGGCGGCTCCCGCTGCCGCAGCGCGGGCAGACTGAGTTACGCACACGTGACCCCGCCATGGGCCAGCGCGGGCGGACTGAGTTACGCACGCGTGACCCCCGCCATGGGCCAGCGCGGGCGGACAGAGTTACGCACGCGTGACCCCCGAGACCGCGGCCGGGCAGGGCAGACTGTCGCCATGGCACCCGAACCGCAGCCCGCGCACATCGCCGACTCGCACGAGGTCATCCGCGTCATCGGCGCTCGCGAGAACAACCTGCAGGGCATCGACGTCGAGATCCCCAAACGCCGGCTGACGGTGTTCACGGGGGTCAGCGGCTCCGGCAAGTCCAGCCTCGTGTTCGGGACGATCGCGAACGAGTCGCAGCGCCTCATCAACGAGACCTACCCGACGTTCGTCCAGCAGTTCATGGGGCAGCTGAGCCGCCCCGACGTCGACGCGCTCGAGAACATCAGCCCCGCGATCGTCGTCGACCAGGAGCGGATGGGATCCAACGCCCGCTCGACGGTCGGCACCGCGACCGACGTGCACGCGATGCTGCGACTCCTCTTCAGCCGCATCGGCGTTCCCCACGTCGGCTCGCCGCAGGCGTTCTCCTTCAACGTGCCGTCGGTCTCCGGCGCCGGCGCGGTGACGTTCGAGAAGAGCGGCCAGAAGGTCAAGGAGCGCCGCTCGTTCGAGATCACCGGCGGCATGTGCCCCGCGTGCGAGGGGCTCGGCCAGGTCAGCGACATCGACCTCGATGAGCTCCTCGACCGGTCGCTGTCGCTCGCGGCGGGCGCCATCCGCGTCCCGGGGTACAACCCGGACGGCTGGATGGTGAAGGGCTTCACCGAATCGGGGTTCCTCGACCCCGACAAGCCCATCGCCGACTACACCGAGACCGAACTGCACGACTTCCTCCACAAAGAGCAGACCAAGGTCAAGATCGCCGGCATCAACATGACCTACGAGGGACTCATCCCCAAGGTCACGAAGTCGATGCTGCAGAAGGACCGCGACAGCCTGCAGCCCCACATCCGCGCCTTCGTCGACCGCGCCGTCAAGTTCATGCCCTGCCCGGCATGCGGGGGAACGCGCCTGAACGACGGCGCGCGCTCGTCGAAGATCGCCGGAGTGAGCATTGCGGATGCCGCGGCGATGCAGATCACCGACCTCGCCGCCTGGGTCGCCACGATCGACGACCCGGCCGTGGCGCCCCTTGTCGCCGGCCTCACCCAGGCGCTCGACTCCTTCGTCGACATCGGACTCGGCTATCTCTCGCTCGACCGCTCCAGCGGGACGCTCTCGGGCGGCGAGGCCCAGCGCACCAAGATGATCCGCCACCTGGGATCGAGCCTCACGGACATGACCTACGTGTTCGACGAGCCGTCCACGGGTCTGCACCCGCACGACATCCAGCGCATGAACGACCTGCTGCTCCTGCTGCGGGACAAAGGAAACACCGTCCTCGTCGTGGAGCACAAACCCGAGGTCATCGCGATCGCCGACCACGTCATCGACCTCGGGCCCGGCGCCGGCCGTCACGGCGGGCGCATCATGTACGAGGGCGACGTCGCCGGGCTCCGCGCCTCCGACACGGTCACCGGCCGCCATGTCGACCACCGTGCGCAACTCAAGCCCGCCACCCGCACCCGCACGGGCGCGATCGAGATCCGCGGTGCGAACCTCCACAACCTCAAAGACGTCGACGTCGATGTGCCCCTCGGCATCCTGACCGTCATCACGGGCGTCGCCGGATCCGGCAAATCGTCGCTGATCCACGGCAGCCTGCCCCCGAGCGCCGAGGTCGTGGTCGTCGATCAGACCCCCATCAAGGGGTCGCGCCGGTCCAGTCCCGCGACGTACACCGGCATCCTCGACGACATCCGCAAGGCGTTCGCGAAGGCGAACGGCGTGAAGCCGGCGCTGTTCAGCGCAAACTCCGAGGGCGCGTGCCCGGCCTGCCGGGGGCTCGGTGTCATCATCACGAACCTCGGCTTCACCCAGAGCGTCGAGACCCGGTGCGAGCTGTGCGAGGGCTCCGGGTTCAGCGACGACGTGCTCGAGTACACCCTCGACGGCCGCACCATCGCCGAGGTGCTCGCGATGAGCGCCGACGAGGCGGCGGCGTTCCTGGGGAAGGGCCCCGCCCACACGACGCTCCTCCGCATGATCGACGTCGGGCTCGGCTACATCACGCTCGGCCAGGCGCTGAACACCCTCTCCGGCGGCGAGCGGCAACGCCTCAAGCTCGCGATCTCGATGGCGAAGACGGGCGCCGTCTACGTCCTCGACGAGCCGACGACGGGCCTGCACCTCGCGGACGTCGACAACCTTCTGGCGCTCCTGGACCGGCTGGTGGATGCCGGCAACTCCGTCATCGTGATCGAGCACCATCAGGCGGTCATGGCTCACGCCGACTGGATCATCGACGTCGGCCCCGGTGCCGGCCGCGACGGCGGCACCGTCGTGTTCGAGGGGACCCCTGCCGACCTGGTGTCTCAGGGTGAGACGCTCACGGCCCAGCATCTCGCCCGGTACGTGGACGCCTGAGCGGTCCGGTCCCGCCTCGCTCACCCCGCCGAACCCTCCCTCCCGGGACGAACCCTTATCTCCGGCACGCTCTGGGAGTGAGGGGTCGGTCCAGGGGCGAGGGTTCGCGCAGGGGGGCGGATGCCGGGGGGATGGGCAGTTCTCCCCATGCCCGGCGTTTCGGTGCGCGCGGGAGTGTGACGTAGGCTAACGGCGTCTGCACGACGTGTGCGCCTGCTTCAGCACCAGGTCCCGACGCCACGCAACAACCGAGTCCGGAGGGGGAGCCGAGCCTCAATGAAGTCCTTTGCGTGGCTTCGCGCGCGTCCGCGCGCCCTCGCCTCGGCCGCTGTCGTCACCGCTGTGGCGCTCACCGTCGGCTACTTCGCCTACGCCTACGAGGGCAAGCCCACCACCGAGGTCGACCTCAACGACGGCGGCGTGTGGGTCACGAAGCAGTCGAGCCTGCTCGTCGGACACTTCAACCACTCCTCCCGCGTCCTCGACGGCGGACTGCGCACCGGCTCGGCGGACTACGACCTGCTGCAGAGCGGCTCGCGCGTGCTGGTCGTCGACGGCACGGCATCCTCCATCTCGGCGATCGACCCGGCGCGCGTCATCATGTCCGACTCCGCCGACATCGCCCCCGGCTCCGAGATCGCGATGGGGTCGGGCACCGTCGCCGTCCTGGAGCCGTCCGGGTCGCTGTGGGCGAGCCCGTTCACTGCGGTCAGCGGCATCGGCGCCGAGGGCAGCGAACCGGTCGCCGACGTGGGCGAGAACGCCCAGGTGGCGGTCGGCGTCGACGGCACGGTCTACGCGGTCTCCGCCGAAGACGGCGCCCTGCGCTCCTACGGCCCCGGCGACGAGGGCGCGACGGTCGAGAAGTCCTCGCGCACCCTCGAGGGCGTCGCGAAGGACCACGAGCTGTCGATCACCGTCGTCGGCACGATCGCGTTCGTGCTCGATCACGACACGAACACGCTCTACGGCAGCGACGGCTCGCGGGTCGAGGGCCCCGCCGATGC
>ERZ500994.327-NODE-327-length-15469-cov-5.971974_pt1 | contig 15469 bp, 16 predicted proteins | sample MGYA00248878_ERZ500994 | MGnify/ENA primary metagenome ERZ500994 (study PRJEB25958, sample SAMN03398533) | human skin metagenome | study: EMG produced TPA metagenomics assembly of the Human Skin Microbiome Metagenome (human skin metagenome) data set. | reverse complement strand
TTCGGCCGCACCGAGCCGCTCGAGCCGGGGCGCGCCGAGCACGAGGCGGGCGCGGCCCGCCGCGAGCGGCTCGATCGCGGCGAGATCCTCCGCCGTAAGGGTTTCGACCGGCAGGACGAGAAGCGACCCGCCGTCCGTCACGAGGACGGGCCGGCCGGCGCGGCATTCGGCGATCGCGCGATCGACCGCAAGGACGGGATCGTCCCGGTCGGCGAAAAGGCTGAGAATATCCGTCATCAACTCACGCCGGTCGGTCCGGCTCCCAATCATTCGGTCGTAACGATCCACGATATAGGTATGGTTTGCCTGAACGCGACCGCTGGCTCGACCCCCGCCGACTGTCTGTCTATCATCGAGGTCTGTCCGGAGACTTATATGTCACGCCAGCGGTCCGTTTTGTACTTTCTTTTTGTTGCGATGCTCACCTTTTTACACGCGACGACCGCAACATCCGCGGCCGACATCGCCGTATCCGTCGAGGGAAAATCGACGCCGGAAGTTTGCGCCGAGAAGGACAATATCGAGATCAACTTTTCCTCGCCGGTCGTGCGCAAGTTCCGCATTGAGGCCGTGCATCCCGCCTATATCGGGATGCTTGCGCGCGACCGCTACCTGCCGGACTACACGTCCTGCAACATGCCGCGCGGCGAGGAATTCGCGGCCGGCGCGCAGCGCGTCACGTTCTTCGAGACGCCGCGCTTCTGGCTGGTCGGCTACCGCATGCCGGAGTTCTGGCGGCCGGGCAGCGTGCCCGTGCGCGTGGGCATGCGCGTCGAGCAGGGCTTTCATCTCATCCAGTTCTGGATGCGCTACCGCGAGCGCGCGGAGGAGGTGCTCGTCTTCTATCCGCCTGACGGCTACTGGCGCATGCGGCCGCTGCCGCCCGGCGATCTGCGCTGGACCGCTTATGGGTCGTCCTTCCTGGTCGGGCCTGTCGAAACCGTCGAACGGCCTATCGTCGTTCTCGACGAAGTTGCGTTCGATCCCGACAAACGCAGCTTCACGCTGAAATTCCGGCGTGGCGGGGCCGCGCGCCTGAGCTTCGCCGCCGTCGACGAGGATCATGTCGCGCTCGACGTCGCTTTCGAAGGCGATCTGCCGCGCAATCTGCCCTTCACTTCGCTGCGGTCGATGTATGCGACGATCGAAAACGCCGACGCCTCGCGCATCGCCTGGCGCGACCTGAAGTCTCAAGGCTGGTCGGAGGCGCCGATCATGGACTTCAAAAGCGCCACGGCGTCGGAAGTCTGGCTCGGACGCCATGTCGCGTCGCGCCACAATCTCAGCGCGCCCGATCTCATCGTCAACCGCTTCGCCGATACGGCCGCGCCGTGAGCGATATCGCCGGCGGCGCAAAGCCCGCATCGCGCCTTCCGGCGATCGATATCGCGCGGGGCATCGCCGTCATCGGCATGTTCGGCTACCATCTCACGTGGGATCTCGCGCATTTCGGATTCATCGACGACCGGCGGCCGTTCGCGCCATCCTTCCGGCTCTACAGCCACGTCGTCGCCTGCACCTTCCTGTTTCTGGCCGGCGTCAGTCTCGTTCTCGCGAAGCGCACGCCGTTCGACTGGACGGCGTGGACGAAACATATTCTGACGATCTGCATCGCCGCTGCCTTGGTGACGCTGGCGAGTTACTTCCTCTTTCCGGAAGGACTGATCGGCTTCGGCATCCTGCATTGCATCGCCGCCGCGCTTCTCGTCGCGACGCCGTTCCTGTTCCTGCCCGCGCCGCTTGCGCTCGTTGCTGCCGCCGTCATCGCCGCCGCGCCGATGCTCGTGCAGTCGGCGTCGTTCAACATACCGGCTCTGATCTGGACGGGTCTCGGCACGATCCAGCCGTCCAGCAACGACTATCGGCCGTTCTTTCCCTGGGCCGCGCCGACACTGGCAGGAGTCGGGCTGATGGCGCTGCGAAAGGACCGGATCGTCGCCGTCCTGTCGCGCTGGCGTCCGGCTGCAAGTCCGTGGCGTCTTCTTGCGTGGGGCGGACGGCACAGCCTCATCATCTATCTGCTGCATCAGCCCTTGTTCTTCGGCGCGTTGGCAGGGCTGGCTGCCGTCGTGCCGCCGAGCCGCCCGGACACCGCCTTCACGCGGCCATGCGAGGCGCAATGCGTGGAGTCGGGCTCGTCGCGGGAGACCTGTCAGGCGGCCTGCGCCTGCACCGCGCGGGAGGTTCGCGAACTGAATCTGTGGGACCGCATGTTCACGAAAGGGCTCGACGACGCGGAGAGGCTCATCGTGTCGCGGGTCGCGCAGCAGTGCTTGCGCAAGCCGGCGTCGTAGCGCGTCAGCGCGACGCCGCGATCGCGCCCGGGCGGCCCATATATCTGCGTAACACGCGCATCTGCGAACGTTCTGCGCCCTGGCTGTCCACCAGCGCGAACATGTAGTCGCCCCGTTGCGAGCCGCCGCCCCAATAGGCCCAGCCCGCCCACACATCGGCATTGACGGCCATATAGGCGAGCAGAGCCGCGCCCTCGCGCTCGCCGGCCGGACTATCTGCCCAGGCGAATTCGCCGAGGAATGCGCGCCGTCCGTTCGCGCGCGCCCAAGCGGTGAAATCGGCGAGGGCGGTCGTTCCGATGCCCTCGCGCACGCTCTCGCGCCTGCCGGACTGATCCCGGTCGAAATATTGATGCAGCTCGAAGGCGAAGTTGTTGGCGGGATCGATGATCTTCGCCATTTCCTCGGCATTGCCGCTGCGGCTCCAGCGACTCGCGACGCTCCAGTCCGTCGATGGCACGAGAATGCCCTGTCGCGCGCCGGCGTTGCGGATCGCGGCGATGGCCTGGTTCGCCGCGATCCGCCACGCTTGCGGCGACTGGAAATGCGGCTCGTTCATAAGGCCGAAAATGACGTTTCGCCTGTCGCGAAACGCGATTGCGATCGCGATCCACGCCGCCGCGAAGGTTTGCGTCGAACCGGACGTCTGGCCGATGAGATCGCCGTTGGAATCGAAACCGTAGTCGTGCATGTCGAGCACGACCGCCATGCCGACCTCCGCCGCGGTATCGACCAGATCGGCGACCTGTTCGAGGTCGATCGGCTCGCCGTCGCGTGGGATCGATCCGCCGAGCAACCGCTTTGCGAGGAAAGGCAGCCGCACGACGCGGAAGCCCGCGCGCGCCGCATCGAGAACATCGGCCCGCGACGGATAGGCGTAGTCGACGCCGCGCACCGTTCCCGACGGATTGAACTCGCCGCCTGACAGATTGATGCCAGGCACCGGGCCTTCGGCGCGGGGAGCCGCGAAGCCCGCCGATGGCGCGAGCGGCACGAGCAGTGTCAGCACCGCTGCGGCAATCGCCGTACGCCGGTTCATGCGCCACGCCAGTCCGGTTTGCATCGATCCTTGCCCGTTCCGGACCGCGAAGCCCGTCGCCCACAGGCGTCGAGCTACAATGTAGTGCGTGCGACACGGGATTTGCGTGGCGCCGCGCGGAAAAGGCGGCCCATCGTAAGCAAGCGTTCACAATGGAGCAGACAAGTCTAATGATCGCGTAATTGTCGCGAAGACCCTGCGTCCGTCGCCGGACGTGAACTCTTTACAGCGGGGACAACATCCGTTCCGGCCGAACGAGCTGGTCGAACTGTTCGGAATCGAGACCGGCTATCTTGCGCGCTTCTTCGCGCAGACTTGTGCCGTTCGCATGGGCGGCCTTGGCGATCTCGGCCGCCTTGTCGTAGCCCAGCGTCGGGGCGAGCGCCGTCACCAGCATCAGCGAACGCTCGAGATTGGCCGACAGACGCGGCAGGTCGGGCTCGAGACCGGCGAGACACCGGTCCGTGAAGGACTGCACGGCCTCCGCGAGAAGCTCGATCGATTCCAGCAATGCGAAAGCGATGACGGGCTTCATCGCGTTCAGTTCGAAATGGCCCTGGCTGCCCGCGAAGACGATCGTCGTCTCGTTGCCGAAAACGCGCGCGCAGACCATCGTGAGCGCTTCGATCTGTGTCGGATTGACCTTGCCCGGCATGATCGACGAACCGGGTTCGTTGGCGGGCAGTGACAGTTCCGCGAAACCGGCGCGCGGGCCGCTGCCGGCGAGACGGATGTCGCAGGCGATCTTGTAAAGACCCGTGGCCGCCGCCGTGATCGCGCCATGCACATGCACTTCCGCATCGTGCGAGGCGAGCGCCTCGAACTTGTTCGGCGCGGTTTTGAGCGGCAGGCCGGTGAGCGCCGCGAGCCGTTCCGCCATCGCTTCCGCGAAGCCGGGCCGCGTGCCGAGACCGGTGCCGACGGCGGTGCCGCCCTGCGCGATGAGGAATAGGTCGGCGAGCGCCTCGCGGATGCGCGACATGCCCAGCGACACCTGCGCCGCGTAACCTGAAAATTCCTGGCCGAGCGTGATCGGCGTCGCATCCTGCAGATGCGTACGGCCGATCTTCACAATCGACGCCCATTCCTGCGATTTCGCGGTCAGGACTTCCTGCAGATGCTTCAGCGCCGGCAGCAGCACGCGCGTCAATTGCAAGGCGGCGGCGATATGCATCGCGGTCGGAAAACTGTCGTTCGAGGACTGGCCGAGGTTGACGTGGTCGTTGGGATGCACCGGCGCGCGCGCGCCGAGCGGGGCACCGAGAATTTCATTGGCGCGGTTCGCGATCACCTCGTTGACGTTCATGTTAGTCTGCGTGCCGGAACCGGTCTGCCAGACCACCAGCGGAAAATGATCGTCGAGCTTGCTGTCGACGATTTCCCGCGCCGCCGCGCCGATCGCGGAGCCAAGTTTCGGATCGAGCGCGCCTTGCGAGACATTGACCTCGGCGGCCGCCTGTTTGACGAGCGCGAGGGCGCGCACGAGCGCGAGCGGCATGAGGCGGTCGCCGATGGGAAAGTTCTGACGCGATCGTTCCGTCTGCGCGCCCCAGTAGCGCGATGCATCCACCGCAATCGCTCCGAACGAATCGTTCTCGAAGCGCGTCGACGGCGTCGTTTCGTCAGTCATCGGAAATCAGTCGCTGCCTGTTCTCGAGAGCAGTCTATTGTCGGCGGCATCGATCGACCAGTCCGCCGCCTCGCCGAACTCCGCGCCCGAACTGACGGTCAGCAGTTCCGCAAGCCGGTTGCGCGCGCGGTTGACGCGGCTCTTCATCGTGCCGACGGCGCAATTGCAGACCGCCGCCGCTTCCTCGTACGAGAGCCCGGAGGCTCCGATGAGAATCAGCGCCTCGCGCTGGTCGTGCGGCAGTTTCTGCAGGGCGTCGCGGAAATCGAGGAAGTCCATATGGCCGGTCTGGGCCGGCGCAGAGGCCAGTTTCGCCGCATGGACGCCCTCGGAATCGGGGACTTCGCGACGCCGCTTGCGATATTCCGAATAATAGATGTTGCGCAGGATCGTGAAGAGCCATGCGGGCAGGTTGGTGCCTTCGACGAACGAGTCGAAATTGCTCCAGGCCTTGACCAGGGTCTCCTGCACGAGATCGTCGGCCCGGTCCGGGTTGCCGCAGAGCGACACCGCGAAGGCGCGCAGGTTGGGTACCACGGACAAAAGATCGGACCGCAGGCTTTTCGTCAGCTTCGTTGGTGTCTGATCGCTCACTGGTCACGTTCCGCGTCGCGTGCGGCGCCTTCGAGCTGCTTCATCAGGTCCATGAAGCGGTCGGGAACCGGCTGATTGAGGAGGCCGTCGTACATTCCGCGCAACTGGCGTCCGATCTGCTCCGTCATCCGTTGTTTGTCCGTTTCCGAAAGAATGGCTGCGTTGCCTTCGTCTTCGATCTTCGAAGGGCTTTTCTTTCGGCTCATCGGAATGATGTTTCCCGCGCTGCTGAATTGGGACAGTCTGCTGCGTGGCGCTTGCCGCAGAAGACGTGGACCGGACGTCGGCTCGCAAACGGCGTCCGCGCTCTCGGCCACGAACGATTGTTCTTCAGGCTTCCCCATAAACCCCCCAGCTCCGCTTGTCCTCGCTCGCCGCATCCCGCACAATCTCATCGTCGCGTCGGGCGCGCCGGACCAAACGCGACACGGCGCGACGTCACGACAACGCGCGCGCCAAAGTTTGGTTCCATTCGTGGAACCAAAATCATCGCCGTGCGTTTCAGCGCCGTCAGCTTGGCATTTAAGAGGTGTTCATGTCGGTCTCCCAGGCGATTTCTGCCCAGGTGCCTTATCTCCGCCGGTTCGCGCGGGCCTTGACGGGAAACCAGCAAGGCGGCGACGCCTATGTGCTCGCTGCTCTTGAAAGCATTGTCGCGGAGCCGGATTCCGTCAGGCTGGGCCCGGAACTGCGTGCGAGTCTCTATGGAATCTTCCTCAAGGTCTGGGGATCGATGCCGGTCAACAGGCATGTCGACCGGTCCGGACCCGACGAGGAGGCTGGCGTCCAGCGCAACCTCGATGCGATCTCCCTTCGCCCGCGCATCGCTTTTCTGCTCAGCGCGCTTGAGGGATTCTCGAATGCCGAGATCGCGAACACGCTTGGCATCGCCGAGAGCGATGTCCCGCGTCTGCTGGATGCAGCCGGAAGCGAGATCGCCGACCAGATTCGCACCGACGTCCTGATCATCGAGGACGAGCCCTTCATCGCGCTCGACCTGCAGCAGCTCGTCGGCGATCTCGGCCACAATATCGTCGGCATTGCGCGCACGCATTCGGAGGCGATCGATCTCGTGTCGCAGTCGCGCCCCGGATTGATCCTCGCGGATATCCAGCTTGCCGACGGCAGTTCCGGCCTCGAGGCCGTGAACCAGATTCTCGAATCTTTCTCGGTGCCGGTGATCTTCGTCACGGCCTATCCGGAACGCTTCCTCACGGGCGCGCCGCCGGAGCCGGCCTTCCTCGTCACGAAGCCCTTCAGTGTGGAAAGCCTCAAGGCCGTGATCAGCCAGGCGCTATTCTTTGATCGCCGCTCGCATCGCAAGGGCGAGGCGGCGCTGGCGGGCGCGCAATGAGCGCGCTCACTCCTTGCGCGTAAAGGCCCGCGCCGCAGCGTAACCGACGATTAGCGCAAGTGCGGACAATTGCGTGGTCTTCAAGGTTTTGACGGCGCGCGCGCCCGCGACGAGCGCAGCGGTTTCCTTCTGGAAGCCCATCGCCGTCAGCATCGTGGCGAGCGGATCGACCATGGCGTCGACCTGGCTCGCCAGCGTGTCGGCCCGTGGCGGCGTGTCCGTCGACATTGCCGCTGCGCGAACACTGGCGATCGCCTCTGCGGATTTCGCTGGAGCTTCGGCGAGAGCCGCGCCCGATTTCCGCAGGACGATCCATGCCGCAAGCAGCGCAATCAAGGCGACGCCGATCCATGCGCCGATGACGATGCCGAGCGCCTGCAGCGGCGGCACAAGCGTCGCGAGCCACTTGTAGAGCCAGACATTCGCGACGACCATCGCCGACGACAGCGCGCCGAGCGCGACGATGATGAGCGCAAGGGCGACGATCGCGCGAAAAAGCGCCCCTCCGAGGGGCGCCGTTATATCGCGCAGGAACTTCGCGATAAGATCCGTCATCGGCGCGGTCTGCTCAGGATACCCATGAAGAGTCCCGCGATGAGGGCCGCGACAATCGCGATCAGCGGATTGCGTTCGATGACGGCTTCGAGATCGGCGGTCGCCGCGCTCACGCGCTCACGCGCATCGGTCGCATGATCGGTCAGCCTGTCCTTCGCATCGCCCATGACGCCCATCACGGCCGAGGTTGCCGATGCCGTCTGCGACTTCATAAGATCGCTGACGGACGATGTAAGCTTTGAGATGTCGTCGCGCAGCGCCTTCAGATCGGCGTCCAGGCGGCCGCTGGTATCGCCGAGCAGGTCTTCGGCCTGCTGCTTCACCGCGTCAATCTTGTCGGTCATGAGAAGCTCCAATCAGATCCGGTTTGTCAAAATGAGGATAAGCACGATCACAAGGGCAAGACCGAAAAGACCGGAAGGGCCATATCCCCAGCTACGGCTATAGGACCACGACGGCAACCCTCCGATCAGCATAAGGATAAGAAGGATGAGCAGGACTGTGCCAAGTGTCATGGGAAAACTCCAGCGGACGCCAACCATACCTCGGCCGCAACGCCCCCGGTATCGGGCAGTTCCCGTAGATTCCTGAAAGCAAAGGGTGAATTACAAAAAAAGAGGGCCGCAGCTGCTCGCTACGGCCCCTTTGCATCGATGGGTCAGCGGGAGGGAACGCTGTCTGCGACGCTGACAGGCAAACGATCGGAGAGCCGTCGAGTTGCATTTCGTCACAATGATTTTTTGTCCCCGCTTTTGAAACCCTCCGTTGCGCCTTGTCGTTAGCCGGTAGCGCTCGCGTCAGCGGGCATGCACCCGAGGAGAAAATATGGCCGTCTCAGGCAAGTCCAATCGCGGATTCGCTTCCATGGATCCCGAGAAGCAGCGTGCGATTGCGAAGAAGGGAGGCGAAAGCGTCCCGAACGAGAAGCGCAGCTTCTCCCAGAATCCGGGGCTTGCGGCAGAAGCCGGCCGAAAGGGTGGGCTGAGCGTCGATCCCGCGAAACGCAGCTTTTCAAAAGATCATAACCTGGCATCGGATGCCGGACGCAAAGGCGGGCACGCCTCTCACAACGTGACACGAGACCGCCCGGTCTGAAAAACGGCGGTTCGGCATTGCGGGTTCGCCCGTTGCCAGATCACTCTTCGCGCCGCGCATGGGACGTATGTCCTCCCTTGCGGCCCGCTTCCGACGCCAACTGGTGATTTTGCGAGAAGCTTCGCTTTTCGCGGGGGACGGAGCGTCCACCCTTCCTGGCGATTTCCCGCTGCTTCTCCGGGTCCATCGAGGCGAATCCGCGCCGGGAGGTTTTCGCGTGGTCGGTCATGGCCGGATGTCCCCGTTTCTCCGAAGTCGCCATTTCTCCCATGAACGACTGGTTCCGAACCGGGGTTCCGTTGTCAGGACGGCGATTTTGGCGGCAGGGGTCGGCCGACGCCTGCCTTCGCCAAGGCGGCGCCAAACAGAAAAAGGCTCGGCCCTGTGATCGCGATCCGCGCGACTTCCGTGCCGATGTCGCCGAGGGTCGCAGCGATGACGCGCTGGTCCGGCCATGTCGCTTTCTCGACCATGACGAACGGGGTGGTGTCCGGCAGGCCGGCCGCCCTGAGCCGGTCGACCAGCAGCGGCAGCGTGCGGACCCCCATATAGACCGCCGTCGTGGCGCGCGGGTCTGCCAGAGCGGTCCAGTCGAGATCATCCGGCAACCGGCCGTTCCGGGCATGAGCCGTCACGAACTGGACGCGCCGTGCGATGTCGCGCTCCGTTAGCGAGGTGACGAGGCTCGCCGCCGCGCCGGCGGCGGCTGTCACGCCAGGCACGATTTCCACCGATACGCCGGCCGCTTCGAGCGCCGCGATTTCCTCGTTCGCGCGGCCGAAGATCAGCGGATCGCCGCCCTTGAGGCGCGCGACGACTTTCCCGGCCTTGCCCAAGGATACCAGCATCGCGCTGATCTCCTCCTGACCGCATGAGGGCTTGTAGCCGCGCTTTCCGACATTGATCCGCTGCGCCTCACGCCGGGACAGATCCAGTACGCCCGGCGACACCAGGTCGTCGTAGAGCACGACGTCGGCGGTCTGCAGCGCGCGGACCGCGCGCAGGGTCAGAAGCTCGGGATCGCCCGGGCCGGCGCCGACAAGAATGACCTTCCCGTTTTCCACTCCGTCCGGTTCCGCCGTCTCGGCGAGGGAGTCGAACAGCGCATCGTCCGGTCTCGCGTCCGGTTCCGCGAGCGCGCGTTTCGTGAACGCTTCCCAGAAGAGGCGGCGCGCCCGAAAGGACAGTTCGCGCGGTCTTAGCCTCTCGCGCCATTCCTTGGCGGTTCGCGCCCAGACGGCGAAGCCCGCCGGCAGGAGCGCCTCGATGCGCGCCCGCAATGCCTGTCCGAACACGGGCGCCGCGCCGTCCGTCGAAATCGCGATGACCAGCGGCGAGCGGTTGACGATCGATCCGAACTGGAAATCGCAGAAATCCGGGCGGTCGACCACATTGACCGGGATGCCGCGCCGACGGCCGGTCTCGGAGAACCGGCGCGCTTCCGCGTCGTCGCCGGCATCGCAGAGACCGAGCAGGACGCCTTCGAAATCCGCCTCGGACCAGGGGCGGCGGGCGATCTCGAGAGCGGGCTGGCGGTCCGCGAGGGCGACGAGCGCCGGGCATGGGGCAGGGGCAAGACAGCGGATGCGCGCCCCGGCGGCCAGCAGGAGTTCGGCCTTCCACGCGGCGCCCTCCGAGCCACCCGCGACCAGCACGAGCCGTCCGGCCGCGCGCATAAAGACCGGCAGCGTCGCGAGCGGCTGGATCCGCGCGTCAGCGTCCCCCTCGCGGGGAGAGCGGCTCGCCGACGCGGCGTGCTGCGTAAAATCCGGTTTGTCAGTCATCGCGGAGATTTCAGACCTTCGACCAATTGCCATGACCAGGGTGGCGGTCTAGACCGCCGGCAACCTCATGCAAACAAGCGCTCTTTACATGCTGGGCATGAGAGGGGAACCCAAGGGAGAACCATACCGTGAAACATCTTCTTGGTGGCGTCGCGATCGCCGCCGTTCTCGCGATGGCCTTGCCGGCCTATGCCGCCGATCCCATCAAGGTCGGCCTGAGCGGTCCTTTTACCGGCGGCTCCGCCTCCATGGGCGTTTCCATGCGCGACGGCGCGAAGCTCGCGGCCGACGAAATCAACAAGGCGGGCGGCGTTCTCGGCCGGCCCATCCAGCTCATCGAGCGCGATGAGGAGGCGAAGAACGAACTCGGCGTGCAGGTCAGCCAGGAGCTCATCAACAAGGAGCAGGTGGTCGCCACGCTCGGCTATATCAACACCGGCGTCGCGCTCGCTTCGCAGCGCTTCTATCAGGAAGCGGAAATTCCGGTCATCAACAACGTCGCGACCGGCACGCTGATCGCCAAGCAGTTCGTGCCGCCGGACTACAAGAACAACTACATTTTCCGCACCTCGGCCAACGACATCATCCAGAGCGGCATGATCGCGAACGAGGCGATCAAGGTGCAGGGCTTCAAGAAGCCCGCGATTCTCGCCGACTCGACGAACTACGGCCAGCTCGGCCGCGCCGATCTCGAAAAGGCGCTGACGGCCATGAACGTGAAGCCGGTCGCGACCGAGAAGTTCAACATCGGCGACACCGACATGACCGCGCAGGTTCTTCGCGCGAAGGAAGCCGGCGCGGATGTGATCCTGACCTACGGCATCGGGCCGGAGCTTGCGCAGATCGCCAATGCGATGGCGAAACTGGGCTGGAAGGTGCCGCTGGTCGGCTCCTGGACGCTGTCGATGGCGAGCTTCATCGACACGGCCGGCGCGAACGGTGACGGCGCGCTGATGCCGCAGACCTTCATCCAGATGCCGACGACGCCGCGCCGCAAGGCCTTCATCGAAGCGTACCAGAAGGCCTATGGCGTCGACCGCATGCCGTCGCCGGTGTCGGCCGCGCAGGGCTACGATTCGGTCTACCTGCTCGCCGCCGCGATGAAGCAGGCCGGCTCCACGGATGGCCGCAAGGTCCGCGCTGCGCTGGAAAATCTCGACGCCAAGGTCGAAGGCGTCGTGACGACCTACGACAAGCCGTTCTCGGCGACCGACCATGAGGCCATCACCTCGAACATCCCGGTGTTCGGACTCGTGAAGGGCGGGCGCGTCGTTCCCGCGCATCCGGAAGACGTGCAGGGCGATAAGGCGGTCCGCGTCAAGCCGAAGGGCTGAGGCGCTTTCGATACGAGTATTTCGCCCGCGGTCCGGCAGACCGCGGGCGTCTTCGCGCCGGAAGCGGCCGAACGCCGGACGGACCGATCATGAATATTCTCGCGCAATTGATCGTCAGCGGCATCGCCGTCGGCATGATCTACGGCATCATCGCCTTCGGCTACCAGCTCACCTTTGCGACCTCGAAGACGCTGAATTTCGGGCAGGGCGAGGCGCTGATGCTCGGCGCGCTGGTCGGCCTCACCACCATCAATTTCCTCATCGGACAGGCGATCGCCACGCCGCTCGCCTATCTGATGATGCTGCCCGTCATCCTCGTGTTCGGCTTCCTGCAGGGCGCGTTCGTCGAATGGCTCGGCGTCAAGCCCGCGATCCGCACCAAGTCGGAAGCTGGTTGGATCATGGCGACCATCGCGCTCGGCATCATCTTCCGTAATCTCGCTGAGAACATCTGGGGCCGCGACCCGCTGAAATTCCCCTCGCCCCTGCCGGAGGCGGCACTGAGCATCGGGCCGGTGCGCGTGCAGCCGATGGAGATCGCCATCGTCGTCGGCGCGATCCTGCTGATGGTCGCGGTGGAAGTGTTCAACCGGCGCTCGATCTTCGGCAAGGCGGTCGTCGCCACCGCCAACGATCGCGACGCCGCCGGCCTCATGGGCATCAACACGTCGATGGTCATCACCTTCTCCTACGCGCTGTCCTCGCTGGCGGCGGCCTTCGCGGGCGTGCTCGTCGCGCCTGTGACGCTGACGGGCGCGGCGATGGGCGCGGTGCTCGGCCTCAAGGCCTTCGCGGTCGCCATCATCGGAGGCCTGTCGTCAGGCGTCGGCGTGATCGTCGGTGGGCTCATCCTCGGCATCACCGAGACGCTGACCGGCTATTACATCTCGACAGGCTACAAGGACGTGCCGGGCCTGGTGCTTCTGCTGCTCGTCCTTTCGATCAAACCGGCGGGCCTGTTCGGCACGACCGCCATCAAGAAGGTCTGAGCGCATGAAAGCGCGTTTCGCCTTCCTGGCGCTGGCCATCGCCGTGATCCTCGTCCTGCCCTTCGCGGTGACGAGTCCCTATTATCTGCATCTCATCCAGACGATCGCGATCTATGCGATCGTCGCGCTCGGCCTCGACATCGTCTTCGGATACACGGGCGAAGTCTCGATCGGCCATGCGGCGCTGTTCGGCATCGGCGCCTATGCGGCGGCGATCCTCGTCCACCAGTTTCCCGAGTTCACGCGCGCGCATCCGCTGCTGGTGTTCTGGGTCGGCATCGTGATCGCGCCGATCGCGGCGGCGGCCTTCGGCGCGATCCTCGCGCTGCCCGCGCTGCGCGTGACCGGTCCCTATCTCGCGATGGTGACGCTCGCCTTCGGCACGATCATCCTCATCCTCATCAACGAAGTCGTCGAACTCACCAACGGCCCGCTCGGCATCAAGCTGGTGACGCCGGTCTTCTTCGACTGGCGCGACTGGTCGGACAGCATTCCGCTGTTCGACATGTCGCTGAAGCGCATGAAGGAGGTGCAATATCTCCTCCTCAGCGGCGTCGCGCTTCTTCTCGTCGTCATCGTCATCAACCGGCTGCTCGCCTCGCGCTACGGCCGCGCCTTCGAGGCGTTGCGCGACAGTCCTATCGCGTCGGACTGCATGGGCGTGTCGGTCTATCGCCACAAGGTCATCGCCTTCGTCGCGAGCGCCGCCTTCGCCGGTTTCGCGGGCGGCCTGTTCGCCTATTCCGAGCAATATATCGCGCCGAACAATTTCTCGTTCGAACTGTCGATCCAGTTCCTGCTGGCGGTGACGATGGGCGGGCGCAAGTCGCGGCTCGGGCCGATCGTCGGCGCGGCGATCGTCGTCTATCTGCCGAACCTGCTCGCCGATATCGATCTCTTCCGGATCGTCGCGGGCGGCATCGCGCTCGTCGCCGTGCTCGCCGGCGGCTGGACGATGATCCGCAAGCCCGAGGAGCGCAAACGCGTCGCGATTCCGGTCGCGCTCTGCGTCGCCTTCTTCATCTTCGCGCTGCTGCTGCAGCGGATCACCGACTACAAGCTCGCGATCTTCGGCGCGATGATCCTGTTCGTCGTCTACTACCTGCCGGACGGCATCGTCGGCTTCCTCAAGCAGATCGTCGCGGCGGTACGGCCGGCATGGGTCCGCAAGCACGCGATCATGCGCGAGCGTGGGACCGGCGAGGACGCGATCACCGTGCCGCCGTCAGGCGCGGCGGACCGCGCCATCCTGTCGGTCAAGCAGGTCGTCATGCAGTTCGGCGGCCTGAAGGCTCTTGGCGGCGTCGACCTCGACATCAGGCCCGGCACGATCCACGGCCTCATCGGACCCAACGGCTCCGGCAAGAGCACGATGATGAACGTGCTGACCGGCATCTATGTGCCGACGAGCGGCACGATCGCCTTCGACGGGCGCGACATCGCGGGCCTGAAATCGCCCGAGATCGCGGCGGCCGGCATCGCCCGCACGTTCCAGAACGTGCAGCTCTTCGGCGAACTGACGCTGATCGAGAACATCCTCGTCGGCCTCAACCATACCTTCAAGGCCGGCGTCTTCGCGGTCGCCGCCGCGACGCCGGGCGCGCATCGCGAGGAACTCGCTGCCCGCGAGCGCGCCGCCGCGATCCTCGATTTCGTCGGCCTGCTGCCGCTCGCCAACGAGGAGGCGCGCAATCTGCCTTACGGCAAGCAGCGCCTGCTCGAGATCGGCCGCGCGCTGGCGCTCGATCCAAAACTGCTGCTGCTCGACGAGCCGGCGGCAGGTCTTACGGCGCCCGACATCAAGGATCTCGTCGCGATCATCCGCAAGATCCGCGACCGTGGTCTCACCGTCATCCTCATCGAGCATCACATGGATGTGGTGATGAGCATGTGCGACCGCATCACGGTCCTCGACTTCGGCCAGAAGATCGCCGAGGGCGTGGCGGCCGAGGTGCAGAGCAATCCGAAGGTGATCGAAGCCTATCTCGGCGGCGCGGCCGCGACGGCGTCTTGAGGGCGATGCGATGCTGAGCGTCAACGGACTCGTCGCCGGTTACGGCAAGGTTCAGGTTCTGCACGGCCTGTCGCTCGACGTGCCGGAAGGCCAGCTCGTCACGCTGATCGGCTCGAACGGGGCCGGCAAGACCACGACGCTGCGCGCCTTGTCCGGCATGATCAAACCGCAGGCCGGATCGATCGTGCTCGACGGCAAGGACATCGCAGGCCTGCCGTCACATCGCATCACGCAGTCCGGCATGGCTCATTCGCCCGAAGGACGGCGCGTCTTCGGCACCTTGCCGGTGGAGGACAACCTGCTTCTCGGCGCTTTCCCGCGCCTGACCGGCAAGCGGCCGAAAGGCGACGTGAAGGCCGATCTCGGCCGCATGTACGAATTGTTCCCGCGCCTGTCGGAACGCCGCACGCAGCTTGCCGGCACCTTGTCCGGCGGCGAGCAGCAAATGCTCGCGATGGCGCGCGCGCTGATGCTGCAGCCCCGCGTGCTTCTGCTCGACGAACCATCGATGGGCCTCGCGCCGCGTCTCGTCGAGGAAGTCTTCGCGACGATCGCGCGGCTCAAGACGGCGAAAGTGACGATGCTTCTGGTCGAGCAGTTCGCCGCCGCCGCCCTGCAGGTCGCCGACACCGGCTACGTGCTGGAGAACGGCCGCCTCGCAGCTTCGGGACCGGCCTCGGCGCTGCTCAACGATCCCGCAGTGAAGGCGGCCTATCTCGGCGGCAGCGGGCATTAGCGGGAAGCCAAGCCGCGTAATCCTTCTCCCGCTTGCGGGAGAAGGTGGCCC
>ERZ500994.325-NODE-325-length-15511-cov-5.319746_pt1 | contig 15511 bp, 13 predicted proteins | sample MGYA00248878_ERZ500994 | MGnify/ENA primary metagenome ERZ500994 (study PRJEB25958, sample SAMN03398533) | human skin metagenome | study: EMG produced TPA metagenomics assembly of the Human Skin Microbiome Metagenome (human skin metagenome) data set. | reverse complement strand
CCCTGGTTGATCCCGACCATGCCGAACTCGAGCGCCTCGGCGACCCGGTTCATCAGCTCGACCGACAGCGCACGCTGGCCGGCCTCCAGGTCGTTGACCGCCTTGAAGTGGTCGAGGTCGGCCATGATGAGCGACACCGGCAGGCCGGTTCGCGCCGCCGCGTCGAGCGCGACCTTGCCGTGGCGTTCGAAGCCGCCGCGGTTGAGCAGGCCGGTCAGGTGGTCGGACAGCGTCTGCGCCTCCAGGCTGCGCAGCTTCTGGCGCTCGCCGGTGATGTCGCGCGCGAACATGTGCAGGCCCGTCAGTGCGTCCATCGCGTCGTTCCACGCGGGCTGGAACGTCATCTCCCAGGCCACGCCCTCGGCCGTCTCGCGCGTGCAGGTCACCGATTCGCCCAGCCAGGCCCGTTCCAGGTACGGCTTGTTGGCCATGTAGTCGGGCGTGCCCCACAGCTCGCGCAGCAGCGCGGTGAACTCGTCGGGCCCGCGCCCTTCGACCTCGACGCCGATCGACTCGATGGGATCGGCCGTGTCGCGAATTCCGGCGGTATCGACGATGGTCACGAGCAATCCCCGCAGATCGAGCGAAACCTCGATCGTGTCACGGGTTGTGCCGGCATGGGGCGAGACGATCGCCTGTTCCCGACCGACGAGGGCGTTCAACAGCGTCGATTTTCCGGAATTGGGCGGTCCGCACAACGCGACCACGAAACCTTGCCGGATGCGGCCCGCGCGTTCGGACGCCGCGATGACCATGTCGACCGTCCCGGCCAGCGTCCTGATCCGATCGCCCAACGCGTCGTTCTGAAGGGAATCGACATCGCCCTCGTCCGAAAAATCGAGCCGTGATTCGATCTCGGCCAGAAAATCCAGAATGGCGTCGCGCCAGACTTGCGCGAGTTTTGCCGGACCTTCATCGGCGGCGCGCTGCGCGAGCCGGCGCTGCGCATCTGTCTGCGCATCGATCAGATCGGCAAGCGCCTCGACCCGGTCGAGATCGAGCTTGTCGTTAACCAGCGCACGATGTGTGAATTCGCCGGGCCGCGCCTCACGCAAACCTTCGAACGATGAAAGAGCCCGCAGGACGGCCGCAATGGTCGCGAGCGACCCATGGATCTGGATTTCGGCGCAGTTCTCGCCGGTAAAACTGGCGGGCGCTGGAAACCAGAACACAAGCCCGTCGTCGAGACGCTCGCCTGTTCGCGGGTCGCGAAGCCTGGCGAATGTCGCGCGGCGCGGCCTGAGCTGACGGCCCGCCAGTACGCCGACTGCTTCCCCGGCGTGTGGCCCGGAAAGGCGGATGACCGCAACGGCCGAACGGCCCGGCGGGGTCGAAAGAGCGAAGATCGTATCGCCTGCGTCGGACCCGCGTCGGGACGCCCAGTTCGTCACGCGCTCAGCACGGATCGAAATCGAACCGGATAACGATGGAGCATGACAGTGGACCGACCGGTCATGCCCGCGACGGCGGACACCCAGGCAGACCGTTTGGATTCCCGCTTTCGCGGGAATGACAGATCCACCACCCTGGCACTCGCCGGAAGCATCGTCAGGTGTTCATCGAATCGAAGAAGGTCTGGTTGCCCTTCGGCGTTTCGCGCAGCTTGCCGAGCAGGAACTCGATCGCATCGACCGTGCCCATCGGGTTGAGGATGCGGCGCAGCACGTACATCTTCTTGAGGATGTCGGCCGGAACAAGCAACTCTTCCTTGCGGGTGCCTGAGCGCGTGATGTCGATCGACGGGAAGACCCGCTTGTCGGCGACCTTGCGGTCGAGAATGATTTCCGAGTTGCCGGTGCCCTTGAACTCTTCGAAGATCACCTCGTCCATGCGCGAGCCTGTATCGATCAGCGCCGTCGCGATGATGGTCAGCGAGCCGCCTTCCTCGATATTGCGCGCCGCGCCGAAGAAACGCTTCGGCCGCTGGAGGGCGTTGGCATCGACGCCGCCGGTGAGAACCTTGCCGGACGACGGCACGACCGTGTTGTAGGCGCGGCCCAGACGCGTAATCGAATCGAGCAAGATGACGACGTCACGACCGTGTTCGACGAGGCGCTTGGCCTTTTCGATCACCATTTCGGCGACCTGGACGTGGCGGACCGCCGGTTCGTCGAAGGTCGAGGAAACGACCTCGCCCTTCACGGAACGCTGCATATCCGTCACTTCCTCCGGGCGCTCGTCGATCAGAAGAACGATCAGATAGCATTCCGGGTGATTGGTGGTGATCGACTGCGCGATATTCTGCAGCAGAACCGTCTTACCGGTGCGCGGCGGCGCGACGATCAGGGCGCGCTGGCCCTTGCCGATCGGTGCCACGATATCGATGACGCGGGACGAGAAATCCTTGCGGGTCGGATCCTCAATCTCGAGTTTCAGGCGCTCGTCCGGATAGAGCGGCGTCAGATTGTCGAAATGAACCTTGTGCCGGACCTTTTCCGGCTCCTCGAAATTGATCGAGTTGACCTTGAGAAGCGCGAAATAGCGCTCGCCCTCTTTCGGGCTACGGATCAGGCCCTCGGCCGTGTCGCCCGTGCGCAGGCCGAACCGACGGATCTGCGACGGCGAGATATAGATATCGTCCGGCCCGGAAAGATAGTTTGCATCGGGAGAACGAAGGAAACCGAATCCGTCTTGGAGAACTTCGACGACACCTTCGCCGATAATCTCGATGTCTTTACTTGCAAGTTGCTTCAATATTGCGAACATAAGCTCCTGTTTACGCAGGAGCGAAGCATTCTCGACTTCATGTTCTTCGGCAAAAGCCAGCAATTCCGTCGGCGACTTGCGCTTCAGGTCATGCAGTTTGATTTCCGCCATAACAGTCCTTGAAAATCAGCGGGAAATGGGCGCGGCCTCTTGGAGACCGCAGCAGGGCGGGAGAATTCACTCTCCGCCAAGGCGCGAACCATCGCGCAACTCAGGTGGGAGCCGCACCCTAGTCCGGCAGCCCATCAGTTGCAAGGGCGAGCCTCGGCGGCGGTCCAGCGAAAGGCCGGCCAGTCAGCCGCGCACCAGCCGTAGCAGGCGATGGACATGGTCCACGGGCGTGGGCGGCAGGATGCCGTGCCCCAGATTGAAGACATGGGGACGGCCTTGCGTCGCCGCAAGGATATTCCCGACAGCCGTGTCGAGGGCGGAGCCGCCCGCCAGCAGCGCGAGAGGATCGAGATTGCCCTGCGTCGGGCGATCCGCCGGTATGATTTTCATCGCCTGTTCGAGGGATTCGCCGGTCCCGAGGCCGATCGCGGCGCCCGGAATGCCGGCAACAGCAAGCGACAGTTTCGTCCCGGCCTCTCGCGGAAAGGCGATGATCGGCACATCCGGCGCCCCCGCCCGCACCTTCTCGACGATGGCGGCGAGCGGCGCGACGCACCAGCGCCGGAACTGGTCCTCCGGCAGCACGCCCGCCCAGGAATCGAAAATCTGCAGAACCTGCGCGCCGGCCCGGACCTGCGCCAGAAGATAGACGGCCGACGCCTCGACGAGCCGGTCGATGAGGATCGCGAAATCCTCCGGACGGCGATAGGCGAAGGTTCGGACTTCCGCTTGATCCGGAGACGACCGGCCCGCCACCATATAGCTCGCGACCGTGAATGGTGCACCGCAAAAACCGATCAGCGCCGTTTCATGCTGCAGCATGCTGCGCAGCAATTCGAGCGTCTCGAACACCGGCGCGAGCCGGTTCAGATCGAATTCCCCAAGGGAAAACAGACCCTTGTCGTCGAACAGGCCTTCGACATGCGGCCCCTCACCTTCCGCGAACCAGACCTTCAGACCGAAGGCATGTGGCACCACCAGGATGTCGCTGAACAGGATCGCCGCATCGAAGCCGAACCGCCGGATCGGTTGGATGGTGACTTCCGCCGCCTTTTTCGGCGAAAAGCAGAGGTCCATGAAACCGCCGGTCGAGGCACGGATTTCGCGATATTCCGGAAGGTACCGGCCAGCCTGGCGCATCAGCCAGACAGGCGGCCTTGGCGTGGCCTCGCCGGCCAGCGTGCGGAGCAGGAGGTTGTCACGCACAGGGCCGTGTCCCAAAACTAGATTCAAGTCGAAAGCCTTCTTTTTTGGTTCATTAACCACCTGCGACCGGGGACGCCGGCCAATCCGCATGTCCCGCACAGTCCATCGGGCTGTGGCCTCGAATTTCCCCGGTTCGAATATCGCGGGGACGGCGTCCGGAAAACCCTGACCGGGTCGGGGCTTGCCGGCGCATCCGCCACGGCTCGTTATCGTGGATAAGCCGTGGATGGCGAGTCGCTTCGTCCTGCCCCCGGGACCGCGCCGCCGGGAAAACCTGTTGATGCGAACTGGTCTCGCCCACAGGCGATCGCATATGGTGGCGGTCCGCGAAGCAGTCGCCCACAGGACGGGGCGACTTATCCTCAGGGGACCGTTTGCCGGGACGCAATTATTTCCACCTCCATCTGGTGTCCGACTCTACGGGAGAAACGCTGATCGCGGTGTCGCGGGCGGCCGCCGCGCAATATCAGGGCGTCGCGTCGATCGAACATGTCTATCCGCTGATCCGCACGACCGCCCACCTCGAGAAGGCGATCGCGGAAATCAAGGCCGCTCCAGGCATCGTGCTGTTCACGCTGGTCGACCCGGCTCTTATCGACCGTCTGGAGGAAGCGTGTCGCGAAGCGGGAAGCCCCTGCCTGTCGGTCCTCGCGCCGATTCTCGGCCTCCTGGAACATTATCTCGGGACGGCTTCGACGCGGCGTCCCGGGGCGCAGCACATGCTCAATTCCGATTACTTCAAGCGGATCGACGCGCTCAATTTCACGATGATGCACGACGACGGCCAGCAGCCGGAGCATTTCGACGAGGCCGATATCGTCCTGATCGGCGTGAGCCGCACGTCCAAGACGCCGACGTCGATCTATCTCGCCAATCGCGGCATCAAGACCGCAAATATTCCGCTCGTGCCCAACGTGCCGCTGCCGCCTTCGATCTTCGAACTGCGGCATCCTCTCGTGGTCGGTCTCATCGCCTCGCCGGAGCGCATCGTGCAGATCAGGCAGAACCGCCTTCTTTCGCTCAATGCCGATCCCGATACGCCTTATGTCGACCGGATGTCGGTCGCAGACGAGATCACATCCTCGCGCCGGCTTTTCGAGCAGCATAAATGGCCGGTCATCGATGTGTCGCGCCGGTCGATCGAGGAAACCGCCGCGACGATCCTCGATCTTTACCGGGAACACAGGATGCAGTTCATTGCGCAGGGTTGAGAGCGGAGTTGATCGATGCGCCTGATCGGTCTTACCGGCTCCATCGGCATGGGGAAATCCGCGACCGCGACGATGTTCCGCGCGGCGGGCGTTCCGGTCTTCGACGCCGACGCCGCCGTTCACGAAATCTACCGGCAGCCGCCGACGCCCGATTTCCGGGAATCGTTCCACGATGCGATCGTCGAGGATGCGATCGATCGCGGAAAACTCGCCGAACTGATGGTCGCGGATCCGTCGCGGCTGCCGCATCTCGAGCGGATCGTGCATCCGCTGGTCGGCGCGTCTCGTGCTGCCTTTCTCCATGATGCGAGGCTGGCGAACAGACCGGCGGTCGTGCTCGACATCCCGCTACTTATGGAGACGAAAGCGGAAGGCGCGGTGGATGTTGTCGTCGTTGTCTCCGCCCCGGCGGAGACGCAGCGGCAGCGGACCCTGGCGCGGCCTGGCATGACGCCGGAAAAATTCGAGATGATCCTGTCGAAACAGGTTCCGGATGTGGAAAAGCGCCGTCGCGCGCATTTCGTCGTCGATACGGGTCGCGGCTTTGACTACGCTCGCCGCCAGGTCGCCGGCCTGCTCGCCGCGATCGGCAGTTTCTGAGTCCGCAGACGTTCAATTCAGCAAGGATTCGCCGCCGCAATGCGGGAAATCGTCCTCGATACCGAAACGACGGGGCTCGATCCCGCCGCCGGCCACCGGCTGGTCGAGATCGGCGCCGTCGAACTGATCAACAAGGTCGCGACCGGGCAGCGATATCACGTCTACATCAACCCGGAACGCGACATGCCCGACGAGGCCTATCGCGTGCATGGCCTGTCGAGCGAGTTTCTTGCCGACAAGCCGATTTTCTTGAAGGTCGCGTCGGACTTTCTCGCCTTCGTCGCCGATGCGCCGCTGGTCATCCACAATGCGGAATTCGACATCCGCTTCCTCGATCACGAGCTCACCGCCGCAGGCCTGACGCCGCTCGGCTTTTCCCGCGCGGTGGATACGCTGGCGCTGGCGCGCCGCAAGCATCCCGGCGCGTCGAATTCGCTCGATTCGCTGTGCGCGCGTTACGGGATCAACGCGTCTCACCGTACGCTGCATGGCGCTCTGCTCGACGCCAATCTGCTCGCGCTCGTCTATCTCGAACTATGCGGCGGGATGCAGTCGAGTCTCGCGCTGCCGGTGGCTGCGGCGGTCGATGCGGTCATCGCCGCCGGATGCTGGGCCGAACGCCCACAACCGCTCGTGCGGCCGCTTCATGCGGGCGAACGGGCCGCGCATGACGATCTCGTCGCATCGCTAGGCGCCGCGGCGGTGTGGCATCGTTATCTCAAGCTGGCGTCGTCCGCCGCATGATGCTTTGATGGACACGGCGTCCCGGAAGACGCTCCATCGGAGGGGATCATGGCATCAAGGATTTTCGGCGTTCTCGTCGGCGCGGGTCTCGCGTTGCTGCCTTGCGCTGCATTCGCTGAACGGATCGACCTCAATACCGTCAAATGCGGCGAATGGGTCGACAGCGGCAAGGAGAACATTGCCTATTCCATGGCCTGGATCGACGGCTATTATCAGGACGAGGACGCCGATCCGATCATCGATTTCGACAAGATGAAGGTGAAGGCCGAGAAGCTGGGTGCCTTTTGCGCGGCCAATCGCGACATCGGTCTGGGAACGGCCGCCGAACGCATGTTTGGTAAATAGAGCCTCGGTCTCGGCCGGTCCTTGACGGCGTGCCGCGCGCGCGGCACGCAGGTCCCCGACGCGATGGCAAATCTCGCGCGCGGGAGGACCGATGCTTATTCCGATTGGCGACGTGCCGGGCTGGCATGCCGCCCGCAAACCCGTTGATACGATCGCCGTCCGTCATGGCGACCAGACCCTGACCTGGACGCAGCTCGAGGCCAACGCCAACGCGCGGGCGCATGCCTTCTGGGACAAAGGCGTGAAGCCTGGCGATTTCGTCGCCATCGGCCTGCCGAACAGCAACGAGTTCTACGAATCGAGTTTCGCGGTCTGGAAATGTGGCGCGACGCCGACTTCGCTGTCGCCGAAATTACCGCGTGGCGAAGTCGCGCAGATCCTCGAAATCCTGAAACCGTCTCTCGTGGTGGGCGGTGAGCCGGACTGGGGCGCGCCGAACGCGGTACCCAAGGATTTCACGCCGACCGGATTTCCGACTAACTCGCTCGGTGCGCCGGTCGCTCGTTACTGGAAAGCGATGACCTCGGGCGGTTCCACCGGGCGGCCGAAAGTCATTCTCGACCATGCGCCTGCGGTGATCGACACGACGTCGACGACCCTGCGGATCGAACCGGGCACGCGGCTTCTCAATCCCGGCCCGCTCTATCACAACGCGCCGTTCATCCTCTCGCATTTCGCGCTGTTCGGCGGCGGCAGCGTCACCGGCATGCCGCGCTTCGATGCGGCCGAGGCGTTGCGCCTGATGCAACAGCACCGGATCGAATGGGTGAATTTCGTGCCGACCATGATGGGCCGCATCTGGGCGCTGCCGCCCGAGCAGCGAGACGCGGCCGATCTTTCCGCGCTGAAGACCGTGTTCCACATGGCCGCGCCGATGCCGGCGTGGCTCAAGGAAAAATGGATCGAGTGGCTCGGACCGGAGCGGATCTACGAGCTTTATGGCGGCACCGAACGGCAGGGCCGCACGGTCATCTCGGGCACCGAATGGCTCGCGCATCCCGGCTCCGTCGGCAGATCGGAGGACAGCGCCGTGCGCATCCTCGACGAAAATTTGCAGGACGTGCCGGTCGGCACGGACGGCGAGATATTTTTCCTGCCGCCGGACGGTGCGGGATCGTCCTATCATTACATCGGTGCGGAGCCGCGCCGCATCGAAGGGGGATGGGAGTCGCTCGGCGATATCGGCCGTCTCGACAAGGACGGTTATCTCTATCTCGGCGACCGCCGCTCCGACATGATTCTGCGCGGCGGGGCCAATATCTATCCGGCGGAAGTCGAGGCGGCGCTCGTCGCGCATCCCGACATCAAGACCAGCGTGGTCCTGGGTCTGCCGGATCCCGACCTCGGATCGCGGCTGCATGCGATCGTCGAGCTCGATCCCGCGACCGATGCCGACGCCGTCATGGCGTCGCTCCCGGCATTCCTTGGCGACCGCCTCAGCAAATACAAGCATCCCGAAAGCTATGAGATCGCGCACGACAGCCATCGCGACGATGCCGGCAAGGTGCGCCGCACGATGCTGCGCGCCGAGCGCGTGAAATGGCTTGAGCAAGGCCGCGATTTCCGGGTCGGCGTTTCAAAGGACAAAAGCGCATGAAAATCGATCCCGACGCACAGACCGTCATGGACGTCATGAAGGCGTCCGGCCGGCCGAAATTCGATGCCTTGTCGGCGCAGGAAGCGCGCGCCGCCTATCGGCAGGCGCGCAAGGCGCTCGCGCCCGATCCGATCGACGTCGCCGACTGGCGCGATCTCGAAGCGCCAGGTCCGCACGGCACCATTCCGCTTCGGTTCTATCGCGGCGTCGGCGCGCCGCAGAGCGATGCGCCCTGTCTCATCTATATTCACGGCGGCGGCTATGTGATTGGCGATCGTGACACGCATGACCATGTCTGCCGCAAGCTCGCGAACGAAAGCCGCGGGGCGGTCGTCTCTGTCGACTATCGGCTCGCGCCCGAACACAAGTTTCCCGCGCCGGTCGAGGATTGTGCGGCTGCCGCGCGTTGGATCGCCTCGCAGGCGGCGTCGCTCGGCATCGATGCAAGACGCCTCGCCATCGGCGGGGATAGCGCCGGCGGCAATCTGTCCGCCGTGCTCGCGCTCATCTCGCGCAACGGCGACGGGCCGGCCTATGTCTATCAGGTGCTGCTCTATCCCGGCACCAATCTTGCGCTCGAATACAAGCCGGATGCCGGCGTCGGCGCGAATGCCGATCTCCCGCTCACCAATTCGTTGGTGAACTGGTTTCACGATCATTATCTCGCGTCGCATGCGGACGGCACGGACTGGCGCGCCTCGGCCGCGCAGGCGGCGAGTCACGAAGGCCTGCCGCCCGCCTTCGTGTTGACAGCCCATCACGATCCGATCGGCGACGATGGGCGCGCCTATGCCGAGAGACTCAAAGCCGCCGGCGTGCGCGTCTGGCATCTCGACATGAGCGACCAGGTCCACGGCTTCCTCACCATGGGCAAGGTTATTCGCGCGGCGGATAGTGTGCTGGAAATGTGCGGCGCAGCCCTGCGCTACGCCTACGCGACAGCGGCGGTCTGATCGACCTTCGAACGTCGCGGGCGAAAGGCCTGTGACGGGCGTTCGTAGGCGCGCAGGAACGCACGGCGCATCCGTTCCGTTTCGCTGAAGCCGGTCTCGCGCGCCACATGGGTCAGTGACGGCGCGCCCTGTTCGAGCGCCGTGCGCGCGGCCTCGAGGCGCAGGCGTTCGATGGCCCGCGCCGGCGTCATGCCCGTCTCCTTCGTGAAGAGGCGTGCGAAATTGCGCGGGCTCATCGCCATTTCCTGCGCGAGCGCCTCGACGCCGAGATCGTCGGCGAGCCGCTCGCCGGCATGTCGCAGAAGCGCCGTGAACCGGCCTTCCGGTTTCGCGAGATCGAGCATGGCGGAGAATTGCGACTGTCCGCCGGGCCGCCGCTGATACAGCACGAGCTGCTGCGCGACCTGCTTTGCGACGTCGTCGCCGAGGTCGTCCGATATCAGCGCCAGCGCGAGATCGATGCCGGCGCTGATGCCGGCCGATGTCCAGATATGCTCGTCACGGACATAAAGACGGTCGGCCTCGACGCTGATCTGCGGGAAGAGCGCTGCGAAATGTCGGGCGCGCCGCCAGTGCGTGGTCGCGCGCCGTCCGTCGAGCAGACCGGCGGCGGCCAGCAGATAGGAGCCGGAACAGACGCTGCCGATACGCCGCGCCCTGCCTTGCGCGCGTCGGAGAAAGCCGACGAGGACGCGGTCCGTCACGGCGCCGCGCACGCCCTCGCCGCCCGCGACGAGGATCGTGTCCGCGCCGCGCGCGGCGGCAAGAGCTTGCGCAAGAACGGCAAGGCCGCTCGACGAGCGTACCGCACCGCCCTTCGGCGCGACCATGACAAGGCGATAGGCGTCGGCGCGGATGCGCGCGGCGATCTCGAAGGCCGCGATCGGGCCGGTCGCGTCGAGAATCTGGAAATCCTCGAACAGGACGAAGGCGATCTTTCTCGGCTTTGTCCGTAAATGCGGATTTTCTGTCATTTCAGCCAGAGGCTAGCGCCGCTAGCATGGCCGGGTCAAACTGGCTCATCGAGGACCGGACCCATGTCACTCACCATCGTCTTCGCGATCTTTCCGAACGTCACGCAGCTCGATTTCACCGGGCCGCTGCAGGTTCTGTCGCGTGTGCCGGGTGCGAAGATCGTGATCGCCTCGCCGCACGGGGGTGCGGTTCCGACGGATTGCTTCTTCTCGGTCGCGGAGTCGACGCCGCTCGCCGACGTCGCCGCTTGCGACGTGCTGCTCGTTCCCGGCGGTTTTGGCACCGAGCAGGTCATCGCCGACAAGGACGCCCTGGCCGAGATCGCGCGGCTCGGCGCGCAGGCGCGCTATGTGACGTCCGTCTGCACGGGATCGCTGGTTCTGGGCGCGGCCGGATTGCTCAAGGGCAAGCGGGCGGCTTCGCATTGGGCTTGGCGCGATCTTCTCGCGCTATACGGCGCAACGCCGGACGATGCGCGCGTGGTGCGCGATGGCAACGTCTTCTCCGGCGGCGGCGTGACGGCCGGCATCGACTTCGCGCTGGTGCTGGCGGCCGAACTCGCCGGCGAGGAGGTCGCCAAGACCATCCAGCTCGCGCTCGAATATGCGCCCGCTCCGCCCTTCGACTCCGGCCGGCCGGAAAGCGCGCCGCCCGAAGCGCGGGCGCGCGTGGAAGGCTACACCGCCCCGCGCCGCGAACGGCTGGTGGCGATGGCGGCGCAGGCGGCATGACACGACGCCTGATCTCGTCCGGCTCCCGCTTCGAGGCCGAGATCGGCTATTCGCGCGCCGTCATCGACGGCGACTGGATTTTTGTCTCCGGTTGCACCGGCTACGACTATGCGACGATGACATTGGCGGAGGGCGTCGTCGCGCAATGCGAGCAGGCGATGCGCAATCTCGAAGATGCGCTCCGCGACGCGGGCGCGTCTTTCGCCGATGTCGTGCGTGTAAAATACATCATGCCGCGCCGCGCGGATTTCGAAGCCTGCTGGCCGACCCTGCGGCGTTGTTTCGGCGAGGTGCGGCCGGCCGCCACGATGATTCAGGCCGGCCTGATCGACGAGGCCGTTCTGTTCGAGATCGAGGCGACGGCGCGGTTCAGGCGCTGACGGGTTTTTCCGCCGCGACAAAATAGTTCACGTCGCAATCGGTGGATGTGCGCCATTCGCCGAACAGCGGATTGTAGGTCACGCCGGTCCGGTCGAAAATCGCGAGGCCCGCATCCCGCAGTTCCTTCGTCAGTTCTTCCGGCGTCACGAACTGGTCCCAGGAATGCGTGCCGCGCGGCAGCCAGCGCAAAAGATATTCCGCGCCGACGATGGCGAGCGCAAAGCTCTTCATCGTGCGGTTGAGCGTCGACAGGATCAGCAGCCCGCCCGGCTTCACGAGGCTTGCGGCGGTGCGCAGGAACAGCGGCCGGTCGGCGACATGCTCCACCACTTCCATGGCGAGCACGGCGTCGAAGAGCGGCGTATCGGCGGGCAGCGCCTCGGCCGTGGTGACGCGGTAGTCAATGCCGAGGCCGCCGTTGGCGGCATGGGCGCGGGCGACGTCGATATTGGCCTCCGCCGGATCGATGCCCGTCACCTCGGCGCCCATGGTCGTCAGAGCTTCCGACAGAAGGCCCGCGCCGCAGCCGATGTCGAGGATGCGCCGGCCGGCGAGGCGTCCCGCGCCCGTCAGCGGCAGATCGAAGGCCTCCGCCATCAGCCCGGCTATATAGCCGGCGCGCAGCGGGTTCATCTTGTGAAGGGGGCGCATCGGCCCCCAGGGATCCCACCAGTCCTTCGCCAGTTTCTCGAACCGCGCGACATCGGCCGGATCGACGGTGCCTTTCGCCTTGCGATCCGTTCCCGAAGCCATGTCCGTTGCCTGCCAGTCTGTCACAGGACGCGTATCTCTCGCCTCACGCAAAATATGACATAGACCGCAAATCCCTTTATGTCCCCTCGCGGCTTCCCTGCCGCCACCAGCCCGCCTGACCACCCCGCAGCCCCAAGTCACATCTTATGCCTCGTCTCGTCATGAAATTCGGCGGCACTTCCGTCGCCACCGTGGACCGCATCCGCAATGTCGCGCGCCACGTCGCCCGCGAGGTCGCGGCCGGCTACGATGTCGCCGTGGTTGTTTCGGCCATGTCCGGCAAGACCAACGAACTGGTCGCCTGGTGCAAGGACGCCGCGCCGCTCTACGATTCGCGGGAATACGACACGGTCGTCGCCTCGGGCGAACAGGTGACCTCCGGGCTGCTCGCCATGGTTCTGCAGAACAACGGTCTTCCCGCGCGGTCGTGGCAGGGCTGGCAGATTCCCATCCTCACCGACGGCGCCCATGGGTCGGCGCGCATCGAGCGCATCGACGGCGCCGGGATCCTCAAGGGTTTTGCCGACCGCCGCGAGGTCGCGGTCGTGTCGGGCTTCCAGGGCATGCATGAGGCGACCGGCCGCATCGCGACGCTCGGGCGCGGCGGCTCGGACACCAGCGCCGTGGCGCTGGCGGCGGCGCTCGGCGCGGAGCGTTGCGACATCTACACGGACGTGGACGGCGTCTACACCACCGACCCGCGCGTCGTGCCAAAGGCCCGCCGGCTCGACCGCGTCGCCTTCGAGGAAATGTTGGAGATGGCCTCGCTCGGCGCAAAAGTGCTGCAGGTCCGCTCCGTCGAGGTCGCCATGGTGCATGGCGTTCCCACCTATGTGCGGTCGTCCTTCGACGATCCCGACCACCCGCAAGCCGGCACGCTGATCTGCGCCGAGGAGGACATCATGGAAGCTCAGGTCGTCACCGGCATCGCCTTCTCGCGCGACGAAGCGCAGATCACGCTGCGCCGCGTCGCCGACCGGCCGGGCATCGCGGCGGCGATCTTCATGCCGCTGGCGGACGCCAACATCAACGTGGACATGATCGTGCAGGTCGTCTCCGACGACACGACCTCGACCGATCTCACCTTCACGGTGCCCTCGGCCGACTACGACCGCGCTCGCGCGATTCTCGACAAGGCCAACGATACGATCGGCTTCGCGACGATTTCCGGACAGCGCGATGTAGCGAAAGTGTCAGCGATCGGCATCGGCATGCGCAGCCACGCGGGCGTCGCCGCGCAGGCCTTCAAGGCGCTGGCCGACCGCGGAATCAATCTGCGGGCGATCACGACCAGCGAGATCAAATTCTCCGTGCTGATCGACGCGGAGTATACCGAGCTCGCGGTGCGCACCCTGCACACGCTCTACGGCCTCGACAAGGTCGCCTGACGCCGCTTCGGACGACAGTCCGCACGATATCGGCGGGCGGCGATTCGCGCGGACGGCGCCGTTTGCGCCGTACCGTCCCGCACGTGCGTTTCCGGTTCGGACGAACATGCTCTAGAAGGCGGATCAGGACCCCAGCCGGACGGCCGATGGCAATGCGGAGCGCACTTGGCGGACCACGCCTGCTGCTGCGCCGGCTCCGCGAAGTCATGGCGGAGCCGGTCAATGCACAGGCGCGTCTCGACCGCATCGTCGTCCATATCGCCGCCAACATGGTCGCCGAGGTCTGCTCGGTCTATGTCGTGCGGGCGGACGGCACGCTCGAACTCTACGCAACGGAAGGTCTGAACCGCGAAGCGGTCCATCTGACCACGATGCGGCGCGGCGAAGGGCTCGTCGGGCTCATCGCCGAACGCGCGGAGCCGCTTGCGCTCGACGAGGCGCAGAGCCACCCGGCCTTCTCCTACCGGCCGGAGACCGGCGAGGAAATCTACCACTCGTTCCTCGGCGTGCCGATCCTGCGCGGCGGCAACACGATCGGCGTGCTCGTCGTCCAGAACCGGGCGCGCCGGCTCTATTCCGAGGAAGAGATCGAGGCGCTGCAGACGACTTCGGTGCTGATTGCGGAGATGATCGCCTCGGGCGAGCTGCAGTCGCTGGCGCGCTCCGGCGGCGAGATCGCGACGCGGCGTCCGATCGCGCTGCGTGGCACGGGACTCGCCGACGGCATCGGGCTCGGCCATGTCGTGCTGCACGAGCCGCGCGTCATCATCAAGCGCATCGTCGCCGAAAACACCGATGCCGAAAGCGCGCGCCTCGAACGCGCGATCGAGAGCCTGCGCGCCGAGATCGACGCGCTGATCTCGCGCGGCGACCGCATCGGCGGCGTCGAGCACAAGGAGATTCTTGAGACCGTCCGCCTCATCGCCAACGATCGCGGCTGGCTGCGGCGGCTGCACGAGGCGATCTCGACCGGCCTCACCGCCGAGGCCGCCGTCGAGCGCGTGCAGAACGATACGCGGGCGAAGTTGCAGCGGCAGACCGATCCCTATCTGCGCGAGCGCCTGCACGATCTCGACGATCTCGCGAACCGCCTCCTGCATCAGCTCACCGGGCAGGCCTATGTGATCGACCGCGAGGCGCTGCCGGACAATGCGATCCTCGTCGCGCGCGCGATGGGCCCGGCGGCGCTGCTCGATTATCCGCGCACCCGCCTGCGCGGCCTCGTGCTGGAACACGGCGGCGCGACGAGTCACGTCGCCGTCATCGCCCGCGCGTTGGGCATTCCCGCCGTCGGCGACGTGCCGAACGTCACCGACCTCGTCGAACAGGGCGACGCCATCATCGTCGACGGCGCGATGGGCGATGTGCAGGTGCGTCCCCAGGCCGATGTCGAGCAGGCCTATGGCGCCAAGGCGCGGCTGCGCGCCAGCCGGCAGGAGCAATATCTCAAGCTGCGCGACGTGCCGTCCGTCACGCGCGACGGTGTCGCGATAACGCTGGGCATGAACGCCGGTCTGCTGGTCGACGTGCAGCATGTCGCCGAGACCGGCGCGGCCTGCATCGGGCTGTTCCGCACGGAATTGCAGTTCATGGTCGCGTCGCGTTTTCCGCGCGCCAGCGAGCAGCTCGCCTTGTACCAGTCGGTGCTCAACGCCGTGCCCGACCGGCCGGTCGTCTTCCGCACGCTCGACATCGGCAGCGACAAGGTGCTGCCCTACATGAGCAAGGTCGATGAAGAGAATCCGGCGCTCGGCTGGCGCGCGATCCGCATCGGCCTCGACCGCCCGGCCCTGCTCGCGCAGCGCGTCCT
>ERZ500994.324-NODE-324-length-15530-cov-5.402197_pt1 | contig 15530 bp, 15 predicted proteins | sample MGYA00248878_ERZ500994 | MGnify/ENA primary metagenome ERZ500994 (study PRJEB25958, sample SAMN03398533) | human skin metagenome | study: EMG produced TPA metagenomics assembly of the Human Skin Microbiome Metagenome (human skin metagenome) data set. | reverse complement strand
ATGCCGCCTTCGATGCCCCCGGCCCGGTTGGTACGCCGGGCGATTCCCGCCGCGCGGCCCTCGATCTCGTCATGCGCCGCCGATCCGCGCCGGCGGGCGGTCTCGAACCCGTCGCCGACCTCGACGCCCTTGATCGCCTGGATGCCCATGAGCGCGCCGGCCAGCCGGGCGTCCAGACGCCGGTCCCAGTGCACGTAGGAGCCAAGGCCGACCGGCAGGCCGCTGATCACGACCTCGACCACGCCGCCGACGGTGTCGCCGGACTTCCGCGTGTCGTCGATCTCGGCGACCATCGCCTCAGTGGTCGCCTCGTCGAGCGAGCGCGTCGGGCTGGCGTCGATCCGCTCCAGGTCACCGGGCTCGGGCAGGCTGTCGGCCGGCGCCCGCACGCTGCCGATCTCGACCACGTGACTGAGCACCTCGGCGCCGCACACCTCACGGATAAACGCCTTCGCGACCGTGCCCAGCGCGACACGGGCCGCGGTCTCGCGCGCGCTGGCGCGCTCCAGCACCGGGCGGGCATCGTCGAAGCCGTACTTCTGGATTCCCGCCAGGTCGGCGTGCCCCGGACGCGGCCGGGTGAGCGGCGCGTTGCGGGCCTGCGCCTCCAGCACGTCTTGGTCGACCGGGTCGGCCGCCATCACGGTCTCCCACTTCGACCACTCGGTGTTGGCGATGTGGATCGCGACCGGCGAACCGAGACTCTGCCCGTGGCGCACCCCGCCGGCGATCGTGACCTGGTCCTGTTCGAACTTCATCCGCGCGCCGCGCCCGTAGCCGAGGCGGCGGCGCGCGAGCTCGTCCTGGATCTGCTTGGTCGTGATCGGCACTCCGGCCGGCAGCCCTTCGAGGATGGCAGTGAGAATCGGGCCGTGAGATTCCCCGGCGGTGAGCCAACGCAACATGCGCTCGATTCTTCCATTGCCCGTGCGCGCCAGCGCCGCCGGTGCGCCGTACTCGCCACACTTATCCACAGCCCCCGCGACGTGCGGCAGGTTTGCTCGGGCTATCGGGCCGCTAGGCCAAGCAAACCTGCCGCACGTCAGCCGGTGAGCAGTACGACGGCGTACGTGCTCCAGAGGGCGAGCACGATCGGCGGCGCGAAGGCGATCTCCCGCTTGCGCAGCGGCGTACTCCGGTCGTAGCGGCGATCGAGCCACGGCGCCAGCAGCAACCACAGCAGGGTCGTCACGGCGAGCGCGAGCAACCACACGACCACCAGCTGCGGCTCGAGGTGCCCGAGCGCGAGCCCCACGCAGCCGAGCAGCTTCACGTCGCCGAAGCCGAAGGCGTCCGGCGCCACCACAGCCAGCAGGTAGCCGGCCGCGAACATCGCGGCGCCGGCCGCGAGCGCGCGCCACACGTCGCCCCAGCCGTCCCGCGTGGCGGCGACGGCGCCGATGAGGATGACCCCGATCGCCCAGCCCGCGGTGAGCCGGTTCGGGATCCGGTGCTCGCGGGCGTCGCTGACGATGACGGCCGCGCCGAGCAGCACGACGTACCCCGCGATGACCGCGTCAACGCCGGGCAGCCCGCCGATCACGGCAGGACGGCGCGCATCGCCTCGATGTCCGGGGTGCGCCCGGTCATCAGCTCGACCTGCACGACGGCCTGGTGCAGCAGCATCAGCACGCCCGGGACCGCCGTGCCACCGTCCCGGCGTACCGCATCCAGCAGCGGCGTCGGGCCCTGCGTGTAGGCGACATCCAGGACCGTCTGGTCGGGGCCGAACCGGTTGCCGGCCAGCGCATCGACCACGCCGGGCGGCACCGTGGAGACGATCAGCTCGGCGGCCATGACCTCCTGCGCAAGTCGGTCCCACGGGACGTAGCTGAGCTCGACCGATCCGCGTTCGGCGACCTCGAACGCGGTGTCGGCGCGGTCCCGGTTGCGCGCGATGAGCCGGAGGTCCGTCGCGCCCATGAGGGTGAGCGCGACGATCGCCGACGACGCGGTGTCGCCGGAGCCGATCACGCAGACCCGCCGGTCGCTGGCATCGAGTACGTCGTACTCGGCGAACGCCCGCCGGATGCCGTCGATGTCGGTGTTGTGGGCGACCCAGCCGACCGGGTGCTCGCGTTCGTACCACGGGATCAGCGTGTTGGCCGACCGCGCCCACTGCGCCAGCGCGTGGGTGCTGACGTCGTCGACCGTGCCGTCGGGTACGCCGGCCCGCAGCGCCTCGGTCTTCAGCGGCATCGTCACCGACAGCCCGCCGCAGGGCAGGTTGTCGATGCCGTAGGTGGCAAACCGGCGCAGGTGGTGCGCGAGGGTCCCGCGGGTGATTTCGCGCCGGGTGTAGACCCAGTCCAGACCGAGGTCGTCGTACGCCGCGGAGTGCAGCGCGGGGCTGAGCGAGCGGTCGACGGGCGAGCCGACGACGGCGCAGGCCCGCCGCAGGTCCGTCGCTGCCGCGGGCACCGCGCCTAGCACCAGCCGTTCTGCTGGCACACCTGACGGGCCGCCAGGAACTCCTCGTACGTCGAGACGAAAGCGTGCGTGCCGTCGGCGCTGTTGACGACGTACCACTTCCAGGTCCCCTCGGCCGGGGCGAGGGCCGCCTCGACCGCGGCGTTGCCGAAGCCGGAGATCGGGGTCGGCGGCAGGCCCGGCACGATGCGCAGGTTGTAGGGGTTGTTGGGGTCCTGCAGGTCCGCGGTGGTGAGCTCGTTGCCCTTCTTGCCCACGCCGTAGGCCGTCGCGGCGTCGATACCGAGCGGTTCGCCCGCGGCCAGCCGGTTGTAGATCACCCGAGCTGCCATCGGACGCTCGTCGGGGATCTTGATCTCGGTCTCGATGAGCGAGGCGACCTTCAGGACGTCGTACGGGCTGAGCCCGACCGCGGCGGCCTTCTGCTCGAGGCCGAGGTCTGCGGCGCGCTGGGTGAAGTGCGCGACCATCGCCTGCAGGATCCCCAGCGCGGTGTCATCCGGCTCGAACTCGTAGGTGCCTGGCGACAGCAGACCCTCCAGCACCGGGACGTCGGCGGGCACCCACGCCGGGATGCCGAGGTTCGCCCGATCGGCCAGCGCGGCTTCGAAGTCCGCCAGCGGGATCCCGGTGGCCTCACTGAGCTTGGCGATTGTCTGGCTGACCGTCTGGCCTTCGACGATGGTGAACGTCTGGGTCAGCTTCGAGCCCTTGCCCAACAGCGCGTCCAGGGCGAGCGACGCCTTCATCTGCGTCTTGAGCTGGTAGGTGCCTGGCTGGATCGCCATCGCCGCGTCGTTGCCCTCGGCGGCGTCGGTGAACGCGCGTGCGCTCTTGACCACGTCGGCGTCGACGAGCTTCTGGGCGATGTCCGACAGCGAGTCGCCGGGTTCGACGGTGATCTGGACGGTCTCCTTGCCCGAGCCGGTGTAGTCGGGCACGTCGCGGAACTGGTTGATCACGTCGCGAGCGAAGAAGATCCCGAACACCACGAGGGCAATGACGATCAACAGCGCCAGGATGGTGATGAAGGGCCGGCGACGTCGGCGCCGACGTTCGCTGCGAGGCCGGGACTGCTCCTCGATGTCGTCGGCGATCAGGGCGCCGAGACCGTCAACGCCGGACTCGCGGTGTCGGTCGGATTCCTGCGACACAAGGCCGCCTCTCTGTCGTGGTCGTTCACGGCTCCCGGCGGGGCTGGCCGGTGGAGCCGCGCACTCGGCCGTAGCGGTGGTCTAGGTTAACAACCTTCGCTGTGTCGTGGCTGCGGCGCGCAGTGCGCGTCGAGCCAGGCCTGCAGGATCTCGGTCGCGGCCGCCTGGTCTATGACATCACGCTGGGCACGGGCATCCAAGCCCGCGCCGCGCAGCCGTCCGGACGCCGTCACCGTGCTGAACCGCTCGTCCTGACGTACGACCGGCACGTCCGGCAGCCGCTCGGCGATGAGGTCGGCGTACTCGTCGGCCGCCTGCGCCGCGCGACCATCGCGCCCGGACAGCCCGATCGGCCGGCCCACGACGACCTGCACGACCTCGTACTCTTCGGCGTACGCCGCGAGCCGGTCCAGGTCCGAGCCGCGCTTGCGATCACGCTTGAGCGTGTCCAGCGGGGTGGCCAGCACGCCGGCCGGGTCGCTGATCGCCAGCCCGACGCGCACGGAGCCAGGATCGACTCCCAGCCGCCGACCCTTCACCGAGCCGCTCACGTCACGCGGTGACCTTCTGGCCGACGAAGTGCTCGGCCGCCTGCAGGCCCGCGCTCGCGCCGGAGGCGTTCTGGCCGCCGCCCTGCGCCACGTCGTCCTTGCCGCCACCACGGCCGCCCATCGGCTCGGCGAGCGCCTTGATGATCTCGCCGGCGCGCAGCTGCCACTCGCGGGCCTTGGCATTGGTGGCGACCAGGAAGCTGACGCCGCCCTTGTCGTTGGGCGAGGTGATCGCCACGACCGCGGGCCGGTCCGAGGCGACCCGGTTGAGTACGTCGGCCGACAGCTTGCGCAGGTCGCCGCCGGGAACTCCCGGCGGGGCCTCGACTCCGACGAAGTAGACGCCGAAGACGTCCTTGGCGCCGGCCGCGAACTCGCCGGCCCGACTCAGGATCTGCCCGGACTTGAGGTCGGCGATCTCCTTCTCGGCCGCCTTCAGCCGCTCCACCAGCGATGCGACCCGGTCCGGAACCTCGTCCGAGGGCACCTTGAAGGAGTCGGCCAGCTGGCTGACCAGCAGGTGCTCCTTGCTCAGGAAGCGGAACGCGTCCATGCCCACCAGCGCTTCGACGCGGCGTACGCCGGAGCCGATGGACGACTCCGAGAGCAGCTTGACGATGCCGAGCTGCCCGACGCGCGGCGCATGCGTGCCACCGCAGAGCTCGCGGGAGTAGTCGCCGCCGATCTCCACGACCCGGACCTCGTCGCCGTACTTCTCGCCAAAGAGCGCCATCGCGCCCATCTTGCGCGCCTGGTCCAGGCTGGTGATGAACGCGCTGACCTCGAGGTCGTCGACGAGCATCGAGTTGACCTCGTCCTCGACCGCGGCGAGCGTCTCCGGCGAGACCGCCCCTGGGGTCTTGAAGTCGAAGCGCAGCCGGCCCGGCGCGTTGAGCGAGCCGGCCTGGGTGGCCGACTGCCCGAGGTTGCCGCGCACGGCCGCGTGCACGAGGTGGGTCGCGGTGTGAGCGCGCGAGATCGCCCGCCGGCGGTCGATGTCGACGCTGGCCAGTCCGGACTCCCCCGCGCGCACCTCGCCGGAGGCGACGCGGCCGCGGTGCACGATCAGCCCGGGCAGCGGACGCTGGACATCGGTGATCTCGACCTTGCCCCCGCCGACCTCAAGGAACCCGAAGTCCGGCTGCTGACCGCCGCCCTCCGGGTAGAACGGCGTCGCGTCGAGCACCAGCTCGACGGTGTCGCCCTCGGTCGCGATCTCGGCCTCAGACCCCTCGCGCAGCAGGCCGCGGACGCGCGACTCGCGAGCGATCTGGCTGTAGCCGGTGAACTCCGACTGCCCGAGCGTGTCGACGAGCTTGCGGTAGGCCGACTGGTCGGCCTGGGTCAGCTTGCGGCCCGCACGGTCGGCCTTGGCGCGGTCGCGCTGCTGGCCCATCAACCGGGTGAACTCGTCCTGGTCGACCTCCAGGCCCTGCTCGGCGGCCATCTCCAGGGTGAGGTCGATCGGGAAGCCGTAGGTGTCGTGCAGGGTGAACGCCTGCTCGCCGGACAGTCGCGGCGTACCGGTGCGCTTGGCCTCGGTGACCGCGGTGTCCAGGATCGTGGTGCCCTGGCGCAGCGTGGAGGCGAACTGCTCCTCCTCGGCGAACGCGTAACCGGTGATCCGCCCGTAGTCGCTGGCGACCTCGGGGTACGACGAAGCCATGACGTCACGCGCGACCGCGAAGAGCTCGGGGAAGGCCGGGTCCTGGTAGCCCAGCAGCCGCATCGCGCGGACGGCGCGGCGCAGCATGCGGCGCAGCACGTAGCCGCGTCCGTCGTTGGCCGGCGTGACGCCGTCGCTCATCAGCATCAGGCCGGTGCGCACGTGGTCGGCGATGACCCGCAGGCGTACGTCGTCGTCGTGGCCGGCGCCGTACCGCCTGCCGGACATCTCGGCGGCCTTGTCGAGGATCGGGTAGACCTCGTCGATCTCGTAGAGGTTGTCGACGCCCTGCAGCATGGTGGCGACGCGCTCGAGACCCATGCCGGTGTCGATGTTCTTGGTGGGCAGCTCGCCGACGATCTCGAAGTCGTGGCCCTTGCCGATGCCCTGCGCGGACTCGCCGCGAATGAGCTCCATGAAGACCAGGTTCCAGAGCTCGATGAACCGCTCGTCGCCGCCGAACGCCGGGCCGCCGTCAGCGCCGTACTCCGCACCTCGGTCGATGAAGATCTCCGAGCTCGGCCCGCACGGACCCGGGACGCCCATGTCCCAGAAGTTGTCCTTGCCGAGGCGCTGGATGCGCGACGGGTCGAGCCCGACGACGTCGCGCCAGATTCGCTCGGCCTCGTCGTCGGTCTCGTAGACGGTCACCCACAGGTCGCGTTCGGCGAAGCCGAGCCCGCCGTCGGCCTGGGTGCTGGTCATCAGCTCCCACGCGAACTTGGCCGCGCCCTCCTTGAAGTAGTCGCCGAAGGAGAAGTTGCCGCACATCTGGAAGAAGGAGCCGTGCCGGCTGGTCTTGCCGACCTCCTCGATGTCGATGGTGCGCACCACTTTCTGCACGCTCGTGGCGCGCTTCCACGGCGGGGTCTGCTCACCGAGGAAGTACGGCTTGAACGGCACCATGCCGGCGTTGACCAGCAGCAGGGTGGGATCGGGGCTGACCAGGCTTGCGCTCGGCACCACCGTGTGGCCGTTCTTTTCGAAGAAATCCAAGAATCGCGAGCGGATCTGCGATGTCTGCATGGCTACTGCGGCGTCCTCGGGTCGAAGTCCTCGGGGCGGGCGCCCAGATCGCCGTCCAGGCCGGTGCCCTCCATAAGCTCTGCCTCACGCTGGCGCATCGCAACTCGTACGTCGGCCCAGAAGGCCTTGGCCTGGTGGCCGACGTCGGCGACTCCGCGGCCGGTGCGTTCGGCGAGCGCGTTGGGCTTGAGCTGGTTGGCCGCGCTCTGCAGGCGGCGCATCACCATGATGCCGACGGTGATGCCCATGGCGAGCCAGAAGATTCTGCGCATGTGCCCTACCTCCCGGACCGCTTCGCTGCGGCCTTGCGTACGCCGTAGGTGAACGAGGCCACCTTGACCAGCGGGCTGCCGATGGTGCTGGCCACGACCGAGGTCAGCGCGGCGGCGTTCTGCGACATGCTTTCGGCGTTCGTGGCGATGCCGTCGACCCGGTCGAGGTTGGCGTTCACGTGCCGCACGGTATCGACGGCGCCGGACAGCAGCGGCGTGGCGCCCTCGTGCGTCTTGCGCACCGCGAGGGTCGTCTCGTCCAGGGTCCGTCCCAGCTTCAGGATCGGGACAGCCAACAGCAGGACAAGCAGCAGGAAGGCACCTGCTGCGACCAAAGCTGCGATCTCGCCACCGCTCACTAGATTCTCCCAAGGGTTGTGGGCATGCCGAAGCGTCTCGCGCGCGCGAGACACCGAGCGCCCAGCCTACCGTGACCCTACGAACGCCCGAGCCTGCGCTTGCCGCGACCGGGGCCGTGACCCCCCGGTGGTGGTTGAGCAGGCGCGAGCCCCCAGGACCCGTCCAACGGTGGTTGAGCACGCGGAGCCCCACCTTTGGTGGTTGAGCAGGCGCGAGCCCCAAAGGGCGAGCGCCGGCTGTCGAAACCACCTGCGGCGTACGACTAGTGCTGGGTGTCGCGGTCGCGCAGGATGGAGCGGATCTTCTCCAGCCGGCTGGCGATGTTGGCCTCGACGCCGCGCCCCGTGGGCTGGTAGTAGTCGACCGCGTCGATGACGTCAGGCGCGTACTGCTGGGTCGCGACACCTTCGTCGAGGTTGTGCGGGTAGATATAGCCCTGCGCGTTGCCGATCTTCTTCGCCCCGGCGTAATGCCCGTCGCGCAGGTGCGGCGGAACCGTCCCGAGCTTCCCGGCGCGTACGTCGGCGATCGCGGCGTCGATCGCCTTGTAGGCCGCGTTGGACTTCGGCGCACAGGCGAGGTGTACGACGGCCTCGGCCAGCGGGATGCGCCCCTCCGGCATACCGATGAACTGCACCGCCTGCATCGCCGCGACGGCGGTCTGCAGCGCTGACGGGTCGGCCATGCCGATGTCCTCGCTGGCGCTGATGACGAGCCGGCGGGCGATGAACCGCGGGTCCTCCCCCGCGACGATCATCCGCGCGAGGTAGTGCAGGGCCGCGTCGACGTCCGAGCCGCGGATCGACTTGATCAACGCACTCGCGACGTCGTAGTGCTGGTCGCCGTCGCGGTCGTACTTCACCGCGGCCACGTCGATCGCGCGCGCGACCATGTCGAGCTCGATCTGGTCGGCCCCGTCGCCGCGGGCGATGTCCGCGGCCGCCTCCAGCGAGGTGAGCGCGCGACGGGCATCGCCAGCCGCCGTACGGATCAGGTGCTCGCGGGCGTCGTCGCTGAGCCGGTAGGCGCCACCGAGCCCACGGTCGTCGACGAGCGCCCGGTCGATCACCGCAGCGATGTCCTCGTCGCCGAGCCCTTCGAGGGTCAGCAGCAAAGAGCGCGACAGCAGCGGGGAGACGAGCGCGAAGAACGGGTTCTCGGTCGTCGCGGCGATCAGCGCGACGGTGCGCTGCTCGACCGCGGCAAGGAGCGAATCCTGCTGGGTCTTAGAGAAGCGGTGCACCTCGTCGATGAACAGCACGGTCTGCTCGCCGCCGCGCTGGCGGCGTTTCTTGGCCTCCTCGATGACCGCGCGCACGTCCTTCACCCCGGCGTTGAGCGCCGACAGCTCGACGAACCGGCGACCGGTCGCGCGGCCGATGACGTGCGCGAGCGTGGTCTTGCCGGTCCCCGGCGGCCCGTAGAGGATCACCGACATCGCGGTGTCGCCCTCGACGATCCGGCGCAGCGGCGTACCCGGACCGATCAGCCGGCTCTGCCCGACGACCTCGTCCAGGGTGCGCGGACGCATCCGCACGGCCAGCGGCGCCGACGGGTCGACCGTGTCGGGCGCACGCTGATCTGCGGTCTCGTCGGGCTCGTCGCCGGACCGGATCTCGAACAGCGTGGTCATCGTCTTGATGGTAGTCGCGGCCCGCGACACGTCGGTGCGTGCGACGATCCGCACCGAGCCGTTATCGGGGGATGACTCAGGATCGCCGCGGTGATTGCGACGCGTTCCATCAGGGTTTCTTGCGTGGAACGCGATTCGAACTGACAATGAATTGTGGAATCTGAGTCGAAACAAAGTCAGTCAACCGTCGCGCGGCTGTTCGACGTGCTCGAAACTCTCGCCGGCGCGCCACACCCGATGACGCTGGCGGAGCTGGGCGATGCCACCGAGATCCCTAAGGCCAGCCTGCACCGGATCCTGCAGCTCGTCCAGGCTCGCGGTTATGTGACGCAGGAGGACCAGGGTGGGCGTTACGCCGCCGGGATCCGCTGCTTCGAGCTCGGAGCGATGTGGGCCGAGAACCTCGATATCCGCGCCACCGCTGCGCCGCATCTGCAAGCGCTCAACCAGCTCACCCAGGAGACCGTGCATCTGGGCGTCTACGAACACGGTGATGTCGTGTACGTCGACCGACTCGAGAGCCCGCTGCAGGTGGTCGCCAAGACCTATATCGGCCGTCGTTCACCGGCGACCCAGGTCTCGACCGGCCGAGCGCTGTTGGCCTACCGCGAGACTTCCGAGATCGAGCGCGTGCTCGCGGGGCCGCTCCCGGCGTACACCGACCTGACCGTCACCGATCCCGACGAGCTCCGGCAGATTCTCACCACGGTGCGCGAGGACGGCTACGCCATCAACCTGGGCAACTACCGCACCGAGGTGTGCGGCGTCGCTGCACCGGTCCGCGACCACACCGGCGGCGTCGTGGCGGCGATCGGCATCTGCACCCCGCTGCACCGGTTCGGTGACGATCGAATCGGCGAACTGCGCGACGCCGCGGTCCGCACCGCCGTCGAGATCTCCACCGCCCTCGGCGGACCCACAATGCCTGTCACGTCAACGAAACCTGCGGTCGCGGGGGCCGACAAGCCGGCGAAGAAGCCGCAGAAGAAGAAAGCGACCAGCGCCCGACGTTAGCCCGTCGCGGAATCACAATCCCGCACCTCGTTGATTCTGGAACGGTGTTCCGATAACGTCCGAGGTATGGATCATGTTTCCGCCTCGTCCGCACGTTCGGCGACTCCACGATGACGCGACTTCACGTCTGCCCCGGCGGTGACATCGCCGAGCGCGGCCGAGTCATCGTGCGCGTCGGCAACACCGAGATCGGTATCTTTCGAATCAAGGATCGCTTCTATGCCTACGAAAACCGCTGCGCTCACCAGGGCGGGCCGGTGTGCCACGGCGACGTACTCGGCCGGTGGGAAGAGATCCTCGGCGAGAACGGCGAAATCGTCGATGCGCGGTTCTCCGAGGAGCAGATCGACATCGCGTGTCCTTGGCACGGGTGGGAGTACGACCTGCAGACCGGCAAGAACATCGCCGACCCGCGAATCGAGCTGACCTCCTATGAGCTCGAGGTCGACGACGGTGAGATCTACCTCGTCGTCCCCGAGCACCTCACCACGGCGCCAGGAGCAACATCCCATGACTGACCTGAACGCCGCGGTATCCGGCCTCCGCGAGGACGAGCTCGTCGACCTGCTCGGGGCCTGCATCCACGAGTACTCCGTGCGCACCCAGAGGCGCGCGGAGCTCGGGGAACCGCTGTTCGCACCTGTGACCACGACGGGGGCGGCCACGGCCACCGACGTCATGATCACCACCCGCAACCTGTTGAAGGTGTTCGAGATCGCCCCGTTCGAGCTGGGCATGCTCAGCTACGGACGACTCGAGTAGCGGCTGCGCGCGAGCAGACCTACTGCCCGGCCACACGAACGTGGCCGCAGCAGCCCACGTGCCGTGAGAGTCGCTCACTGCCGCAACCACAAGGTGCCCTGCCATGCGCGCTGCCACTCGAATGTTCGCCGCTTTATCAGTCCTGGCAATCTGCGCCTCCGGCTGTGCGACCAAGGCGTCGTCCAGCCAGGACGCCGGCGCATCCGGAGATGTCAAGACGGACGTCGGCGTCACGGACGACACGATCACGCTCGGCGTGATGACCGACCTGACATCGGTCTTCAAGCCGTCGGGAGTCGCCTACTCGGCCGGCCACGAGCTGTGGGCCAAAGATGTCAATGAGGCCGGGGGAATCTGCGGTCGTGACGTCGAGCTCGACATACGCGACCATGGCTACAAGCCCGACAACGCGTTTGCGCTGTACCCCCAGATGCTGGAACAGGATCTCGCGATCATGGATCTGCTGGGCTCCCCCATTCTCGCCGCGCTCAAACCACGAATCGCCGCCGATAAGTTCCTGACGATCGCCGCCGCGTGGGCTTCGGAGAACCTTGACACCGAGGCGGTGCTCATCCTCGGGCAGACCTACGACATCGAGATGCTCAATGGGCTGAACTTCCTTGCCGAGGAAGGGATGATCGCGAAGGGCGACAAGATCGGGCATATCTATGTCGACTCCGAGTACGGACTCAACGCCAACAAGGGCGTCAAGTCCTACGCCGACCAGACCGGGATGACGGTGGTTGATGCCGCCGTGTCCGCGACCGACTCCGACATGACAGCGATCATCGCCAAGCTCAAGTCCGAGGGGGTATCAGCTATCGCCGTCACCACCGCACCGGTGGCCTCCGGATCGGTGCTGTTGCAGAACACCGCACAGGGACTGGACGTCCCGATTCTGGGGAGCAGCCCCACGTTCTCCATCCAGCTGCTGTCCGATCAGGGCGTCGTCGATGCGATGCAGAACTTCGACATCGTCGGCAACGCCGACGCGTTCGGGACCGGAACGGGTAACGAGGTCGCCGCGAAGGTGTCCGAGGAGTACGCCGCGACGTACTCCGACCCACCGGACCGCGGAGTGATGGCCGGGTATGTGTTCGGGATGGCGATGCAAGCGATCCTCGAGCAAGCCTGCAGCAACGGGGACCTGACACGCGACGGGCTACTCAAGGCGCGCAAGCAGCTCGACGACATCGACACCAAGGGCATCACCGGCAACCTCGACTTCTCGGACCCCGGTGCGCCTACGAGTCGCGAAGGGTTCATCTTCACCATCGACCCGAACGCCGAGGTCGGCATCGTGGTGACTCGCGAGCTCTACGCCTCGGACGAGGCCAAGGCATACAAGGCGCCGCACGAGAAGTGACGTCGTCGGTCGCCCGTCCGGTGTGGAGTCTGACATGCTCGTCGCATGACGATCTCCATCACGGTGTCCGGATCCGCCGACGCGACCTATCCGCCCGAGCGGGCGCGGGTCAGCCTCACGGTCCGCGCGGCGCGGTCCGAGCGCGAGACGGCGGCCAGCGAGGTCGCGACGGCCCAGGCTCGACTCCGCGACGAGCTGACAGAGCTAGAGTCACGCGGCGTCCTCACGACGTGGTCGAGCGGAAACGTTGCCAGCTACTCCTACCGGCCGTGGGACCGCGACGGCAACCAGCTCGACCCCGAGCACGTCGCGCAGGTCGGGATCGAAGCGACTTTTGCTGACCTGGAAGCGATCTCGCCCGCGGTCGATCGCTGGCTACGCGACCCGCTGGTCTCGATGCACGACGTCTACTGGCACCTGACCAAGGACAGCCGACGTCAGCGCTCCGCCGAGGTACGCCGGACCGCTGTCGAGGACGCGGTGATGAAGGCGCAGGCGTACGCCGATGCCCTTGGCGCGGGAGCCGTGGAGCCGGTCGAGATCGCCGACCAGGGAATGCTGCAGCGCGGCACGCCAGGCGCCGGGCCGCGACAGGCGTACGCCACGGCGGCGCCGGGCGGCGCACCGGGAGGTCCAGCGCCCGAGGCGATCGAACTGTCGCCGAAGGACATCACCCTGCGGGTCTCGGTCGAGGCCCGGTTCTCGGCCCAGACTCGCTGACAGCCCGGCGCTAAGTCAGCTGGTGGCCTTGATCGCCTCGTCGATGGCACCCAGCAGGAGGGTGACGCTGGCCGGGTTGGCGTTGGGGCCCATCAGCCCGATCCGCCACACCGTGTCGGCGTACTTGCCGACCCCGGCGCCGATCTCGATCTCGAAGTTCTCCAGCAGGTAGCCGCGCACCTTCGCCGAGTCGACGCCGTCGGGAACCTTCACGGTCGTCAGCTCGGGCAGTCGCGCTCCCTCCTGGGCAAACAGCTCGAATCCCTTGTCCTGTAAGCCATCTTGCAGCGCCTTGCCGGCGGCCTCGTGGCGGGCCCACACGTTGTCGAGGCCTTCGGCGAGGATACGCTTGAGACCCGCGTGCAGGCTGACGACCATCGCGACCGGCGCGGTGTGGTGGTACGTGCGCTTGCCCTTCGCCTCGCCGACGTACCCGCCGAGCATCCCGAGGTCGAGGTACCACGACTGCGGGTGCTCGATGCGCCGCTCGAAGGCGCGGTCGTTGATGGTGAACGGTGCGAGCCCGGGCGCGACACCGATGCACTTCTGAGTTCCGGCGTACCCGATGTCGATCCCCCAGTCGTCGGCGCGCAGCTCAATGCCGGCAATTGAGGTCACCGCGTCGGTCAGCAGCAACGCATCGCCCTTGATCGCACCTATAGCTGAGATGTCGGACCGTACGCCGGTCGACGTCTCGGCGTGCACCGCGGCGATCACCTTCGGCGAGGGATGTGCGGCGGCGAGTGCGTCGGCATCGACCGGCGTACCCCACTCGAAGTCGACCCGCACGACCTCCGCGCCGCAGCGCCCGGCGACATCGACCATCCGTTCACCGAACAGTCCGTTGACCGCGATCACCGCGACGTCGCCCGGTCCGACTGAGTTCACGAACGCGGCCTCCATGCCGGCCGACCCGGTCGCCGACAACGGAAGCGTGCGGGCGTTCGCGGTGCCCCACACCGTCCGCAGGTCGTCGCACGTCTCATCGAGGATCCGGATGAACTCCGGGTCGAGGTGGCCGAGCAGCGGAAGTCCCAGCGCGGCGGTCGCCTCGGCGTACGGGTTTGTCGGGCCCGGCCCAAACAGCTTGCGTTCGTGGACGATCGAGGGGTTCATCGCAGTCGTCATGCCCCAAACCTACCGCCGCGCAAACTCAGTTGACCGAGCCGGGAGTCATCGGTGACGATCGGGCGCAGTCGCGGACCCGCGCGGCGCTCGATCCAAGGAGGTGGACCTGATGTCGGTCATCACGCATGTCCCCACGTCACCTCCCACTCTCCTTGGAGCGCACCGAAATGTTCAACAAAGTCTGGTCCGACGCGGCCGGCACCTGGATCGAGCTTCCTGACGGCCAACGTCACGCTTCCTACCCCGACCTCGAGAAGGGCCAGCGTGGCCCGACCCCCGTCCCGAGCTGGCTGCCGGTCAGCGACGGGATGATCGACACCGAGTACGGCGTACTCAAGACCGGCAAGGAAGCCGACGTCCACCTCATCGAACGATCCGACGGCACGCGGTCGTGCCTGCTCGCCGCCAAGCGCTACCGCACCACCGAGCACCGCGACTTCCGCCGGTCGGCGGTCTATACCGCCGGACGTGTCGAGCGCCGCAGCCGCGACCAGCGCGCGATCGAGAAGAGGACGGTGTACGGCGCCTCGGTCGCCGCTGGTCAGTGGGCCGGCGCAGAGTGGCAGATGCTCTGTCGTCTCTGGGAGGCCGGCGCGCCGGTGCCCTACCCGGTGCAGGTCGACGGCACCGAGATCCTGATGGAGTACGTCGCTGACCCGGACGAGCCGCTCGCCGCGGCGCCTCGGCTGCACGCCGTGCGCCCAGACGCCCGAACGCTGCGGGTGCTGTGGGACCAGCTGCGCGAGGCGATGATGCTGCTGGCACGCCTGGGATTTGCGCACGGGGACCTGTCGCCGTACAACATCCTGGTCGCGGGCGACCGCCTCGTCGTGATCGACCTGCCGCAGGTCGTCGACATCATCGCGAACCCGTTCGGCACGGACCTGCTGCAGCGCGACTGCGTGAACGTGTGCACCTGGTTTGCCGGGCGAGGGATCGCCGCCGATCCCGACGAGCTGCTCAGCGAGCTGCTCGCCGCGGCGTACTGACGGCGCTCGGGACGCTACGCTCAGCGATGTCACGACCGATCGCACAGATTCCGAGGACCACGTGAGCGAGATCAACGACCTGATTTCCCAGATTCCGATGAGCGAGGTCGCCGCCCAGCTCGGCGTCGACGAGCAGACCGCGCAGCAGGCCGTCGAGGCCGCGGCGCCCGCGCTCGTGCAGGGCATGGACGCCAACGCGCAGGATCCGGCCGGCGCCCGCTCGCTCGCATCGGCGCTCGACGGCCACGCCGGCGGCCCGGGCATCGCTTCGCTGGCTGATGTCGACCAGCAGGACGGCGCCAAGATCGTGCGCAACGTCTTCGGCTCCAACGAGCAGGACGTCGTCAACCGGCTCTCCGGCGCCCAGCCGGCGCTCGGTGGCGACCTGATCGCCAAGCTGCTGCCGATCCTCGCACCGATCGTGCTGAAATGGCTGGCCAGCAAGTGGACCCAACGCGG
>ERZ500994.323-NODE-323-length-15533-cov-12.870009_pt1 | contig 15533 bp, 13 predicted proteins | sample MGYA00248878_ERZ500994 | MGnify/ENA primary metagenome ERZ500994 (study PRJEB25958, sample SAMN03398533) | human skin metagenome | study: EMG produced TPA metagenomics assembly of the Human Skin Microbiome Metagenome (human skin metagenome) data set. | reverse complement strand
CGCCCGCCGCGCGGGGCGGCTGCCGCAGGTGGGTGCGGATCTGGCGGAGCCGCGGCAGAAGTAGCAGGCCCGGGGGGGATCGATCCGGCGCGCTCGGGGCGGCGCGGGGGCCGCGAGGAGATGCTGCGCAGGGTCGCCAGGGCATTGCCCTGCGAGGGGTAGGCGTCCTGGCCCTCGACGGCGAAGTAGATCGTCGCGCCGAGGGCCCAGACGTCCGCGGGCTCACCGCCATCGCCGCCCACGGCGACCTCAGGGGCCATGTAGCTCGGGGTGCCCGTCACGAGGCCGGTCTGGGTCAGCTGGTCGTCGGTGCCGGCCCGGGCGATGCCGAAGTCGCCGAGCTTGGGCCGGCCCCCGCCGATGAGGACATTGGCCGGCTTGACGTCGCGGTGGACGATGCCCGCACGGTGGGCCGCCGCGAGCGCGCCCGCGAGCTGCGCACCGAGGTCCGCCGCTCCCTTCGGCGTCATCGGGCCGCGCTCGCGCACGGCCGACGAAAGGGTCGGGCCGGCGACGTACTCCATGACCAGCCACGGCGTGCCGTCGTGCTCGATGACGTCGTAGACGGCGACGACGTTGGGGTGGTTGAGCGCGGCCGCGGCCCGTGCCTCGCGCATGGCGCGACGGGTCTCCCCTTCGCTCTCGCCGGGGAAGTCACCGATCTGCTTGACCGCCACCCGGCGGCCGAGGACGGTGTCGCGAGCCAGCCACACGGTGCCCATGCCCCCACGGCCGATCGGTCGCAGGCGCTCGTAGCGGCCACCGATGAGCTCGGGCGTCGTGTCGTCAGTCATGTCCGGGCCAGCGTAGACGGCCGGGCCCGGCTACCGGGACGTAGACTGCCGACCCGGGGCACTCGCCCAGTCCAGACACCTCAGATCCAGGGGGATCCACGCATGTCCCACCCAGCCCCGCCTCCGCCCGGTGGCGCCGGTGGCGCCAACCCCTACCAGGCGCCGTACGGCAGCGCGCCCCAGGGCATCCCGCCGAAGAAGCAGGACAACACCCTGTGGTGGGTCCTCGGCATCATCGCCGCGGTCGTCATCCTGTGCTGCTGCTCGGTCGGCGGGTTCTTCCTCTTCGTGGCCAACGAGGCCAGCGACCAGGTCTCGAGCTACAGCTCGTCGGCCAACTCGTCGAAGAATGCCGACGCGGCCGGAGCGAGCACCGTCTCGGAGGGCGGCTCGATCACCGTCGACGGCGCCGCCGTGCAGAGCGGGTGGTCGATCGACTCGACCGGCGACGTGGTGGGCCTGAGCGTCACCAACACGAGCGGCACGGCCGACTCCTTCTACCTGACCTTCTACCTGATGAAGGACGGCAACGTCCTCGACGACGTCACGTGCAACACGTCCTACCTCGAGCCCGGTGCGACGGACAGCAACGTCACCTGCATCGGTTCGGTCTTCGACGTCGACGACCGCGACGAGATCCGGGTCTCCGAGGGCCTCTGACCCACCCCTCCCGCACCGTCCTGAGTTCGCATCCCCCCAAGGGGATGCGGACTCAGGACATGTCGAGGGTCGTGAGCAGCTCGTCGACGGCGGCATAGGGGTCGCTGCTGCCGTCGACGACGCGCTCGGCGAGCGACTGCAGCAGCCCACCCGAGCCGAGGTCGCCCATCCGGGCGCGCAGTCGCGCGATGGCCAGGGCCGTGATCTCGTCCCGGGCGCGGGCGGTGCGCCGCCGCCGCAGGGTGCCGCTCGAGGCGAGGTGCTGCAGGTGGTCGGTGACGGCCGTGACGACGTCGTCGACGCCGTCGCCGTTCATCGCGGAGGCGCGCACGACCCGGCGGCGCCAGCCGCCGGGGGCGGTCCCCTCGCCCAGCTGGATCATGTGCCGCAGGTCGCGGACGGTCGCGTCGGCACCCTCACGGTCGGCCTTGTTGACGACGAAGACGTCACCGATCTCGAGGATCCCCGCCTTGGCCGCCTGGATCCCGTCGCCCATGCCGGGCGCGAGGAGCACGAGCGTCGTGTCGGCGGCGCCGGCGATCTCGACCTCCGACTGGCCGACGCCGACCGTCTCGACGAGCACGGTGTCGAAGCCCGCGGCGTCGAGGACCCGCACGGCCTGCGGCGTCGAGACCGACAGCCCGCCGAGGTGCCCGCGGCTGGCGAGCGAGCGGATCCACACGCCCGGGTCGCTCGCCGCGTCGGTCATCCGGATGCGGTCGCCGAGCAGCGCACCGCCGCTGAAGGGTGAGGACGGGTCGACGGCCAGCACCGCGACCCGCTGACCCTGCTCGCGCAGGGCCCGCACGAGGGCATTGGTCGTCGTCGACTTGCCGACGCCGGGGGCCCCGGTGATGCCGACGACGTGCGCCCGGCCGGTGTGCGGCGCGAGCAGCCGCATGACCTCTGGGAGGTCCGGGTGCTGGTCGTCGACGAGCGAGACCAGACGCCCGATGGCACGGGACGTCCCCGTCCTGGCCTCCTCGACCAGGACGGGGACGTCGACGCTGCGGCTCAAGCTCAGGCGCTCGGCACGCGGATGATCAGCGCGTCACCCTGGCCGCCACCACCGCACAGGGCGGCGGCACCGACGCCGCCACCGCGGCGCTTGAGCTCGTGGGCGAGCGCGAGGGTGATGCGGGCGCCGGACATGCCGAGCGGGTGGCCCATGGCGATCGCGCCGCCGTTGGGGTTGACCTGCTCGTCCGAGAGGCCGAGCAGCTTGGCCGAGGCCAGGCCGACGGCCGCGAAGGCCTCGTTGATCTCGACGACGTCGAGGTCGGAGACGGCGATGCCCTCCTTGGCCACGGCGGCCTCGATGGCATTGGCCGGCTGCGCCTGCAGGGTCGAGTCGGGGCCTGCGACGACGCCGTGGGCGCCGATCTCGGCGAGCCAGGTCAGGCCCAGCTCCTCGGCCTTGGCCTTGCTCATGACGACGACCGCGGCGGCACCGTCGGAGATCTGCGAGGCGGAGCCGGCGGTGATGGTGCCATCCTTGGCGAAGGCGGGACGCAGCTTGCCGAGGGACTCGGCAGTCGTGTCGGCGCGCACGCCCTCGTCGGTCGCGAAGACGACCGGGTCGCCCTTGCGCTGCGGGATCTCGACCGGGACGACCTCGTCGGCGAACTTGCCGTCGGCCCAGGCCTTGGCGGCCTTCTGGTGGCTCGCGGCGGCGAAGGCGTCCTGCTCCTCGCGGGTGAAGTCCGAGTTCTCGGCGTTCTTGGCCTCGGTGAGCGCGCCCATCGCCTGGTCGGTGATGACGTCGTGGAGACCGTCGTAGGCCATCGAGTCCTTGAGCGTGGCGTCGCCGTACTTGATGCCGTCGCGGCTCTTGGGCAGCAGGTGCGGGGCGTTGGTCATCGACTCCTGGCCACCGGCGACGACGATGTCGAACTCGCCGGCGCGGATGAGCTGGTCGGCGAGCGCGATGGCGTCGATGCCGGACAGGCAGACCTTGTTGACGGTCAGGGCCGGGACGTTCTTGGGGATGCCGCCCTTGATCGCCGCCTGACGGGCGGGGATCTGGCCCTCGCCCGCGGTGAGCACCTGACCCATGATCACGTAGTCGACGTCCTCGCCCTTGACGCCGGCCTTGTCGAGCGCGCCCTTGATGGCGAAGCCGCCGAGGTCGGAGCCGGAGAAGCCCTTGAGCGAGCCGCTCATGCGGCCCATCGGGGTGCGGGCCCCGGCGACGATGACGGACACGGGACGATCGGACATGTAAAAGCCTCCAACATGTGTGGTCCCACGGGCACCGGTCCCGGGCCGCGGCTTGCGCTCACCCTAGCGACGAGGACGAAGGGAGGGCAGGCCCCACCCGGGTGGGGCCTGCCACACACGCGCAGGCACGGCGGCCACGTCGGGGCCCGCCCCACGCGCCGCCCGCGGGTGGGACAGACCACAGCCGAAGGGGGGCGCGGCGCCCCCCTTCGGCTCTCTAGAGTGCGGACATGACTGATCTCTTCACCGCCATCGACCACGTCGGTGTGGCCGTTCCCGACCTCGACGAGGCCATCGCCTTCTACCGCGACTCCTACGGCATGGAGCTCGCCCACGAGGAGACCAACGAGGAGCAGGGCGTGCGCGAGGCGATGATGCGCGTCGGCGACTCCGGCTCGTGCATCCAGCTCCTGGCGCCCCTCTCCCCCGAGTCGACGATCGCGAAGTTCCTCGACCGCAACGGCCAGGGCATCCAGCAGCTCGCCTACCGCGTCGAGGACATCGACGCCGTGTGCACGACGCTCCGCGAGCGCGGCCTGCGCCTGCTCTACGACACCCCGAAGCGCGGCACGAGCAACTCGCGAGTCAACTTCATCCACCCCAAGGACGCCCGCGGCATCCTCGTCGAGCTCGTCGAGCCGGCCGCCGACGGCGGTCACTGACTCTCCGCAGCAGCACGCGAAGGGGGTGGCGCACCGATCGGTGCGCCGCCCCCTTCGTCGTGTGAGAGGGAGGTCACGAGCCGGGGTCCTGCGGCGGATCGTCGGACGGGACACGATGGCTCCGATGCGGTCCGCACCCCGGTGCGCACCGTCCCACAGCGATGTGTGAACTGGGTCATGAGTGCCGGCCCCACGGCGCCATGACGACCTAAGTTGCACGCAGACGCATCACCCCGACACCCCGACGAGGCCGAGGAGCCCCCTTCATGGCAATCGACCAGATCCGCGACGCGATCCTCTCCGGTGACCGCAGCGAAGAGACCTACGCCAACCTCCCCCTGCCGGACACCTACCGCGCGACGACCGTCCACAAGGACGAGGTCGAGATGTTCAAGGGTCTGCAGAGCCGCGACAAGGACCCGCGCAAGTCGCTGCACATCGACGACGTGCCGATCCCCGAGCTCGCCCCCGACGAGGCGCTCGTCGCCGTCATGGCCAGCGCGATCAACTTCAACACCGTGTGGACCTCGATCTTCGAGCCGGTCTCGACCTTCGGCTTCCTCGAGCGCTACGGCCGGCTCAACAAGTACTCCAAGCGTCACGACCTGCCGTACCACATCGTCGGCTCCGACCTCTCCGGCGTCGTCCTGCGCACCGGCGGCCACGTCTCGAAGTGGAAGCCCGGCCAGGAGGTCGTCGCCCACTGCCTGTCCGTCGAGCTCGAGGACGCCGACGGCCACGACGACACGATGATGGACCCGCAGCAGCGCATCTGGGGCTTCGAGACCAACTTCGGCGGCCTCGCCGAGCTCGCCATCGTCAAGGCCAACCAGCTCATGCCCAAGCCGGAGCACCTCACCTGGGAGGAGTCCGCGTCCCCCGGGCTGGTCAACTCCACCGCCTACCGCCAGCTGATCTCCAAGAACGGCGCCGCCCTCAAGCTCGGCGACCGCGTCCTCATCTGGGGCGCCTCGGGTGGCCTCGGCTCCTACGCCACGCAGATGGCCCTGGCCGCCGGCGCGACCCCGATCTGCGTCGTCTCCTCCCCCGAGAAGGCCCAGATCTGCCGCGACATGGGTGCGGAGCTGATCATCGACCGCAACGCCGAGGGCTACAAGTTCTGGAACGACGACAACACCGAGCAGAACCCCAAGGAGTGGCAGCGCCTCGGCAAGAAGATCCGTGAGCTCACGGGTGGCCACGACGTCGACGTCGTCTTCGAGCACCCGGGCCGCGAGACCTTCGGCGCCTCGGTCTACGTCACCCGCAAGGGCGGCAAGATCGTCACCTGCGCCTCGACCTCGGGCTACATGCACGAGTACGACAACCGCTACCTGTGGATGAACCTCAAGAGCATCATCTCCAGCCACTTCGCGAACTACCGCGAGTCGTGGGAGGCCAACGAGCTCATCAACCGCGGTCTCGTCCACCCGACCCTGAGCAAGACCTACAAGCTCGAGGAGGTCGGACAGGCGACGCTCGACGTGCACCACAACAAGCACCAGGGCAAGGTCGGCGTCCTCGCCCTCTCCCCCGAGCCGGGCCTCGGCGTCACGGACCCCGAGAAGCGCGCCAAGTTCGAGAAGCAGATCAACCGCTTCCAGGCGGTCTGACCGCACCAGCACCACAGAAGGGGGCTGCACCGGATCACCGGTGCGGCCCCCTTCGTCATGCCGTGGGGCGCGCCCGCCCTCCTCGCCGGGAGCGGCCCCCTGCCTCGGGCTGGGCGGCGCTCCTCGGGCGAGACTGACCGAGGTGTCCAGCTCCGTGACGGCTGCGGCGAACTGGCTGCGGTACAGGCGCGCATAGGCAGAGTCGGCGGCGAGCAGGCTCTCGTGCGTGCCCTGCTCGGCGATGTGCCCGTCCTCCATGACGACGATGAGATCCGCGTCGCGGATCGTCGAGAGCCGGTGCGCGATGACGAAGCTCGTCCGGTCGCCCCGCAACGCCGCCATCGCCTGCTGCACGAGACGCTCGGTGCGGGTGTCGACCGAGCTCGTCGCCTCGTCGAGGATGAGCAGGCTCGGGTCGGCGAGGAAGGCGCGGGCGATGGTCACCAGCTGCTTCTCGCCGGCGGAGATGTTGCCGCCCTCGTCGTCGAGGTGGGTGTCGTAGCCGTCCGGCAGCGAGTGGACGAAGCGGTCGACGTAGGTCGCCTCCGCTGCCGCACGGACCTCCTCACGCGTCGCGCCCGGGCGCCCGTAGGCGATGTTGTCGCCGATCGTCCCGCTGAAGAGCCAGGTGTCCTGCAGGACCATGCCGGTGCGCGAGCGCAGCTCGGCCCGCGACATCGTGGTGATGTCGACGCCGTCGATGGTGATCCGGCCGGAGTCGAGCTCGTAGAAGCGCATGATGAGGTTGACGAGCGTCGTCTTCCCGGCGCCCGTCGGACCGACGATCGCGACCGTCTGTCCCGGCTCGACGACGAGGTCGAGCCCCTCGATGAGGGGCTTCGCCGGGTCGTAGCGGAAACTGACGTCCTCGAAGGCCACCCGCCCGTGCCCCTCGCCGCGCGCCGCCGGCACGCCCGGGTCCTCGAGCTGCTCCTGCGCGTCGAGCACCTCGAAGACCCGTTCGGCCGAGGCGACCCCCGACTGCATGAGGTTGGCCATCGACGCGACCTGGGTGAGGGGCTGGGTGAACTGCCGCGAGTACTGGATGAAGGCCTGCACGTCACCGAGCGTCATCGTGCCGGAGGCGACCCGCAGGCCACCGATGACGGCGATGACGACGTAGTTGAGGTTCCCGACGAACATCATCGCCGGCATGATGATGCCGCTGACGAACTGCGCGCCGAAGCCCGCGGACCGCAGCTGCTCGTTGCGCTCGGCGAAGGCCGCGTCGACCTCGTCCTGGCGCCCGTAGACCTTGACGAGCGAGTGGCCCGTGTAGGTCTCCTCGATGACCGAGCTGAGCTCGCCGGTGGACGTCCACTGCTGGATGAAGTGCCGCTGGCTGCGCTTGCCGATCGCGCCGGTGAGCACGATCGAGATCGGGATCGTCACGAGCGCGATGAGCGAGAGCAGGGGCGAGATCCACACCATCATCGAGACCATCGCGACGACGGTGATGAGGCTCGTCAGCAGCTGGCTGAGGGTCTGCTGCAGCGACTGCGCGACGTTGTCGATGTCGTTGGTCACCCGGCTGAGCACCTCGCCGCGCGGCTGCTTGTCGAAGTACGGCAGCGGCAGCCGGTGCAGCTTCGCCTCGACCTCGGCGCGCAGGTCGAAGACGACCTGGTTGACCGCGTGGACGATGACCCGCCCCTGCAGCCACGACAGCACCGCGGCGACGACGTAGAGACCGAGAGCGAGCAGCAGGATCCGGCCGATCGCCCCGAAGTCCATCCCCTGCCCCGGCACGAGGTGCGGCATGGCCGCGAGCATGTCGGCCTGCCGGTCCTCGCCCTGTGCCCGCAGCTGCTCGACGATCGTGTCGAGCGGGACACCGGCGGGCAGCTCGGCGCCGATCCACCCGGCGAAGATCCGGTCCGTGGCCCGGGCGAGCACGACCGGTCCGACCGCACTCAGCGCGACGGAGACGACGGTGAGGACGATGGCCGTGAGCACCCGCGAGCGCTGCGGGCGCAGCCGACCGAGCAGCCGCTTGGCCGAAGGGAGGAAGTCCTGCGACTTCTCCCCTGGTGTGCCCATCTGCATGGGTCCGCGACGCGCGGCGGCACCGGGCCCCCTTCGCGCCTGTGCGGCCTTCTCCTCCGCGGTGGGTACCTCGCTCATGCTTGTCCTCCGCGCTGACTCGCGGACCCGCCGCAGGTCGCTCGTACCTCGCACCGCTGCGCGGCTCCTGCGGCGCTCATGCCGCCTCCTCGCGCGATGCCTGGGACTCGACGATCTCGACATAGGTCGGGCAGGTCTCGAGCAGCTGCTCGTGGGTGCCGTCGCCGACGACCCGGCCGTCGTCGAGGACGACGATGTGGTCGGCGTCCATGATCGAGGAGACCCGCTGGGCGACGACGAGGACGACGCTGTCGGCGACGACGGAACGAAGGGCGGCGCGCAGCCGGGCATCGGTCGTCAGGTCGAGCGCGGAGAAAGAGTCGTCGAGGAGGTAGATCGCCGGTCGACGCACGATGGCGCGGGCGATCGACAGGCGCTGACGCTGCCCGCCGGAGAGGTTGGTCCCGCCTTGGGCGACGGGGGCCTCGAGCCCGAGGTCGAGGGCCCGGACGAAGTCCTCGGCCTGCGCGACCCGCAGCGCCTCCCACAGCTCGTCGTCGCTCGCGTCGGGCTTGGCCTGGCGCAGGTTGGAGGCGATGGTGCCGCTGAAGAGGAAGGCCTTCTGCGGCACGACGGCGATGCTCGACCACAGCTGCGCCGGGTCGAGCTCGCGGACGTCGACGCCACCGACGAGCACCCGCCCACCCGTGACGTCGTGCAGCCGCGGCACGAGGTCGAGCAGGGTCGTCTTGCCGGCGCCCGTCGAGCCGATGATCGCCGTCGTGCGACCGGGCTCGGCCCGCAGGTCGACATCGCACAGGACCGGCGAGTCGGCGCCCGGGTAGGAGAACTCGACATCCTCGAGGACGACCGCTGGCCGCTCCTCGAGCATCGGCCGCGGGGCGATCGGCGGGACGACGCTCGACTCGGTCGAGAGCACCTCGTCGATGCGGCCGGCCGAGACCGCCGCGCGCGGCAGCATCATCGACATGAAGGTCGCCATCATCACCGACATGAGGATCTGCATGAGATAGGTCATGAAGGCCGTGAGGGCACCGATCTGCATCTGGCCGCTGTCGATGCGCTGGGCGCCGAACCACAGGACCGCGACGGTCGAGAGGTTGAGGATCACCATGACGATCGGGAAGGCGAGCGACATCAGCCGGCCGACGGCAACGGCCGAGGCGGTGAACTCGGAGTTGGCCACCCCGAATCGCTCCTGTTCGCTCCCTTCGCGCCCGAAGGCACGGACCACGCGCACGCCGGTGATCTGCTCGCGCAGGATCCGGTTGACCGTGTCGACGCTCGTCTGCATCCGGCGGAAGTTGGGGATCATCGCCCGGATCACGAGGCCGACGCACACGGCGAGCAGGGGGACCGCGACGGCGACGAGCCAGCTGAGGCCGACGTCCTCGCGCAGCGCCATGATCACGCCGCCGATCATCATCATCGGCGCGGTGACCATCATCGTCAGCGCCATGTTGGTGACGGTCTGCACCTGCGTGACGTCGTTGGTCGTGCGCGAGATGAGCGTGGGCGCGCCGAAGCGGGCGACCTCCTGCGCGCTGAAGCTGCCGACCCGGGAGAAGACCGCCGCCCGCAGCCGCGCGGCCATCGTCGCCGACAGCCCGGCACCGATCCACGTCGCGGCGATCGTGGCGACGATCTGCACGACGGAGACCGCGAGCATGAGCCCGCCGTGCCGGACGATGTAGCCCGTGTCGCCGGTGGCCACGCCGTTGTCGATGATCTCGCCGTTGAGGCTGGGGAGGTAGAGGGAGGCGAGCGTGGCGGCCAGCTGCAGCACGAGGAGCAGCACCACCCGTCCGCCCGTGCCGCTCAGATGGCGCCACACGAGGGGTAGGAGCACCCCGTGATTGTTGCACCGTGCACGTAGTGCACCAACATCTTTTCGGTCCCTGCCCTTCGAGATGCTCGCCCGCTTCGCGGACTCGCTCCTCAGGATCCGGAGGCCGCCCGCGGCCGTCTCGTGCCCGCTCCCTGGGGAGGCCGCCCGCGGCCGTCTCGAAGGGTCAGCGCCCGTAGCGCCCCTGGTCCCGCGCCTGCCAGCACCGCGAGTGCCAGTGCCGCCGGTCGTCCGCTCCCCCGAGCCCGTCGTCGGGCCAGACGACGACGTGCGGGGTCCCTGGCCGGATCTCGTGCGTGCACCCCGGGCAGGTGTAACTGCGCTCCGAGGTCTGCCCGGTGAGCCGGCGCACGATCCAGGCCCGCCCCATCCACGTCTCCCGCGTCTGCGGCGCCCGACCGAGCGCGAGCGGTCGGTGCTCGTCGCGTCGACGGCGGTTGTTGCGGGGCATGGCCTCAGTCTGGCAAACCGGCGACGGTGCGTCGTCGGTGGCGCACGTGCTCAGTAGGTGCGGAAGCCCTCACCGGTCTTGCGGCCGAGCTTGCCGGCGGCGACGACCTCGCGCAGGAGCGGGGCCGGGGTGAGCGAGGCGTGCTGGAACTCCGCGAGCAGCTCCTCCTCGATCGCGAGCGCGACGTCGTTGCCGACGACGTCGAGCAGGGCGAAGGGACCCATCGGGTAGCCGTAGTGCTCGGTGATCGCGCCGTCGATCGCGTCGAGCTCGGCACCCTCCTCGTGCGCCTTGATGGCGTCGTTGAGATAGGGGAAGAGCAGCGCGTTGACGATGAACCCGGAGCGGTCGGCGCAGCTGACGGCGACCTTGCGGGTGCTGCGGCACAGGTCGAGGACGGTGTCGAGCACGTCCTGGCCGGTCGTCGGGTGGTTGATGACCTCGACGAGCTTCATCACCGGCGCGGGGTTGAAGAAGTGCATGCCGACCACGTCCTGCGGGCGCTTCGTCTGCGCGGCGAGGTCGGCGATGCTCAGCGAGGAGGTCGTCGTCGCGAGGACGGCGCCGGGCTTGCAGATGCGGTCGAGGTCGGCGAAGAGCTGGTTCTTGATGCCGATCTCCTCGGCGATCGCCTCGACGACGATGTCGACGTCACCGAGTGCCTCGCGCTCGGTGGCACCGGTGAGGCGGCCGAGGATGGCGTCGGCGTCGACCTGCTCGAGGCGGCCCTTGTCGACCTGGCGGGCGAGGTTCTTCGCGATCTTGGCGGCGACGGCGTCGACCTTGTCCTGCGTGCGGGCGACGTAGGTCACGGGGAAGCCGTTGGCCGCGAAGACCTCGACGATGCCGCTGGCCATGGTGCCGGAGCCGACGACGCCGACGGTCTTGACCGGGCGGGCCGCGCCCTGACCGGTGCCGGAGGGGGTGAGCTCGTCGGCGACGACCTCGTCACCCTCGTAGGTGTAGAAGCCCTTGCCGGCAGCCTTGCCGGTGCGCCCCTCGGCGATGAGTCGCTCGATGGCGGGGTTGGGCTGGTGGCGCGGGTCGCCGGTCTGCTCGAAGCGGGCGGCGAGCGCGTCACGCACGGTCTCGAGGCCGAGCTCGTCGATGACGGTGAGCGGCCCCTTGGGCAGACCGCAGCCGAAGCGCATGCCGTTGTCGATGTCCTCACGCGAGGCGTACTGCTCGTCGAACATCGAGGCGGCGTGGTTCAGGTACGGGAAGACCAGGGCGTCTGCAAGGGCGCGGGAGTCTGACATGTCGAGCACTATCGCAGTCCCCATGACCCCCCGGTAGGGGTTCGCGGCGTGATGGTCCGCACAGGGATGTCGCCGTCGATTTCGTTGTGCGCGTAGGGTCTGCGGGGTGCGAGTGGTGATTGCGACCTGCAGCGTCGACTACGAGGGGCGGCTCAATGCCCACCTGCCCCTGGCGACCCGTCTGCTCATGGTCAAGGCCGACGGCTCGGTCCTCGTCCACAGCGACGGCGGCTCCTACAAGCCGCTCAACTGGATGGCCCCGCCCTGCTCGATGGCCGAGGTCGCCCCCGACGAGGCCGAGGCCACCGAGGGCGTCGAGTCCGTGTGGGTGGTCCAGCACGCCAAGACCGAGGACCGTCTGCGGGTGAAGCTCCACGAGGTCCACCACGACTCCGCCCACGACCTGGGCGTCGACCCCGGGCTCGTCAAGGACGGTGTCGAGGCCCACCTGCAGAAGCTGCTCGCCGAGCACATCGAGACCCTCGGCGAGGGCTACACCCTCGTGCGCCGGGAGTACATGACCGCCATCGGCCCGGTCGACATCCTCGCCAAGGACGCCCACGGCGTCTCCGTGGCCGTCGAGATCAAGCGACGCGGCGAGATCGACGGCGTCGAGCAGCTGACCCGCTACCTCGAGCTGATGAACCGGGACCCCGCCCTGCGCCCGGTCACCGGCGTCTACGCCGCCCAGGTCATCAAGCCGCAGGCGCGCACCCTCGCCGAGGACCGCGGCATCCGCTGCGTCACCCTCGACTACGAGGAGCTCAAGGGCATCGACACGAGCATGCACCGCCTCTTCTGAGGTTCAGTCCAGCTCCAGCCGGACGAAGGGAGCGCCCCTCGCCTCCCCGGGTGGCGTGAGCACGAGGACCGTCTCCCCGCGGTGCAGGTCCGCGATCGCGTCGAGGGTCGCCGGGTCGGGCTCGTCGGCGTCGAGGCCGACCTCCTCCTCCAGCGGTGCCCCGAGCCGCTCCGCGAGCTGCTGCCCGACCGCCACGCTCGGGGCCTGCACGACCGCCAGCACCCGGTCGCCCGTGAGGGCGTCGACGAGGGAGGCCACCCCCTTCGCATCACGCGGAGCAGGGGCCAGGAGCAGGGTCGCCGGGCAGTGCAGGGCCATCCCCCGACACTAGCCCCGCCCCAACTCCGCAAAACCCTAGGGTTTTGCGGAGTTCCCAGACCCCAACCCTGCAAGACCCTAGGGTTTTGCAGGGTTGTCGGGCCGGCTCACATCAGACTGACGGCGAGACCGATCGCGCACGGCAGCATCGTGACGATGGAGCCGAGACCGGCGCCGCGGGCTCCGGGCCGGGGCACGAGCAGCAGCACGGCACCCACGGCCGCGCCGACGCCACAGGCGACGAGGCCACCGAGGGCGATGTCACCGAGCGCATAGGCGAGCGCTCCGGAGACGACGACCCACGCGACCGCCGCGACCGGGATCGCGACGACCGCGTGGAGCCAGGAGACGCGGGCGGCGCTCACGCGTCGACGGTCTCCCGGTCCGCGAGGCCGCGGCGCTCGCGGATGATGTCGACGAAGGAGCCCATGATCTCGTTGAGCCCGAAGTCCTTGGGCGTGAAGACGGCGGCCACGCCGAGCTCGCGCAGCTTCGCCGCGTCGGACTCGGGGATGATGCCGCCGACGACGACCGGGATGTCACCCGCGCCCTCGGCCTTGAGGCCCTCCAGCACGTCGGGGACGAGCTCCATGTGCGAGCCGGAGAGGATCGAGACGCCGACGAGGTCGACGTCCTCGGCGACGGCCGCGGTGACGATCTGGTCCGGCGTGAGGCGGATGCCCTGGTAGACGACCTCGAAGCCCGCGTCACGCGCCCGCACGGCGATCTGCTCGGCGCCGTTGGAGTGGCCGTCCAGGCCCGGCTTGCCGACGAGGACGCGCAGCTGGCCGCCCAGCTCCTCCCCCGTCGCCTTGACCCGCTCGCGGACCTCGACGAGGTCGGACGAGCCCCCGTCGGCGACGCCGACCGAGCCGGAGACGCCCGTCGGGGCGCGGAACTCGCCGAAGACCTCGCGCAGCGCCTGGGCCCACTCGCCGACGGTGACACCGGCGCGGGCGCAGGCCAGGGAGGCCTCCATGAGGTTGTCGTCGGTCTTCGCCGTCTCCTGCAGGGTGGCGAGCGCGCTGCGGGCGGCCTCGGCCTGCTCCGGGTCGGCGTCCCGCTCGGTGCGCCAGGCCCGCACGGCCTCGATGGCCTTGGCCTCGACGTCGGCGTCGACGGTCTGGATCGCGGTGTCGAGGTCGGCGGTCAGCGGGTTGGGCTCGGTGGTCTCGAACTTGTTGACCCCGACGACGATGTCCTCGCCGGCCTCGATCCGCTGGCGGCGCAGCGCGTGGCTCGCGACGAGGGCGGACTTCATGTAGCCCGACTCGACGGCGGGCACGGCGCCGCCCATCTCCTGGATGCGCTCGATCTCGGCCTTGGCGCCCTCGACGAGCTCGGCGACCTTGCGCTCCACGACCGGCGAGCCGGTGAAGAGGTCGTCGTACTCGAGCAGGTCGGACTCGAAGGCGAGGACCTGCTGCAGGCGCAGCGCCCACTGCTGGTCCCACGGGCGGGGCAGGCCGAGCGCCTCGTTCCACGCGGGCAGCTGGACGGCGCGGGCGCGCGCGTCCTTGCTCAGCGTGACGGCGAGCATCTCGAGGACGATGCGCTGGACGTTGTTCTCCGGCTGGGCCTCGGTGAGGCCGAGGCTGTTGACCTGGACGCCGTAGCGGAAGCGGCGCTGCTTGGCGTCGGTGACGCCGTAGCGCTCGCGGGTGATCTCGTCCCACAGCTCGACGAAGGCGCGCATCTTGCACATCTCCTCGACGAAGCGCACGCCGGCGTTGACGAAGAAGGAGATGCGGGCGACGACCTTGCCGAAGTCCTCCTCGGCCACGCGGCCGGAGTCACGCACGGCGTCGAGGACGGCGATGGCCGTCGACATCGAGTAGGCGATCTCCTGCACCGGCGTCGCGCCGGCCTCCTGCAGGTGGTAGCTGCAGATGTTGGTGGGGTTCCACTTGGGGATCTCGCCGACGGTGTACGTGACCATGTCGGTGATCAGCCGCATCGAGGGCCCGGGCGGGAAGACGTAGGTCCCGCGGCTCAGGTACTCCTTGATGATGTCGTTCTGCGTCGTGCCGGCGAGGCGGGCGCGCACCTCGACGGGGTCCTCCCCCGCGGCCTCGGCCTGCTCCTCGGCGGCGACCTGGTAGAGGGCGAGGAGGTACATCGCGACGGCGTTGATCGTCATCGACGTGTTCATCTCGCCGAGCGGGATCTGGTCGAAGAGCCGGCGCATGTCACCGATGTGGCTGATCGGCACGCCCACCTTGCCGACCTCACCGCGGCTGAGCACGTGGTCGGGGTCGTAGCCGGTCTGGGTCGGCAGGTCGAAGGCCACGGACAGACCGGTCTGGCCCTTCGCGAGGTTGCGGCGGTAGAGCTCGTTGGACGCCGCAGCGCTCGAGTGCCCCGCGTAGGTCCGCATCACCCACGGACGGTCACGCTCGGGACGCACTGCCTCGGCTGCAGGGGTGGGGGCATCGGTGCTGTCGGCCATGGGGGCAACGTACCCGCGGCGCCCGCCGCCGCGTAGGCCTGTCCGCGGTGAATGACGCCACACCCGGCGCATGTGGCCGCCTCCCCACGACGAAGGGAGCCCGCCTCACCCGATGCGGTCGGTCACCGCGGCGACGACCCGCTCGACCGGCCCCTTGCCCAGTCGCGCCCACCACAGGTGGCAGACGGCGAGGGTGACAGGAGGATCCCGCCGCCCAGCGGGGCCCACCACTCCTGGGCGGTCGGCCACGGGATCGCGCGCATCGCGACGGCGATGAGGCACACGTGCAGCACATAGGCGGTGAGGGCGAGCGCCCCGGTCGCGCGCACCGCTGGGTTCAGCGGCACGCCGGGCAGGAACAGGCGATTCTCATG
>ERZ500994.322-NODE-322-length-15545-cov-5.352034_pt1 | contig 15545 bp, 9 predicted proteins | sample MGYA00248878_ERZ500994 | MGnify/ENA primary metagenome ERZ500994 (study PRJEB25958, sample SAMN03398533) | human skin metagenome | study: EMG produced TPA metagenomics assembly of the Human Skin Microbiome Metagenome (human skin metagenome) data set. | reverse complement strand
GACCGGGTCGAGGACGTGGCCACGCCCGAGGCCTTCGCCCGCGACCCCGACCTCGTGCTGCGGTTCTACGACCTGCGCCGGGCCGCGGCGGCCGCGGTGGCGCCCAACCCCGCCCATCACGCGCTCGCCCGGATCGTCGTAGAGACCGGTGATGAGACTTGCCGCTCCCTTCAGATAGATCGGACGCACGCCCTGACGGGTCAGAGCGTCATTCAGCGCGAAAATCGTGTCGGCGATGATCGCGTTGCGGCGCGCGTTCATCGCGTGGATTTCCGACAGATAATGTTTCAGATCTTCAGGGGCGGACGGAATGCGCGCGACCGGTTCGACGAGCGACGGAGTCACGAGATGCCGGCTCGCGAGCGCGACGATCTCTTCCCAGCGCCAGTCGTCCCGCTCGGCGAGCCGTTTGTCGGGCGACAGGGCGAGAAGATCGCAGAGCTGACGATAAACGATCCAGCGCTCTAGGCTGTCAGAAGGTCGGTCATCCATCGCCGTGCCTCGCCGAAATCGCTGTAGACGAGTTCGCGGATTCTGATGCCGCGAAGCCAGCCGACGAAACCGGCGAGCGCTTCCGGCCGGATCGTCGCGCCGAAATGGATGCGGTCCGACAGCAGGCGGACCAGGGCGCCCTCGACGCTGACTTCTGCGCAGCGGGCGGGTTCTTCCGCGCTGTAGCGCGGAAAGACGAGCGCGCTCGCCGGAAGGCACGGGCCGTCGAAGGCGACATCCTGGAACAGGAACTGCTCGCCGCTGGCGCAGGCCGTGTCGAGGGCCCGATAGGGCGCGAGCGCCGCCACGGAGCCAGCCTTGATGCTGATCGGCATGGGGAAGGGCGCAATGGAATGGTCGTCAGCGCGCAGGGGCACGAGGTCGTCGGACAGATAGTCGAATCCCTGCGTCGCGAGATAGGCGATCAGCGTGCTTTTCCCGGAGCCCGACGGCGCGGCCAGGATCGCCGCGCGGCCGTGCCGGGCCACCGCGCCGGCATGGATCATCGCCTGCCATTCGACGCCCGGGCGCAGGCGTCTGATGAGGATTTCATGGAACGCGCCGATCAGGATTTCCGCCGGCTCGGAGCCAAGACGGCGTTCGCCGTTGACGATCAGGTCTCCCGGGCCGCCGGGCGGCATGTCGAATGCGCAGACGAGATTCGCCGCGCTTCGAGGATCATCGACCGGCGTGCCGAGCGACGACAGACGCTGCGCGATCCAGCCTGGGGCCGCGACCTCGATCGTCAGTCCGGCAAGCCTGAACCGACGGGTTTCGACTTCGCCCCGTATGCCGGTTGCGTCATGCGCGGATGATATCGCGGTGTGGCGAAAGTTTCCCGCCGCGTCGCTGACGAGACCCTGCGCGATCCAGCCCTCAACGACGGCGGTGGAATCCTGCCGCGCCCGTTCCGGGGAGAGGCCGAAGCGGGAGACAAGCGCGGCCGGCAGACAAGCGGACTCGCCGCGGGCAAGAATCCGCCAGAGGTAGTGCGCGCTCGCATTGAGGACGACAAGCGCTTGGCCGTGCCTGTGGAGCAGGACCGCCCCGCCTTCAGGCAGTGCCACGCGGCGAACGTCAGGGCTTGGTCTGAACGGCCGCATTCAAGCACGATGCTATAGGTCTTTGACTGTCTGTCCGGGATCGGCCTGTGCCGACCGCCGGTCGTATCACGGCGGCAGAGGCGAAGCGGCCGGCGCCTTGGTCGACTCGAAAAGCACAAGCATCGCCGGTGCGGTGTAGAGCGCGTAGCGACCGAACCGTTTCATGGCGTCGCGACGATCGTCCAGGGCTGCCTCGGCTTGCGGCGCAACGGCCGGCTGCGCCGTATCTTGCGGAGTTTCAACGCGTTCCGTCATGCGAACTCACCGTAGCGCAAGAAAACGACCTAACGGAATGACTATCCGTAACGGTACATTGCTTGTCAATTTATGGTCGAGCTGAAGATGCCGAACCGGCATTTTTGCGGCCATGCTTGTCTTTTATGTTACACCCCTGTTGCATCGCTTGTCCGCGCACCCGGATGCGTCGTTCGGCCCTATGGCCACAGGCATTTGCGTCCGCGCGCCGAAACCCTATAAAATCCGTGGAAACGATTTGGCGGATGTCGCCGGAGACGCGCATGTTCCATGTTCGGACGTTCGTTGCGGTGGTTCTCGCAGGTCTGATGATGTCCGCCGCGCCGGCGCAGGCGCAGATGCCATCGCGGATCAAGGCGCTGATCGACAAATTGCGGGGCGACCGGATGCCCCCCGATATCGTCAAGACGAACGGCCGCATCGAGGCGACGCAGGTCGATGTGTCGTCCAAATATCCCGGGCGTCTCGCGGAGGTGTCGGTCAAGGAGGGCGACGAGGTCACGGCCGGCCAGGTGATCGGTCGTATCGCCTCGCCGGAATATGAAGCGCAATTGCGGGCGGCGCAGGCGCAGGTGCTCAAGGCCCGGCAGGCCCTTGCCGAAGCCCAGGCCCTGATCGCCCAGCGTGTGAGCGATCAGAAGCTTGCGCGCACGGATGCGGATCGCGGCAAGGAACTCGTTGCAAAGAGCTACCTGAGTCAGCAGGTCTATGACCAGCGCGTGGCGAAGGCGGAAGCCGCCGATGCGGCGCTTCGCGCGGCCGAGGCGCAACGCGATCAGGCCGACTTCGCGATCCGGGCGTCCGAGGCCGACGCCGAGCAGATCAAGGCGATCCTCGTCGATCTCGTTCTCCTCGCGCCGCGCAGCGGGCGCGTGCAATACCAGCTGGCGAGGACGGGCGAGGTTGTGGGTGCGGGGACGCGAATCGTCACCATCCTCGACCTCTCGGACGTCTACATGACGATCTACCTTCCAGCGGCGAAGGCTGCGATGCTCGCGCTCGGCGACGAGGCCCGCATCATCCTCGATCCCGTTCCGCAATATGTGATTCCCGCGACCGTCGGCTTCGTCGCCGCCGACGCCCAGTTCACGCCCAAGACGGTCGAAACGGCCGAGGAGCGCGAGAAGCTGGTGTTCCGGATCAAGCTCCAAGTCGACCGGGACGTGCTGGCGAAATATCACCGGCAGGTGAAGACGGGCGTGCGTGGCCTCGGCTTCGTGCGCACGTCGCCCGATGCCAAATGGCCCAATGCGCTCGCCGTGAAACTGCCGTGAGCGAAACGGAGCCGGTCGCCCGGCTCGGCGGGATCACGCAACGCTACGGACACACGATCGCGCTCGATGCGCTGACGATCGACATTCCGGCGGGCTGCATGATCGGCGTGATCGGACCCGACGGCGTCGGCAAGTCGACGTTGCTCGCGCTCGTTGCCGGCGTGCGCGCCATCCAGCACGGCAGCGTGCATGTCCTTGGCGGCGATCTTGGGGTCAAGGCCGAACGCGAGGCGCGGCGCGGCCGCATCGCTTATATGCCGCAGGGGCTCGGGCGCAATCTCTATCCGACGCTGTCCGTCTTCGAAAACATCGATTTCCACGGCCGTCTGTTCGGACAGGATGCCGCCGAGCGCCGCCGTCGCATCGACGAGCTGCTGAAGGCGACCAACCTCGATCCGTTCGAGGATCGTCCGGCCGCGAAACTCTCGGGCGGCATGAAGCAGAAACTGTCGCTCTGCTGCGCGCTGATCCACGACCCCGATCTGCTGGTGCTCGACGAGCCGACGACCGGCGTCGATCCGCTGTCGCGCGGCCAGTTCTGGGATCTGATCGACACGATCCGCGAGCGCCGCGCCGGCATGAGCGTGATCGTCGCGACGGCTTACATGGAGGAAGCCGAGCGCTTCGACTGGCTCGTCGCGATGGACGATGGAAAAGCGATCGCCACCGGCACGCCGGCCGAGTTGCGCGAGAAAGCCGGGCAGGGCACGCTGGAGGACGCCTTCGTCGCGCTGCTGCCGGAGGCCAAGCGCGCGCAGCATCGCGTCGTCGAGCTACGACCGCGCGTGGTTAGCGACGACGACACGCCGGCTATCGAGGCGGACGGCTTGACACGCCGGTTCGGCGATTTCGTCGCCGTCGATCACGTCAGTTTCCGCATCGGCCGCGGCGAGATTTTTGGCTTCCTCGGGTCGAACGGTTGCGGCAAGTCGACGACTATGAAGATGCTGACCGGCCTTCTGCCGGCAACCGAGGGGACAGCGAAACTCTTCGGCCAGCCGCTCGCCGCCAACGACATGGAGACGCGCCGCAACGTCGGCTATATGTCGCAGTCCTTCTCGCTCTACAGCGAGCTGACGGTTCGGCAGAACATGGTTCTGCACGCCGAACTCTATCATCTGCCGCAGGCCGATATTCCGGGACGGATCGCCGAACTGCTCGATCGCTTCGATCTCAAGGATGTCGCCGATCAGCGGCCGGACGATCTTCCGCTCGGCATGCGGCAGCGTCTGCAACTCGCTGTCGCCGTCCTGCACAGGCCCGCGATGCTGATCCTCGACGAGCCGACCTCCGGCGTCGACCCGGTCGCGCGCGATGCGTTCTGGCGCACGCTGATCGATCTGTCGCGCGACGACGGCGTCACCATCTTTCTCTCGACGCATTTCATGAACGAGGCGGCGCGCTGCGACCGCATCTCCTTCATGCATGCGGGCAAGGTTCTCGCCGTCGGGACGCCGCAGGAACTGGCGGACCGGCGCGGCGCAGGAAATCTGGAAGCGGCGTTCATCGCCTATCTCAAGGACGCGGCGGGAACGCCCGAGACCGCGCCTGCCGGGGCGGCAGCCGCGTCCGCTGCGCCGCCGTCCGCGCATTCGGCCCGTCTGTTCGACCCGCGAAGGCTCTGGGCCTGCGCGCGGCGTGAGACGATGGAACTGATCCGCGATCCGATCCGGCTGTGCTTCGCCATCTTCGGGCCGATCCTGCTGATGCTGGCCTTCGGCTTCGGCATTTCCTTCGATGTCGAGAACCTCACATTCGCGGTCTACGACCAGGACAATTCAATGGAGAGCCGCCAGCTCGTCGAAGCGTTCTCGAGTTCGCGCTATTTCGAGGAGCGGCCGGCCATCCGCTCGTCCGCCGAACTCGACCGGCGGCTCAAGAGCGGCGAACTCCAGCTCGCGATCGAGATTCCGCCGTCGTTCGGGCGCGATCTCGAGCGCGCGCATTCGCCGGAACTCTCGGTCTGGCTCGACGGCGCCATGCCGTTTCGCGCCGAGACGACGCGCGGCTATGTGACCGCGCTCGCCTCGCAATATGCCCAGACTCTCGCGGCGGACCGGGCGGTTTCGAGCCACGCGCCGACGCCGATCTCGATCGAGACGCGCTTCCGCTACAACCAGGCCTTCAAGAGCGCCAACGCCATGGTGCCGAGCGTCATCATGCTGATGCTGATCGTCATTCCGGCGATTATGTCGGCGATCGGCGTGGTGCGCGAGAAGGAAACCGGCTCGATCGCGAATTTCCGCTCGACGCCGATCAGCCGGTTCGAATTCCTGTTCGGCAAGCAATTGCCCTATATCGCGGTGGCGATGGCGAGTTTCGTGATGCTGGTCATCATCGCGCGCGTGATCTTCGACGTGCCGGTCAAAGGCTCGGCGGGAACGCTGCTTCTGGCGACCATCCTCTATGTCGCCGCGACCACCGGGTTCGGCCAGCTCATCTCGAGTTTCACCCGCACCCAGGTCTCGGCCGTCTTCGCAACGGCGATCCTTTCGATCATTCCGGCGATCAATTTTTCTGGATTGATGGTGCCGGTCGCCTCGCTCTCCGGCGGGGGGCGCGTCATCGGCATGAGCCTGCCGCCGGCCTGGTATCAGCCGGTGAGCGTCGGGGTCTTCACCAAAGGGCTGGGCTTTGGCGATCTCTGGCTCAATCTCGTCGCCCTTGCCGGCTTTTTCCTGCTGTTCCTCGTCGCCGCGCAGTTCGGCCTGCGCAAGCAGGAAGCTTGAAATGGCTGCACTGCTCCTGCATCTGCAGAACATCTTTCGCCTGACGATCAAGGAACTGCGGAGCATCCGCGCGGACCCGGTGATGCTCGTGCTGGTCGCCTATGCCTTCAGCATCGCGGTCTATACCGTTGCGACGAGCGTCAAGATCGAGGCGCGCGATCTCACCATCGGCGTCGTCGACGAGGACCGCTCCGATTTTTCGCGCAGCCTGTTCAGCGCCTTCGGTCCGCCCCTGTTCAAGGTCACGCGGGAGATTTCCGCAGCCGAGATCGATCCGGAGATGAATTCCGGCCGCCTCGTCTTCGTGCTGCAGATACCGCCGAAATTCCAGATGGACATTCTCGCCGGGCGGCAGACCGAACTGCAGCTCGACGTCGATGCGACGGCGATGACCCAAGCGGGCAACGGCGCGGTCTATATCCAGCAGATCGTCGCGCAGGAACTCGCGCGCCTTCAGCCGGCGCGGGACGTATCGTCGTCCTTGCCGATCAACCTGGTGGTGCGCGCCCGCTTCAACCCGAACCTCGATTCCGGCTGGTTCAGTTCGGTGATGCAGATCCTCAACAACATCACCCTGCTGACCATCGTCCTGACCGGGGCGGCTCTCATTCGTGAACGCGAACAGGGTACCGTCGAGCATCTGCTGGTGATGCCGGTCACGCCCGTCGAGATCATGCTCGCGAAGATGGTGGCGAATGCGCTGGTGATCCTCGTCGCGGCGGTTGCCTCGCTCAACATTGTCGTCGAATGGATGCTCGGCGTCCCAGTCGCGGGGTCGCTCCTCTTGTTCGTCGCGGGTGCCGCGATCTACGCGTTCAGCGTCGCCGCGCTCGGCATCCTGCTCGGCACGCTCGCGACGACGATGGGCCAGTTCGGCCTTCTCGCCATTCCCGTGTTTGTCGTCACTCAACTGCTCTCCGGCGCGACCACGCCGATGGAAAGCATGCCGCTATGGCTGCAATGGACGATGCGCATCGTCAGCCCGACGCCGCATTTCGTCGCGTTCTCGCAAGGCGTGCTCTATCGCGGCGCAGGCCTCGACGTCGTCTGGCCGGAGATCGCGAAGATCGCCGTGATCGGATCGGCCTATTTCTTCTTCGCGCTCGCCCGGTTCCGGAAGGTGATTTTCGCGTAGGCGACCATCCTTCCCCCGCACACTGTCATGCCCGTGAAGGCGGGCATCCAGCCTGCAAATGGATTCTCGCTTTCGCGAAAATGACAGACCCCGACATGTCCGGTTGCTGCCGACGCGCGTCGTGCGTCAGTGACAGCAGCTACCCTTGTTCCGCGCGTCGACGCTTTGCGCGTTCGTTTCCGCCGGCAGGCCGATCGCCGCATTGGCGTCGAAGAAGCCATTCGGCTTCAGCGTGAAGCCTGCATATTCGACCGGCATGACCGGGAAATCCTCCGGCTTGCAGACATGCGTGTGGCCGAACGAGTGCCACAGCACGATGTCGGTGTTCTCGATGTTGCGGTTCTGCTGGATGTAGCGCGGCAGGCCGTCGCCGCCGGCATGGACGTTCGGATAGTCGCCGGAGGCGTATTTCTCGGTCTTGTCGTAGGGCGTCACCCAGACATGTTTCGTCGCGAAGCCGCCGCGCTTTCGCACGAAACTGCCTTCCTGCGCCAGCATCAGCGGGCTGGGCGTCACCGTGAGCTTGTAGCCGGGCGACTTCCCGACGGAATTCTTCACGTTGGGATTGATGACCTTCCAGTATCGGCCGGTCTCGCCATTGGCGTTGCGCGCGGCGTCCATCTCGCGCGACAGCGTCTTGCTTGTCGTATCGAACACATTGCCGTGCGGATTGTCGGTGCCCCAGGGGCGCGGCACGAATTCGTGTTCGGTGATACTGTTGCCGCCGCCATCGACGTCCATGTCGAGCCGCGCATTGAAGAAATGCTGGTGAGTCGGGCCGCCGATCTCCGGCGTGACCATGCCGCCCCACGGATAGGGCTCGCCGGGCATCACCGCCGCCGTCTGGATGATGCCGGTGAGCTTCGCCTCGAGCTGGATCGTGCCGTCCTGGTAGAGATACCAGTAGAATCCGTAGTCGTAGTTGCCGACGGTGGCGAAGAAGCTGATCACGAGCCGCCGCGAACGCCGCGTCTCGAACGTCTCGTTGCGGAATTCGTAGTGCTTCCAGAGGATGCCGTAGTCTTCCTCGTGCATGCAGATGGCGTTCGGCATGGTGAAGGGCTTGCCGAAATCATCCGCCGCCGGCACGTCGAAATAATGGATGTGGCCGAGGCAGTCGCAGCCGAGCGCCAGCGCGTTGGCGAGGCGGCCGAGGCCGTATTCGCCGGCATCGAAGGCGCTTTTCCAGAAATGGTTGGGACGGGGATCGGCATAGGGCACGACCATTTCCGTCACGCTCGCGCGATGCATGATGGGCCGCAGCCGGCCGCCGTCCTGGTAGGACAGGCTGTGCAGCACGAGGCCCTCGCGCGGCGTGAAGCCGACGCGGAAATCCCAGTTCTGCCACGTCACATGCCAGCCATCGACCGTGAAGCTCGGTCCCTCCGGCTGCACGATATGCAGCGGTTTCGGCGCCTCGCGCGGCGGCACGTCGCCTTCGAGATAGTTATGCATGGTCTTCGGAACCGGGATGACCCGATCCTCGTCGATGAGGTTCGTCACCTTGTTCGCGATCAGATCGACGACCGCCACGACGCCCTCGATCGGGCGCGAGTAGGCGTTGTCCTTCGGTGCGTGTTTCGCGAAACTGACGGCGCGCACGATGCGGCGTCCCTTCTCGAAATCATGGCCGAAGAAGCCTGAGGAGAACGGATCGACCTGCACGAGCTTGATCTCGTCTTCGGTCAGCCCGCGCCGCCGCATGGCGTTGAGCCAACCTGGATCAGCCTTCACGATCTGCTCGCAGGCGACGATGTCCTCGAGCATGACCGGCGGCTGGCCGTAGGGCGCTTCCTGGTTGGGGAGCTTGCGCCAGTCGACGATACTGTCGAGGCCAAGATCGACGATCGCCTCATGCGCCTCGCCGCTGACGCGGTCGAGCACGAGCACGAAGGCGAGGCGGGGCAGGGACTCGCCGGCTGCGTGGCGGCGGAGCGCCGCCTTGTCCGGCTCCTCCAGCCGTACCATCGGAAAGCGCGTGGAGGGCGCGGGGGCCTTGTCGGCGCTGACACGGGCGCAGGCGGCCTCGATCTCGGCGAGCGAAAGCGGGTCGAGCGGGTGCGCGGCGGCGCGGACCGTCCGGGGGTCGAGGGCGACATTCATGGGAGGCTCCTCCCTGCGGGATGACGAGGCTCTTGATACAAGTTCGATGCCGGCCTTTCCATCCGCCGACCGGTTGAGCTGTCCCGGCTGAACGCGCGATCGCATGCGGCAATCCACCGGTTGGTTGACGGCGCGCAAACTTGACGCCACCCTGTCGCTGGCACGGATTTCGCGTAGTGGCGCATCCGTTGCGTCACTCGCCGCCGGCGCGCCAAGAAGGAGGTGACGATGCTTCTGCTTGCGACCTCGCCAGGCGAGACGGTCGAGAAAGCATTGTCCTTCGCGCAAGGCGTATTCAACGCCGATTGCGCGGCATTCTACCGGATCGACGGCAAGCTGCGGCCTTTCGACTATGCCTTGCGCAACGTGTCGCCGGACTTCCATCGCACCTATGTCACCAACATGGGCCGGCACGATCCGCTCCAGGTCTCCAGTATGGTGGCCTCGGCCGCGACGGTCGGACAGATCGACACGGACGCTCTCGGCCGGGACTGCAATCCTTACGGGTTATTCCTTGGCGCGTTCGGCCTGGCCGCCGCCGTCGAACTTCTGTTCCGCGACGAACGGTCCGCCCATGGCGGCATGTGCCTCATGTGGCGCAATGCGCCGCCCGATGCGCGCGAGGTGCGGCGGCTCGCCGGAGCTGTGCAGGACTATCTCGAATTCACCCTGCGCCCGCCGAAGAACAACGCGGACCGCTTCGGGCTGACCTCGCGGGAGGTCGAGGTGGCGGAACTGCTGCGCTGCGGGCGCACCAACCCGGAAATTGCCGCGCTGCTCGGCATCGGCGTCGCGACAGTGAAGACGCACCTCATCAATATGTATACGAAGCTCGGCGTGGAGACACGCGCCGCCGCAGTGGGTCTCTTGGCGCTTTCGTAAACCCGGACGCCCGCGCGGCTGGTGCGGAGAGACATGACGGTCCGCGCGACCCTCGACCGGCTGGGGTTTGATCCCGACCGTCTGCCCTTCACGTTGCGCACGGCGGCCGCGGCCTGCCTCGCCGTCTGGCTCGCGTGGCTCGCCGGCCTCGAACATCCGCAATGGTCGGGGATGACGGTCTGGGCGGCCTCGTTGCCGGTGCGGGGCCATCTCCTCGAAAAAAGCCTCTACCGCGCGCTCGGGACCATGTTCGGCGCGATCTTCGGCACGGCTCTGCTCGTCGTCGCCCGCGGGCAACCCTGGGTCGTCGCCATCGGTCTTTCGCTCTGGATCGGCCTCAGCGCCGGCCTCGGCAATGTGGTCCGCGGCTTCGCCGCCTACGGGACGATGCTCGCGGGCTATACGGCCGCCATGGTGGCGCTGCTGCACAGCGCGCATCCGGCGGCGCCGTTCGCAGTTGGCGTCGATCGAACGCTGACGGTGCTGATCGGCGTGGCGGTGGCGCTTGGCGCGGGCTGGTTTGCGTCGTCGGCAGGCGGTGCGGACGAGCCGGCGGCGCAGGTGCAGGCGCTCACCCGGCGGATTCTCGGCGATCTCGCGAACCATCTGTCCGGCGCGCCGCCTGATCCGGCCGAGCACGGTCGTCTCCTGTCCGCCATGGCGGCGATCGAGGAGGGCCTCGATCAGCAGACGGCCGGATCCTTGCGGATGTGGAAGGTGGCGAGGCGTTTGCGGCGTGTGCTGCTCGCGCAGGTCGCGATCGTGCTGTGGATGCGCAGACCGCCGGGCGAGACCGCTCCGGGGATCGCGAACCTCATCGCGAACGCCGCACGTGCGGATGCGGCAGCGCAGGGCGACGATCTGCGCCGTGCCGCCGTCCTGGTCACGCATAGCGGCCTGCGCGACGCGCTCCTTACGCTGGCCGCGTCCGCCGGGGCGAACGACCCGGCGGACGATGTGCCGGGCGGTACGCTGGTCCCGACGGTTCTGCACCGCGACTGGATCGGCGCGTTCGAGGCGATGTTCCGCGCGACATTCGTGGTTGCGGCCGTCGCGTCGGTCTGGATCGCGACCGGATGGGACGGCGGCATGTTCATGATGCTCGGCGTGGCCATCATGACGACGGTTTTCTCGACCTTCGACAATCCGGCCGTGATGCTGCGGCAGGTGATCGTCGGGCAGGCGCTCGGCGTCGCCGGCGCGCTCGTCTGCCGCTGGCTGGTCTGGCCGCTGGCGAATGGCGAGGCAGGTCTCATCGCCGGCGTGATGCCCTTCGTTCTGATCGGCGGCCTTTTCTTCGGCCATCGCAGGGGCGCGGGCCCTCAGGGGTTCGACTACAACATGGTTCTCCTGCTGCTGTTGCAGCCGGTCTGGCCGCTCGCTGGCAGCCTCTTCCATTCACTGACGACCGGCGCGGCCGTCGTTCTGGGGCCGGTGATCGCGCTGGCCGCCTTCCTCTTCATTTTTCCCGTCACCGGCGAACGACGGCTCAGGACCCTGGCCGCGATGATGGTGCACGAGATCGAGGCGATGGCGGCGCGGCAGGGCGCCTCGCGGCGACGGCGTGTGTGGCGCGCGCGGCTCTATCACCGCATCCTCCGGCTGGTACGATGGGCGGACAAGACGGGCGCGAGCCGCCGCGAGATCGTCGATGGCGGGTTCGCTCTGCTGCTCGCGGGCGCCTGCGTGCTGCATATCGACGAACTCCAACAAGATGCGATCCCGACGGCGGGAATCGCGCGGCGGTTGAGGGTGGCGCGGTTGCGTCTCGCCAGAGTAGGGACCGACCCGTCGGCCGCCGCGCGGGCGCTCTCCGCCTGCGCCGGCCGGCTCGACGGACTGCAGGGCGCCGACGTGGCGCTCCTCCGGGACGCAGGGGCGCAACTGTCCGCCTGCGAGGCCTTCGTTGTGCGCGCGGGATCGCGGCCGCGTGGGTTCCGGCTTTCTCTCCTGTAGAACGCCTGTTCCCCGTGTGTGCGGAACGGAGACAGCGGTTCCCTCTTTTTCCGCAACAACATAAATTTCTTCCGGCATTCGCGGCCTAGCATTCCATCACCTCAGTGGATCGGCGCAGCGTCCGATGACGAAGTAGCCCGGCGTCCGCGCAAAGCCCTGGAGCAATCGACATGAGCGGACGACGACAGCTGAAGCTCGGGGCCTTCATGCGGCCCGCGAGCATTCATACGGGGGCATGGCGCTATCCCGGCGCGTGGCGTGACGCGAATTTCAACTTCGCGCATCTCAAGCATTTCGCGCAGCGACTCGAAGCCGCGAAATTCGACGCCTTCTTCATGGCCGACCACCTCGCGCTCCTCAACATGCCTGTCGAGGCGCTGAAACGCAGCCACACCGCGACCTCGTTCGAGCCGTTCACGCTGCTGTCGGCGCTGGCCGCCGTCACCGAGCGCATCGGACTGGTCGCGACCGCATCGACGACATTCGACCAGCCGTTCCATATCGCGCGGCGGTTCGCGTCGCTCGACCACATCAGCAATGGCCGCGCGGGCTGGAACATCGTGACGACGTCGAACCCCGACGCCGCGCTGAATTTCGGTCTCGACGAACATATGGACCACGGCGAACGCTACGATCGCGCCCGCGAATTCTACGATGTCGTCACCGGCCTGTGGGACAGCTGGGCCGACGACGCCTTCATCCGCGACACCGCGAGCGGCATCTATTTCGATCCCGACAAGATGCATGTCCTCGACCACAAGGGCCCGCATCTTTCGGTTCGCGGGCCACTGCATATCGCGCGTCCGGTTCAGGGATGGCCCGTGATCGTGCAGGCGGGCGCGTCGGAGCCGGGACGACAGCTTGCGGCGGAGACGGCCGAACTCGTCTTCGCCGCGCATGGCGGCATCGAGGCCGGCCGCGCCTTCTATGCCGACGTGAAGGGCCGTATGGATGCGCTCGGCCGCGACCGCGCGGACCTGAAGATCCTGCCAGGGGCTTTCGTGATCGTCGGCGATACGGTCGCGGAGGCGCGGGCGAAACGCGCGACGCTCGACGGCCTCGTTCATTACGACAGCGCGATCGCCTCCCTGTCGATCGCGCTCGGCCATGACGCCTCGCGGTTCGATCCCGACGCTCCCCTGCCTGACATCCCCGAGACCAACGCCAGCAAGAGCGGACGCGAGCGCGCGATCGCGCTGGCGCGACGCGAGAACCTGACGGTCCGCCAGCTGGCGCAACGGCTCGGCGGCTATGCCGGCCTCGCTTTCGTCGGAACGCCCCAGACGATCGCCGACGAAATGGAGGAATGGCTCGAAACCGAAGCCAGCGATGGCTTCAACGTGATGTTCCCCTGGCTGCCGGGCGGCCTCGACGATTTCGTCGACAAGGTTGTCCCGGAACTGCAGAGGCGCGGGATTTTCCGGCGCGAATACGAAGGGCCGACGTTACGTGAAAATCTCGGTCTGCGTCGTCCGGAGAACCGGTTTTTCGCGCCAGCCCGCCAGCTCGAGGCCGTATCCTGAGATATTGAAGCGTGGCGGCGGGCGATGCGCGATCGTTCACTACCGCCCCGGGATGTCACAATCCGGTCGACAACGGCACGCAAGGTGTCCTTGCGCGTCACCAGAGATTGTGAGGATGGATGAGTCCGGACCTGCAGGCGCCCGTTCCGCTCGAAGCCGATGAACTCGAGCGAATGGATGCATGGTGGCGCGCCGCCAATTACCTGACGATTGGCCAGATCTACCTGCAGGCCAATCCGCTGCTGCGCGCGCCGCTGACGGCCGATCACATCAAGCCGCGGCTTCTCGGCCACTGGGGCACGTCACCGGGCCTCAATCTTGTCTATGTCCATTTCAATCGCCTGATCTGCAAATACGATCTCGACGTCGTCTATATGGCCGGCCCGGGCCATGGTGGACCGGCGCTCGTCGCCAATGTCTGGCTCGAGGGAAGCTACAGTGAATTCTATCCCGACATCCCGCGTGACGAGGCCGGGATGCTGCGCCTGTTCCGGCAGTTCTCCACGCCAGGCGGCGTTCCAAGCCATGTCAGCGTGCCGACGCCGGGGTCGATCCATGAAGGCGGCGAACTCGGCTATGTGCTGGTCCATGCCTTCGGCGCGGTGATGGACGATCCGGACCTGCTGGTCGCAGCGGTCGTCGGCGACGGCGAGGCCGAGACCGGGCCGCTGGCGGGAAGCTGGAAGAGCATCGACTTCATCAATCCCGTGCGCGACGGCGCTGTCCTGCCGATCCTGCATCTCAATGGCTACAAGATTTCCGGGCCGACGGTCCTCGGTCGTCAGAGCGACGCCGATCTCGAAAAATTCTTTGCCGGGCAGGGCTATGCGCCGGTCTTCGTGGAGGGTGACGATCCGCCGGTCGTTCACCGGCAGTTCGCCGCCGCGATGGAAGCGGCGGTGCTGCGGATCCGCGCGATCCAGCAGGATGCGCGCGCCAACGGCCTGAAGGAACGGCCCGTCTGGCCGCTGATCGTCCTGCGCACGCCGAAAGGCTGGACCGGCCCGAAGACGGTCGACGGCGTGCCGGTCGAGGGCACGTTCCGCGCGCATCAGGTGCCCGTTTCCGGGGTCAAGACGAATCCTGAGCATCTGCGCATCCTTGAGAACTGGCTGCGGAGCTATCGGCCCGAGGAACTCTTCGACGGAGATGGCCATTTCGCCGGCGCCATCGCGGCCCTCGCGCCAGCGGCCGCGCGCCGCATGGGTGCAAACGCGAAGGCGAACGGCGGCAGGCTCACGCGGGCGCTCGATCTGCCGGATTACGAAGCCTATCGCGTGAAGATCGAGGCGCGAGCGGCCGAGCGCGTGGAATCGACACGTGTGCTCGGCGAATATCTGCGCGACATCTATCGCGGCAATCCCTATAATTTCCGTCTGTTCTGCCCGGACGAAACGAATTCGAACCGCCTCGGCGCGGTGTTCGAAGTGTCGGATCGCTGTCTCGTCAGCACGATTGTCCCGGGCGACGATCATGTCTCGCCCGATGGCCGGGTCATGGAGGTGCTGAGCGAACATTGCTGCCACGGCTGGCTCGAAGGCTATACGCTGACCGGGAGACACGGTCTCTTCGCGAGCTACGAAGCCTTCGCCATGATCGTGGACTCCATGGCGATGCAGCATGCGAAATGGCTCGAACACGCCGGACGGATTCCGTGGCGCGCCCCTGTGCCGTCGCTCAACTATCTGCTGACCTCGACCTGCTGGCGCAACGACCATAACGGCTTCAGCCATCAGGGGCCGGGATTCATCGACACGATCATCCATCGCAAGCCGGTCGTGGCGCGCGTGTATCTGCCGCCGGATGCGAACTGCCTTCTGTCGGTCGCGGACCATTGCTTCCGCAGCTGCAACTATCTGAACCTCATCGTCATCGACAAGCAGCCGCAGCTGCAATGGCTGACGATGGAAGAGGCGAAGGTTCATTGCGCGCATGGCGCCGGCGTCTGGGACATGTACAGCAATTTTCCCGACGAACCGGACATCGTGCTGGCTTGCGCGGGCGATATCCCGACGCAGGAAGCCGTCGCGGCGGCGTGGCTGTTCCTGTGGCTCGCACCGGTCGCCGTCATCGTCGCGCTGTTCGGCCAAAAC
>ERZ500994.321-NODE-321-length-15630-cov-5.978427_pt1 | contig 15630 bp, 12 predicted proteins | sample MGYA00248878_ERZ500994 | MGnify/ENA primary metagenome ERZ500994 (study PRJEB25958, sample SAMN03398533) | human skin metagenome | study: EMG produced TPA metagenomics assembly of the Human Skin Microbiome Metagenome (human skin metagenome) data set. | reverse complement strand
ATTTTGGCTTACGGGAGAGGCGAGAGGGGGGGTGACCGGCGCGCGATCGAGATCATGAAGATCCAGCGCGACCTCGCCCGCCGCCGTCGCCGCCGGCTCGGGATGCTGATCGCGCGGCTGTCGGTAATGGTCGTCCTGCCGACGATCCTTGCCGGCATCTACTACTTCGCGGTCGCGACCCCCCTTTACGCGACAAAGTCGCAGTTTTTGATCCAGCAGGCCGACTCGGGCGGCGTCGGCGGCGCCGGGGGTCTGCTCAGCGGAACCCAGCTCGCCACCAACCCCGACAGCGTGTCGGTGCAAAGCTACCTCAACTCGCGCGCCGCGATGCTGCGGCTGGACGAGGACAAGGGCTTCAAGCGCACCTTCCAGGACCCGTCGGTCGATCCGATCCTGCGCCTGCCCGAAGATGCCAGCAACGAGGCCGCCTACAAGATCTACCAGGACATGGTGAAGATCGGCTACGACCCGACCGAAGGCGTCATCAACCTGGAAGTGATCTCGCCCGATCCCGAACTCAGCCAGGAATTCACGCTGGCGCTCATCGGCTATGCCGAAGGGCAGGTGGACCAGATGACCGCCCGGCTGCGCGCCGACCAGATGGAGGGCGCGGACAAAAGCTACCAGGATGCCGAGGCGCGGGTGCTGGAAGCGCAGGAGCGGGTGCAGGCGCTGCAGCAGAGGATGGGCGTGCTGGACCCGGTCGCGGAAGGATCGGCGGTGATGTCGCAGGTCACGCGGCTTGAGGGCGAGCTGACCGAAAAGCGGCTGGAGCTTGGCCAACTGCAGGCGAACGCCCGGCCGAACCAGAGCCGAGTCGTCGGCGTTCAGGGCGACATCGAGCGCCTTCAGCAGATGATCGCCGAGACCCGCAGCCAGCTGACGCAAGACACCGGCAATCGGGCCTCGCTCGCCGCCATATCGGGCGAGATCAGGATCGCCGAAAGCGACCTCGAGACCCGGCAGACGCTGCTGGCGGGCGCCGCCGAGCAGATGGAATCGGCCCGGCTCGAGGCCAACAAGCAGGTCCGCTACCTGTCGATGTCCCTGCCCCCGGTCGCCGCCGACACGCCGACCTACCCCAAGGCGTTCCAGAACACGATTGTGGCCTTCCTGATCTTCGCGGCGTTGTACCTGATGCTTTCGCTCACCGCGTCGATCCTGCGCGAACAGGTGTCGTCGTGACGGCGGGCCAGACCACCGCGCCAAACGCGGCGCCGGCCCGCCCGCCATTGCACGTCGCGGCGCGCGGCGTGACCTTCGGCAATGACCTGCCGCTGGTGCTGATCGCGGGTCCCTGCCAGCTGGAAACGCTGGACCATGCGCTGTCGATCGCAGAGCCGCTTGCCGCCGCCTGCGCGCGCGCCGGGGCGGGCTTCGTGTTCAAGGCCAGCTACGACAAGGCCAACCGCACCTCGCTGTCGGGTCGTCGCGGCGTCGGCATGGACGAGGGGCTCGCCATGCTTGAGGCGGTGCGCGACCGGATCGGCTGCCCGGTGCTGACCGACGTCCACGACGCGGTTCAGGCAACCGCCGCAGCTGACGTCGCGGATATCATTCAGATCCCCGCCTTCCTCAGCCGCCAGACCGACCTTCTGCTGGCGGCCGGGCGGACGGGGGCCGTGGTCAACGTCAAGAAGGGCCAGTTCCTCGCGCCGTGGGACATGCCGAACGTGGCCGACAAGGTCGCATCGACCGGCAACAGCAACATCCTTCTGACCGAGCGCGGGGCGAGCTTCGGCTACAACACGCTTGTCGCGGACATGCGCGCGCTGCCGATCATGGCGGCGACGGGCTTTCCGGTGGTGATGGACGCGACGCACTCGGTCCAGCAACCGGGCGGGATGGGCGGATCGTCGGGCGGCCAGCGCGAGTTCGCGCCGGTGATGGCCCGCGCCGCCGTTTCGCTGGGCGTGGCCGGCGTCTTCATCGAAACGCACGAGGATCCCGACCGCGCGCCATCGGACGGCCCGAACATGATCCACCTTGAGCGGATGCCGAGGCTCATCGACAGCCTGATGGCGTTCGACCGGCTCGCGAAATCCGACCCGGTGATGGGCTGACCACGGCAAGCTGCCGGGCGAGGGTGGACGGCCGGAAAGGTCAGCCGATGCGCTGCTCGGATGCCGCCCTTCAGGCGGCAAGGATCGCCCGGGCCGCCGCATGGGCGGACGCCCAGGCCCATTGAAAGTTGTAGCCCCCGAGCCAGCCGGTCACGTCCACCACCTCCCCCACGAAGTAGAGGCCCGGCACCGCGCGGGCCTGCATCGTGCGCCCGTCGAGGTCGCGGCAGTCCACCCCGCCGACGGTGACTTCGGCCGTCCGCCACCCCTCGGACCCGACCGGCCGGAACGTCCAGGCGTTCACCCGCGCCCCCAGCCGGTCCAGAACGGCATTCGGCTGATCGGCAAGCCGCGCCTGCGCCAGCCCCTCATCGGCCACCAGCGCGTCTGCCAGCCGGTCGGGCAGCAGCCACGCAAGCGCCGTCCCGACCTGCATCCGCCCGCCTTGCCCCCTGATCGCTCGCAGCAGGGCCGCGGCGTCCTGACCGGGCGCGAGGTCGGCCACGATCGTCTCACCCGGCCGCCAGTAGCTCGAAATCTGCAGCACCGCAGGCCCCGACAGGCCGCGATGCGTGAACAGCAGCGCGTCGTCGAAGCCGGTCTTGCCGCAGCCAAGCCGCGCCGGCAGCGCGACACCGGCAAGCGGCTTCGTGCGCGCCAGGTCCTGCTCGGCAAAGGTCAGCGGCACGAGGCCCGCGCGCTGATCGACCAGCCGCGGGCCGAACCCGCGGGCGATGTCGTAGCCCACGCCGGTCGCGCCCATCTTCGGGATCGAGCGTCCGCCGGTCGCAGCCACCACCTGCCGCGCCGCGACCGCGCCGCCCGGCGTCTGGACCTCGAACCCCGACCCGCTCTGCCGCACGCCGGTCACCGCGGTGTTCAGGCGCAGCTCTGCCCCACGCATGCGGTCCAGCAGCATGTCGACCACCTGCCCGGCCTTCCCGTCGCAGAAAAGCTGCCCCAGCGTCTTTTCATGCCACGCGATCCCGGCGCGATCGACCAGCGCCACGAAGTCCTGCGGCGTGTAGCCCGCCAGCGCCGAAGCGCAGAAACGCGGCGTTTCCGACAGGAACCGCTCGCGCGTGGTGGCCAGATTGGTGAAGTTGCACCGCCCCCCGCCCGAGATCCGGATCTTCTCGCCCGGCCGCCGCGCGTGGTCCAGAACCAGCACCCGCCGCCCCGCCCCGGCCAGCCCGCCCGCGCAGAAAAGCCCGGCCGCGCCCGCGCCGAGTATGACGACATCCCAGGTTTCCATCCCCGCCACCTACCCGGTCGCGCGACCGCACGCCAGCGGCGAGGTTTTTGTCAAAGTCGCCGAAGACCCCCTTGCACCCCTCCGGCAGCTTGGCTAAACACCCCCGCACTGTTGGGGCGTGGCCAAGTGGTAAGGCATCGGTTTTTGGTACCGTGTACCGTAGGTTCGAATCCTACCGCCCCAGCCAATCATCTTTCGTGACTGCGTTTTACGTGGGCTGGACGGGAATTGCTCTCGTTCTGCACGGTTATGGTGTGCGGTTCATAATCAACATTAAGGTTTCTGGCACGCTGCTGCACACCTTCGCCCCAAGGTTCAATGGGGCGCGGCAACGCGCGGCGAGGTGGTCAGCGTTACAAAGCTGATGGCGCACACTGGTTACCCCGTCGGCAACCAAGCGCATGGCAGCCAAGGGCAAACAGGCCATCAGGCACCGGTACGCGACAGCGGACACGCGCAGAGGCAGTTCGCCCCTGACCTAAGAGGTCGATGTGTGGCGCGGCGAGCCCGCCATGAAAAATGGCGGGTCAGACGGGACGGATCAGCCTTACAGCGCAGGCCGATTATCAGCAGCATCGTGCTAGCGTCCGCGTGACGGCCGCCGGCGGGCCGCCGCCGCGCCAGCCTACGGGTTCCCGGTCCACCTCCATCGCCACGTCAGAGCCGTGGCGAGTCACGTCCGCGGCCCTGGGCCACGCCACGCACCCATAACCTCGTCAGCGCGCCGGCCCCGCCTTGATCAGCCTCTGCATATCCGCAGCCGTCAGCACCTCCGACCGGCCGCCCCACTGCTGGCGCAGGTAGTTCACCAACTCGGCCAGCTGCTGGTCGTTCAGCTGCGCGGCGTAGCCGGGCATGCGCTGCATCCGCTCGCCGTGGGCCAGCTCCTGCGGGGCGATGCCTTCGCGGATCACCCGGACTAGGTTCAGCGGATCGTCCATCATGGCGGTGGTGTTGGTCGCAAGCGGCACCGACGAGTGGGGCTGCCCCTCGCCATTCGTCCCGTGGCAGCCCGCGCAAAGGCCGAGGTAATGCAGCCGCCCCGCCGGATCGGGCGAGACCGCCGCCGGCAGCGCGGCCGCCGCGCGGCCCTGACCGCCAAGCAGGTAGGTCGAGATGGCGGTCAGCGACGCGTCGTCCATGTGGCTCGTCGAATGTTGCAGGACCGGTAGCATCGTCAGCGTGGGCAGGCCCTGCGGCGACACGCCGCGATGCAGGAAGGCGATCAGGTCGTCGGGGTTCCAGCCGCGCCGCACCATCGAATCCTGCTGCAGGTCGGGCGCATAGGCTCCTTCCAGCACCTGGCCTCCCAAGGCCGGCTCGGTCATTGCGAAGGCGAGGTTCCGGGGCGTGTGGCATTCGCCGCAGTGGCCCAGAACATCGACCAGATAGCGGCCGCGGGCGCGGTCGGGCGCCTCGCCCTCGGCCGGGGCGAAGGGCTGCGCGTCGGGCCGGAACAGCGTGTTCCACAAGGACAGCGCCGGCCGCACGTTGAAGGGGAACATCAGGTCGGGGCGGCGGCTCGGTTTCTCGACCGGGCGCTGCGCCATCAGCCATGCGTAAAGCGCGTCGGAATCCGCGCGGGTGATCGCGTGGTAGCTGACATAGGGCATCGCCGGGTAAAGGTTCCGGCCCCCCGGTGCCACACCCCAGGCGACCGCGCGGTACAGGTCGTCCGCGCTCCACTCGCCGATGCCGTGTTCGCGCGAGGGCGAGATGTTGGTGCCGTACAGCGTTCCCATCGGCAGGTGCATGGGATAGCCGCCGCCCAGCTCCGATCCGCCCTCGGGGTCGAGGTGGCAGGCCACACAGTCGGCATCGCGCGCGACCTCGGCCCCGCGCGCCACCAGCGCGGCACGGTCGGGCGCCGCGAGGGCCGCGAAATCGACGGTTGCGGCCGGCAGGGGGGCCAGCCGGGTGCCCTTCCAGTAAAGCAGGCCGGTCACGATCAATGCCAGCAGGACGGCAATGGCGAGGTAGCGCAGCAGACGGACCATCAGCCACGCCCCCCGGCTGCCGGGCCCGCGGCCGCGGTGACCGCGGGCTCAGGATCGCCGGTAGTGAGGCCGGGCGTGTTCAGCACCACGTCGCGCACCGCGCCAAGATAGCGGACATAGCCCGTGCAGCGGCAGATGTTCTCGTTCATTGCGGCAAGCACCGTTTCCTCGACCTGATCGCGCGGGACCGGCGCGCGTTCAAGCCGTTCGACCAGCGCCTGCGCCGAGATGACGAAGCCGGGCGTGCAGAAGCTGCACTGGAACGAGAAATGATCCAGGAACGCCTGCTGGATGGCCGAGGGCACGGGATTGCCCTGCCCGTCGTCACCCGCCATCCCTTCGATCGTGCGGATGGACTTGCCGCTGGCATAGGCCGCGCCGGTCACGCAGGCCGGCAGCGGCGTCAGCGCGGCGGCGCTGCCCGCCACGCCGTCGTCGATCAGCACCGAACAGGCACGGCACACCCCCTGCCCGCAGGCGACGCGGGTGCCGGTGAGGCCGAGGTATTCGTGCAGAAGCTCGGTCAGCATCAGGTCGGCCGGGATGTCCAGCGGCCCGACCTTCTGCCCGTTGACGGTCGCCTCGAATGTGATCCGGTCGGCCATCACAGCAACTCCCTGATGCGCTCGGGTGTGAAGGGTGTGCGGTAAAGCCGCTTGCCCGTGGCATGGGCGATGGCATTGCCGCAGGCGGCGACGACGGGGATCATCACGACCTCGGCCATGCCCTTGGGTGGATCTTGCTCGGACAGCGCCGGCAGGACGTGGCCGGTCTGCGTCCACACGGCGACATCGGCCGCGCGCGGCAGGCGGTAGCGGCTGAGGCCCCACTTGCCGTTCCCCGGCCCTTCGGGGCCGAGCGGCAGATCCTCGTAAAGCGCGTGGCCGATGCCCATCGCGATGCCCCCCTGCATCTGGCCCGAAACGAGTTCCGGCACGATCTGGGTGCCGCATTCCAGCCATGACTTGTGCGACAGCAGCCGCGCCTCGCCCGATCCGGTGGCGACCGCCATCTCGACCATCGTCGCGCAGGGGGCGTAGTAGACGGTGCCCGCGTTGTTGCGCTGGACCGGCGGATACTGCACCCGCAGCCGCGGGATGAACGCATAGCCGCCGGCGGTCATCGCGGCCTTGCGATCAGGCGGCGCGCCGTCGCCATAGCGCACCGACAGCGCGTCGACGGGCGCGCGGAAGGTCTGGCCGTTGACGTTGAAATCCGCCTGGGCCCAGGCCCAGCGGTTGAAGGTGTGGACACAGACGCCGGTGACAAGGCCCATCTGGTGCGCGCGCTCGGCCAACCGTTCCAGCGACAACGGCTCCATCGAGCGGGCGGTCAGGCGCCCCTCGAACCAGCGCGCGTCGGAAAGCTCAAGCGGCTCGGCCAGCGCCTGGCCGCCGTCGCTGCCGCCGGACCAGATCGACAGCGCCGCATCCCACAGCCCCAGCCGCAGCAGCAACTGCGCCGCCTGCTGGGTGGCGTGGGTGAAGTAATAGGCCGAGTTCGACGCCGACCGTGGCGAGGTGATCCGGGGCACCCATGCGGGGTCCTGCGCCAGCCGGTTTTCCTCTTCCTGCGGGGTGGAATAGGGCTGGTCCTGAGTGTGGACGGGCATCTGCGGCCAGTGCATGACCGAAAACTCGACATCGTCCGCCGGCCGCCCCAGCCACGGCTGGACGACCAGCAGCTGCGCGGTGGTGGACCCGCAGCCGATCTCGGCCGAGACGTGGCGCATCTGCAACCGGCCCTGCGGCGTGATCTCGATCTGCACGATCGCCGCCTCGGCGCCGGTGCCGAAGTCCTTCTGCACCGCCGCGAAGCCCACGCCGTACAGCGTGCCCGGATTGGCCGCCTCATATTCGGCCTTGCGAGCCGCGCGGTTCGTCCACAGGGGGTCGTTTTCGGCCAGCGCCAGGATCTCATCGATGCGCAAGTAACCCGAAGGGACCGCGCCTTGCGTGTTCTTCATCCCCGATTTCAGGACGTTGATGCGGCGCAGCGCGATGGCGTCGCGGCCCGTCTCGGTGGCGATCTCGTCCACCAGCATCTCGGTCGCGGCCATCGACTGCAACGTGCCGTAGCCGCGCATCGACCCGGCGGTGACGTTGACCGAGGGGCGCACCTCGCATTTCAGGTCGCTTTTCGGGAAGTAATAGATCGACTGCGCCGCTGTCACCGCGACCGTACCGACCGAGGGGCTGAAGTTCATCACCCCGCCGCCATCGCCGATCATCTCGCAGGCGAAGCCCTGGAACACGCCGTCGGCGTCGACCGAGATCGTCATGTCCGTCTCGAACGGATGGCGCTTCAGCGCGAACTGGAAATGCTGCCAGCGGTCCAGCACCAGCCGCACCGGATTGCCCTGCGCGTAAAGCCCGGCAACCGCGACGTAATAGGGGAAGGGCTGGTGTTCCTTCTGCCCGTAGCCGACCGTGTAGCCGGTCACGAAATCAAGCTTGTTCAGCGCGAACCGGCTGGCCTTGACCATCGCCAGCAGATGTTCGGCGACGGTATAGGGCGCCTGGGTGGCGCCGATGACGTTCAGCGCACCGGCCGCGGGGTCGTACCAGGCGAGGCCGTTTTCCGGCTCCATCGCCGCGGGATCGACCGACTGGGACGAGTAGTGGCGGGCAAAGACCTGCATGCCGGCCGACGGCGCCGCGAAGTCGGCGTGCAGCTGGGCCGCATGCCGCCGCGCTTGGCCGAACACGGGGTGGTCGTCATCGGGCCATTTGATGTCCCTGTCGGTTTCCTCGGGCCAGATGATGTAGTTCTTCATCGGCGAGAACTCGTCCGCCCCGCGCGGGTCGGGACCGGCGATCCGCACGAACTGCGCCCCGCCATACGACTTGCGCGGCGGCTGCGGCGCCTCGTCGCCCCATACCCAGATCGCGTCGTTGAACTGAAGCAGCTTCCTTGCGGCGCGGAAGCGTTCGTAGTCGTGCCAGATCGCCAGCGCGGCGGGCTGGCCCATCATGCCCGGAACCTGCCCGCGAACCGCGAAGAAGCGGCCGTAGAAGTCCGCTTCCTGCATCTCGATCCCGTCAGCGGCGAGACGGGCGTCGTCGATCAGCACGTCGGGTTGCAGCGCGTCGCCCAGCACGGACAGGTCCAGCGCCTGCCACACGCGGTCCGCGCGCGGCAGGTGCAGCGTCATCGCGTGGGATTGCCGGTCGGGCCAGCCCTCGATGTCGCGGGCCCGCATGTCGAGCGAGAAAACCTTGGACCCGGTGACCTTGGCCATCCCGTCGCGGCGGTAGCGCAGCCGGCCACCCTGGAACCACTGCGGATCGCGCCCCACCGCCGACGGCATCATCGCGGCCTGGGCAGGCGCCAGCGGTCGCACGACGGCAATCACCCCAAGCGCCGCGGCGGTCCCCAGGAACTGGCGGCGCGAAATGTCTTTGGCTGGCATGGAACCCCCGTCCCGGCTTGCAACATGCATCATCGATAACGTGGACCGCAGATGGCTGCAACGCGCCGAAACGGAGTTCGTGACCCGGCCGCGAGACGGGACCCGAGACCGGCCGCGACGGGCAACCGGGACGTGACCAACACGGGGCGCGATGCAATGCGGCAACCCCGTTGCAGCGCCTGCAAAATTTCCTTGCCCGATCGCGCGCCATCCCCGATAAGCCGCCTACGGACTGGACAGGAGAGTCGGGCTTCGCGCCCGCGCCGACGGAGCAACGCCCCGGAATCTCTCAGGCAAAAAGACTGCCAGCCCGATACTCTGGAGAGAGATGCGCCAGCATCCGCCGAAGGAGAAAGCCGTTCGCGGCGATGCTCTCAGGCAAAAGGACAGAGGGGGAATGCGTCCGATCGGGCGTGTTCTAACCTTTGGAACCGGAGCGCAGCATGCATTCCATCGCCGTCATCGGCGCCGGCATTACCGGCGTGACCACCGCCTACGAACTCGCCACGCGCGGCTTCGACGTGACCGTCTACGACCGCAACCGCTATCCGGCGATGGAGACAAGCTTCGCGAACGGCGGCCAGCTGTCCGCGTCGAACGCCGAGGTCTGGAACCACAGCAGCACCGTGCTGAAGGGCCTGGGCTGGATGCTGCGGGCCGACGCGCCCCTGTCGCTCAGCCTGCGGCCGACCTGGCACAAATACAGCTGGCTGGCCGAGTTCCTGGGCAACATCCCGAACTATCGCAGCAACACCGCCAAGACGGCGGCGCTCGCGGTCGCGGCCCGGCAGCGGATGCGCGACATCGCGGCGCAGGAAGGCATCGACTTCGACCGCGACGACGCGGGGATCCTGCACTTCTACGGGACCGAGGCGCAGATGGCCCACGCCCGCCGCGTGTCCGAACTGCTGGCCGAAGGCGGGGTCGAGCGGGTCGAGCTTGACGAGGACGGCGTCCGGCGGCTGGAACCGCGGCTGCGCGGCGACTTCGTCGGCGGCTTTCACACGCCGGGCGACGCGACCGGCGACATCCACCTGTACACCACGGGCCTTGCCCGGGCCTGCACGCGGCTGGGCGTCCGGTTCGAGATGGAATCCGAAGTGCTGGCGGTCGAGAACGGGGCCGACGGACGCCGGCTGCGATTCCGCGACGGCGAGGGGCGCGTGCGCAACGCGCGGCATGCGGCGATCGTGGTCTGCGCCGGGATCGGCAGCCGCAAGCTGGCCCGTTCGCTGGGCGACCGGCTGAACGTCTATCCGGTCAAGGGCTACTCGATCACCGTCAACCTGCAGGACACCGCCTCGCAGGAGGGCGCGCCGCGCATCAGCCTTCTGGACGACGCGACCAAGATCGTGACGAGCCGGCTTGGCGAGAACCGCTTCCGCGTCGCGGGCACGGCCGAGTTCGCGGGCGAGAACCGCGACATCCGCGACTGTCGGGTGCAGCCGCTGGTGGCGTGGGTGCGCCGCCACTTCCCCGATGTGTCGACCCGGCATTGCGTCCCGTGGGCGGGCCTGCGGCCGATGCTGCCGTCGATGATGCCGAAGGTCGGCCCGGGCAGGAACCCGGGCGTGTTCTACAACACAGGCCACGGGCACCTGGGCTGGACGCTGTCGTCGGCCACCGCCGAGCTGGTCGCGCAGGCCGTCGAGGCCCAGCTTGGCCGGCGCACCCGCCCGGACCTGCGCGCGGCCGCCTGAGACGGTCGCACCGACCGGCATCCCCGGCCATGAACCGGCGCATCCCCGGCCGCGGGGGTGCGCCAGTCGCGTGTCAGCGGGTCCGCGTATCGACCGGATAGACGGACGTGAACTTCGTACGTTCCATCGCGAAATGCGAGGTCAGGTTCTTGATCGGCACCGCGTCGGTCAGCCGCTTGTAGAGCGCGTCGAACGACGCCATGTCCGCGACCGCGACCCGCAGCAGATAGTCCATCTCGCCAGCCATGCGGTGAACCTCCATGATCTCGGGGATCGCGTCGGTGGCGGCGACAAAGGCCTGGCGCCACTCGGCCGAATGGTCCACCGCCTCGATCCCCACGAACACGGTCAGACCGAATCCCAGACGGGCCGGATCGGCCAGCGCCACGCGACCGATCAGCACGCCGCTGTCCTGAAGCTTCTGGATCCGCTTCCAGCAGGGCGTCTGCGACAGCCCGACCCGCTCGGCGATCTGCGCCACCGGGATCGTCGCATCGCGCATCAGCTCTGCCACGATCTTGCGGTCGATGAGATCGAGTTCGTCCATTCCGCCCCTGCCCGCCCCTGTTGCCGCACGCCTACATACGGGCGGGGACACGGCGCCAGAACATGACAGAGACACAAAAATTGTCTATGTCGTTGATCGTCTATTTACCACTTTGACAACACGAGAACTTTCAAGGACTTGTCCGCCGCCGCATGCGCGACGGGCACGGTTCCGCCGATGACATTGTTGATTCGCCCAGGTCCGTCTGTTTAGGTTTCGCCCATGATTACCCAGAAGATGAAGTACGCGCTCAAGGCCCTGCTGGCACTTGCGGACGAAGCCGCGCGCGAGCAGCCGCGCGCGCTGACGATCGAGGAGATCGCGGCGCGGTCCGGCGCCCCCAAGCGGTTTCTGGAACATATCCTGCTCGAGGTTCGCAACGCCGGTGTGATCGCGTCGATGCGGGGGCGGTCGGGCGGCTACCGGCTGGCGAAGGCGCCGTCCGAGGTGTCGATCTCGGACCTGCTGCGCCGCATCGACGGGCCGATCGCGCCGCTGCCCTGCCTGTCACGCAGCGCCTATCAACGCTGCGACGACTGCCGGGACGAGGCGACCTGCCGCATCCGCCGCACCTTCGGCGAAGTGTTCTGGAGCTATCTGCTCATCATCGAGTCGCTGACGCTCGAGGACATGCTGCGGTCGGACACCAAGGTCGAACAGATCTTCGGGACCTGAAGCGCGCGCCGCCGTCCCGTGCAGCGGCTGGCCCGCAAACGGTTCAGCGCCGATTTTCCGCCCTGCAAGCCGTAGAATAATCTTCCATATACACGAGCAACTTTGGCGAGATTAGTTCTTGCTAAACTCGACCTGCGCTGTCGTTATTAAGCCAACGAGCGGCATCCGTCGCCTCGAACGACAACCGGAGGCCGGGAATGAGCTACGCGAACCAGGCTCAGTTCGTCTCGAACCGACTGCCGCTCGGCCACGAGAGCGCGCGGGTGGCGAACGGCGAGGCGATCGCAGACGACGCCGCCCCTCACGGCCGTCTCTGCGCCGTCCACCTGATCGACCGGCGCACGGGCGCCGCGCACCGGATCAACGGCACCCCGCTCATCATCTTCACCCACGATCCGCACGCCGCCCGGGCCGAGCTTCTGGCCGGGCGCGACCCCGCCCTGTGGGACACGCTGATCGAGGCGCTGCCGGCGGCCGCCCGCCCCGCATCTACCGGCGGGTCCCGCAACCCCAACCAGAAAGCGCGCGCATGACCGGCCAGATGATGCGGAACCAGCCGATGACGATCATGGGGATGGGCCCGGTCCTGCCCCGCCTGATGACGAACGACAAAAGACCCGCCGACGACGCCACGCGGCGCCCGGCACGACAGGAGAACTTCATGCTGCCCACGACGACCCCTGCCCGCACCCCCCGGCAGGCCGCTGAAGCCGCCGCCGCCCCCCGCAACGGCTGGGCCCTGCCCCGCATCCTGCGCGACGCGCTGCCGGTGCTGGCGCTTGGCCTGATGGCGCTCGGCGCGCCCAAGGCGCAGGCGGAAACGCTGCTCAACGTCAGCTACGACCCGACCCGCGAATTCTACCGCGAATACAACGAGATCTTCGCCAGACACTGGCAAGGCCTCGGCCACGACGCGCCGCAGATCGAAACCAGCCACGGCGGCTCGGGCAGCCAGGCGCGCGCGGTGATCGACGGGCTCCAGGCGCAGGTGGTGACGCTGGCGCTCGCGGGCGACATCGACAAGATCGCGGCGGCCGGCAAGCTGCCCGCCGACTGGCAGTCGAAGCTGCCGCACAACTCGTCTCCCTATACCTCGACGATCGTCTTCCTGGTGCGCGAGGGCAATCCCAAGGGGATCAACGACTGGGGCGACCTGGTCCAGGACGGGATCGAGGTCATCACGCCCAATCCGAAGACCTCGGGCGGGGCGCGCTGGAACTACCTCGCCGCCTGGGCCTGGGCGCAGAAGAACGGGCAGGACCCGAAAGAGTTCGTGACCAAGCTGTTCAAGAACGTGCCGGTGCTCGACTCGGGCGCGCGCGGGGCCACGACGACCTTCGCCCAACGCGGCATCGGCGACGTGCTGCTGGCCTGGGAAAACGAGGCGTACCTGGCCCTGAACGAACTGGGCGAGGATAAATTCGACATCGTCGCGCCAACGATCTCGATCCGCGCCGAGCCGCCGGTCGCGCTGGTCGAAGGCAACGCCACGACCCCGGAATCGCGCGAGCTGGCGCAGGCCTATCTCGATTTCCTCTACACCCCCGAAGCGCAGGCGCTGGCGTTCAAGCACTTCTATCGCGGCTGGGACACGTCGGCGGCGAACCCCGAGGATGTCGCGCGCTTCCCGCAGATGCAGCTGGTCGGGATCGAGGATTTCGGCGGCTGGGGCAAGGCGCAGCCCGAGCATTTCGGCGACGGCGGCATCTTCGACCAGATCTACGTCCCCAAGTGACGCGATCGGGCCGACACCACGACACCAGCACGAGGTAGCGCAAGCCGACATGGGCAAGCCACTGATCCACAGATCCCCGATGCCGGGCTTCGGCCTGTCGGCGGGGATCACCCTGACGATGCTTTCCATCATCGTGCTGCTGCCGATCGGCGCCCTTCTTGCAAAGGGCGCCGGCTTCGGCATCGTCAACATTTGGGAAACGGTGAACCGCGAACGGGTCTGGGCCGCGCTGTTCCTGTCGTTCCGGCTGTCGCTGTTCGCGGCGCTGTTCAACCTGGTCTTCGGCGTCGTGCTGGCCTGGGTGCTGGTGCGCTATCGCTTTCCCGGCCGCCGGATCATCGACGCCGCGGTCGATCTGCCCTTCGCCCTGCCGACCGCCGTCGCAGGCATCGCGCTGACCGCGCTTTACGCGCCGAACGGGGCGTTCGGGTCGCTGTTCAAGGAACTGGGCGTCCGCATCGCCTATACCCAGTGGGGCATCCTGATCGCGCTGATCTTCGTGGGGCTGCCGTTCGTGACCCGCACGGTCCAGCCGGTCGTCGAGGAAATCGAGCGCGAGGTCGAAGAGGCGTCGGCAACGCTGGGCGCGAGCCGCGCCTACACGCTGCGCCACGTCGTCCTGCCGATGCTCGCGCCGGCCGCGCTGACCGGCTTCGCGCTCGCGCTCGCGCGCGCGGTGGGCGAATACGGGTCGGTGATCTTCATCGCCGGCAACCGGCCGCTGCAGACCGAGATCGCGCCCCTGCTGATCGTGATCCAGCTGGAAGAATTCAACTACGAGGCGGCGGCAGCCATCGGGATCGCGATGCTGCTCATCAGCTTCGCGCTGCTGCTGGTCATCAACCTGATCCAGGTCTGGAGCCGTCGGAGGATCGGATATGTCTGACGCAACCCTGGGCCGCCCGCCCGCGGCCGCCCGCGGGTTCCGCCCCGCGACGCAGGAAACGCCGTGGGTCCGCTGGACCCTCATCGTGATCGCGGTCGCGGGCCTTGGCATCCTGGTCGCCGCGCCGCTGATCGTCGTCTTCGCCGAGGCACTTGGCGAAGGCTGGGCGGCGGTGATCGAAAGCCTTGGCCACCGCGACGCGCGCTCGGCCATCCGGCTGACCCTGACCATCGCCGCGATCGCGGTGCCCCTGAACGCGATTTTCGGGATCGCCGCCGCCTGGCTCATCACCAAGTTCGATTTCAGGGGAAAGGCGTTCCTCATCACCCTGATCGACCTGCCGTTTTCCGTAAGCCCCGTCGTCGCGGGCCTGTGCATCGTCCTGATGTTCGGCGCCAACTCGTTCGCCGGCGGGTGGCTGGTCGCGAACGGCATGCCGATCGTCTTTGCGGTGCCCGGCATCGTTCTGGCCACGCTGTTCGTGACCTTTCCCTTCGTCGCCCGCGAGCTCATCCCCGTGATGATCGAGCAGGGGCGCGCCGAGGAAGAGGCGGCGCTGACCCTTGGCGCGTCGGGGTGGCGGGTGTTTCGCACCGTAACCCTGCCCAACATCCGCTGGGCGCTGCTTTACGGCGTTTTGCTGAGCAACGCCCGCGCGATGGGCGAGTTCGGGGCGGTCGCCGTGGTGTCGGGCAAGATCCGGGGCCAGACCGCCACGATGCCGATCACCATTGAGATGCTTTACAACGAATACCTGTCCGTCGCCGCGTTCGGCATGGCCGCCCTGCTGACGCTTCTCGCCCTCGTCACCCTGCTGCTGAAGGCCGGCCTGGAAATCCGCCACGCCGACCAGCTCGCCGCCTTCCGCCGCCTGTGAGGAAAACGCCCATGCATATCGAGATCGACGAAATCGCCAAGATCTTCGGCGCCACCACGGCGTTGCAGCCGGTGTCGCTGGCCATCCCCTCGGGCGCGCTCGTGGCGCTGCTGGGCCCGTCGGGGTCGGGCAAGACGACCCTGCTGCGGATCCTCGGCGGGCTGGAATACCCATCGTCGGGCCGGGTGCTGTTCGACGGGCAGGACGCGACCGGGCTTACGGTGCAGGAACGCCGCGCGGGCTTCGTGTTCCAGTCCTACGCGCTGTTCCGGCACATGACGGTGTTCGACAACGTGGCCTACGGGCTGAACGCCCGCCCCCGCGCGACCCGCCCGCCACGGGCCGAGATCGCGCGCCGGGTGACCAAGCTTCTGGACCTGATCCAGCTGCCCGACATCGGCAAGCGCTACCCGAGCCAGCTTTCCGGCGGCCAGCGGCAGCGCGTGGCGCTGGCGCGCGCGCTCGCGATCGAGCCGCGGATGC
>ERZ500994.320-NODE-320-length-15664-cov-6.010507_pt1 | contig 15664 bp, 14 predicted proteins | sample MGYA00248878_ERZ500994 | MGnify/ENA primary metagenome ERZ500994 (study PRJEB25958, sample SAMN03398533) | human skin metagenome | study: EMG produced TPA metagenomics assembly of the Human Skin Microbiome Metagenome (human skin metagenome) data set. | reverse complement strand
CGAAGCGCCGCTGCCGCAGGCGAAGGGCATGTCGGTTTGCCTGTCGCCGTTCCGCCGCCCGGCCGCCGATACCGCCCCGGTCGAGGCCAAGGCGAGTTGCCTCTATCCCAACGGTTCACGCGCCATGATCGAGGCGGCGTCTCGCGGTTTTGACAATTGCCTGATGCGCGATGGCGCGGACGCTATCGCGGAGCTCGCCAACGCGAATATCTTCATGGTGAAGGACGGCACGGTTTTCACGCCCGTCCCGAACGGGACCTTTCTCGACGGCATCACGCGGCAGCGGGTCGTCGGGCTGCTTCGCGGCGCGGGGAGGGACGTCGTCGAGACGACCTTGCGATACGAGGATTTCCTCGCCGCCGACGAAATTTTTTCGACCGGCAACTTCCAGAAAGTCTCGACGGTGACGCGGATCGAGGACAGGCCGCTCGCGATCGGACCGGTGTTCCGGGAGGCGCGTGCGCTTTACTGGAGCTTTGCCCTTCATCCGCGGCGCGCCGCCGCATGATCACGCATTCTAGGAGCGTCGCGTCGCGGCTCGCCATACACCAAGAAACGTCATCCTGATGGACAGACCGACCGGGGTCAGGCATCTCGCCCAATCGGCCGGTTCTGTTCGCCGTACGGGCTCGTCCATGCTGTTGCGACAAACATTGCTGTACCTGCCGAGCCAGTTGGCCGGCCCGGCCATGCAATTCATGTTCGCGATCATCTGGACGCATTGGTTAACGGACAGTGACTACGGTCGTCTGACATTCCTCATCGCGAGCCAGGAGCTGATCTTCCTGCTGTGTGTCTCGTGGTGGTCGCTGTTCGTCCTGCGCTATTTCGGCGGCGCGGGCCGCGAGAACGCGCGCACCGTTCTCAAGGCCGAGCCCGGTGTTCTCGAGGCGACCTGCATTCCGCAGGCGCTCCTGAACATCGCGATCCTCGCTTATCTCGGCGAGCTGCACGATCTCAGCCTTGTCGTATCCAGTACAGCCTATGTCATCGGGCGTTCGTTCGTCGTCTATTTCGGCGAGCGCGCTCGAACGAAATCGAACATTGCGCTCTTCACGATCGCGCAGACCGGTTCGCTGACCGCCGGCGGCCTCCTCGGCTTCGTGCTCGTCGTCTGCCTGAATCCGACGGCGTCCTCGGTGATGACGGGGTTCGCGATTGCACATCTTGTCGTCGCGATCTGGCTCGTGCGGACGTTCAAGGTCGGCCGGCAGGAGCGCAAGTTCGACATCGACATGATGCGAAAGGCGATCGGCTTCGGCCTTCCCCTTGTCGTCGCGGGCGCGGTCAATTGGTTCAATCTCAACGGCATCCGTGTGGTGATGGAAGCCATGGGCGGCGCCACCGCCGTCGGTCTTCTCGCAGTCGGCTGGGGGCTGGGACAGCGCCTCGCCACGACAGCGGCGATGTTCGTGACGATGGCGGCGTTTCCGCTCGCGGCGCGATCGCTGGAGCAAGGCGCGCGCGGCACGGCGCTACGTCAGATGGAGCATGGCGGCACGATGCTGATCGGGACCGTTCTGCCCGCGGCTGTCGGCCTGTGGCTCATCACGCCGCCCTTCGTGCATCTGGCGATCTCCGAACCGTTCCGCGAGATCACCATCGCTATCATGCCGATCGCGATGATGACCGGCGCGATCCGCAACATCCGCGTTCACTACGCGGACATGGCCTTCATCCTGTTCGAGCGTACGGGCCTGTCGGTGGTCGTGAACTGCGTGGAAGCCGTTCTCATGGTCGCCTTCTGCGCGATCGGCTACTCATCCGGCGGCATTCTCGGATCGGTGATCGGCGCTTGCGCGGCTTCCTCGGTTGCGGCGCTTCTCGCCTTCGTCATCGCGTGGCGTTTCGGCCTTCCGATCCCGCTGCTCGACTGGGCGCGTGTCGGCCTCGCGACGGCGGTCATGGCATCCGCCTTGTTCGAACTGCCGCCGACTGTCGCGACATGGTCCGACCTTCCGCAGATCGTCCTGCGGGTGGCGCTCGGCGTCTTGGTCTATGCGGCGGCAATTGTCGCGCTGTTCCCGGCGCGTCTGAAACAGGCGGCACGAGATCTGTTCCGGCCGCACCATGAAAAGAAACAAACGCTGGAACCCGCTTCCGGAAAAGTCTGACCATGAGGAGAAGGATTTTGTCTCAACCGTCTATCGTCTGTTCTCCGTCGGAGGTTCCGCTCAAGCCGGCGCCGATCACGCCGGCCTGGATTCTCGAAGGCAATCCGGTCGCGCGCAATCGCGAACTGTCGCACAGCCCGGACTGGGGCGCGTGGACGATGGTGTGGGACTGCACCGCCGGCCGCTTCCAGTGGCACTATGACATCGACGAGACGGTGCATTTCGTCGAAGGCAGCGTGACGATCTCGGCCGAAGGCATGGCTCCGCGCCGTTTCGGACCCGGCGACGTGATCTTCTTTCCCGCAGGTTCGGTCGCGATATGGGAGGTCGAATCCTACATTCGCAAGGTTGCCTTTTGCCGCAAGACCTTGCCGGCTCCGCTCGTCCTCGCGCAGAAAATCCATCAGCGGTTGCGCAAGTTGATGACCCGCCGCACCGAAAAGGTCGGCGCCTTGACCCCCGTATCGTAAGAGAGAAAGCCCATGTCCGCGAAAGGTGTCATTACGCAGCTGATGCAGGACGTCGCGAAAGATCACCGCAAGTCGCTCGCCCCGCTCAATGACAATCTGGTACTCGTCGATTCCGGTCTGGATTCGCTCTGTTTCGCGATTCTCGTCGCGCGCCTCGAGGACCAGCTCGGGGTCGATCCTTTCACCGTGTCAGACGACGTGCAGTTTCCGGTGACGTTCGGCGATTTCGTGCGTCTCTACGACAATGCCGCCTGACGCTCCGCTCTCGCTGAGCGGTGTTCTGAACGCGGGCGCGGATGGCAGCCGCATGCTGGTCGGTCCACGGGTGTCGATCCCGCTGGTTTCCGGGCATGGCGATTTTTCCACTCTGCGCGGTCGCAACATTCTTCTCGACGTCGGCGAACAGTTCGACGCCGCCCGGGCGATGATCGGTCTGGATGGCGTGGCCGCGCGCATGGTCGTCTGTCCGCCGGGACTTCCCGCCGATCACCGTGAGGCGATCGCCGCGAAAGCCCGGATCGATGTCGTCGTCGACGACGCCTGGCTTGCCGGCGCGCCCGAGGCGAATGCATCCGCGAGCGGCGCGCCGCATATCGAGACCGAATGGTTGCTGCTCACTTCCGGGACGACCGGGGTGCCAAAGCTGGTTTCGCATACGCTGCGCGGACTGACGGGCGCGATCGCCGGAACGGTCCCAGCCAGTGCGCCCGTCTGGGCGACATTCTACGACATTCGCCGGTACGGCGGTCTGCAGATATTTCTTCGCGCGGTCTTCGGCACGGGTTCGATGGTCCTGCCGGGCCTCGACGAACCGCTCGCCGCGCTGCTGCCTCGCTATGGCGCACGCGGCGTGACGCACATATCCGGCACGCCGTCGCACTGGCGCCGCGTGCTGATGAACCCCGCCGCATCGGCTTTCTCGCCGCTCTATGTGCGACTGTCCGGCGAAATCGCGGACCAGGCGGTCCTCGATGCGCTTCAGCGGCAATATCCGCATGCGAAGGTCGGCCATGCCTATGCCTCGACCGAGGCAGGCGTCGGCTTCGAGGTCAATGACGGAAAAGAGGGATTTCCCGCCTCCTATGTCGACGGAGGTCTTGCCGGCGTCGCCATGAAGGTCGTCGATGACACGCTACGCATACGTTCGACACGGACCGCGAGCGGCTATGTCGGCGAGGCGTTGACCCTGCGGGACGCCGATGGCTTCGTTGATACGGGCGACATCGTGATGCGTCGCGGCGATCGCTATTTCTTCGCCGGCCGTCGCGGCGGCATCATCAATATCGGCGGCCAGAAAGTTCACCCCGAAGAAATCGAAGCGGTCATCAACCGCCATCGCGCGGTGCGGATGTCGCTGGTGAAAAGCCGGAAAAATCCCATCATGGGCGCGGTCGTGGCGGCGGAGGTCGTGCTCGACGATGCAGCCGGCGACAACGGCGACGCCATTCGCCGCGAGATCGAGGCGTCCTGCCGCGACGCGCTCGCATCCTGGAAAGTGCCGGCGACGATCCGTTTCGTTCCATCCCTCGCCGTGACGGCGGCGGGCAAGCTGACGCGATCGAATGCGTAATATTCTCGTCACCGGCGGCAGTCGGGGCCTTGGCCTCGCGATCGCGCGCAAACTCGCGGCGGACGGCGATCGGGTCATCGCGCTTGCGCGCCGCACGGGCGCCGATCTCGAAGCGGCGATTCAGTCGGCGTCGCCGGGGCAGATCGTTTTCCAACCGGCCGATCTTGCCGATGTCGATGCCTTGCCGGAGATCGTCCGGTCCCTCCGCAAGATGCATGGACCCGTGTTCGGCCTTGTCAACAACGCCGGGCTTGGCACGGAAGGCCTGCTGGCCACGATGCACAATTCACAGATCGAGGCGCTGATCCGGCTCAATACGTTGTCGCCGATCGTGCTCACGAAATATGTCGTGCGCAGCATGATGGCGGACGGCCGCGGGCGGATCGTCAACATGTCGTCGATCATCGGATCGACCGGATACAACGGCCTTGCGGCCTACGGCGCGACCAAGGCGTCGATGATCGGCTTCACGAAATCGCTGGCGCGCGAGGTTGGAAAGCTCGGCATCACCGTCAACGCGGTCGCGCCCGGCTTCGTTGAAACCGAGCTTACCGGTTCGATGACGGACGAGGACCGTAAACGGATCGCCGGCCGCAGCGCGCTGCGTCGTCTCGTCGAGCCGGATGATGTGGCGAATGCGGTCGCCTATCTTCTGTCTGACGCGGCGCGGAATGTGACCGGGACAGTCCTTACGATCGACGCTGGAAACACCGCGTAGACTGACGGGGCGTCAGGGGAGGGCCGTCGTGCTCGCGCCCGCCACGACGATCTCGTCGATCCAGTTTCGATAGATCAGCTCGGTCGCTTGACGCCAGCGATTGGTAATCGCGAAGGGCGACGCGACATTCGGGAAGACGTCGAAGAGCTGCGGTTTCCGGTTGGCCAAGGCGCGGCGGCGGAAGGCGCGCAGGATCGCGGACGCCTCGGGATTGAAGTAATTCGCGGGTTCGTTCGGATAGGTTTCCGCCTCGTCGCGTAAGAAGCGCCCGACATCGCGGCGGTATTCGCGCAGGAGGGAATCCGTCTCATATTCGGGATGCCCCTGCAGGAAGACCAAGCGGCTTCGCTTCTCCAGCGTGAACATATCGACGCCGGCGTCGGCGGATTCGCTGAGAATGCGATAGCCGTTGGCGAACAGGTCTTTCCTGCGCAGTTCGTTCCAGCGGGAATGCGGAACGGCGATGCGCGGTGAAACGCCTTCCAGGAGGGGATCGAGACTGTCGACCCCGCATTCGAAGACGCCGGACAGTTTCGTGCCGAGGAAGTGGCGTTCGATCCCGTGCAGGTGCAGGACGGCCGCATGCGCGGCCAGACAGGACCATAGCGAGGAACGTGTATTGCCGTCTGCCCAATCGACGAGGCGCGCGAGATCGTTCCAGTATGGCTCGTGATCGAGACGCGCGGCGCGGGGTTCGGTGCCGGTGACGATGAGCGCATCGAAGGAGCGCGACAGGAGCGTGTCGAACGCGCCGTACGCGCTTGCGATATGGCGTGCGATGTCCTCGCTTCGCACGATCCCGGGGAGGGCGAAGAGATGCAGCCGGACGGATGTCTGTCCGGCCGCGCCGAGCAACGCGGCGCGGAACTGGCGCTCCGTCGACTGGAGCGCATTGTCCGGCATGTTGTTGACGAATGCGATATCGATCGTGCGTCCGCGCCTGCGGAGCGCACGTGGCTTCGAGCGGTGCTCGCGCAGGTCCGCCGTGCCGGCCGTCATCGCCACGGTATGGCTTCCGGTGGTTGCGTCATTCGGCGGCCGCCCGCACGATGTTGCGCGACACGGCGGCGAGCGCCTGATCGAGATCGGCGAGAATGTCTTCGATATGCTCGATGCCGACGCTGAGGCGGATCGCTTCGGGAAGAACGCCCGCCTTCATCTGGTCGGCCGGCGGCATCTGCCGATGCGTCGTCGAGGCCGGATGGCACGCGAGCGATTTCGCATCGCCGATATTGACGAGCCGTTTCACGAGCCGGAGCGCGTCGTAGAACGTCTTGCCGCCTTCGAGGCCTCCCTTCACGCCGAACGTCAGCAGGGATGTCGCGCGTCCGCGCAGATATTTGCGGACCAGCGGCGCATAGCGACTGTCGGCGAAGCCGGCGTAATTGACCCAATCCACGCAGGGGTGATCCCGCAGGAAGCTCGCGACCTTGCGTCCGTTCTCGACATGGCGTTCGACACGCAGAGCCACGGTCTCGATGCCTTGCAGAAGCAGGAAGGCCGAGAGAGGCGACAGGACGGAGCCAGTCGTGCGCTGATAGACGCTGCGGCACCGCGCGATGAAGGCGGACGGGCCATACCGGTCGACATAGACCATCCCGTGATAGGACTCGTCGGGCTTGTTGAACGCAGGGAAGCGCTCGGCGTTGTCGGCCCACGGGAAGCGCCCGCTGTCGACGATCGCGCCGCCGAGCGTCGTGCCGTGACCGCCGAGAAATTTCGTCAGCGAATGTACGACGATGTCGGCGCCGAAGTCGATCGGGCGCATGAGGATCGGCGTCGCGACGGTATTGTCGACGATGAGCGGTACGCCATGGCTGTGCGCGACGCGCGCGATACTCTCGATATCGCAGACATTGCCGGCTGGATTTCCGACGGTTTCGCAGAAGACAGCGCGTGTCTCGCGGTCGATCAAGCGCTCGATGTCGGCGGGCGCATCGCTCGCCGCGAACCGGCCCTGGATACCCTGCCGGGGCAGGACATATTGCAGCAGCGTATGCGTCGTGCCGTAGAGCTGCGGCACGCTGACGATGTTGCCGCCGTGATCGGCGACATTGGCGAAGGCATAGTGGAGGGCAGCCTGGCCCGTGGCGACCGCCAGAGCGCCGACGCCGCCTTCGAGTTCCGCGAGGCGGCGCTCGAGAACGGCCGTTGTCGGGTTGCTGATGCGGCTGTAGCGGAAACCTTCGGCCTCCAGATCGAACAGGGCCGCGGCATGGTCGGCGCTGTCGAAGGCGTAGGCGGCGGTCTGATAGATCGGCACGGCGACGGCTTTTGTCGTCGGGTCGGCCTCGAAGCCGCCGTGAACCGCGATCGTCTCGGGACGCATGACACTACTCGCCACTGGCAGGGGCGTTCGGCATGCCCCTTGAGCAAGCAACCTATACGCAAGTGTTAAAGCGGTCTTTAAACTCGTCGCATAGACTCGATTGCATAAAGTCTATCGATCGTCGCAAGGAGTTTGACGTGGACAGTCCGGACCGCTGCGGAGGCGCGCCTGTGCAAGCGCCTGCGGCAAAAAGCGTTCTGGCCGACTGGACGCGCGCCCTTACCGCAACCGCGGACATCGCCCGCAGGCCGGACCGCACGCTCCCGGACATCATCGAACAGATCGCATCGGATGCGCCCGACGCGCCGGCTCTTCTCGCGGACGGTGAACGTTTCACTTACGGCGAACTGAACGCGCGCGTGAACCGTTACGCGCGTTGGGCGCGACGCACTGGCTTTCAGCCCGGCGACGTCGTTGCCCTGCTGATGGAGAACCGTCCCGAATATATCGCGGCCTGGCTGGGTCTTTCCAAAGCCGGAGTCGTTGTCGCGCTTCTCAATACCAATCTCCGCGCCGCCGCGCTCGCCCACTGCGTCAGGACCGCACGCGCTGAAGCCGTCATCGTTTCGGCGATGTTCGCCGATGTCTGGGATGGCGCAGCAAGCTGCCTGGATCCTGCGCCGGACGTCCATCTGCATGGCGGCGATCGACCAGGCGTTCATCGGATCGACACTGCGCTTGAGCATCTGTCCGGCAACGAAATTCCGCCGGATCGGCGCCCCGTCACGATTTTGGATCGTGCTTTGCTGATCTACACGTCCGGCACGACGGGTTTGCCGAAGGCGGCCAATGTCAGCCATGGCCGCGTCCTGTCGTGGTCCCTGTGGTTCGCGGGGATGCTCGATACTGGACCGTCCGACCGGATGTACGACTGCCTGCCTTTGTATCATTCCGTCGGCGGCGTCGTGGCCGCGGGTGCGCTGCTGGCGCGCGGGGGATCGGTGGTCGTCGCGACGGGCTTCTCCGCCTCGAGATTCTGGGACGACATCGCGCGGTGGGACTGCACGCTGGCGCAATATATCGGCGAGTTGTGCCGTTATCTGCTGGCGACGCCCGTCCGCGCCTTGGACGCATCGCATGGCTTGCGCGCACTCTGCGGCAACGGCCTGCGGAAGGATGTCTGGGAAAAATTCCAGATGCGCTTCGCCGTGCCGCGCATCGTCGAATTCTATGCCGCGAGCGAGGGGACATTCTCGCTTTACAACATGGAGGGGGAGCCCGGGGCCATCGGCCGTGTTCCCGGCTTTCTCGGCCACCGCTTTCCGGCGGCGCTGGTCCGTTATGACGAAACGACGGGCCTGCCCTGGCGCAACGAGGACGGCCGATGCGTTCGCACGCCGCGCGGCGAGAGGGGCGAGGCCATCGGGCGGATTTCCCTTCGCGGCGACGATGCGCCGTCGTTCGAGGGCTACACCGATCGCGCGGCGACCGATGCGAAGATTCTCAGGGATGTCTTCGCCGAAGGCGACGCCTGGGTGCGGACCGGCGATCTCATGCGCATCGACGACCGCGGCTTCTGGTACTTCGTCGATCGCATCGGCGATACGTTCCGGTGGAAGGGCGAGAATGTCGCGACGGCGGATGTCGCGGCGGTTCTGTCGTCCTGCGAGGGCGTTCGGGACGCGGTCGTCTATGGCGTGGAGGTTCCCGGCGCCGACGGCCGCGCGGGCATGGCGGCGCTGTCGGTATCGCAATCATTCGATCTCGGCGCTCTTGCGGCTTGTGTGACGGATCGCCTGCCGGCCTATGCGCGCCCGGTTTTCGTCCGGCTGGCGAACGAACTCGCCGTCACGGGCACGTTCAAGCATCAGACGAAACATCTGCAGGATCAGGGATTCGATCCGCGATCCGTTCCGGATCGGCTCTTCTTGTTCGATATGGATCGACAAGCCTACGTGCCGCTTGACGGTGCGCGATTCCAGGCGGTCCGCGACGGGTCCTTGCGGTTGTAGCTAGACGCTCAACCGGCCGACGAGCGAGACGAGGGCGTCGAGGGTCTCGAAATTCTCGGCATCGAAGTCGTCCGGTCCGATGACGATCCCGAATTCGCGTTCGATGGACAGGACGAGTTTGACCGTATCCAGCGACGTCAGCCCGGCTTCCTGCAAATTGCTGTCGATACGTTCGGGGCGGACGAGGTCGTTGCCGGCGATCACTTCGCGCACGAGTCTTTCGAGACGATCGCGTCGGTCATGGGTCGGTCTGTCAAGCACGTTCGGCGCTCTCATTTGCAGGAGCCGCCAAAAGACGACAAAGAGATTGCCATTCTGTGAAATACGCATGGTTATCGATGCTTAACTGAATACGACGGTAAACAACGACGAAGTATTTACCGGAATACATGGCATTTGTTGCAGATTATCGCTGATATGAAACGTTCGCCCTGAATACGGCCGTGTTCGCGCCTTCGTTCGGGAGCTTCCGATGTCCCTCGCACAGCACTCTGCCTTCACCTCGACGCGCGGACTACGTCTTTCTCCGAAGCCGGCCCTTTTCGCGGTTTCGCCGGAGGGAGCGCCGCTGGAAGTCCGCACCAAAACTGCGGCCGCCGTCGCCGCGCGTCATGCCGAGGACGTCGATGCGGCCGCACGGTTTCCCGCCGAGGTGATCGGCGAGATGCGTAGCCAGCGCCTCATGGGGATCATGGTTCCAAAACCGCTTGGCGGCGAAGGGGCCTCCGTCGCGGATACGGCACGCGTTTGCTACGGGCTTGGGGCGGCCTGTTCGTCGTCGGCGATGATCTTCGCGATGCATCAGGTCAAGGTCGCCTGTCTCGTCCGGCATGGACAGGGCAACGGCTGGCGTGACGCCATGCTGGGCCGCCTGGTCGAGAACCAATGGCTCCTCGCATCATCGACGACGGAGGGCGGCAACGGCGGCAACATCCGCTCCAGCGACGCCGCCGTGGTGCGGACCGACGACGGCTTCACCTATTCCCGTGAAGCATCGGTGATCTCCTATGGAGAATATGCGGACGCCCTCGTCACGACCGCACGGCGCGCGCCGGACGCGGCCTCATCCGACCAGGTGCTGCTCTGGCTGATGGCCGACGACTACACGATGGAACGTCGCCAGGGCTGGGAAACGCTCGGGATGCGGGGAACCTGCAGCCGGGGATTCCGTGTCGAGGCGGCGGGTTCGGCGGACCGGATTCTCGATGTGCCCTACAGCAAAATCCATACGCAGACGATGATGCCGGTCGCGCATATTCTCTGGTCGAGCGCATGGGCCGGCATTGCCTCCGCCTCTGTCGAGCGCACGCGTCAGTTCATGCGGACCGCCATGCAGAACTCCGGTGGCAGGCTTCCGCCGGGCGCCGCGCATTTCACGCAGGCGCGCCAGTCTCTGGGCACCCTGCTGTCGGAAATTCGCGCCGCTCTCCGACTCTACGAGAGCGTTGCTGGCGATGAACGCGCGATGGCGTCGCTGGATGTGCAGACAACCTTGAATCTGCTCAAGGTCAATGTGTCGGAAGGCGCGGTGCGTACGGTCATGAGTGCGATGCGCGCCTGCGGTCTTGCAGGCTATCGCACCGACTCGGATTGTTCGCAGGGACGGCTGCTGCGTGATGTGCTGTCCGCGCCGATCATGATCAACAACGAGCGCATCCTGGCTGGCATCGGCCAGACCGCCCTGATGGAGCCGACGCCTGACCTTCTGGCGTGATGGTATTACCCGGCAGGTAGTTGATGGCCCGCCGGGCTTCGCTAGAACACGGGCATGCAACAGATTTCCGTCGGCGATCACCTGCGGCAATGGCGTCGCCGCCGCCATATGAGCCAGCTCGATCTCGCGCTGGAAGCCGAGATCTCCCAGAAGCATCTCAGTTTCGTCGAGAGCGGACGGGCCTCGCCGAGCCGCGAGATGGTTTTGCGGCTGGCGGAACATCTCGAAGTGCCCAAGCGCGAGCAGAATTCGCTGCTCGTCGCGGCCGGCTATGCGCCGGTGTTTCAGGAGCGCTCGCTGGACGATGCGGAGATGACCGCCGTTCGCACCGCGATCGACCGCGTGCTCGAGGCGCAGACGCCGTCTCCGGCGCTTGCCGTCGATCGTCACTGGCACATGCTCGCCGCGAACCGGGCCGTCGCGCCGCTGATGACCGGGGCGGCCACATGGCTGCTTCAGCCGCCGGTCAATGTCCTGCGGCTCAGTCTGCATCCGGAGGGCCTCGCGCCCAGAATCGTCAATTTCGTGGAATGGCGCGACCATATTCTCGAGCGTCTGAAGCGGCAGGCGACGGCCACGGGTGACGCCGTTCTGGTCGAACTGTTCCGGGAATTGTCCGAACTCGGTGGCGGGACGCGCACGGGGCGCGTTTCGCCCGACCCGGCGCGGGATCGCGTCTTCGTGCCATTGCGCTTCGCGACGGACGCCGGGGTGCTCGATCTAATATCGACGACGACATTGTTCGGTACGCCGCTCGACATCACCATGTCGGAGATCGCGATCGAGTCCTTTTTGCCGGCCGACCGGGGAACGGCGCGACTGCTTGCGAAATTCGCCGGGACCGACGCAGGCAGCTAGCCTAGGCCGGAACCATGTCCGGCAGGGTCGCGACGGTCACGCCGCGCGCATCCAGTTCCTTGCGGACCGCACGCGCGATCGCCGTTCCCGTGGGCTCGTCGCCATGGATGCAGAGACTGTCGACCGGGCAGGCGATCACCTTTCCGGAACGCGCCGTCACGTGGCCTTCGAGCATTTCCAGCACCTGGCGGACGGCCGGCGCGGGGTCGCGATAGACGGACCCGTCGATCTTGCGCGAAACGAGATTGCCGTCTTCCTCGTATTGCCGGTCGCAAAAACCTTCGCGGGCGATACGCAGCCCTTCCTGATGCCCGGCGCGCTCCATCGCGGAGCCGGCGATCGCCAGGAATATCAATGATTTGTCGATCGCCCGAATGGCGCGGGCGATGGCGCGGGCCCAGCTGTCCTCCGTTGCGGCGATGTTGCTGAGCGCGCCATGCGGCTTCACATGGGTGACGCTCACGCCTTCCAGATCGGCGACGGCGCACAGCGCGCCGATCTGGTAGGCGACGAGATTTTCGACCTCCGCCGGCGACAGATCGATCCGGCGGCGGCCGAACCCCTGAATGTCGGCAAAGCCGGGATGGGCCCCGATGCTCACGCCCTTCGCGGCGGCGGCCTTGACCGTGCGGCGCATGACGGTTGGATCACCGCCGTGAAAGCCGCAGGCGATGTTCGCCGAACTGACGGCGTCCAGCATGCCCTGATCGTCGCCGATATCGTAGGGACCGAAACCTTCGCCCATATCGGCATTCAGATTGATGATCCTGCTCATTGGTGCGCCGCGGTCGTGTTCGTTGCGGCCAGTTTGCACCAATTCGGAAGAGGGACAATCCGTCCGGCGGCCGGACCTCAGTGAAACACGACAGCGGACCCCACGGAGGCGACGTTCAGACGCACGTGCTCGCGGTCGACCGTCGCACTCGCCCAGGCGATCGCGGCGCACAGACGAAGATAGCGGCCGTGCGCAATCAGCCGCGCGACGCGGACCGGGTCGGCGGCCATCTCCTCGAGGCGGGCAAGCCGCCTCGTGACGTCGGCATAGCGTCGCGAGACCGGAACGAGAGGCTCCGGGTCGAAAATCCTTCACAATAAATCGGCGGCGCCATGGATACTTTCGCTCGCAGAAAGCGAAAGCGACCATGGAGCGGATTACTTTAACCGGGATTTAAGTCGCATGCCCTGAAGTGAAGCTTCGATCGATTTAACCAAAAGATCGCGCGAGACATGTCGTTCACCCGATGAACCGCTCCAATCCGTTGTCTCCAGCGGGCGACAAGAAGCTGGAACGAAACTCCGTTCCGCTCGATGTCTATTTTTCGCAAGTCGATGCGTTGCACGCGGATTCGGCGTCCCTCGTGGTCGGCAGCATCGGCTCGTTTCTCGTCCTCGTCTACATCTGCCTCAAGGCGCAGAGCCTGAGCATCGCCGCGATCACCGCGACGGTCCCCGTCGTGATCGCCTTCCGCATGTACTGGCTTTTCCGGTTTGCGCGGGAGCGCGCGAATATCAGGACGCGATCCCAGATGCGGCGCTGGGAGATCATCTATTCGGTTGGATCGACCTTCCATGTCGCCTGTTTCGGGCTCGGCATGATCGTCGTCTTTGCGGTCACCGACGATCCCTTCTGCCGCCTCGCATGGTCGATCGCCACGATCATGTACATGACCGGCATCGCCGGGCGGAATTTCGCGACAGGTTCGCTGGTGCTGATGCAGCTTGTCGCCGGCTTTGCGCCGATCGGCATCGCGCTGCTTCTGGCCGGCGGCGACTATGTCCTGCTGGCGATAGCGGCCGTGCCCGCGACCCTCGGCTCCTATTCCATGGCCAAGCGCCTGCGCAAGCTGCTGCTCGGCGCCGTGCTTACGTCGCGCGAAAATGCCCAGAACGCGGCGCGTTTCGATGCGGCGCTCAACAACATGCCGTACGGGCTGTGGATGTTCGGCGAGAACGGGGAGCTCATCGTCGGGAACGAGGCGGGCCCCCGGTTGCTGCAGACGGCATCGGGATCGCGTCAGGCGACGGTTCAGGATGTTTTTGGGGCCGTGCTGCAAACCGGTCGGGTCGCGAAGGCCGATATCGAGCGCGTGCTCGACGCCTATGAGGCGCGCCGGCGGGGAAGCGTCGCGGAAAGCATTCCGATCGAGACGAAGGACGGCAAGTTCCTCTGTTTCAACATCCACGCCCTGGCCGATCAGGGCACGATGATCCTTCTCGAGGACATGACCGCGCGCCGAAAAGCCGAGTCCGTCATTCACGATCTCGCGCGGTTCGATCCGCTGACACGCCTGCTCAATCGCGCGTTCTTTGAAGCCACCGTCCGTGAATCGCTAGATCGGATCGCGTGGCGCAACGAAAGTTTCTCGCTGCTCTTCATCGATCTGGATCACTTCAAGTCCGTCAACGACACGCTTGGCCATCAACGGGGCGACACGCTTCTTCGCGCGGTCGCGGAGCGGTTGCGGAGCGTCGTGCGGGAAACCGACCTCGTGGCCCGGTTCGGCGGCGACGAATTCGTCATCCAGCAGACACGCGTGGCCGATCCCGCGCAAACCCAGAAGCTGGCGCAGCGGATCGTCACGGTGCTGGGCGCTCCGTTCGACATCGAGGGGCACATCGTCACGGTCGGGGTGTCCGTCGGAATGGCGCTCGCGCCACGGGATGGCGCCGATGTGGAAACATTGATGAAGAATGCCGACATGGCCTTGTACCGCGCAAAGAGTGCCGGCCGTGGATGCTGGCAGTTCTTCGAGCGGGAGATGGATCTCGAACTGAACGCGCGCCGCGTTCTCGAGGACGACATCCGCACGGCCCTGTCAAACGAATTGTTTGAGGTCCACTATCAGCCGATCTATCTGGCGCGGACGCGCCGGATCGTGGGCGCCGAGGCGTTGATGCGCCTGACCCATCCGGAAAGGGGACCGATTCCCCCCTTCAAGTTCGTGGCGGTCATGGAAGAACTCGGCCTCATTGCCGAGGCGGGACGGATTGTGCTCGAGAAGGCATGTCGGGAATGCGCGACCTGGCCGGATCACCTCAAGATCGCGGTCAACCTGTCCGCGCACCAGTTCAAGCGCGGGGATGTCGTCCAGACGGTCCGCGATGCGCTGATTGCAAGCGGCCTGCGCCCGAACCGCCTCGAACTCGAGATCACCGAATCAGCGCTTCTGGAGCGCGGTCCCGTGACATCCCGGTGCCTCGACGAGTTGCGCTCTCTCGGCATACGCATCTCGTTGGACGATTTTGGCACGGGCTATTCGAGTCTGAGTTATCTGCACCAGTTCCCGATCGACAAGCTCAAGATCGACCGCTCGTTCCTCTCCGGAATCGAGTTCAACGCCCGCTCGCTCACGCTCCTGCGCAATGTCGCGCAGTTGAGTCACAACCTTGGATTGCGGGTGGTCGTCGAAGGCGTGGAGACGGAGGCGCAGATGGCCTTGATCGTGGCCGAAGGCACGATCGACGAAGTTCAGGGCTTTCTGTTCAGCAAGGCCGTGCCGGCCCCGGAAATGGCGGCGCTGATCGATGCGAGCGAGCACCTTCGCAAGGCCGGTTGATCATTTACCATATTTCCGATGGCCTCGGCTATCGGGAGAACAACTGCTTCTAATTCCATTAACGTCCTGTTAACGTTTCCGGGTGGCAGCAAGCCACGGGAGCGTTCGGGATGGTGACGGGCGAACAGCCGCTTTCGTTCAATGAGCGCGCCGCCCGCATGCTTGCGCGGGTTCGCTACCGGCGTGCGATCGATGATCGCGATCGCGACGAGATTTTCCGGCTTCGGCATGATGGCTATGTCCGGGATGGCGGAATCGAGCCGCAGCCGTCAGGCCGTTTTTTCGACCGTTGGGACGACGTTCCCAACGTCGACCTCGTCGGCGTCTATCTTGACGATCGAATCGCCGGAACGGTCCGGATCCATGTTTCAGGTCCGCATGA
>ERZ500994.318-NODE-318-length-15674-cov-6.049811_pt1 | contig 15674 bp, 18 predicted proteins | sample MGYA00248878_ERZ500994 | MGnify/ENA primary metagenome ERZ500994 (study PRJEB25958, sample SAMN03398533) | human skin metagenome | study: EMG produced TPA metagenomics assembly of the Human Skin Microbiome Metagenome (human skin metagenome) data set. | reverse complement strand
TGCCCGATGACCACGCGCAGCGGGCCTCGCACCTGATGGATCGCATCGTGATCGACCCTGGCGGGTGGGGCGGCGCCGTACGCCATCCCGACGCGCTGGGTGCGGCGTTTGAGGCGGTGCAGCGCGATGTGCGGCTGCGCATCGACTACCGCGCCTTGTCGTCGGGGCACGGCGGGCACCGGACGGTCGACCCGTGGGGGCTCGTGCTCGCCGGCGGCACCTGGTATCTCATCGCGGCGCACCGCGGGCAGCCGCACACCTACCGGGTCAGCCGGATCCGGGCAGCGCGGGTCCTCGCCGAACCGGCTCACCGGCCGGACGACCTGGATCTGCGTGCGCTGTGGAAGGAGCTGCGGGCCGGCTGGAATGCCCGCGCCACCACCGACATCGTGCTGCGCATCGAGCGCCAGCATGTCGAGATCGCGCTGCGGTCCTTACGGATCACCTCCGTCGGTACGCCGGAGGTGTCCCATGAGTCGGACGACGTCTCGATCATCCGGGCGCGGGTGGGCGAGCTGCGCGGGGTCGTTGGCGTACTGCTCGGCTTCGGGTCGTGGGTCGAGGCGCTCGAGCCGCCCGAGCTGCGCGAGGAGATGGTGCGCATCGCCCGTGAGGCCCTCGCCGTCTACACCCCTCCGGTGATCGAGCAGTGAGGGAGCCTCGCCTCTCCGGTGATCGAGCAGTGAGGGAGCGTTAGCGACCGAGCGGTTGTCGAGATCCCGTGACCACTTGGTGATCGAGCCGGGAAGGCGCCCAGCGCCTGAGCGCGTCGAGATCCCGTGAGGTGCCCTTGAACTCGGGTCGGGATTCGTTGTACCGCAGGTGGTCTCGATAACGGCCTCGTTCCTCGGCCTACTCGAGCACCAATGGATCTGCCCTCGGCAGATTTTGCGGCGGATGGCCTCGCTGCCGCGCACGATGGGGGCATGAGTGAAGAGAAGATCCCAGACCTGCTGGGAAACCAGCTCGCCAACGGACTGATGTCGCGGCGCGTCGTACTGCTCGGTGAGGAGGTCACCGACGAGTCGGCCAACCGCGTCTGCGCGCAGCTGATGCTGCTCGCCGCCGATGACCCCGAGCGCGACATCACCCTGCTGATCAACTCGCCGGGCGGTTCGGTCACCGCCGGGTTCGGCATCTACGACACGATGAGCCTGATCCCCAACGACGTCTCGACCGTCGCGTTGGGTTCGGCGTACTCGATGGGCCAGATCCTGCTGACCGTCGGCGCGCCAGGCAAGCGGTACGCACTGCCGCACTCGCGGATCATGATGCATCAAGGCTCTGCCGGGATCGGCGGCATGGCACCGGACATCGAGATCCAGGCCGCCAACCTGCGTGACACTCGCGACCAGATCTACGACCTGCTCGCGGAGAAGACCGGCCAGCCGCGCAGCGTGATCGAGCGGGAGGCGGACCGCGACAAGTGGTTCTCCGCGCACGAGGCGCGGGATTTCGGCATCGTCGACCACATCCTCGACTCGTTCGCAGATGTGCTGCGGCTCAGGCAGAAAGTGGGTGCGTGATGGCCCAGTACCTCGTCCCCAACGTCGTCGAGCGGGTCGCTGGCGGCGAGCGGTCGGTCGACATCTACAGCCGTCTGCTGTCCGAGCGGATCATCTTCATCGGCACCGAGATCGACGACGGCGTCGCCAACGTCGTGATGGCCCAGCTCGTGCACCTGGCTTCCGAGTCGGCCGACCTCGACATTCACCTCTACATCAACTCAGCGGGCGGATCGGTCACGTCGGTCATGGCGATCTACGACACGATGCAGTTCGTCCGCCCTGATGTGTCGACGTTCTGCTTGGGGCAGGCCGCCTCCACCGCGGCCCTGCTGCTGGCGGCCGGTGCGGCGGGCAAGCGCAACGTGCTCGAACACTCGCGCGTCGTGTTGCACCAGCCGTCGGGCGAGGGACGTGGGTCGCTGGAAGACCTGATCCTGCAGGCCGAGGAAATCTCCCGGGTTCGTTCGCAGCTGGAGTCGGTGCTGTCGCGGCACACCGGCCAAAGCGTCGATCAGCTGCGCGCGGACACCGACCGCGACCGCATCCTCGACGCCGAGGCGGCCGTCGCGTATGGCCTGGCCGACCGCGTCATCGGGCAGATGCCCGCCGGGGTCGGCTGAGTACGCCGAAACCCAGTTGGGCCGGGCCCGGCGTGGGTGCGAGGATAGGGGCATGAGCCTGCTGTCTGACCTCGAACGTGCCCCTCGCGACCCGATCCTCGGCCTGACCGAAGCGTTCAACGCCGACGATCGCGACACCAAGGTCAACCTCGGTGTCGGGGTGTACTACGACGAGTCGGGCACGGTGCCGCTGCTGGAGTGCGTCAAGGCCGCCGACGCCGCGATCACCGCCGCCGGGAAGCCCTACGGCTACCTGCCGATCGACGGGCTTAAGGCGTACGACGATGCGGTGGCCGAGCTGGTCTTCGGCGACAGTGTGCCGCGCGATCGCGTCGCCGTCGTCCAGGCGCTGGGCGGCACCGGCGCGCTCAAGGTCGCCGCCGACTTCCTGCATCAGCTGCGTCCCAACGCAACTGTGCTCATCTCCGACCCCAGCTGGGAAAACCACCGCGCGCTGTTTGCCCGCGCCGGGTTCGACGTGCAGACCTACCCGTACTACGACGCGCAGTCGAAGTCGGTCGACGGACCCGCGATGCTCGACGCGCTCCGCGCCGCCGAAGAGGGCACGATCGTCGTCCTGCACGCCTGCTGCCACAACCCGACCGGCTACGACCTGACCCCCGCGCAGTGGGACGACGTACTCGCCGTCGTCAAGGAGCGCGGCCTGATTCCCTTGCTGGACATGGCATATCAGGGCTTCGCCAACGGCATCGCCGAGGACGGCGCGGTCGTGCGCAAGTTTGCCGAGGCCGGCGTGACGACGTTCGTGACGACCTCGTTTTCCAAGACGTTCAGCCTGTATGGCGAGCGCATCGGCGCGCTGAGCGTGGTCTGCAGCGACGCCGACGAGGCGGCGCGACTGCTGAGCCAGCTGAAGATCATCGTGCGCACGACGTACTCCAACCCGCCGACGCACGGCGCGACCGCCGTCTCGATGGTGCTGGCGGACCCGCAGCTGCGCGAGCAGTGGGAGGGCGAGCTTGCGGCGATGCGCGACCGGATCAAGGCCATGCGCAAGGCGCTGCGCGAGGGTCTGGAAGCCGCGAAGCCGGACGCCGATCTCGCCTACATCACCGACCAGAATGGGATGTTCAGCTACTCCGGGCTCTCCAAGGAGCAGATGGAGCGGCTGCGTGAGGAGTTCGGCGTCTACGGCCTCGACTCCGGCCGCATCTGTGTCGCCGCGCTCAACCAGCGCAACCTGCCGACCGTCATCGAGGCGATCGCCGCGGTGCTTTAGGCGGCCAGCAGTACGGCGTCGTACCCGCCGAGTCGGCGCTCGACCCGCGAGACGATGTCGACCAGCCGCAGGCCCAGCGCGTCACCGACGGCCGCGACAAACTCCGACGACGGCTCCTTGCGGCCGCGCTCGATCTCCGACAGGTACGGCGTCGAGACGCCCGCGTCGGCGGCGACGTCCTTGAGGGTGCGCGCCTGACGGTGCCGCTCGTCGCGCAGCACCTCGCCGAGTGCTTCGCGCAGCAGCGGTGCTCGGCGCTCACGGCGCGGCTCGGGTCGGCGGAAGGGTACGACGTTGTCGGCCATGGCCTCAATCTAGGCGCAGTGCGTCGCGGCAAGGCACGGATTCTGCTCTCGGCAGAATCGTCAGCGCAGTCGTCAATGGCAACCGAGAGCGGCGTGCAGCTTCGTCACGTTGGCCGACATCTCGCTGAGGTAGTCGCCGTCCGTCGGCGCGACTTCCAGCGGCGACAGCATCTCGGTGCTGGCGCCGACCTCGTCGGCGATCGTCTCGGCGTAGCCGGGATCGCCGTCGGTCTCGTAGAAGATCGTGGTGACCCCATGGTCCGCGGCGTACTCCGCTGCTTCATAGAGCCGCTTCGCTGACGGCACCTCGTCTGGCGAGAGCCCGGTGAGGCTGACCTGCTCGAGCCCGTATGCCGCGGCGAGGTAGCCGAACGCGGTGTGCGTGGTGACGAACTCGTGGCGCGCGCACTGCGCGAGCTCGGCCGCGTAATCGCCGTCCAGCGCGCTTAGCGTTGCGGCGAGGTCGGCCGCGCGCTGCTGGTAGGTATCGGCGTTCGGCGGGTCGATCTGCGCGAGCTGGTCGGCGATCGCCTGTCCCATCGCCGCCATGTTGGGCAGGTCGAGCCAGATGTGCGGGTCGACCTGGTGACCATCATGGCCGGCCTCTTCGCCGTCGTGCTCGTCATGTGCGTGCTCGTCATGTTCGTCGCCATGGTCTTCGCCGCCGTGGTCGTGCCCGTCGCCCTCGGCACTTGCCTCGATAAGGGTGGGCACGTGCTCGAGCAGGTCGAGGCGGTGGGCCGGGGCCTCGTTGGCGATCGCGTCATCGACCGCCGGCTGGAGGCCGCTTTGGTAGATGGCCAGGTCTGCCTCGGTGAGCGCGACCACGGCCTGTGGCGACAGCTCCATGTCGTGCGGTTCTGCGCCGGGTCGGGCGAGGTTGGTCAGCTCGACGAGGTCACCGGCGATCCGCTCCACGAGGAACTGCTGAGGGTAGAAGCCGACGACGACCGTGGGCTTGCCCGACTCCGGCGTACTCGACGTGCACGCGGCGAGCCCGGCGAGCGCGAGTACGCCGCACGCGGTGGTGGTGGCGAGATGACGGGGGAGAGGCACCCGACGAGAGTGCGTGCGTCACCGAGCTATTGTCAAAGTCGCATATATACATGCAACTTGCGCCGATTGGTGATCGAGCCGGGAGGAGCGCTAACGACGACCGTGTCGAGATCCCGTGAGGCTAGCCGGCGGTGACGAGGTCGACGACGAACACCAGCGTCTCGTTGGGCGCGATGGCACCCGGGGCCCCGCGCTCGCCGTACCCGAGCTGCGGCGGGATGGTGATCTTGCGGCGTCCGCCGACCTTCATGCCGACGATGCCCTGGTCCCATCCCTGGATGACGCGGCCGGCGCCCAGCGGGAACTGCAGCGGCTGGCCGCGATCCCAGCTGGCATCGAACTGCTGGCCGTTGGACCACGCCTTGCCGACGTAGTGGGCGCTGATGTTCTGCCCGGCCTGGGCCTCGGGGCCGGTGCCCTCGACGATGTCCTCGATGACCAGTTCGGCCGGTGGGTTCTCGTTCGGGATCTCGAACTCTGGCTTGCTGTTGGTATCGGTCATGGGCCCCACCCTATGCGCATAGGGTGTAAGGCGTGCCGAAGACCGTGACCGACCCTCTCCTGCCGTTGTTGTCGTTGCCGGGCGTGGCCGACGCCGCCGCCGCAGCGCGTGCCGACGTCGACCGCCTGCTGGGGCACCGCATCCTGCGCAAGAAGTCCGCCGAGGTGAGTGCCGAGTCGCTGCTGCGAGGCGCCCGCGCCTCGGCCGCGCTGGAAGGCTCGTCCTACCAGCTCGAGGCGGTGCGCTCGGGGCAGTTCGAGGACCCGGTCGTGACCGGAGCGCTGCGCGTCGCGGGCTCGATCGGCAAGATCGCCGACACGTGGCAGAACGCTCCGCTGCAGGCGCTCGCTGCGCTGCACCTGCAGGCCGCGACGGGCATCGCGCCCGATGACGAGCTCGGCCGGCCGAAGGCCGATCCGCGCATCGCCGGCCGGTTGCAGCAGCTGGTGCAGACGCTGCAGACGCCGCGTGACCGGGCGGTCCCCGGAGCGGTCGTCGCGGGCGTCGTCCACGCCGAGATCCTGGCGCTCCAGCCGTTCGCGCAGATGAACGGAGTTGTCGCCCGGGCCGCCGCGCGCATCGTGATGGTCAACGCCGGAGTCGACCCGAAGTCGCTCGCGGTCCCCGAGGTGGGGTACGCCGATGACGAGCGTGCCTACGAGCGGGCGCTCGCGGCGTACTCCAGCGGTACGCCGGACGGTGTGGCGCAGTGGCTCGTCTACAGCGCCCAGGCGCTGTCGGCCGGCGCGACCGAGGGACTGGCCATCTGTCAAGCCGTGCTCCGCGGATAGGTCGACGGCCGCGTGCAGGCGGCTAGCCACCGCGTAGAACATCGGGTAGAAAGAGGCGTGAGTCACATCTTCCCACTGGGGATGGTCTGTCCCGCCGCGCCGCGACTGCAGTCCTGCGCGTTCTGAAAACGACCCGAGGAGATGCACGGATGAAGACCAAAGCAGCAGTCGTCTACGAGACCGGTCAGCCGATCGTCGTCGAGGAGCTTGAGCTTGACGACAACCTGCAGGAAGGCGAGGTGCTGATCCGCTACACGCACGCGGGGCTGTGCCACTCCGACCTGCACATCAAGAACGGCGACATGGAAGCGCGCCTGCCGATGGTCCTCGGACACGAGGGCGCCGGCGTGATCGAGAAGGTCGGCCCCGGCGTCACGCGCGTCGCGCCCGGCGATCAGGTGGTGTGCTCGTTCATCCCCAACTGCGGCACCTGTCGCTACTGCGCCAACGGCCAGCAGTCGATCTGCGACATGGGCGCGGGCATCCTCGAAGGCGGCCTGCCCGGCGATCGCTGGCCGATCTCCAACAGCAAGGGCGAGAAGGTCGGCGCGATGTGCATGATCGGCACCTTCAGCCAGTACGGCGTGATCCACCAGGCCTCGTGCGTCAAGGTCGACCCCGACGTACCGCTCGATAAGGCCGTCCTCGTCGGCTGCGGCGTACCGACCGGCTTCGGTTCCGCGGTCAACACCGCCGATGTCAAGCCCGGCGACGTGGTCGTCGTGTACGGCGTCGGCGGCATCGGCGCCAACGCGGTCCAGGGTGCGGCGTACGCCGGAGCCAAGCACCTGATCGCGGTCGACCCCCTGGAGAACAAGCGCGAGAAGGCCCTGGAGCTCGGTGCGACCGAGGCGTTCGCGACCGCCGAGGAAGCCATGGAGCGAGTCACCGAGGTCTCGCGCGGGCAGATGGCCGACTCGGTCATCATCACCACCGGCCTGGTCGAGGAGCCGCAGATCACCACGGCGTTCCACACGATCGGCAAGGGCTCGAAGGTCGTGATCACCGGCCTGAACAAGCTGGAGCTGGACAACATCAAGCTGCCGGCCTCGCTGCTGACCCTCTTCCGCAAGACCGTGCAGGGGTCGCTGTTCGGCGACTGCAACCCGACGGTCGACATCCCGAAGATCATCGGGCTCTACCAAAACGGCGACATCAAGCTCGACGAGCTCATCACCAAGTACTACACGCTCGACGAGGTTAACGAGGGCTACGAGGACCTCGAAGCAGGCAAGAACGTGCGTGGTGTGATGAACCACCAGCACTAGTCATCAGGCGGCGCAGCCACCGCGCGGGTACGCCGTGCGGTGGCTGCGTTTTGTTCCGGGCATTCCTTGTGCTGCAGGGAAGTTTCTGTCTTGAGGAGGACCCATGGCTCAGGCCGCAGTAAAGGCCACCGATCTCGAGGGCGAGGTCGTCGGCCGCGAACGCGAGGTCGAGCTGCTGCTTGCCGCGCTGCACGCCGGCGCGCACATCGTGCTCGAAGGACCGCCCGGCACCGGCAAGAGCACGCTGCTGCGCGCCGTCGCCGCCCGCGAGCATGTGCCGTTCATCTTCGTCGAGGGCAACGCCGAGCTGACCCCGAGCCGGCTGGTCGGTCACTTCGACCCGGCGCAGGTGCTGTCGCGCGGCTACGTCCCCGAGGTGTACGTCGACGGACCGTTGATCGAGGCCATGCGCACCGGCGGTCTGCTCTACATCGAAGAGCTCAACCGGGTGCCCGAAGAGACCCTCAACGTGCTGCTCACCTCGATGTCCGAGGGCGAAGTTCACGTGCCACGACTGGGATCCGTGCGGGCGGCGCCCGGGTTCAAGTTCGTCGCGGCGATGAACCCCTACGACTCGGTCGGCACCGCGCGGATCTCCGGGGCGATCTATGACCGCACCTGCCGGATCGCGATGGGCTACCAGAGCCCGGATGCCGAGGACGCGATCGCCGTACTGCGCGCACCGACGGTGCCCGACGAATGGCGTGCCAAGGTCGTCGAGCTGATCCGCTCCACCCGCAACCACCCCGATGTACGCGTCGGATCGTCGGTGCGCGGCGTGATCGACATGATCAAGCTCGCCGGGACGCTTGCCGAGGGTCGCGGCGTACCCGTTGACGACTGGCATCTCGGCCTCGACGCGGCAACCGTCGCGCTGTCCGGTCGGGTTCGGCTGCACGAGTCGTCGACGCGTACGCCGGAAGAGGTCGTGCGCGAGCTCTATGTCGGCGTGTTCGGTCAGCCGCCGAAGGATGACGATGACTCGGGGGAAGCGTAGACCCGGCTGACCAGTCCCCGGATGCGGCGCCACCGCCGCCAGGGGGAGGCCAGTCGGGTCCGAAGAACCGCACCAAGAGCCGCAACGAGCTGATGAACAACCCGCTCTTTGCCGAGATCTCGCCGGAGGTCGGCGAGATCGACGAGGCCGCCCTAAACGACGCGCTGAGGGTCTCACCGGACGAGATGATGGCGCTACTGGGCGACATGGTCCAGGCGACGGACGAGAAGCTGCGGGCGCGCGCCAAGGAGCTGGCTGCGCGGATCGTGCTCGACCGCGCGCGCGTCGGTCAGCCCGGCTCGCGCGGATCGGCGCGGATGCGGCGGATTCCGGCCGACCGCGGCGGTGACATCGACCTCGACTCGTCGTTCGAGGCGATCACCGAGGCGCACGCGGCCGGACGCGAGCCGTCGCTGGAGGAGATCTGGGCGCGGGACTGGGCGAAGTCCGAGCTGGCGATCTGCCTGTTGCTGGACACGTCCGGGTCGATGAGCGGCGACCGGCTCACGTCGTCGGCGATCACCGCCGCGGCGTGCGCGTGGCGGGCGCCGGGCGAGTTCGCGGTGGTGAAGTTTGCCCGTGAGGCGGAGATTATCCGACCGATCGACGGTCGGCGTACGGCGGGCGAGGTCATCAACGACGTACTCGCGCTGCGCGGTCACGGGATCACCGGCTTGGCAGGCGGTCTGAAGGCCGCGGTCGACCAGCTTGCCGGTGCGCGGGCGCAGCGCCGGGTCGTGGTGCTGCTGTCCGACTGCCGCGAGACCGACGACGTCGACCCGGTGCCGGCCGCGGCGACGGTCGATGAGCTGGTGATCCTCACGCCTGACGACGACGTGAGTGCGGCGGAAAGGCTCGCTCAGGTTGCCGGCGGCAGGTGGGCCGCGTTGAGCGGCCCCAGCGCCGCCCCCGCCCTCCTCATGGACCTGCTGTCGTAGCTCAAGCGCCTGGCTCGACCACCATTTGGTGATCGAGCCGTGAGGGCGCCCAGCGCCCGAGCGTGTCGATCCCGTGAGCCGGGATTGAACGTGGCCTAGATTTCTTGTGCCGTGGCTGGTCTTGACTCAGGCTCGCCCTGGGAGCTCGCCCGGCTCGACCACCAAATGACTAACGGCCGCATCGACGAGTGCCCGGAAGAGCCCGCGGCCTTCCTCGGCCGAGGCGCCGGTGGGGTCGCCGAGTACGCCGTTCGGGGCCACGGACCGGACGCCGCCGTCACGCATCGCGCCGAGCAACTTCTCAATGGGCGCAGGGTTTCCGGGCTCGGCGCGCTCGAGCCGCACCAGCTCGGGGCGCAGGTGCAGCAGCAGCGAGGTCTCGGTGCGACCGGCGTGCGCGTCGCCGCCGGGCACATGGCAGTGGTGCACGAGCAGCGGGCGTTTCTCGTAGGCGCAGGTTTCGGCCAGTCGCGCGAGCGCCGCCGCGTTGCCACCATGACCGTTGACGATCATCACCCGCTCCCACGCGGGGACGCCGTGCCGCACCAGCTCGAGGAGTACCCCGTAGAGTGCGTCGGTGCCGATCGACAGCGTGCCAGCGAATCCCGTGTGCTCGCCGCTCGCCCCGATCGCGATCGCGGGCGCCAGGTCGGCATCCGGCACCCGCTCCACGAGAGCTGCTGCGACGGCGGTGGCGATGAGCGTATCGGTGCCGAGCGGAAGGTGCGGTCCGTGTTGTTCGGTGGCTCCGAGCGGTACGACGAGCGTGCCGCCCGCCGCGACCTCTGTCCAGACCGCCGAAGCCAGCCCATCCGGTGCCGCGGTCATGAGTACTTCCGCTGGGTCAGCAGCCGGGTCGCTTCCTCGTTGAGAGCCTCGATCCGGTCGAGCTGGTTGTCGATGTCGCCAGCGGGTTCGTCGCCGGAGGCTTCGGCATTGAGCTCGACGTACTCGTTCGTCAGGCGCTCGTAGGAGTCGATGTGGAGACGTTCGTTGACGAGCCGGTCTTTCTCGGGCGTGGCAAACTCGTCGCTCTCCGTTTCGGCAGGCAGTAGTGAGCAGCCGTACATCTGCATCCGTTCGTCGACGATGGCGACGAACGTGCCGTCGGCGGCGGTGCTCACCGCATCGCAGACATCCGCGCCGCGTGAGCCGAGCTCGCCGTCGAGGTAGATCACCACGAGGTTGCGGTTGCCGATGATCTGCTCGACCTCGGCTTCGTCGATCTCGACACCTTCCTCGACGTACGCGTTGCTGACCCGGACCTCCCGCGCGATGGCGCTGTCGAGTACGCCGGCACCCCACAGAGCGACGACGCCGAGGGCCAGACACACGATCAGCAAGGCAATCTCGCTACGTCCCCGGCGCTGACGCCGCTGCGCCGCCATCAGAGGTCCCGACCTTTGCCGAACTCTGCCGGCGAGTACGACGGGTCGTCGATCTCCGACGCGACCGAGGCCAGTTCTTCGTCGACACGGTCGAGGAGTACGTCGACGTCCTCGGCGGTCGCGGTCGGATCGGTCAGTGCGTCGCGTGCTTCGACGAGTGCTCGGGAGCCGCGTACATAAGCCGGACGTGCCCCGTCAGTGACGTGCGGGCTGACCTCGACTGCGAGATCGCTCAAGACCGCAAACCGGGTGGCCGCCTGCGGCGAGAGCTTCAGCTCACGCTGCTCGGGTCGTCGCCCGGGGATCAGCGTCGCGCCGAGTGCCGCGACCGCGAGCCCCGCGCAGAGCCAGGGCAGGAACGGCAAGGTCAGATACAGCGGATCGGCTGGGACATAAGGGGTCTCGCGATCAAACATGCCGCCGACTCGGAACTGCTCCGCGGTGGTCAGGTTGGCGGCGAGCACGTTTTGCTGGGGGTAGCCGAAGGTGCTGAGACGCTCTTCGAACCGCCCGTAGAAGCTCGCCGCGATCGCGGGCGCAGCATCGCCGATCTCCGCGCCGGCATAGTCAACCCACAATCCGGTCATGGTCACGACCGGACGGTCCGGGAACGCGGCGCTCACGGCATCGGCGTAGTCGACGATGGGCTCACCCGGGGCGGGGTACGGCGCGACGATGATCAGCGGCTCGGCCTCGAACGGCTCGACCTCAGGCCGATCAAACGTTTCCGCGCCGCCGATGAACGCCATGCCGTCGTCGCCGAGGTCTGCCACCACCGCGTTCACTTCGTCGGCCGTGGGCTCGCGCGTCGGCGCGGGCTCGGTCTCGGGGGCTTCGTCATCAATCGCATTGGCAAACAGCGCCACGACGTCGGCGGTGACGTCACCCATCGCGAACTTGCGGGTGAACTCCGCCATCTCCGTTGACGCCGGGCTCAACGATTGGTAGGTCGCCGCCGTACCGGTCACGACGACGACATCGTCTGGGGCGTCGTAGGTTTCTCCGCGGGGAGCGTCCGGCGACAGCGGCGGCAGCAGCAGGACCCGGTCGGCTCCGGCCGCATCGAACCACTGGATGACGAGCTGCTCGTTGACGGTGGCGACCGCACCTGGGAGGCGGACGATCCGTTGGTCGCCGTACTGCTCGATGACCTCGTCGTAGGTCGGCAGCGGTTCCTGCTCGGTGGCCTCGAGCGCCGGCGCTTGCGGCCCTGTCCCATAGGTGACGTCAGGTCGCTGGACCTGGTTGGCCAGAAATATCAGGGATGTGATGACGAGCAGGACGACGGCGCTCCACTGCAGGATGGTGCGCGTCGCTGTCGCTCCGCGCCGCAGACCGGTGCTCACTCCGTAGGCTCCGCGTCCTGGGTGTCATCGGATCCGCCGCGCCAGAGGGCATCTGCCTGCTCTGCGAGCTCACGCGCCCGCGTCGCGGTGGCGGGGTCTTCGTTGCCGGACAGCAGCCCGGTGGCCTCAGCAAGCATGACCTCGGCATCGCCGAGTGGTCCGGCGTAGGCATCGCGTGATGCCTCGGCGAGCGAGATCGCGCGTCGTGCGCGGGACATCTCGGTGGCAAGCTCTCGCCGGCGCTTCGCGGCCCGTGAACGCGCCGCCGCCAGATAGCCGGCCAACAGCAGCACCACGACCGCCGCGACCCAGATAACCCAGTCGCTCATGACGGCCTGCGCGGTGGATTCACGCTGTCGAGGGTACCGACCGTCGCGGAAAGCCAGTGGTGAGAGGCTAGTGGCTGACCGCCTTCTCGGCGCCGGCGCCGGTGAGCGCGCGCGTCTCCAGCTCGGCGTACTTCGCTTCGGCCTCGGGGTCACGTTTGGCGATGGTGCCGAGGAAGCCCATCAGGAAGCCGATGGGGATCGACACGATGCCGGGATTCTCCAGCGGGAACCACGAGAAGTCCACCCCGAGCGGAAACAGCGATGCGCTCTTGCCGTCCGGGGTGACCTTGCCGGAGACCACGGGGGAGAAGAAGACGAGTACGACGGCGGAGATCAGACCGCCATAGATGCTCCACAGCGCGCCGCGGGTGTTGAACTTCTTCCAGAACAGGTTGTAGATCAACGACGGCAGGTTGGCCGACGCCGCGACCGCGAACGCCAGTGCCACAAGGAAGGCGATGTTGAGCTTCTGCGCGGGGATCGCGAGCAGAATCGAGACGCCGCCAATGACGAACGCCGCGATGCGCGCTACCCGGATCTCGTCGCGCTCCGTCGCCTTGCCGCGCTTGACCACGTTGGCGTAGATGTCGTGCGCCACCGACGATGCAGACGTCAGTGTGAGTCCCGCAACGACGGCCAGGATGGTCGCAAACGCCACCGCCGAGATCAACGCGAGCAGGATCGATCCCCCGAGCGTGCCGGGCCCTCCGCCGACCGCTTGCGCCAGGAGTGGAGAGGCGAGGTTGCCGCTGCTGAGCGCGACCGCCGAGTCCGGCCCCGTGTCCAGCAACGCGGCGGCGCCGAAGCCGAGCACCAGCGTCATCAGGTAGAACGCGCCGATCAACGCAATCGCCCACAGCACCGACTTTCGTGCCGTCTTGGCCGTCGGCACGGTGTAGAAGCGGATAAGGATGTGCGGCAGGCCCGCCGTACCCAACACCAGCGCGATGCCCAGCGACACGAAGTCGATCTTCGAGGTAGTCGATACGCCGTACTTCAGTCCTGGCTCGAGGAAGTCGGGCTTGCCGGTGGTCTCGACCGCCTGGCCGAGTAGCGCGGAGAGGTTGAAGCCGAACTTCGCGAGCACGAGCACGGTAATCAACACGGTGCCGAGCATCAGCAGCACGGCCTTGACGATCTGCACCCACGTCGTGCCCTTCATGCCGCCCACGACGACGTAGAAGATCATCAACAGCCCGACGCCGACGATCACCCAGGCCTGCGCTGCCTCGCTCTTGACACCGAGTAGCAGCGTCACGAGCGCGCCGGCCCCGACCATCTGTGCGAGCAGATAGAAGATCGAGACGACCACGGTCGACGAGGCCGCCGCGACGCGTACCTTGCGCTGGTTCATCCGGTAGGCGAGCTGGTCGGCCATCGTGAAGCGGCCGGAGTTGCGCAACAGCTCGGCGATCAGCAGCAGCGCGACGAGCCACGCGACGAGAAAGCCTATGGAGTAAAGGAATCCGTCGTATCCGTTGAGGGCGATCAATCCGGAGATGCCGAGGAAGGAAGCCGCGGACATGTAGTCGCCGGAGACGGCCAGCCCGTTCTGGGTGCCGGTGAACTGCCGGCCACCGGCGTAGTAGTCGGCCGCACTGCGATTCTGGCGGCTCGCCCAGAAGGTGATGCCGACGGTCAGGATGACCACGGAGATGAACAGTACGGCGGTAAGAGTCTCGTGCCCGCCGCTTTCTTCCTGGGCCCAGATCATCGCGCGGTCCCTTCGTCAGTGCCGGTGCGGGTGCCGGTGCCGGTGTCGTCGGCGGCGGGCGGGGTCGCGCCGGGACGGTGTGCCGCCTGGTCGGCGCCGACCAGGCCGACGTACTGCCGCTCCAGGTCTTCGGCGAGCGGGTCGAGTTCCTTGGCCGCGTGTCGGGAGTAGAGCCAGGCGATCAAGAACGTCGAGACAAACTGCAAGATCCCGAACACCAGCGCGACGTTGATGTTTCCGAAGAGGGTGGTGCCCATGAACCCGGGAGCCCAGTTGCTGAGTACGACGTAGAGCAGGTACCAGGCGAGGAAGGCGATCGTCCAGGGGATCGCGAAGCTGCGGTAGCGATGCTTGAGGGTGCGGAACTCGTCGGACTCGTGCAGCTGCTCGTATGCCGCGTGCGAAGACGTTGGTTCGGTGCTCATCAGGCCTCACATCCAGTGGGGGATTGATGTGTGAACTGCGCCACTGCCGACCGTAGCAGAACGTCGGTGACCAGTGCTTTCTCTTAGCAGGGTCGAAGTAACCAAACGTCGCGCGTTCGAAACTTGCCGCCATCGACGGGCCCGACAGCCAGGCCACTCACCCGGGGAGACGGACCGTGTCGGTGAGGAGACCGAGTGCCTGGTCGAGCAGGGTGTGCAGCTCGGCGTCCGGCGTACTGAGCCACTGCTCGTAGGACGCGAGCGCCGCGCCCAGGGCGATGTGCCCGATGACCAGCGGGGTGAAGTCGTGCTCGTCGACGCCGAGCCGATGTGCCGAATAGCGGGCGATCGCATCGCGCCATCGCTGGTAGCGCAGGGTGGCATGTGCTTGAAGTGCTGGGTTCTGCAGGATCAGCGACATGCGCAGCCGGTGGGTGTCGTCGTCGGGGAAGTCGTTGAAGTGCAGAACGGCGACCCGGATCGCCTGCAGCAAGGGGAGTTCTGCCGTGTGAGCGGCCATCCAGGCTTCCCACTGATCGATCAGCTCATCGAAGCGGCCCCAGACGACGTCGTTCTTGGAGGGGTAGTAGCGAAAGAAGGTGCGTCGGCCGATGCCGACCTCGGCGGCGATCTCGTCGATCGACACCGCGTCGAAGCCCCGGGCGCGAAACAGCGCGAGGCCCACCCGCTCGATCTCCTCGAGGCTGGTCGAGGGTCGCCGTCCAGGCCGTTGCGGGGCGATCTCGGGAGCCGATCTGGCCATTGCCCTTCCTTTCGGCATTGAGTGTCAGTATGGTCTGGGTCATACGCCGGGCGCAATGCCCGCCGGAAACCGACGTACCCGATGGAGGACACGATGAGCGAGCAGACGATCGAACGCGTCGAGGCCGAGCAGACCGAGGCGGAGCAGACCGCGCCGCAGACCGAGCTCGTCGCCGAGGACGACCTGGTCGAAGAGGTCTCGATCGACGGTATGTGCGGCGTCTACTAGGCGGCGCTGCATCTTCGGATGGACATCACGCAGCCGTGGGCACTGCACGAGTCGGTCTCGGTGCGACCTGAGCCTTTCGGCGCACTGCTTTATCACTTCGGCAACCGCAAGCTGTCGTTCCTGAAGGACCGGCGCTTGCTGGAGCTGGTGCGCGCGCTGCCCGAGCACGACAGCGTCGACGCGGCGCTGAGCGCGGTCGGCATCGACAGCGATGACCGACCCCGGTTCGTGCGGGCGCTTGAGTCATTGGTCGCCC
>ERZ500994.317-NODE-317-length-15688-cov-12.059809_pt1 | contig 15688 bp, 18 predicted proteins | sample MGYA00248878_ERZ500994 | MGnify/ENA primary metagenome ERZ500994 (study PRJEB25958, sample SAMN03398533) | human skin metagenome | study: EMG produced TPA metagenomics assembly of the Human Skin Microbiome Metagenome (human skin metagenome) data set. | reverse complement strand
CCTTGCGGCGGTCACCGAAGCCCGGGGCCTTGACGGCGACGGACTTGAAGGTGCCCTTGAGCTTGTTGACGACGAGCGTCGACAGGGCCTCGCCCTCGAGGTCCTCGGCGATGATCAGCAGCGGCTTGCCGGCCTGCATGACCTTCTCGAGCACGGGCAGGAGGTCCTTGATCGAGCCGATCTTGGAGTTGGCGATGAGGACGTAGGGGTCCTCGAGCACGGTCTCCATGCGCTCGGTGTCGGTGACGAAGTAGCCGGAGATGTAGCCCTTGTCGAAGCGCATGCCCTCGGTGAGCTCGAGCTCGAGCCCGAAGGTGTTGCTCTCCTCGACGGTGATGACGCCTTCCTTGCCGACCTTGTCCATGGCCTCGGCGATCTTGGCGCCGATCTCCTGGTCAGCGGCGGAGATGGAGGCCGTGGCAGCGATCTGCTCCTTGGTCTCGATCTCCTTGGCCATCGCGAGCAGCTCGCTGGAAACTGCAGCGACGGCGGCCTCAATACCGCGCTTGAGAGCCATCGGGTTGGCGCCGGCCGCGACATTGCGCAGGCCCTCGCGCACGAGCGCCTGGGCGAGGACGGTCGCCGTCGTCGTGCCGTCACCGGCGACGTCATCGGTCTTCTTGGCGACCTCCTTGACGAGCTCGGCCCCGATCTTCTCGTAGGGGTCGTCGAGCTCGATCTCCTTGGCGATGGACACGCCGTCGTTGGTGATCGTGGGGGCGCCCCACTTCTTCTCCAGGACGACATTGCGGCCCTTGGGGCCGAGGGTGACCTTGACGGCGTCGGCGAGGGTGTTCATACCCCGCTCGAGGCCGCGACGGGCCTCCTCGTCAAAAGCAATGAGCTTTGCCATTCGGGTGGTTCCTCCACGCGAATCGAAGGGTGCGACCGGGGGTGCCCGCGACGGACGGAGTGCGACCACCCGGCTCACGTCACCGTGCGATCGCGCCCCTCACCTGACCGGTCAGGACTGTCACTCTCACGAGGAGAGTGCTAAGGCCCATTATTGGCACTCTCCCCCTGCGAGTGCAAACGATCCTCCCCTTCGCCCCCGACGGCTTGGCACAGTGGAGCCATGAGCGATCTCGACTGGAGCACGCCCGCCGGCCTCGCCGCGATCAAGGCCCACCTCGCCGAGCGCATCGACGGCTGGACCCCGCCGGTTGCCTGGGCCGTCGGCATCACGCCGGCGAGCAGCGACCCGGAGGTGCAGTTCCCCCACGTCAACCTCCCGGGGGGCAGCCACGGCCTGGCCGCCGTCGTGCTCGCCTCGGTGCTGCGCCACGACGGCAGCACGGCCACGCTCGACGTCTCGGCCGAGCAGCTGCAGGCCGCGGTCGACGGGCTCGCGCCGGCGCAGGCGTGCGCCGAGGTCGAGCACCCCAACCTCGCCGCCTGGCAGGGCCTGCTCACCGAGGCGGGCGACAACCCCGCCCGCGCGCTCGTCGCCGTCTTCGTCGCCGACCTCGACGACCCGGTCGGCTCCGACGCCGACGGGCAGATGCGCGCCGGCTTCGAGGGGCTGCACCCGCGCACCTGAGCGACTGCACGCAACCGTCGAGGCGCCCCACGCGTCCTACGATGTGAGGCTCGTCACACCGACGACTCCTCATCGACGAAGGGGTTCACCATGCGACGCACAGCCACCCTCACCATCCCGACCCTGGCCGCCGCCATCGGCCTGACGCTTGCCGGCGCGAGCGCCGAGGCGACGACCTCGGCCGACGGCGACGTCATCGAGGAGCACGTCGACGTGCAGGTCATGCTCGACGGCCCGATGAGCCAGGTCCGCGGCAACCAGCACCGGCTGATCTTCGAGACCGACGCCGAGGGCGTCCAGTGGCCGCGGGGCAAGCGCAAGATCGTCTCCTACTTCTGCCCGAGCGGGGCGACGGTCAACACGCGGTGGGTCTCGTCGCGCTGCGTCTTCCGCAGCACGGTCTACCTCGACCACGACCGCAGCGACTACCGGGTGAGCTCGACGATGCGCTCGGCCGTCGTCGACGGACCGCTCAAGGGCGCCGGCCGCACCTTCCCCTCTGACCTGGTCCCGCGTGCCGATGGCTGGGCCTGGACCGGGGAGTGGGTCGGCGGCACCCGGCTACGCCAGACGCACGCGACCGTCAGCGGGCGCGTCGACGGGGCGAAGGTCCGCTGGAACACCCGCGAGGACTCCTTCATCCACCGGATCGAGGCGACCCGCTGACGACCACGGTCACCGGAGGGTGATGAAGCCCCCGGGCTCGATGTCGCGGGAGACCCCGGCGAAGGTGCCGTCGGCACGCGTGATGCCGTGGTCGGCGCCGGTCCACGGCGACCCCTTGAGCGTGAGGTCCACGGCGAGGTCGCGGGTGACGTGCGAGTCCAGGTTGACGGCCCGAGCCCGTCCGACGACCTTCGCCGAGAGCCCGGTCGAGCTGACGCGGAAGGTCAGCGGGCTCTTCTCGGGCAGGATCATCCGCTGGTCACGCAGCGTGCAGCCGGAGGTGTACCTCGGGTCCTGACCCGCGGGGCAGAAGTAGCTGTGCACGTAGTTGATGTCGCCCTCGCTCTCGAGCGACATCTCGTGGACATTGCCCCGCAGTCCGGCGGCCTTGCCCAGATAGGTCGCGTGGTAACGGGCCCGCCCCTGCGACGGGCCCTCACCTCCACCGACGCACACGGCCCGTCGCGGGTTGCCTCGGCGCGACGACGGAACCCGACGCCCCCTTCGCCCGTCCAAGCGGTGAGCGGCCGCGTCGGGCGGCCGCCCCCCGAGGAGACGCCATGACCCGCATCGCCGCGTCCGTCGCCACGACGGCACTGACCCTGGCTGCCGCCCTGACCAGCGCACCGGCGGCAGGAGCCGCGACCACGACGACTGGCGACCTCGTCCGCCTGACCGCCGTGGCGCCCGGAGCCATCGACCGAGTGCCGGGCAACCGGCACCGCCTGCAGCTCGTCGAGAGCGTCGACGGCCAGAGGGGTCGGCTGCGCTCCTGGTACTGCCCCCGCGGTGCCATGGTGACGCCGACGTGGACCTCCGGGCGGTGCACCCCGCGCCTCGACCTGCCGGTCACCTTCGACCCGGCCGGGACGCGGATGGGGTCCAACGGGCACATCGCCGTCGTCGACACGACCGTGACGGCCGGCGCCTGGGCGCGGGTGCCGCTCGACCTGGAGGTTCGGCTCGTCGCCTCCGGAGACCGCCAGATCATCATCACCGACGGTAGGGACCAGTCGGTCGAGGTGCGTGACGCCGCAGCCTGGGGCTACGGGCGCCTCGAGGGGCGCCCGCTCGATGTCGGTGGCGGCACGCGCATCGGCCGGTGGACCGCGACGAGCATCTGATCGCCCGCACGCCCGAGGGCGGCTCCGGTACCCCCTGCGCACCGGAGCCGCCCTCGGCGTCCCTCTCGTGGAGTCAGACGTGGCCGGGGCGGCTCCGGTTGGCCCGGACGTGAATCCGAGACCGATCTGTGATCTGGGGCGGGCGCTCAGACCTCGAAGCCGAGGCGGCGGGCGCTGCGGGTGCGCTGGCGCTGGTCGCGCAGTCGGCGCAGCCGCTTGATGAGCATCGGGTCCTCGGACAGCGCCGCGGGGTTGTTGATGAGCGCGTTGAGCACCTGGTAGTAGCGCGTGGAGCTCATGTCGAAGAGCTCCTTGATCGCCTGCTCCTTGGAGCCGGCGTACTTCCACCACTGGCGCTCGAAGGCGAGGATCTCGCGGTCGCGGTCCGAGAGCGGGACCGAGGGGGTCGGCGCGGCGGTCTGGTCTGCGAGGTTCACGCGTCGCACTGTACCGGCGTAATCACACGCCTGTCATTCCTCCCGGCGTGTCGGCTGGACAGGCCGCACGAAGGGGGTCACTCACGCCCCCTTCGCCCCATCCGTCACAGGTTGGACCGCTCGGCGCACGGCCGAACCCCAATGGTCAGGGAAGAGTAAATTTCTGCGGTGGCGACAACGGGGTCGCCAGCCCGGGAGCGGGGGCCCGAGCGCCATCCCTGCGGGAAGGAAGCACCATGAAGAGGACGATCATCGGCTGCGTCATGGCAGCCGGGCTGCTCGTCGGCAGCGCGAGCGCCGCATCCGCCGGTGAGGTCACCGGCAACGGCAAGCCGACGCCGATCACGGAGCACAAGGCGCGCTCGATCTGCGCCTTCTCCGGGCTCGACACCCCCGACGAGATCGAGGGCAACCCGCCCGGCTTCGACGACGACTTCCTCGGCCACGGCACGCAGAGCTACGGCCAGTTCGTCGCCTTCGGACTCAAGGACGCTCTGGCCGCCGAGGCGCCGCGCTACACCTGTCGGGGCAACGCCGGCTTCGAGGAGTGAGACACCTCGTCGCGATCCTCACGCCATGGAGTCGAGGATCGCGACGATGTCCTCCGTCGTCGTCTGCGGGTTGACGACGGCAAATCGTGCGAGGGTCTCGCCGTCGTGGTTGGTCGGCACGACGAAGGCGAACTCCTCGTCGAGCAAGCGGTCGGACCACGCCTGGTAGTCGGCGGCCGTCCAGCCGCGACGCCGGAAGACGACGACGGACAGGAATCGCTCGCCGACGAGCTCGAGGTCGTCGCGGCGGGCGATCTCGGCCTCGGCGAAGGCGGCGACCGACAGCGTCTGCTCCACCGAGTCGCTGTAGGCCTGCGTCCCGTGGGTGGCGAGGGAGAACCAGAAGGGCAGCCCCCGGGCCCGGCGGGTCAGGCCGACGGAGTAGTCGGTGGGGTTCCAGTCGGTGGCCTCGGTGAGCACGTCGAGATAACCGGCGTGCTGGGTGTGGGCATTGCGGGCCGCCGCGGGGTTGCGGTAGATGAGCGCGCAGCAGTCGAAGGGGGCGAAGAGCCACTTGTGCGGGTCGACGATGAAGCTGTCGCAGTGCTCGATGCCCGCGTAGAGGTGGCGCACCGAGGGCGCCGCGAGACCGGCGCCGCCGTAGGCACCGTCGACGTGCAGCCAGATGCCGAGCTCGCGGCAGACCTGCGCCACCGACTCGAGGTCGTCGACGATGCCGAAGTTCGTCGTGCCGGCGGTCGCGACGACGGCGAAGTAGGTCTCGGGGCCGTTGGCCAGGAGCACCTCGCGCAGTCGCTCCCCCGTGAGCCGGCCGCGCTCGTCGGGCTCCACGGTGCTCAGCTCGGCGTCCATCACGTCGCAGGCCGACTGGATCGAGGAGTGCGCACCGTGGGTGGTCGCCACGCGGAAGGGCCGCTGCCCCGGCGCGGCCGTGCGGCGCGCCTCGGTCCGGGCGGCGACGAGGGCCGAGAGGTTGCCGATCGTGCCGCCGGGCACGAAGACCCCGCCGGCCGACTCAGGGAGACCGACGAGGTCGGCGATCCAGCGCAGCGCCTGGTTCTCGGCATAGACCGCACCCGAGCCCTCGAGCCACGAGCCGGCGTAGATCGAGCTGGCGCCGACGACGAGGTCGAACATTGCAGCCGCCTCGGTGGGGGCGCACGGGATGAAGGACAGATAGCGCGGATGGTCGACCGACAGGCAGGCCGGCGCGAGCACCTCGGTGAAGAGGTCCATCGCCTGCTGGCCGCCGATGCCCTCGCTGGTGATCGTCTGCCCCGCCTGCTCCTGCAGCTCGGCCGGCGTCAGGGTGCGGTCGAGCGGCACCGGGTCGAGCTCGAGCCGCTCGCGCGAGTAGTCGAGGACCGTCTGCGCCAGCTCGGCGAGGGTCATGTTGTCGTCAGCGAATCCGTGCACGCGTGAACTGTAGGCCCGACACCGGCTCCCGTCGTTCGTCCACCTTCTGTTAACCTTGTGTTCACCAAAGCAGACCGCATGGTTCACCCAGCCCACCAGGAGGCCCACATGTTCACGATCAACGTCGATCACGCCGTCGCCCACATCGCGACGGACCTGTGCGTGCGCTACCCCCAGGTGGCCTGCGAGCGCATCGAGGCCATGGTCGCCTCGGCACGAGAGCGCATCGAGCCGACCAACGCGCACCCCGAGTTCCTTGCGCCGCTCATCGAGCACGCCGTGCGCATCGAGCTGCACGACCTCGCCGGCGCGCCCCTGCCGCCGACGACCGCCACCTGCTGATCCCCCTTCTCACCGCGACGATCCCCCCGGCACCCCTGCGCCGGGGGGATCGTCGTACGTTGGGGGCGTGCCCACGCGACCGCTGACCGAGCTCGTCCACCCCTCGTGGGCACAGGCCCTCGAGCCGGTGGCTCCGACGATCGCCGCGATGGGCGACTACCTGCGCGAGGAGGTCGCGCAGGGCCACGGCTACCTGCCCGCGGGCGAGCACGTGCTGCGCGCCTTCACCATCCCGCTCGAGGAGGTGCGCGTCCTCGTCGTCGGCCAGGACCCCTACCCGACGCCCGGGCACGCGATCGGGCTCTCCTTCGCCGTCGCGCCCGACGTGCGGCCGCTGCCGCGCTCGCTGACCAACATCCACCGTGAGCTCGTCGACGACCTCGGCCTGCCCCAGCCGAGCAATGGCGACCTGAGCCCGTGGGCCCGACAGGGCGTCATGCTGCTCAACCGCTGCCTCACCGTCCGGCCCGGAGCGCCGGCGAGCCACCAAGGCCGCGGCTGGGAGGCCGTCACCGGCCGCGCCATCGAGGTCCTCGCCGCCCGCGGCGGTCCGCTCGTCGCGATCCTCTGGGGCCGTCAGGCCCGCAACCTCGCCCCCGCGCTCGGCGAGGTGCCGCGCATCGAGAGCGCCCATCCCTCTCCCCTGTCCGCCCGCAACGGGTTCTTCGGCTCCCGGCCCTTCAGCCGGACCAACGAGCTGCTCACCCGCCAGGGCGCCGATCCGATCGACTGGAGCCTGCCGTGACCGACCCGACCACCCCCGCCGAGCACCCCTGGCGCCGCTACGTCGCGATCGGCGACTCCTTCACCGAGGGCATGGTCGACGTCGACCCCCGGCACGAGGGCCGCTTCCTCGGCTGGGCCGACCGGCTCGCGGCCGAGCTCGCCGGCCGCACCGGCGGCGAGGAGCTGCACTACGCCAACCTCGCGATCCGCGGGCGCAAGCTCGACGACGTCGTCGGCCGCCAGCTCGAGCAGGCGCTGACGATGGCCCCCGACCTCGTGTCGATCGTCGGCGGCGGCAACGACATCCTGCGGCCGCGGGTCGACCTCGACGACATCGCCGGGCGGCTCGAGTCGGCCGTCGAGCGGATCCGCGCCACCGGCGCCGACGTGCTGCTCGCGACGCCGACCGACCCGCGGGGCGCCGGCCTCTTCTCCGCGCTGCGCACCCGGCACGCGGTGCACACGGCCAACCTCTACACGATCGCCTCGCGGCACGGCGCGCACGTCCTCGGCCTGTGGGGCATGCAGTCGATGCGCGATGCGCGCATGTGGGGCGAGGACCGCATCCACCCGAGCACCGAGGGGCACAAGCGGCTCACCCAGGCAGCCCTCGCGGCCCTCGGCCTCGGCGCCCGGGAGGGCTGGGACGAGCGGCTGCCCGCAGCTCCGCCGGTCCCCGCCGCGCAGCGGCGTGCGGAGCAGGCACGGTGGGCGGTCGGCTACGCCGGCCCGTGGGTGCAGCGTCGCCTGACCGGCCGCTCCTCCGGCGACTCGGTGACGGCGAAGATCGGCGAGCCGACCCCCTTCGGCCCGCAGGACCTGCCCACCGACTGACCGTGCCGAACCCTGCAAGACCCTAGGGTCTTGCAGGGTTTGAGCCGCAGATGCGCTGATAGCGTCCCCTTCATGACGCAGATGCGGGTGTCCGAGGCGGCTGAGCTGCTCGCCGTCTCCTCCGACACCGTCCGGCGGTGGATCGACGGTGGGCGCCTCGCGGCGACGAAGGGGGACGGCGTCACCCTCGTCGACGGGACCGACCTGGCCCGCCTCGCCCAGGAGATCGCGCAACCACCGGCCATCGGCACGGTGCGTGACGAGTCCGCGCGCAACCGCATGCGCGGCATCGTCACCGAGGTCCTGCGCGACGGCGTCATGGCGCAGGTGAGCCTGCAGGCCGGGCCCTTCCGCATCGTCTCGCTCATGTCGCGCGAGGCCGCCGACGAGCTGGGCCTCGAGCCGGGCGTCGTCGCGGTCGCCTCGATCAAGTCGACCAATGTCGTCATCGCCACCCCCGGGACCCCCTCGTGATCCGCCGCCTCGCCGCCTCCTCGTCCGTCGCCGTGCTCGCCCTGGCCCTCGCCGCCTGCGGCTCCGACGCCTCCGACGCGTCGGACGACGGCGAGACGACCCTGCACGTCGCCGCTGCCGCCTCGCTGACCGATGCCTTCGAGGAGATCGCCACGGACTTCGAGGCGACCCACGAGGGGGTCACCGTGGACCTCCAGTTCGCCGGCTCCTCCGACCTCGCGACGCAGATCGAGGGCGGCGCGCAGCTCGACGTCTTCGCCTCGGCCGACCAGCCCAACATGGACAAGGTCGAGGACGCCGTCGACGACCCGCAGGTCTTCGCGACCAATGTGCTGACCATCGTCACCGAGCCGGGCAACCCGAAGCAGATCACCGGGCTCGAGGACCTCGCCGACCCGGACCTCGCGGTCGTCGTCTGCGCCGAGCAGGTGCCCTGCGGTGCCGCGACGAAGACACTCACCGCGCAGCAGGACGCCACCCTCGACCCGGCGAGCGAGGAGTCGAAGGTCACCGACGTGCTCACCAAGGTCAGCACCGGCGAGGCCGACGCCGGACTCGTCTACGTCACCGACGCCACCAGCGCGGGCGACGACGTCGAGGCGGTGCAGACCGAGGGCGCGGACAAGGTCGTCAACCGCTACCCGATCGGCGCGCTCACGGACGCAGCCTCCCCCGACGTCGCCGCCGACTTCGTCGACCACGTGCTCGGCCCGCAGGGGCAGAAGGTCCTGCAGGACAAGGGCTTCGGCGCCCCGTGAGGCCACCCGGCTGGCTGTGGGTGCCCGCGGCGGGAGCCGTCCTCGTCGTCGTCGTCCCGCTGCTCGGGCTGCTCACCTCCGTCGACCCCGGCCGCCTCTGGCCGCTGCTGACCTCCGACGCGTCCGTCGACGCCCTGCTGCTCTCGCTCCGCACCGCCCTGGCCGCCACCGTCCTGTGCCTGCTCCTCGGGGCGCCGCTGGCGATCCTGCTCGCCCGGGGCCGCTGGCCCGGGCAGTCCGTGCTGCGGGCCCTCGTACTCGTCCCGCTCGTCCTGCCTCCGGTCGTCGGCGGCCTCGCACTGCTGACGACCTTCGGCCGACGCGGGCTCATCGGCGAGCATCTCGTCGCCGCCGGCATCACGATCTCCTACACGACGACCGCGGTCGTCCTCGCGCAGACCTTCGTCGCCCTCCCCTTCCTCGTCCTCTCGCTCGAAGGTGCCGTCCGCGGCCTCGACCCCCGGCAGGAGGAGGCGGCCGCGACCCTCGGGGCGAGCCCGTGGCGGCGCCTGACCCGGGTCACCCTGCCGCTCGTCGGGCCCGGCCTGCTGTCGGGGTCCGTCCTCGCCTTCGCCCGCGCCCTCGGCGAGTTCGGCGCGACGCTGACCTTCGCCGGGTCGGCCCAGGGCCGCACCCGCACCCTGCCGCTCGAGATCTACCTGCAGCGCGAGACCGACCAGGACGCCGCGATCGCGCTGTCGCTCGTCCTCGTCGTGCTCGCCACGGTCATCGTCGGTGCGGTCTACGCCCGGACGACGAAGGGGGCGCGATGAGTCTGCAGGTGCGCGCCCGGTGGGCGCAGCGCGGGCTCGACGTCGACCTCGAGCTGCCGCCGGGTCGGCATGCCGTCGCCGGGCCCAACGGCGCCGGCAAGTCCTCGCTGCTGTCGGTCGTCGCCGGTCTGGCTCGGGCGGACGAGAGCCGGGTCGTCCTCGACGGCCGGGTGCTCGACGCGCTGCCCCCGCACCGGCGCCGGGCCGTGCTGCACAGCCAGGCCGGGCAGCTCTTCCCCCACCTCGGCGTGCGCGACAACGTCGCCTTCGGCCCGCGCAGCCTCGGCCGCGGCCGCCGCGAGGCCCGGGAGGTCGCCGACCACTGGCTCGACGTCGTCGGCATGACCCCCTTCGCCGACCGTCGCCCGAGCCAGCTCTCCGGCGGACAGGCCGCCCGCGTCGTCCTGGCCCGCGCCCTGGCCGCCGAGCCGGCGGCCCTGCTGCTCGACGAGCCGCTCGCCGCCCTCGACGTCGAGGCGACCCCGGCGATGCGCGCCGTCCTCGCCGATGTCACGCACGAGCGCACCGACCTCGTCGTCGTGCTCGTCACCCACGACGTGCTCGACCTGCTCACCGTGTGCGACGGACCGCGGGACACGCTCACGGTGCTCGGCGACCCGGTCGAGCACGGCCCGGTGCGCGATGTCCTGGCGCGCCCGCGCAGCGGATTCACCGCCGGGCTCGCCGGGGTCAACCTCGTGCGCGCCCGGGCGACCGCGGGTGGCGGCGCCGTGGCCCACGACGAGACGGGCGCCCCGGTCGAGATCGCGACCGGACCGCACGACCTCACGGGTGACTGCTGGGTGTCCTTCGCCCCCGACGCGCTCTCGCTGCACCGCACCCGGCCCGAGGGGTCGCCCCGCAATGTCTGGCGTGGCCGGGTCGCGCGGGTGGAGACCCACGCCGGCCGCGTGCGGGTCCGGCTGGACTCCCCCTTCGTCATGGGAGCGGAGGTCACGCCCGCCGCCCTCACCGACGTGCCGCTGCGGCCGGGCGACCCGGTGTGGGTCTCGCTCAAGGCGACGCAGGTGCGGGTGCACCCGGCGCACGCCGCGCAGATCAGCTGAGGCGACCGTCGCGGAAGTCGCGGAAGGCCCGCCGGGAGTCCTCGTCGAGACGCACGATCGACTGGCCCGACTGCATGCCCGTCGGCCCCTTCGCCACGGCGTGCCCGACCTGCGTGGGGTTGACCCGGAAGAAGGCCGCGGTGAAGAGGAGCATCTCCTCCGCCGAGAGGTTGCTGCTCGCGTGCTCGTCGATGACCGTGAGCGCCTCGGGCAGGGCGCCCGGCCCGCGCAGGCGCGCCTGGATCGCCGCCGAGGCCAGGAGCAGGCCCTGGTTGCGCGAGCGGTCGAAGTCGCCACCGGGCAGGGTCTTGCGCTCGCGCGACCAGGCGAGGGCCTCCATGCCGTCGAGGTGGTTGTAGCCCTTCTTGACCTGGCCACCGCTCAGGTGCGAGTCCATCGCCTTCGGCGCCATGAAGTTCAGCCCGCCGAGGTCGTCGACGATGGCCTTGAAGCCGTCGAAGCCGGTGACGACGTAGCCGTCGGCGTCGATGCCGCTCACGCTGCTCACCGACTCCGTCTGCCCGCTCGGGCCGGCGAAGACCATGGAGGAGTTGAGCTTGCCCTCGCCGTGGCCGGGGATCGGCACCCACAGGTCGCGGGCGAAGCCCATGAGGCCGGCGCCGCCGACCCCGTCGACCCCGAGGAGCTGGATCGCGTCGGCCCTCGAGTGCTCGACGTCCTGACCCTCGCGGGCGTCGGAGCCGATGACGAGGACGTGGCGGCTGCCCCCGACGTCGGCCTTGCCGCGGGTCGCGCCGAGGCTGGGCCACCAGCCGCCGACGACCTTCCATCCCTGCCGGCCCTTGGGCCGCACGGCGAAGGTCGCGTCGTCGCCGGCGGTGACGACCGCGACCTTCGCGCCGCGCCAGGTGCCGAGGGAGGCCTTGCCGCGCAGCGGGCTCCTGCCGTACTTCTTCGCGACCGCCGCGGTCAGCGAGGCCGGGGCGCCGGTGACGCGAGGTGCCGGGGCGGTGGTGCTGCTCGACGACGTCGTCGGCTGCGAGGACGTCGCGGCGGAGGAGGTGGACGACGAGGAGGTGGGGCTCGGGGTCTCGTCGGCGGAGCAGGCGGTCAGGGCCAGCGCGATGGCGGTCGTCGTCGCTGCGGTGCGGGCGAAGGGAGGTGTCACCCCTCCACCGTAGGTGGCCCACCGGATGGCTGCCGGCAGCGATGCCGCACCTACAGTGATGCCCATGGCAGCAACGAGGCTCATGCCCACGGACATCGGTGACGATCTCATCGAGCTCACCCGGGCGATCTGCGACAAGACCCTGCGACCGCAGGTGGACGAGGTCGAGGCGCGCGCGGCGACCGAGGAGCTCTTCCCGCGGGAGGTCTTCCGCACCCTCGGGCGGGCGGGGTTGCTCTCGCTGCCCTATCCCGAGGAGCTCGGTGGCGGTGGACAGCCCTACGAGGTCTACCTGCAGGTCGTCGAGGAGATCGCCTCGGCCTGGGCCGCGGTCGCGGTCGGCGTCTCGGTCCACTCGCTGACGGCCTATGCCGTGCACACCTACGGCACGCCGGAGCAGCAGCAGGCCCTGCTGCCCGACATGCTCTCCGGCGAGACCCTCGGCGCCTATGCGCTCTCGGAGCCGCTCGCCGGCTCCGACATCGGCGCGATGACGACGCGGGCGACGCCCGACGGCGACGACTGGCGCATCCGCGGGCGCAAGGCGTGGATCTCGCACGCCGGCCACGCCGACTACTACACGACCTTCGCCCGCACGAGCGACGACGGCGGCCGCGGGGTCAGCTGCTTCGTCGTGCCGGCCGACGCCGAGGGGCTGTCCTTCGGCACCCCGGAGAAGAAGATGGGCCTGCACGGCGACACCGTGCGCGAGGTGATCTTCGAGGACGTGCCGGTGAGCGGTGACCGCCAGGTCGGCGAGCTCGGGCGCGGGGTGCCGATGGCGCTGGCCGGGCTCGACGCCGGGCGCCTGGGCATCGCCGCGGTGGCGACGGGTCTGGGGCAGGCGGCCCTCGACGTCGCGGCCCGCTACGCGAGCGAGCGCGAGCAGTTCGGCCGGACCATCGCGAGCAACCAGGGCCTGGCCTTCCTCCTGGCCGACATGGAGGCCGCGGTGACGAGTGCCCGGGCGACCTACCTGCACGCGGCGCGGCTGCGCGACGCCGGGCGGGCCTTCGGCAAGGAGGCGGCGGTGGCCAAGCTCGTCGCGACCGACGCGGCGATGCGGGTGACGACCGAGGCGATCCAGGTCCTCGGCGGCGCCGGCTTCACCCAGGACTTCCCCGTCGAGCGCTACTTCCGCGAGGCGAAGGTGACCCAGATCTTCGAGGGGACCAACCAGATCCAGCGGCTGGTCATCTCGCGCCAGCTGCTCGCCGGACTCTGACCCCCTTCGTCCGTCAGTCCTCGTGGTCCCGGGAGATGCCCGGGAGCAGCGCCTCACCCCGACGCAGGGCCTCCATCGCGCCGGCGTCGGCGACCCGCCGCAGGCTCAGCCGGCGGTAACGCAGGATCATCGCCGCGCCGAAGCCCCACAGCAGGAACTGCACGCTCATCGCGATGCGGAAGTCGTCGAGGGTGTAGGTGTCGGGGCCGCCGGGCGCCAGCCGGTCGAGGACGAGACCGATGAGCGCCATCGTCACGAGCGAGGCGATGAACCCGCCCATGTTGACCACGCCGGAGGCGCGGCCGAGGCGGTCGTTGCGGTGGAAGGTGCGGGCGAGGTCGAAGGCGATCATCGACCCGGGGCCGCCCACGGCGGTGACGGCGACGAGCACGACGAGCAGCCACAGCGGCGCACGGTCGGGCAGGGCGAGGACGACCGCCCAGACGATCGCGATGGCGCCGACGACACCGAGGGCGACGACCGAGCGGTAATAGGGGTTGCGTCCGGTCCAGCGGCCGATCGTCGGGCCGGCCACGAGCGCGACGAAGGTCATCAGGGTGAGCAGCGTCGAGGCGGTCGTCGGCGACAGGCCCTGCCCCGACACGAGGAAGGGGTACCCCCACAGCAGGGTGAAGACCGTCGGGGCGAACTGCGAGGTGAAGTGCACTGACAGCCCGAGCCGGGTGCCGGGGTCGCGCCAGACCTCGGTGAGGCTGTGCCGCAGGGCGCGCAGCTTGATCCGCTCGACCTCGCCGCGCTCGTAGGGCGAGTCCTTGATGATCGCGAAGGCGCTGAGCAGGAGGATGACGCCGAGCGAGGCGGCGAGCGCATAGGTGCGGGTCCAGCCGAGGTCGTGCAGGGCGGCGCTCAGCGGCACCGCCGCGGCGACGGCGCCCATCTGGCCGATCATGCCGGTGATCTGGGTGATGACCGGCGCCTGTCGCACGAGGAACCACACCGCGACGAGCCGCAGGACGGCGGTGAAGACCATCGCGTCGCCGGCGCCGACGAGGGCGCGGGCCCCCAGGCCCATGGCGAAGCTGTCGGCGACGGCGAACCACAGCTGCCCGATGGTCATGCACACGAGCCCGCTGATGATCAGGGCGCGCGAGCCGAAGCGGTCGAGCGCCACCCCGACCGGCACCTGCATCGCCGCGTAGACCGCGAGCTGGAGGACGGTGAAGGTCGCGAGCTGACTGGCGTTGATGCCGAAGCGGTCGGCGGCGAGCAGGCCCGCGACGCCGAGCGAGGTGCGGTGGAAGACCGCGAGGACGTAGACCGCCAGGGCGGCACCCCAGATGGCGTAGGCGCGTCGTCGGCCGATGGAGTGCAGCTGTCGGGGACCGGTCACTGGATAGATGATACGAATCCGTGCGCCATGCAGGCAATCGCGGCCACGGGTCGGCGCACGACGACTTGTCACATGCACTTGACACAAGGCGAAGGGAGGAGGACTCTCGTCTTGTCACACTCACCTGACACAAGGAGCCGGCCATGGCCAGCGTGCTCGTCCTCCCCTTCGTCCTCCTGGCGGTGCTCGCCGTCGCGCTCCTCGTGTGGCTGCTCGCCCGCTCGCGCACCCCGCTCACGGCACCGGAGCACGCGGCCGTGGTGCACCTGCACCGCCGCTCGACCCGGTGGTTCGCCTGGGCCGTCGTCCTCGCGCTGGTCACGACGGTCGCGCTCTTCGCCCTGGCCGGCGTCTCGCTGGGGCGGGTCGCCGCCCTCGCACCGGCGGTCGGCGGCATGGCCCTGATCCTGGTCATGTGCGTCGGCGAGCTGCGCAGCCCGCGGCAGACGACCCTCACCCGCACCGCGCTGGCCAGACCCCGACGGGTGCGCGACCACATCGGCGCCGGCCCGCTCGCCCTCGCGACGATCGCGGTCGCCGCGCTCGCCACGACCCTCGTCGTCGGCACGGTCATGGGCTCGCCTGACGACCTCGGCCGGGCCGGGCGCGCGCTGACGACGGTGTGCGGGGACGTCACGACGATCCGCACCCCGTGGCCCGGCAGCTACTACGCCATCCCGATCGCCGCCGCCCTGCTCGTCGGCCTGGTGGCCGCCGCGGTCACCTGCCGCACGATCGCCGCCCGCCCCGCCCAGGGGGCCGAGGGGGCCGACGTCGACGACGCCGTGCGGCGCTGGTCGACGCGGTCGGTGCTGCTCGCCGTCGCGCTCGTGTGCTGGGCGACCCTCGTGCCGCTGCTGCTGCTCATGACCGCTGCGCACTCCGGCGGCAGCTGCACGACCTCTTCGACGCGAGCCCTCCAGCTCACCTTCGGCGCAGGTGCGCTCGTGTCTGCGGTGGCGGCGATCGGGACCTTCGCCGCGCTGTGCACTGGGCCGCCCCTGCGGCCGGGGCAGGCGCCGCCTCCGGGCAGCTCCGACCGCTCGCCCGTGGGGGTGCCGCTGTGAGCGACGTCGTGACGATCGACCTCGTCGACCCGACTCCTCCCTTCGAGCAGGTGCGCCGCCAGCTGACCCTGCTCATCGAGACCGGCCAGCTCGTCACCGGCGAACGCCTGCCGTCCGTGCGCCAGCTCGCCGGTGACCTCGGTCTGGCGACCGGCACCGTCGCGCGCGCCTATCGTGAGCTCGAGTCCGCCGGGCTCGTCGTCACCCGGCGCGGGGGCGGCACCCGGGTGGCCGACCGACCGAGCTC
>ERZ500994.315-NODE-315-length-15709-cov-5.273604_pt1 | contig 15709 bp, 14 predicted proteins | sample MGYA00248878_ERZ500994 | MGnify/ENA primary metagenome ERZ500994 (study PRJEB25958, sample SAMN03398533) | human skin metagenome | study: EMG produced TPA metagenomics assembly of the Human Skin Microbiome Metagenome (human skin metagenome) data set. | reverse complement strand
GGCGGACGCGCCTCGACGAATGTCATGCTGCTGGCAGGCGTCGCGCTGGGCGCTTTGGCCGGCGCTCTCACGGGGCTCCTCGCCTACATCTCCGACGACCGCCAGTTGCGGGACCTGAGCTTCTGGTCGCTCGGCAGCCTCAACGGCACGACCTGGACCAAGACGGTGATCGTTCTGGTCATGGTCGCGCCTCTCGGTGCGGCGATGCCGATGCTCGCGCGCGGCCTGAACGCCCTGGCTTTCGGCGAGGCCGAAGCCTTCTATCTCGGCGCGCCGGTGGAGCGCGTGAAACGCCTCGCCGTCGTCGTCGTCGCGCTCGCCGTCGGCGCAAGTGTCGCCGCCGCCGGCATGATCGGCTTCGTCGGTATCGTCGCGCCGCATATGGTGCGTCTCGTCGTCGGGCCGGATCACCGCCTGCTGCTGCCGCTTTCCATGCTGCTGGGCGGCGGCGGGCTCGTCGCCGCGGATGCCCTCGCGCGCACGATGGTCGCGCCCGCCGAACTTCCCGTCGGCATTCTGACGGCGGCGGTCGGCGCGCCGTTCTTTCTGTGGCTGCTCCTGCGGCGGCGCGCCGGCGATCTCGCATCATGAGAGCCGTCATCGATGCCCACAACATAAGTTATGCTGTCGGCGCGCGCGGAATCGTCGACTGCGCGTCGCTTGCGCTGGCGCCCGGCCGACTTGCCGTCGTGGTCGGACCGAATGGCGCCGGAAAATCCACCCTGCTGAAGCTGCTGGCGGGAGAGATCAGACCCGTGGGCGGCGAAATCCGCTACGACGGCGCGCCGATCCGCACGCTGCCGGCCTGGCGACTTGCCTGCATGCGCGCCGTGATGGCCCAGTTCAGCAGGCTTGCGACCGCGTTCACCGTTCAGGAAGTCGCACGCTTCTCGGCCGGCTTCGTCGGGCGCAGGATTTCGCAGGACGCCATGAACACGATCGTCTCGGAGAGTCTGGCCGAGGCGCGCGTCCTGCATCTCGCGGACAGGGATTTCACGACGTTGTCCGGCGGCGAACAGCAACGGGTCCGTTTCGCCGCGGCGCTCTGCCAGTTGCAGGCGGGCAGGACCGTGGCCTCGGCGCAGACCCTGTTCCTCGACGAGCCGATCGCCAGCCTCGATCTCGATCGCCAGCTGTCGCTGATGGATGCCGCGGCGGCGCTGGCGCGAACGCGCAACGTCGCCGTGATGGCGATCCTGCACGATCTGAACATGGCGGTCGCCTATGCGGACGATCTCATTGTCATGAAGGACGGCCGGATCGTCGCGCAAGGACACCCGCACGAAATCCTGACCGCTGCGCTCGTCGCCGAGGTCTTCAACGTCACGATGAAACGGAACGAGGCCCTGCCGCGAGAGGTTCCGGTCTTCCTCCCGCAGCATCACACGTCGCGCAATTCAAACTAAAGCCAACCAGCTATCCCGATGACGCCGCATGGCCTGCGACGTTCGTCTTCACTGGCATCAGCGCTTGAAGCCGATCACCACACCGTCGGCGCCAAGCGCAAGCTGCAATCCCTGTCGCCGTGTCACGAGCCGCAGCGTCACGCCCTTGCTGTTCTCGAGCCACAGGCGGCCCTTTCCCTGATCGCCGACCGCCCAGCCTGCGCGCAATTGCACATAGGCGCCCGCCAGATCATCGAGATTGCGAAGACGATAGACGGAGCCGGTCGCGGTGAGTTTCGATACGCCGATACCACCGACACCCAGCCCGCCGACCGTGATGGGATAAGAACGGCCGCGCCAGGTGACCGTGCCGCCGCCTGCGGCCCCGGAGCCGACGAACGCCACCTGCACCTGCTCGATCTTGATCGTCGCGCTGACCGGCCCGAGCGAGGATTGCTGGGCAACCGCAGGCGCAGCCATCAGACAGGCCGCGAGAGCAAGCGCCGCAGTTTTGCTATTCATCATCATCTTCCCTCACAAGGTCTGTATCAGGTCTGCCGGACGGACAAAGGATTGAGCGGCGGCAGGGGCGCGCGCGCACCACCCGCCGTGTCGAAATGCGAGACCGGAAAGCGCGCAATGGTCGCAGCGAAACGTTCGCCCTCGTCACGCGACCATAGACCCTGGCCAAACAGCGCGCGATCAAGACGTTCACGCAGCGCACGCAGTTTCGGATCGCCCTCGAGCGCCGTGCGGGCATCAGGGGAAAGGCGCTCACTCCAGATGCTGAACGCGCGCCAGGTCGCGGCCGCATCGCCGCTACGCGCCACGTCGAGCAGCGTCTTGCGCGCAAAGGCGGGCGATTGACGATAAAGCGCGCGACGTCGCCGCGTGCGGGAAACGAGAATTGGAGCAGTCACGGCCAGCAGGACAAGCCCACCAGCGGTGACGGCAAGCGTCCATCCATATTCCCGGAGCGCTGCGCACCAGCCGCCTCCTCCGCGACCGGCGGCGCTGATCGAAATTGTCGCCCCGGGCAATGTCGCGGAACGCGCCTGTCGCGCGTCGATATCCCACCACGGCTGGGTCAGCGCGGGCAACGCATAGTCGCCGGGCCGCTCGAAGACATAAGTCACCTTGTCGGTGCGGCTGCCATCAACGACGCCACGCGACACTTTGTCATTCACTTCCGGAGGATCGACATAGACGCGAACACTGTTCGGCGTGGTGAAGCGAAATTCCGCCATGCCCAAAGCCGGCACGCCGGAGGCGCGGCGCGTGACGGTCCGCGTGATCGCGCCGCCCGCCTTGAGATGCGCCGATGCAGGGTCCGGCGACCATGCCTGCTCGACGCTGACGCGGGAAGCCGCGAGCACCGGTCCAGACGGATCGATTCCCGGCGGCACTGTCGTCGAAAAATGCGTCGGCTGGCCTTGCAGCGTGCCGACAGGATCGCCGGCCTTGTCGAGCAAGGTGACGACGGGCGCGGGCACATCCACGGCGCCGCCGCGGCGCGGGAAGACGACGAAGTCGAAGGACTGGCCGACGTAATTCTGGCCGTCGATCGTATCGCGGATCGTCGTCGCCTGGCTTTCGAAGCGCATGATCTGCACGCCGGGCGCTTCGCCGACCTTGACGAGCGGCGGTCTCGCCATCTCGCCGGGAAACAGCACTTCGACCGAAAGATGCACCGGCTGACCGATGACGATTCCATCGGCGGGCGTGAGCGCGGTACGCACGAGAGGCGCCGGCGCTTGTCCCTGCGCCCACGCCGCCGCCGGCACGAGAATGACCATCAATGCCGCGATCCGGCGGATCACGGCTTCGCCTCGCCGTCACGCGCTTGCAACTGATACGCGAAGCGGACGCGCAGGAAATCGGCCGGTTTGGTCTGGACCTGTTTCAGCCACAGCGCGCGAACCATGTCGTCCGACATCGCGCCGGCGTTCTGGACAGTCGTGTCCTCGCCACCCTTTTTGTTCTTGTCGAAGACCAGTTGATCGGGACTGGATTCGGTGTCGTCATTGACGCCGCCTTCGATCTTCTTCCGCGCGCTTCGGATACGCGCGATGTCGCGATTGGCGAGCGCATCCGGCCAGCCGGGACGTAGCGCAAGCGCGCGATCGTATCGGGCGATGGCGTCGTCGTACTGGCCGAGCATGACCAGCGCATTGCCCTGGTTGTATGCGCTCTCCGCCGTATCGACGGCCGCGAATGTCTGCGCGGCGGCCTTGAAATCGCCGGTGCGGAACAACGCGATTCCGCGCCATAGCGGATCGTGGAATGCGTCGGCTGCCGCTGCCGTCTGGCCGCGTTCCAGCAGCAGACGTCCGTGCTGGTCGGGCGTCAGGAACAGATTGCGCCAGCCGTTGCTTACGCCCGCGACGACGAGCGCAACGCCGGCGATCGCGCCCACCAGCGCAAAAGGCAGCCAGCGTCGCCATACGCGACTCATGTCAGCACCCATCCGCGACGGAACCAGAGAAGGGCGAGAAACGCGAGAAAAGGCGTCAGCCAGTACCCCGCCTCCTGCCAGCGCTGCCCCTCGCCCGGAACGGCATTCGTGCGCCCGACACGATCGAGCCGCCGGGCGATCGTGGCGACATCGGAATTGTCGGGCGACGTTGCGACCACGCTTGCGTCAAGCGCGCGGCCTGCATCGGTGAGCGAGGGACTATCGAGACCAGGCGGCAGCAGGGACAGGATCGTGACCTCGGCGCCGTCATCGTTCAGTCGGGATATCTGCTCGCCCGCGACACTATCGGCCATCACGAGGATCGAACCGCCGCGCGCGCCTCCGGCGATCACGCGCCGCGCCATCGCAACCGCGCCTGCGAGATCGTCGCCGTCCTTCGGCATGATCCGTGGCGACAGGGCCGCCGCGAGATCGGTGACGACTTTCGGATCGGGCGTCGGCGGCACCACGAGATGCGACGAACCGGCATAGGCGATGAGGCCGGCCGCCGCGCCCTGCCTCAGGCCAAGAAGATCGGACAGCTTCTGCCGCGCCCGGTCGAGCCGTGTCGGCGCGAGATCGTCCGCCATCATCGAGGACGTCACCTTGAGAACCACGACGACCGGCGGCTCGACATCCGCGAAGGGCGAGGGCTCGCGCTGCCACGCAGGACCGGCGACGGCGACGATGCCGACAACCCAGGCGGCGAGCAGCATCGCGTTCGGCGTGATGCGCCGCGCGGGACCATTGTCCACGAGAAGATATTTCAAAAGGTCCGGATCGATGACGCGCCGCCATCGCGCCGCCGGATCGGCGATCCGCCTGCCGAGCACGGTCAACAGGATGGCAGGCACGAGCGCGAGAAGCCAGAGCGGGCGCTGGAAATGAAAGGCGGACAGAAAGGCGTTCACGATGCCGCCTCCGGCGTCTCGCGCGCGATGGCCGGCGATGGATCGCGGCGAACGCGATGCCGCAGAAGCATGATCGTCTGCGTCAGCATGGAGAGAACGAGCAGCGCCGCGAGCGGCATCCAGTAGACATCCCGCCTCGGGCGGAAACTGACCGTGTCGATCTTGCGCGTCTCGATCTCGTCGAGACGCCTGTAGATATCCGCGAGCTGCGCGCGATCGAGCGCACGATAGAAGCCGCCGCCGGTGACGCTCGCGACATGTTTGAGCGTATCTTCGTCGAGTTTGTCTTCGCCCGCGGCCGTCGGATCGCCGACGGCCACCGTGTGGATGACGATGCCGCGATCCTTCGCCACCGCAGCCGCTTCCGCCGGCGGCACCTTGCTTGCCGTATCGTTGCCATCGGTCAGCGCGATGATGGTCTTCGCCTTGACGGTGCTGTGGTCGAACAGGCCGATGCCGAGGCCGATCGCGTCCCCGAAAGCCGTGCGCGGTCCAGCCATGCCGACGACGGTCTCGCCCATCATCGTGCGCGAGAGGTCGAGATCGGTGGTGAAGGGAACGAGCACGAAGGGCGCATCGCCGAACACGACGACGCCGACGCGGTCGCCTTTGCGGCGCGACAGGAAGTCGTCGAGCACCTGCTTGACCGCCGTGAGCCGATCGACGGTCTTGCCGGACGCATCGACGAAATCCCTGGTGTCCATCGAACCGGACAGATCGACGAGCAGCAGGAGATCGCGCGTCGGTCTGTCCTGGTGCAGCGGCGGCTCGATCCATTGCGGACGCGCCAGCGCGGCGAGCGCAAGCAGCCAGCACAGGATCAGCACGGCGAACGGAAACGGTTTTCGCGGCGCGACGACGCCGCCGCTCTTTGGCGTCCGGCCACTCAAGGCCACGAGCCGGTCGAAGAACGGTACGCGAAGGCCCGTGCGGCGGCTCGCATGGCCGGGCAGAAGCCACCAGACCGCGAACGGAAGCGGTGCGAGCAGCGCGAGCCACGGATAGGCGAAGGCGAGCATGATTTACCCGTCCCCGCCGGCAAACGCAGGGCGCGCGCGAACCAAGTGCATCGCCTGCGCGACGACCTGCCGCCGCTCCGACGCATCGCTTGCGTAGCCCGTATCGTAGACATGCGTCAGATGTTGTCGAAGTGAAGCGGTGTCGTATCCGGAGCCCGCGCCGGCGACGAAATCCGCCCAGGCTTTCCCGGTCAGCGAGGCGACCCGTGCGCGGCCGTATCCGACCATCGCGACACGTTTCAGAATGGCCGATACGCGTTCGACGAGATCGGGATCGTCGATGCCGATCGCACGCAATTCCTCGATCGCCGCGCGCTTGTAGGCCGCTGCGCGATAGCGCTCCGCGCCTCGCCACAGCACGACGGCGAGCACCGCAAGGGCAGCGCCCGCGACGATCCACACGCCGGCAGCCGGCGGCCAGAACGAAATCTGCGCCGGCAGCGCGAGATCGCGGATATTGGCGAGGTCGCCGGCGTCGCTCATCACGGCGTTCCCGCGCGGGCGGTTTCGGCGCGTCGTTCGAGACGCTTGCCGATCAGTTCCTGCAACTGCCGCGTTGGATCGCGTTCGGTCGAGACCGGCAGGACGGGAATCTCGCGGCGGCGCGAAAAGCCGGCGAGCCGCGCGCGCCATTCCATCTGGCTGCTGCCGAAACGCTCGCGCAGGCTCGCGGAGGAGGAATCGAGTTCGATCTGGCCCCGGTCCGACGCGAAGATCGCGCTCCCGACATCCGGCAGGTCATGTTCCAACCGATCGTGGACATAGATCGCCAGCATGTCGTTGTGGGCGCAGATGCGGGTGACGAGGCGCGTGGTTTCCGCGTCGGCCCCGGCGGCGTCCGAGATCAGGCAGACCAGCCCGTCGTGCGTGGCCATGCGGGCCGCATGGCGCAGGGCTTCGTTGAGCCGGCCGGGGGCTGCGCCTCCCGGCGAGCCCAGCAGACGGTTCTGGCGCACCACTTCCGACAGCACCCGGACGACGCCCGCGTCGCGGGCCTGCGGTCTGACATCGACCACCTGCGCATCGCCGAAAACCACCGCGCCGACGCGGTCGCCAAGCGACGTCACACGCCAGGCCGCGAGGGCCGCGACCTCCGCCGCCGCGACCGATTTCATGCAGCGCCGGCTGCCGAAAAACATGGTGCTCCGCTGGTCGACGAGGAGGAGAACAGGCCGGTCCCGTTCCTCCGAATAGACGCGCACATGCGGCGTGCCGAGACGCGCCGTCGCGAGCCAGTCGATGGAGCGCGTATCGTCGCCTTCGAAATAGTGCCGCAGTTCCTCGAAGTTGAGGCCGCGTCCCCGCAGGCGCGACGCATGACGGCCCGTCAGCAGGCTGTGAACGGGCTGCCGGGGCAGGAAACTGAAGCCCGTTGCGCGGTGTTTCAGCCGCAGCAATTCATCGAGAGAAACGAACGCGCGGGCGCCTGTCGCGGAACTCTCGCCGTCGGTCTTCGTCCTCGCGCGCAGCCCCGTCATCGCAAACCTCAGACCGCCACGGCGACCTGCCGAATGATTTCATCGAGCACATCGTCGGCGGTCAGCCCGTCCGCGCCGGCCTCGTAGCTCAGCGACAGGCGATGACGCAGGCAATCATGCGCGATCGCCTGCACGTCATCCGGGGTCACGTAGCCGCGCCCGTCGAGCCAGGCATGGACGCGCGAGCATTTGTCGAGCGCGAGCGTGCCGCGCGGGCTTGCGCCGATGGCGATCCAGTTCTTGAGCTTGTCGCCGAAGTCGGCGGGCCGGCGCGTCGCCGCGATCAGCGACACCATGTAGGTCTCGACAGCCTGCTTCGTCTCGATCCGGTCGATTTCCGCGCGAGAGTCGAAGATGACTTTCTGCGGAATTTTTGATGCTGGAGTGGATGGCGCGGCCGCAGCGGAATTTTCCGCGCGAACAAGCCGCATCACCTTCGCTTCATCCGCATCGGACGGGTAGCCGATCCGCACATGCATCAGGAACCGGTCCATCTGCGCTTCGGGCAGCGGATAGGTTCCCTCCTGCTCGATGGGATTTTGCGTCGCGAGCACCATGAACAGGTCCGGAAGTTCGTAGCTTTGGCCGGCCACGGTGACGTGCCGCTCCTCCATCGCCTCGAGCAGGGCGGACTGCACTTTTGGCGGGGCGCGATTGATTTCGTCGGCAAGGATGAGATTGCCGAACACCGGTCCCTTGCGGAATTCGAACTTGCCGTCGCCGCGCAGGATCTCGCCTCCGGTGACGTCGGACGGCAGCAGATCCGGCGTGAACTGGATGCGGCTGAAATCCGACTCCAGATTCTTCGACAGGCTCTTGATGGCGCGGGTTTTCGCGAGGCCAGGCAAGCCTTCGAGCAGGATATTGCCATTGGCGAGCAGCGCGATGACGATCCGTTCGACGACGCGGTCCTGCCCGATGATGTCTTGGCCGATCCGTTTCTCGAGATCGACGATCGCGGCCCGCGCCGCCGGGGCGGCCGCTTCGCCCGCCACGCCACCTTCGTCCATCAGCTCTCCCGTATCACGCAGCGGAATCCGACATGGCTCGTCGATGTATCGACCGGCTCGGCATGGCGCGCCGCCGGACGGTAGCGCTTGCAATAATTCGGCGCGCACAGATGCGAGCCGCCCTTCAGAACCTTGCGGGGGATGCGGATCGCCGGCTGGTTGGGGTCGTAGCTGTCGGCCTCGGGCCCGCCACGCGGGTTCTGCGGCACGCAGCAGGCTTTCGGCGCATCGGCCTGATGCCGCGTCGACCAGAAGTCCGTCGTCCACTCCCAGACATTGCCGATCATGTCGAGGAGGCCGTATCCGTTCGGCGGGTACGCACCGACCGGGGACGTTCGCGCGTAACCGTCCTCCTTGGTGTTCTCGCTCGGGAACGCGCCCTGCCAGGTATTGGCCATATGCCGTCCCGCGGGCGTCAGCTCATCGCCCCAGGCGAATTCCGAGTCTTCCAGTCCGCCGCGCGCGGCAAATTCCCATTCCGCTTCCGTCGGAAGGCTTTTGCCGGCCCAGGCCGCATAGGCCTCCGCATCGGCATAGGCGACATGAACGACGGGATGATCGTCCAGCCCCTTGATGGAAGAACCGGAGCCGTAGGGCTTTCGCCACGTCGCGCCGAACTGGAATTTCCACCATTGCCCCCACAGACGCATGTCCGTGACGGGCTGCGCCGGAGGATTGAAGATCAGCGATCCCGCGCGCAACATATGCGGCAATGCGCCCGGATAGTCTTTCGCATCGGGCGTGATCTCCGCCACGGTCACATGGCCCGTCGCCTCGACGAAGTCGCGGAACTGCGCGTTCGTCACCGGCGTCCGGTCGATCCAGAAGCCATCCACGGTCACGCGATGGCTCGGCGCTTCCTCGGCATAGTGACGATCCGATCCCATGCGGAACGTCCCGCCGGGAATTCTGATCATGTCGTCGCGCGCATCCGCGACGGCCTTGGAACGTACGGCGGTCATTGCTTCTCCGGCGGGAAAACGGTCTTCCAGTCGTTCTTCATGTCGACGATCGTCCATCCTTTCGCCCGGCCCTCGTCCAGCGCCTTGTCGAGCCTGCCGAAATGCGATTTGCGATCATAGGCCCATTCGCGCACTGCGTCAGTATGGTGAAGGATGAGCGCGAGCCGCGCGCCGTCGCCGGCGGTCGTATATTGCAGCATCTGCAGGTCGCCGTCGGAATTGCCGAAGGCGAGAATGGGACGGCGGCCGATGAAACGGTTGATGCCGACCGGCTTGCCGGGACCGTCGTCCACGAATGCGACTTTCGGCTCCTTCATGAGTTCGGGCTTGCCGGCCGCGTCGAGAAGATATTTCACTTCGCCCGATGAGCCGACGACCTGCTCCGGTGGAATGCCGTAGACCCGCTCGGCGAAGACCCGCATGAACTCGACGCCTCCGCCCGAGACAATGAATGTTTTGAAGCCCTTTGCGCGCAGATAGGAAAGAAGCTCCAGCTGCGGCTGGTAGACCATTTCGGTGTAGGGCCGATGTTTCGTCGGATGGCGCGCGGTGGCCAGCCAGTCCGCGACCGTCGCGTTGAACGCCTGCGTCGTCATTCCCGCATGGGTCACGGCGAGAACCTGAAGCAGGCCCTTCATGCCGGCGGCCTCAAGCCCCTTCATGTCGCCGGCAATGACCGAACGGAACGGCTCTTTTTTCTTCCATTCCGGATGCGACGGGGCCAGCCGTTTCACCTCGTCCATCGCGAACAGCAGCTGGAAATAAGCCGGCTGCTCCGCCCAGAGCGTGCCGTCATTGTCGAAGGTCGCGATCCGCTCGGCGGGCTTGACGTAGTCGGGTCCGCCTTCACGGGTCACGCGCTCGACGAATGAGACGATCGCGGATTTCACGCTGCCGGCGTTCCACGATGACAGGGGATCGCTCAGGTCTTCGGCCCGCGCGACGGCGGCAAAAGACAGGAGCAGAGCGATGGCTAATGCCCGGCCGCAGGTACGGATCATTCGCGTCATAGGTCCGAACGCCTCCCCACCGTGGCCACCCTTCCCGCACAGACCGCGGATCGCGTGGATCGCCGCCTGCCGGCTCGCGGCAGGCAGGCGGCGCATTCTTTTAGCGCGCGCGCGGGTTCGTTTCCATCGAACGCAGCAGCTGCTCAGTCATCTGGTCGATGCTGAAGCTCGCGGGACGCTGGCTGGGGGGATAGTCCTTGAAGGTCTGCAGGAACGGCGCGACCTTCATATTCGCATCAAAGAGGAGATAGACGTTTTTCGTCATCCAGTCATAGTACTGGTCGGAAACGACGTCCGCCCGTTCCATCGGATCCATGCGAAGGTTGAACAGTTTCGGCGTGCGCAGGCAGGTGAAGGGATTCGCCCACACCTGAAAGCCGCCCGGCGCGCGCTGCTCGCAGAACACCGCCTTCCAGTCTCCGAAGCGATAAGAGACAAGATTGCCGTCATCGTTGAAGTAGAAGAAGTCTTTTCGCGCGGATTTCGGTTGCTGGCCGGTCAGGAATGGCAACTGGTTGTAACCGTCCAGATGAACCTTGGCCTGCACGTTTCCAAGGGTCGTGCCGTTCAGCAGCTGTTCCTTGACGTTCGGATTGCCGGCCGCCGCCACGAGCGTCGGGAACCAGTCGAGTCCCGACATCATCTCGTTGGTGACTTCGCCGGCCTTGACGTGATCCGGCCAGCGAATGATCGCCGGCACGCGGAACGCGCCCTCCCAGTTGCTGTTCTTCTCGTTGCGGAACGGCGTGGTCGCGGCGTCCGGCCACGAGAACTGGTTGGGGCCGTTGTCGGTCGTGTAGACGACGATCGTATCCTTGGTGATGCCGAGGTCGTCGAGCGCCTTGAGGAGCTTTCCGACATCCTGGTCGTGCTCCACCATGCCGTCGGCATATTCGTTGCCGGGCATGCCGCTCTGGCCTTTCATCGAGTCGCGAACATGCGTGAACAGATGCATGCGCGTGGTATTCATCCAGGTGAAGAACGGCTTTTTGGCCTTCACCTGTCGCTGGATGAAATCGATCGCAGCCGCGGTCGTCTCGTCGTCGATCGTCTCCATGCGCTTGGTGGTCAGAGGCCCGGTATCCTCGATCTTGCCATCGGCGGACGACTTGATGACGCCGCGTGGCGACGCCGCTTTCACGAAGGCCGGATCGTTCTTCGGCCAGTAGGGCCGCTCGGGTTCCTCCTCGGCGTTGAGGTGGTAGAGATTGCCAAAGAACTCGTCGAAGCCATGCTTCGTCGGCAGATATTCGTCGCGGTCGCCGAGATGGTTCTTGCCGAACTGGCCCGTCGCATAGCCCAGAGGCTTGAGCGCCTGCGCGATCGTCACGTCGCGATCCTGCAAGCCGACAGTCGCGCCCGGAACGCCCACCTTGCAAAGACCGGTACGCAAACAGACCTGGCCGGTGATGAAGGTCGAGCGGCCCGCCGTGCAGCTGTTCTCCGCATAATAATCGGTGAACATCATGCCTTCCTTGGCGATCCGGTCGATGTTCGGCGTGCGATAGCCGACAACCCCCTGGCCATAGGCGCTGACATTGGTCTGCCCGATGTCGTCGCCGAAGATCACGAGGATGTTCGGACGCGTGGGCGTGTTTTGCGCCAATGCCGCCTTTGTCGAAAGGCCCATCGTCAACGCCAGCGCCGCCGTCGCTAAAAGATTGTATTTCCTCACCTTTGACCTCCGTTCACCACAAGTGACCATTCACTCCGAAAGGCCCGACTCGACTGTCGCTGAAACGACAGTTCGCATCTGGATCGGAGGCATCACGTTCGACTGAAGTGCAAATGACATTGCCGCCGCAGTTGCGGCGTTCGGGAAGACAGGAAGGCTCCAAGCGGCAGGCCATCGCGCATCTCGAAATTCGGGTTCGCGCCGATCCTGACCGTTGAAAATGTGTCAGTCCAGAGGGGAGGCAACCCTGGCCTTCAGTCTCGATCGAAATAATGCGCAATTCAGATAGCGATTGCGCTTTTCGGCCAGCCGCTCAGTCATTGACGAACACGCCCATCGCGCGAAAACAGACGACGCGCCGCGTTGCATCATTGGAGCGTTGAACGTCGGGCGCGATCGTCTTGCGGCTGCTGATGCAGCTCCGCATCACCAGCCGTATACAGCAGCAACAGACGCTCGCTTCAGCGGCGCGCGGTCTCAGAACCGCAGGCCAACGCCGACCGTCGGTCCGTGAAGGACCGACTTCATGCCGGACTGCTGGTCATTGCTGCCCTGCGAATAGTTCACGAAAAGCGCACGGTAGCCGATCATGGTCGTCCAGTTAAGGCCGGCGAATTGCCAGTCGTGGGTGTATCCGCCGGCCGCCTGCCACGAGAACTTGCTGCCCGCGCCGAAACCGCCGATATCGCCCTTCACATAGAAGGCGTTCTTCTGATCGACCTGCTGGCGCACGCGACCGCCGACGATCGGGTCGACCCATGTCATGGTGCCGGAGCCGGAAATGCTCCGGAATCCGAACTGCGACGCGCCGAGGCCCGGCACGACGGCCGCCGCCGCCAGATCGAGCCCGAGATCGAGGTTAATGCGCCAGTAGCGCGCGCCGACGACCGCATCGATGGCCGTGAAAGCATACGGAGAGCCGCCGTACCCCCAGCGCGCCAGTTCGTAGGTGAGCCCGGCTTCGACGACCGTCATCGTCTCTTTCAGCCGGACCTCGGCATTGCCGGCCACCGTCGCGTTCAGCACGGGATTGCGCGTGCCGAACAGGGATCCCGCGAACCGCAGTCTCGCCCACAGAATATCGGCGTAGGCCGAAACCGGGCCGTTGCGGACTTCGATATTCGCGGCGAACTCGAGCGGAAAGGTCGCCGATTTCGTCAGGAGGTCCACGAAGCTCGTATTGAGCGAGGCCGTATTGCCGCGCGCCGTGGTCGTGCCGTTCACGCCGACCCCCCACATGTACGGCGTTATGGACACCTGCCAGTCGCCGAACCGCGGCGGTTCCGCCCCGACCACGGTGAAGGCCGGGAGGATCGAACCGTCATCCGACTGCCCGCCGAAGCGGTAGTTCAGACCGGTGCGAATGATATGACCGTTGAACCGCGCTTGCTGCGCCAGAGCCGTTCCGACCGCGCCGACGCCGTTCTGCACGAGCGGTCCGAAATTGGGGAAAGCCGCCGTAACCGATCCGAGGTCATAGTATAGATATTCGAGCTTGGCGCTGAGATTGGGCGCCAACGCCATCTCGGCGCCTGCGCCGATCGTCCACCCGACGCGTTCGGAAAATTTCGAAGCGCTCGCGTTGCCTGTCGCCAGCAGCGATGGATTGAGCGCCTGGTTGACACTGGAGGTCAGACTGACGCCGCCATAGGCCAGGCCGCCGGTGACATAGCCGAACAATGTCGGCATCACCGCGTAACCGACGCGGCCGCGCACGGTGCCGAAATGCTGCAGCGCGCGATGCATATTGACGCTGGTCAGTGACGAAAACCCGGGAGCCGCCGCGGGAACCAGAGCCCCGAAGCCGCCGCCGCCGTTGACGCCGCCTCCCTGGATGTCGGCCTCGACGCCGGCAATCACGCCATTCGCGAACTGCTTGTTGAAACCGATCTGCGCGCCGCCCAAAAAGCCGTTGAGACGCCCGCCGATGACGCCGGTCGCGCCGGTCGCGGCCGCTCCCGGCCACACATTGGCCAGGGAGGCGTCGAACACGGGCACGCCGCCCATGCGGATGGTCGACGATCCCTTCGCCGCATAGCCGTAATTCATGCCGACATAGAAACCCGTCCAGGTGAAGACCGGCGGGGGCGGCTCGGCAGGCAAAGCCTTTCGCGACGGGAGATCGGCCGCCGACGCGGCGGAACAGACACACAAAAGAACCGTCGGCAGGATCAATGTGGTCCGCGATTTGACAAGCCGCGTCATCCGAGACTCCGGGTTCATGCCGGCCGGTTCGGCGCCGGCGATTTTCCGTTTCTTTTCAAGGACCATCATCAGCTTCGCTGCCAAATTTGTCTTGCCTGGCCTGCCGGCCGCGCGTGCCGAGCGATGCACCTGCCGGCTTCAAAGTGCGTACAACCGCCTCGTGCAATTGCGTTGGCATTGTCGGTCACTTAATTGTCTTTTCCCGACACATGACGCCTTCGGCGGAGACCGTAACTTTTATCACCCAGTCCGCGCGAACAGACTAGGGGGCTCATTCTGTTTCACGCGGGCCGTGACACGATTGCACCGGCCGCCATCCGGTGACGCACGCCGGCGTCGGATGCTGATCGCTTGCCCCAAGCCGACAAACTTCATCGTTGCCCTGGTTGTTGGCTGCGTTTGGATCGAACCGGTGAAAGGCGAATGACCGAACTTGATCTCCTGCAACGCTTTCCGGCCGTGCGGTCGCGCGATCCCGACGAGATCGGGACGTGGCTCGAACCGACGTTCGCCGTTTGTCAGTTCGACATGTCCCGGCAGGAGGCGCGATTCGACGGCGTCATAAATCACCGGTCGTCCGGTAGTGTCGGCCTCACCTATGCCCGCTATGGCGCGGCGTTTTCGGCGCGCCTGCGGCAGAACGACTTTTTCGTCTACGGCATTCCGATATCCGGAGCCGGACTGGTAAAATGGAACAGGGAAACTGTTCCGGTCTCGGCAGCAGGCGGCGGCATCGTCGGTGGTCCCAGTTCAGAAGCCGGATTTCATTACAGCAACGACTTTTCCCATCTGGTCGTCACGCTTTCGCCGACGGCCATCGCACGGAAACTTTCCGCGATCATCGGCAGGCCGACCGCGCCGCCGCTCGAACTGTATGGCAGTCCGTCCGCCGGCCCGGACCGACTCGCCAGCATGCGGCGACTGATCTTCTTCTTCGGGGAAGAACTCGACCGGGTCGAAGGTTGCCTGCCGCCGATCGCATTGGCGGAAATCGAGCAGGCGATCATCGTATCGTTCCTCGCGACACAATCCCACAACTACAGCCATTGGCTGCATGGCGACAGTTCGACGATCGCGCCATGGCAGGTCCGTCGTGCGGCGGAGTATATCGAACAGAACTGGAATCAGCCCGTCACGATCGAGACGTTGAGCGACATCGCGCAGACGAGTGCGCGAAGCCTCTTCTATCTCTTCAAGCGCACCTATGGCGTCTCGCCGATGGTGTTCGTCCGACGAATTCGCCTGCAGCGCGCCAGGGAAATGCTCAGCAATCCGTCGGCGGATACGACTGTCACCGCCGTCGGTTATTCCTGCGGCTTCAGCAATCTCGGCAACTTCGCCAGAGCCTATTCCGACGCCTTCGGAGAATTGCCGTCCGGCACGCTCAGAGCCCATCTCTGACCTGCCGGCGCAAGGCGATGTGACATCGGGAGCAATGGTCGCGCTATAAGGCCGGATTTCCGGGACCATGCGCCGGTCTCCCCTCGGTCGAGGTTTCATGCAGACGCGCCAGCAACAGTCCTCCCCCGACGCCGAACGCATTGGCGAGGTCGTGCGCGAATTCTACGAGCGCCATCCCTATCCTCAGGCGGGGGACCA